>LWDU01000079.1_pt1 | contig 47684 bp, 18 predicted proteins | sample 727161 | NCBI WGS metagenome assembly LWDU01 (sample SAMN04566230, study PRJNA314399) | hydrothermal vent metagenome | isolation source: deep sea hydrothermal plume seawater | place: Mexico: Gulf of California, Guaymas Basin | collected 2004-07-11
AAAATATCTTTAACACCTCTGTTTTGTAATTCGGTGAGCACACTTAACCAAAATTTAGCCCCTTCATTTTCAGATATCCACATGCCCAGTACACAGGTCACTTGATGAGTGATGTGGTTACACTATTTAGGACACAAAAACTAAAGTTTACCCCCTAAATATAGAGCCCCTAAAATGCCTAAGAAAAAGCTAAATACTTATACATCCGAATTCCAACACTCTTTATACTTGGGTTCATAACGCCTCAAAGTCTAAGAAAAATAACAGCGTGACTAAAAAAGAAGACAGAGATAATGGTAAATAAAATAGACAATAAACAATTGATCCATTCACAGCAATTATCTGAAAATGAATTAGGCTGGCTTAAATTAGAAGAACTAAAATCGTTGGGTACAATTAAAAATAAAATAAAATTGTCACATTTTCAATATGAACGAATATTAAACTCATATGAAGAATTAATTGACGTATTAGAAAGGGGTAAGAACCCTATTTATGGTGTGCATACCAGTTATGGAGAAAATGCCCGCAATAAAATTGACCCTGCTCAATGGGAAAACACACAAAGAGATTTATTTTCATTTTTACATGTTGGTATTGGTGATCATCTACCAGAAGCAGTTGTTAGAAGGGCATTAAGATTACAAATTAAGAAGCTTTCACTGGGTCTTTCTGGTGTCCATCCAGATTCACTTGCTGATCTCTTGGCATTATCAGATGACAAAAAATTACCAAAAGTACCATCACAAGGAAGCCTAGGAGCAAGCGGAGATTTAATCAGTATGGCCCATGCCATAGCTCCTTTATTAAATCGAATCCCCAGAGGTCCACGAGATGTTATTTGCATGGTAAATACAAATTCGATGATGTCATCATTGGCAATTGAAAATATATCCGAATTAAAAAAACTTATGGATTTTTCCTACTTAAATATTGCATTAGTAGCAAAATCAACTAAAACGCCTACTAATTGTTTTCTTGGAAAAGGATTGGAAGTCGGGAATGTACCAAAATCTTATGCAAATGCAGGTAGAAAAATACTAAATAAATATAATTCTCTTCTATCCAATAAAAATAATAAAAAATCTTCTACTATTCAGCCTAGATATTCAATTCGATGCTCTCCACAAATAATGGGGAACTGTGAGGACCTGCTTGATTTTTCCATGAAAAAAATTATAGAGGAGGCAGTTGCTATAGCAGATAATCCATTAATTATTAATAGCGAAGGGGAATATGATGCAGAAGTTTGGCATGGAGGTCTTTTTTACGCATCTGGAATAGCAACCGCAGGTGATATGATGGTTGATATTATTAATAAAATAGCTGAGATGCTAGATCGACAAAACCTTATATTAATGTCCTCTCATTTAAATAGCGGCCTTCCCGATAATTTAAACATTCAGGGGGCAGGTCATTTAAAGGGAATTCATATCTTAACTTCTTCGATAGTACAAAAAATAAAATGTCAATCAACTCCGGGAAGAAATTTAAGTTTTTCTTGCGAGGGGAATAATCAAGACTTGGTACCATGTGGAATGACAATACATAATAATGTTTCAAACCTTTTAAGTGACTTAAAAAATGTCTTGAAATGTTCATTATTTAGTTCATTACGTGCGTATTCATTTCTTAAGCAGAATGAATTAGACCCTGATTTAAAATTAGAAAACTGGTCACATTTTAGTTTAGATAAAATAGGAAGACTTGTGTGAATATAACAAAATTTATCATTGAAAACTCAAAAAATATTTTATTAAAAGATAAAATTGCAATTCAATATTTAAATAAGTCAATTTCGTACAAGGAACTCGGTAGAGATATTCATTCTCTTGCTGAATATATTAAAGAGATTACAAAAGGCAGGAGTTCAAACATTTCCATATTTTTACCTAATGGAGTTCAATTTGTTTATAGCTATTACGCAATCCATCGAGCAGGTTCAAATATTATTTCCATTAATTCACGTTCTACTACTAGAGAAATTTCTCATATATTAAATGATAGTCAATCATCGATTGTCATTACCAACTCAGTATATGAAAAGATGATTCCCGCGAACTTAAATTGTTCGGTAATTAACCTAAATGAATTTGACAAAATAGAAAAATTAGATTTTAAAAATAATATTAACAATGAATTAAATGACACTCATTCAGTATTATATTCTTCAGGCACAACGGGGGATCCAAAAGGGGTTATTTTAAATCAAAAAAATATTATCACTAATTCAAAATCAGTTATTCACCATTTAGAAATTTCGGATGATGATTCACTGTTGGTTTTTTTACCATTGACACATTGTTTTGGGCAGAATTTCATAATGAATTCATGTTTAATGAGTGGGGCAAAGCTAGTAATCATGGAAAAATATGAAACAAAAGAAATGTTTAATTTAATTGAAAGTGAAAACATATCACATTTTTTTGCTGTTCCTTTTATATTTAAAAAATTATTAAACCAAAATAATATTAAAGATAAATTTAAAAATATCAGATTATTTTTTTCTGCCGCTGATACATTAGACCCAGTTTTATCAACAAAATGGAAATCCCTTACCAATAAGAATATATATGAGGGATATGGGCTAACAGAATCATCACCATTTGCTTCCTATAATGGTGGGAAATATTATAAGCATGGTAGTATCGGAAAACCTATTATTGATGTCCAAATGAAAATTGAAAAAGAAGATGGAACTGAGGCCAATAGTTTTCAAATAGGTGAGATTTTGATTAAAGGACCAAATATTATGCTTGGATATCTAGGTGATCACGAGCAAACAATTATAAAGAATCAGTGGCTTTATAGTGGAGACTTCGGTTATAAGGATAGGGATGGATATTATTATATTAAAGGTCGTAAGAAAGAGATGATAAATGTTATGGGAAACAAGGTTTGGCCCGCAGAAGTCGAAAAAGTTATTTCGGAGTTAAAGCATGTAAGTGGTGTTGCGGTTATTGGAATTCCAGATATTAGATTAGGTGAAAAAGTCGTCGCTTTTGTCACCTCATTAAGTGTCGTCAATAGGGATCTTGTAAAAGTTTATTGCAAGAAAAATTTATCAAAATACAAAGTTCCTCTAGAAATATTGCAATTAAAAAGTCTTCCAATGAGTGGTTCAGGAAAAATTTTAAAAAATATTTTAAAACGTGATTACTTAACATTAGCTCAGATTAAGCATAATTAAATACATATTACTTCGGTTCTTTTTAAGATATTACAAATTTCATCGCCAAGGGAAAGTATTTCACCTAGCATTGCAATGATCGATTTTTTCAAAGTTGTGAAGTTATGAAGGAAGAACCCGCTGTTTTCAAGCTAGTTGTCGCCTAAATTATTATACAGCCATTGCTTTGAAGTAAATCTGCAGTTAATACTGGTAGTTCAGTGATTTTTGAGGAGTATTCACGTAGGGTCTCCTTTAGTAAGAGTGGTTGGTGATACCAGTAATATTACACCCTTCAGGAGAGATATTTTTTATTTTTAATTCAACTGGTTGTAGTATTTTTTTGTTTTTAGACCCAAAACTTTAGTTGAAAAATACTGGCTTGACTCTAATGTTCAATTTTTGCTCTCATAATATAGAAAGAACTATAATACTATACACCTATAAGTTACTAGTTTAATTTACTTGGAAATTACATGACCACAATACAGCCTAATAAGTCCTCGTACGAAACACATCCTACCAATCGGCTTATAGAACAAGGTGGAGTTCCTCGCGTATCAATTCATGACATGACCCCCAAATTTTTCCGACATGAGTTTCAATTACCTAATCAACCTGTAGTGATCACCCACGCACTCGATAGCTCCATTCCTGTTAGCATAGATAAGTTGATTGCACTTGTAGGGGAGGTTGAGGTGCTCACTCGCATATATGGTGAAGATCGATTCTCACGCCCCAAGGCTGAGTGGAAATCATATTGTGAAATGCAATCTATGACAATTTCTCGCTATTGTGACCATTTGAAAGACGGCTCTGCGAAACGTCATCACAGGTATCTGGCGCTGGTTGAAATGGGGCATACGGCCTTGCGCTCAGTGGTTGGTCCATGCCTTGAGTTAATTGCTAATCGTACCGGACTGCTGCAACATCCAGAGTTCGATATGAATCTCTGGGTAGGTCCGGGGGGGCACGTCGAACCGTTGCATTATGACGGTATGGATGGCACACTTTCCCAATTTCGCGGTGCAAAACGTGTATCTCTATTCAGTCCTAAACAAACAAAAAATCTCTATCCTTTTCCCATTTCGCAAGGAAAAATGTCACCATCGTTTAGTCAACCCTACATTGACCAGCCCAATTTTGAGCAATATCCACGACTGACTGAAGCGCTCGCGCATCGTAAAATCATCATTCTTGATGAAGGTGAAACGCTTTATATACCAGTTGGCTGGTGGCATGAAATCGAAGCAATTGAAACTGACTATATCTGTTCGATTAATCGTTTTTGGACAGTTGACCCGGTTTGGCGCTATGCGAAGGCACCAGAAGCCGGATTTTTTTTACTTCTCGCAAAGCTCAGTCAGCTCCGCCGGAAACTCAAATAAGTTTGATTCTCGCCCTTATATCAGTCGTAAAAGGGCTTCTTGGATGGATTTATTTCCTTTTTTGGCTAAATCGAAAGCTTGAGCGTAAAAAGGCTCAAAATATTTCCTATCAATATCAATATCAATAGTTTTTAAGCTTCTCACCAGTTATGTCTGAAATAAATAATGCTCGATTTTCTCAGCCATCAGTTTGATGGCCGCGGGTCGCCACAACATATCCATGTGCGTTGCATCCACACCTATGACTTCGACAAGAGCCGAAGAATAGGGTGCCCAATTATAGCAATCTACTCCCTCGGTGTGAGGTTCCTGCTCAGCTATAAATAATAATACAGGAGCATGGCATTTCTTCATCTTATAGCCAGACCTTAATACATGGCAATTGATTGTCTGCGTCAACATGCGTTTGAGCATGTCAATTGGTGTCTCTTGAGGGACCATTCCAACACTAACCATTTTTTCTTTCACTTTCATGATCAGCGCTTCATTGTCTATTGCCGCTGACTCAGCAGCGACACCATACTCTTTGGCAATATCAACGAGCACTTTTTGACGACGTTGATCATCTGATTGTTCGCTCTGTTCAGAATCAAATGTCGGAAATATAGTTGAGGTATCGAGTACAAAGAGCGCGGCAACTAACTCCCCCTGCTGCTCTAACAAACAAGCCATTGCCTGTGCGACCGTACCACCAAATGACTGCCCTAATAAATGATAAGGACCTTTAGGCTGAACTTGACGAAGAGCAGCCACGTAGTCTTTGACCATTTCCTCAAGAGATGTGTGAAATGTTTCATCACCCTCCAGACCGCGCGCTTGCAATGCCCATACAGGTAGCTCGCTATCAAGCGCTCGCGTCAGGTTTTGATAGACCGCGCCACTGCCGCCGCCAGGATGTATACAAAACAATACTGGGCGTATTCCTTCTTGGCGCAAGGGCATCATAGGACTATAAACAACAGAATCTGTATCCTCAATACAGGTTGCAAGTAGGCCTGGAGTGGGGAATTCAAATAGCTTACGTAAAGGCACGACACATTGTGTCTCCTGATTGATTCGAGCTATAAGACGCATTGCCAACAGAGAATGTCCTCCCATTGCAAAGAAACTATCATCCAATCCAACTCCAGATATGCCAGTGACCTCTGAAAAAAGCTCACACAGTACAGATTCCATTGCGAGCACAGGTGCTCGATAGCTCGACACTGCGGCATTTAATTCAGGATCTGGCAACGCACGACGGTCTAGCTTTCCGTTAGTCGTAATAGGTAACGCGTCTAACCATACACATGCTGAAGGCAGCATGTAATCAGGTAATATATGTCCAAGTAGCGCTCTCAGTTCAAGGAGCTCAAGCGGCGCTTCACCGTCACGTGCTACGAGATAAGCCACCAGGGAATTTTCACCAGATACGTGTCGATCAATCACTGCAGCTTGCACAATGATATTTCCTGCGACCCCAAGTAATACCGCCTCAACCTCACCTAGCTCAATACGATAACCACGAATTTTCACCTGCATGTCAGAGCGGCCCATGAACTCTATATTGTCATCAGACAATCTCCGTGCGAGATCCCCGGTACGATACATTCGTTCACCAAGTCGATATGGATTAGCAACGAAGCGTTCAGCGGTCAAACCAGTACGATTAAGGTAACCTCGTGCCAAACTAACGCCAGAAATATAAAGTTCTCCAATCACGCCTTGGGGAACGAGCTCAAGCGAAGGGTCCAAAATATAGAGCTGCGTATTCGAAATCGGCTGGCCAATAGGAGGTAATTGATCCCATCGTGTAATATCCTCAGGCATTGAGTACGTACTCACAACATGGGATTCTGTCGGCCCATAGTGGTTATAGAGTCGAGCATGCGGATTGCTCTGGTAGATTTCTTTTAGATTAGGTGTGATCCGTAATTGCTCGCCTGCGGTAAAAATTTCTTCTGGCCAATAATCAATATTGAAGTCTATCTTAGACTGCGCCATGTTATCTAGAACAACGAAAGGAGTATAAATACTATTGACCTGTTTGTCTGCTAGATACATCAATAACGCCCGGGAATCACGACGAGTATCCTCGTCTACGAGTACCAGCACTGCACCGCGTACCAGCGTATTAAAAATTTCTTGTGCTGATACATCGAACCCGATCTGGGCAAACTGTAAAACATGCGTAGGTGAAGAGGTGATTTCGGATTGTTGCCAATGAATGAGATTAGCTAAAGATCGGTGCAAGTACCCTACCCCTTTAGGCATCCCTGTACTGCCAGACGTATACAACACATAGAGTAGATGGTCGGGCCTAAGCATACAACAGCGTTCAGCATCTAAAATGCAGGTTGACAGTTGGGCCTCTATCAAGCTTTGCGTATCCACATCATCCAGCAAAATCAATTTGATCTCACTTCGGTGCGTGTCTAATACTAGTGCCTCCAGATTGTCAGCTTGTGTCAACAAACAAACCGCCTGACTTTCCTCAAGCACGGCGTGTAATCTTTGCACTGGATGGGTCAAATCTAAGGGCAAATAGGCAGCTCCTGACTTGACCACGCCCAGCATAGCAATAATCATTTTAGGCGAGCGATCAAGCATGATCGCCACAATCTGATCCGGTCCTACTTGCTTGCTAATTAGATAACGCGCTAACTTGTTAGAAGCATCATCAAGCACTCGATAAGTGAGACTAGTAGCTCCAAATTCAAGCGCAATTGAGTTTGGAGCTTGATTTACCTGAGCCTCTAACAGTGCGGGCATTGTGAGAAGTTCCGTTGACAGTTCGACCGTTTGGCCCGCTGAATCTGAGCTCAAAGATTCACGTTCCTTGCTCTGCGTGATCCTCACACTTGCCAAGAGACCATTAAGGCTTATGGACAAGTCGAGAATTAAGCTTTTCAAGCGCGTCAGGATATGTTCAGCCCCTGCCTGATCCAGACGACTGCGATCAAACGAAAGACGCATGAGCATTGCCTCGCCAGGCACAACGGTTAAGGTGATAGGATAATGCGTACCATCTAGACTCTTTGTACTCTGGACCTTTAATTCGCCCTCATTCTGCCTGCTTTGAAGTGCTTGTCGATCAATAGGGTAGTTTTCAAAAACAAATATTGCTTCAAACAATGCTTCATCCTGCAGAGAGGTACAACGCTTGATTTCTGCCAGTCCTAGATGCGCATGCTGATCTTGTTGCCCCAATTCCTTTTGTAGCTCTTTGAGCCAGGCGGTCATCGGCTGTTGCACTGCCAAAGAGATATACAGTGGTAATGTCTCGATAAAAAGACCAACCGCCTGCTCGACACCAAGAATGGGGCTTGTACGTCCGCTGCGCACACTACCCAATACAATTTTATTTGCACCACTGAGACGCCCCAACAAAAGTCCAAACAGTCCTTGGAGTACCGTTGCGGGCGTTAATCCATGTTGCTTTACAATATTTTCAAACGCTGCAGTTTCCTGTGATTCAAGTGACATAAAGATTTCAGACTGTCCACTAAGCCTGCCATCAGCGTTTGAATGAGCGAGCTTAGGCAAGTTAAGAGGAATAGCCTCTGTTAATTCTCCAAGATGTTCTGTCCAGTAGGCACGGCTCTTTTCAATATCTTGTTGATACAGCCAAGCTAAATGCTTCACCCAATCAAACACTGCCGGTAATTTTTGAGCTATTACCGTCGTGATTGAACTTGGGTAAAGCGCTAAGTACTCTGCTTCATAGAGCTTGAGTAACTCACTGAGAAGAATAGGTGTGGACCACCCATCCATGATTAAGTGATGATTAGAGAGTTGTAAGACATATTCATGTTCGCCTTGCTCACTGACACCCAAATCGCTCAGCCAGAGTCGAATCAGGGCATCTTTCATCAAATCGAATGGTTCCCTCAGGTCCATTGCAATCAACTCATCACAGCGAGCGCTGGCAGTGCCTGTGAGCGAAATCTCTCGATAGTTGTAATGATCCACCCCACGGACTACAGCTAGGCCAGTGGAATAGTCCTCTGAGATAAGATTAATACGGAGAATTGGATGGCGCATAACAAGCTTAGACCACGCACTCTGCATGCACCCATTAAGCACCTTCAAAGGCAAACGACTCTTGAAGCGCATGGATAAGTTCACGTGATAAGGATCAGGCTCACCAAAAGCCAAAGCTCTACTTTCAAAAGCCAGGCCTTGTTGTAAATTGGTCAATGGCCAGAGATCAAGCATATCAGGATATAGCACCATGGTTTTATCTAATGCATACTGACTCAGCGAAGGTAAGTCAGCTTTACGCAAGCTTTTTTGTGCCAGACTAAAGTCTGACGGACTAAAGCGGTTCGTCATAGGCGTCAGCAAACAATGTTGCGTCAAGGCAATTAATGCTGACTTAAATCTATACAACAAGTCATGCATCGATGCTTCACTGTAAACCAGCGAACAGTAAGTCACTGCAAACTTCAATGCACCCTGTTCGTCAATAATAGCATTAATGTCCAACAAAGACGTACGCAGGCGAGATGCCGACTCGCCTGAGGCAGACAGACCGCCCTCATAAGGTTGCCAGCCATCAGTGGTTTCTGTTGACTGCTCAAAGCGGCCGAGATAATTAAAGGTTAACTCGGGCTCTTGGCTGCACACAGTACTAAGTTCGCTACCTGTATCCAGATGACGCAATACCCCATAACCCAAACCCTTATCTGGTAATGAGCGCAACTGCTCTTTAACTGCCTTGAATGCCTCTCCCCACTCAACATGTCCATCCTCTACCCACTGAGTTACAGGCAGTCGCACTGGGAACACTGTCGTAAACCAACCGACTGTCTGCGTTAAATCGGCATCGAGCTCACGGCCATGTCCTTCGAGTGCGATTAAAGGGTTGCCTAAGTCAGTCTGGAATCGATCCATACTCCATTGACACAACACTACTCCTAATGCGGTCAGCAACGTGTCGTTGACTTGCCCCTGATAGATCGCTGGCGCTTTAAGGAGATCGCTGGTTTGCTCAACTCCAAGTTGTTCAACTAGTGTGCGTGCATGAGCAAAATTATTATCAATCACGTCGCAGTTGTGATCACGCGGCAGTGCATGCGCACCTGCTAGCTGTGAGAGCCAGAGCGACTCTTCATGGCGTCTCTGTCCTGATTGCCCCTCTTTTTCAAGTACTGAGGCCCATTGCCGTAACGGCATAGTTGCTGCAGGTAAGATATCACTCGTTGCACGCTCAGCATAGGCTGTCGCTGACTCAAGTTGAGCTCGAGTCAATAGATTCAAGTCCTGAACCAAAATTCTCCAAGACACGCCATCAACTGCAAAGTGATGAATCACCCATAACAAAATAGAGCTTGCAGTTTGACCGCGATCAATCCAGCAAAAAGCTTGGATTGCACCTGAATGATCTGGATGTAATGCCAGTGATTGTTTTTCAAAAATATTTTCTATTTCTTGCCCCTGTGCCTCTGCTGAGAGTGCACTAAGATCAAAACGCTCACACACAAAGGAAGGTAAAGTATCTGCGACATCAATCATAAAGTCGTTTGATACGTTACTCAACGTGCGCAAACGTAATGCGCCATGATGCATACGTAATCGCGCCATCATCTCAAGCATGCTCTCAGATGTCACTCCAGACGGAACCTCCAGCTTCATCGCTTGATTAAAACGACGCAAATCACCCCCAGTTGCAAGAAACTGCTTATAGATAGGCAGCGCGGGCACAACGCCTTCTTGTGTCCAGAAGCTCACAGGAGCAGGTTGATGATTCTGTCCCACGACATTCGATAGGTCAGCGGGGGTCAGATATTCAAACACATCTCTAACCGCCAGCGTCAGGCCAGCCTGACGTGCTTTACTGACTAATCGCATTGCAGAAATACTATCGCCGCCAACTTTAAAGAAACTGTCATCGAGACCCACTCGAGGCGCGCCTGTCACTTCAGAAAATATGTCACATAGTAAGATCTCTACCGGTGTTTTTGCTGCCCGATATCCTATGTCGCTGATGAGAATTTCCGGGCTAGGCAATGCACGACGATCGAGTTTTCCATTCGGTGTCAGTGGCAAATGATCCATGGCCATGAAATAGGTAGGAATCATGTACTCTGGTAGATGACTCGCGAGTGCCTCCTTAATTGCATCACTATCCGGAACGATCTGACCTGCTTGCAGAACAAGGTAGCCCACCAAACGTGTTTCGTTCAAAATTGTTTTAGGAATCACCGCCACCTGTGCCACTTGCCTGAATGTATTCAGTAAAGCTGCATCAATTTCACCCAACTCAATACGATAGCCACGGATTTTCACCTGGTCATCTGCACGCCCGAAATAGACCAGTACGCCGTCATGTCTGCGCCTAACCAAGTCGCCTGACCGATACATGCGTGCTCCCTCAGCGCCGAAAGGACAGGCAATAAAACGTTCACTGGTCAATCCCGTACGCCCCAAATATCCGCGAGCGAGTCCATTACCACCGATGTATAACTCGCCGACCATTCCATTTGCAACAGGTTCCAAATTTGGATCTAGTAGATAAAGCTGTGTATTCCAGATAGGCAGTCCAATTGGAATAACCCCATCCTGCGTTGTCTGTTCACTCACCTCATAGACTGAACAACCCACGACAGCTTCAGTTGGCCCATATTCATTAATTAAACGGGTTTGGGGCGCAAATTCTCTCCAGTAAGATACGGTAGCTGCATTCAGTTGCTCACCACCGATTACAAAAGCATGGCTCTGTCCAGCTAGCGTCTGAGGGGAAAGCAAATGCCTCAATGCATCAAGGTGCACGGGTGTAAGTTTCACTAATGAGAAGCCTGGTTGCTTCTCTAGATGCTCAGCAAGCACTTCAATTTCATTTTCTTGAGGCAATAAAAATACGGTGCGTCCGCTTGCAAGGGGCAACCAAAGGCTTGTGATTGTCGCGTCAAAAGCGATCGACGTATTGATCGGTGCACCAGGTCCCTGATCAAGTGCATACGTATCTAATGCCCAATTCAGATAATTAAGTAATCCATAATGAGACAATGCAACACCCTTAGGTATACCGGTGCTACCGGAGGTATAGATCAAATAAGACAGGTGTTCGAGACACAAGGGCTGTTGGCGGTCCTGATCAGTAATCTTAGAAGAATTATATTGTTCCAGCATCTGTGCAAACCCCTCTCCTGACATATCTATCATTGCAGGTAACGGGCGTACATTAACCTCAGCAGAACCGAGAATCTTTCCGCTTTGTCCAGTTGTCGCATCCACATCTAGATGTGTTTTAAATTGATCGAACAGCTGATGTGTCGTTAATAGCTGCTTGGCACCACTATCACGCATCATAAAGGCCAATCTTTGAGGCGGATAATCAGTGGCTAACGGTAAATAGGCTGCACCTGCTCGTAGCGTTGCAAGCAACGCAATGACGAGTTCAGGTGTCCTTTCAAGCAACACGCCCACGATATCATCGGGACCAATACCCAGACGAATCAAATGACGGGCGAGCGTATTTGCGCGCACATCAAGCTCTTGATACGACATCGAGCACGCAATACCATTTTCGTTATAGCTCAGCGCGCAGGCCTGAGGTTGCTGATCCACACGCGATTGAATCTTTGCGATTAAGGTGACATTCTCATGAGCAATGTTGCGCTGAAGTCCCGAAGACTGATCAACCAATACTTGACGCTGCATTGCATCGAACATGGGCACTTGAGCAAGCCTGTGATGAACAATATTCGGCAGAGATGTCATCAAATGAATTAAGTTTGACAACATCAGCTGCGCATCTCTTGGATCAACACGCGCTTGATCAAAGCTCAGACGAAGAGAAAGTTTCTCTCCAGTCAGACCAGATAAACCAATCGGATAATGATTTCCATCTTCCGCTTGTACGTCCGTTACCTTGACCTGAGCAAAAGTTTTTTCCTCTGCGGTCACTGGATAGTTTTCATACACAAACATCGCTTCAAATAAAGAAGTCCCACCGAAGCCCGCAACGGTCTGAATTTCTCGCAGTCCAAGATGCCCATGCGCATCCTGCTCTGACATAGCAGCTTGCTGTGAGCGTAACCAATCCAACAGTTCAACCTGTGGCTCAAGTCGCACATAAAGCGGGAGAGTATTAATAAACAAACCCACTCCCTGATCGATGCCGGGCAACATGCTTGAGCGACCATTCCGCACACTGCCAATCACAATCTCATCCAGCCTATTCGATCGCGCAATTAGTAGCGCATATAAACCTTGCAATAAAGAGGCCTGCGTTAAACCATACTTACGACCGAAATCCTCAAATGTCTTTTGCACAAAGGGTTCGAGTTCAACTTCAATATTTTTCATCCCATGAGCAGCAACTTCAGGCGCTGCAAACTCCAGTCGACTTGGCTCTGTAAGAAATCTAAAATGATCTTTCCAATAAGTGGTGGCAGCTACTTTATCTTGCTGCCCCAACCATAATAAGTGCTGTTGCCAAGAAAATGGCGGATCTAGCAAGATAGGAGAACCAGCACATTCTGCAACATATAGTTTGGTCAGCTCGTTCGTCAAAATTGGCATAGACCAGCCGTCTAGTATTAAATGATGATTAGCAATGAGCAGAGCATAGGCATTGCTTCCAAGGTCCGCTTCATACAAACGAATCATAGGGCCATTCACAAGATCGAACGGACGCGCAAAGTCATAACTTTTTAGTGCAGCAAGCTTTTGTTCTCTTGATCCCGATACATTTAATTTTTGATAATGAAGGGCTGATTCATTTCGAATTACGGCGAAATCTGGCGCAATGTCGCTAGGTGCGAATGCCAGGCGTAACACGGGATATCTTCCTACAAGCGTAGCCCATGCTTTTTGCATCGCAGAACTGTCAAAACTCCCTTCAAAGGTAATGAGTAAGTGAACATGATATGGGTCATCTTCGGTTGCTTTACGCGCAATGCTTTCAAATGCCAGTCCCTGCTGTAGAGCGGTAAGCGGCACGATGTCCGTCAAATCAGGGTATTTGATAAACAGCTGATCTAAAGCTTGCTGCTTGATACCCCCATCAGTCTGTTTTTCCTGTTGTGCAAGAAATATAAAATCAGACGGTGTTTTAATTTGAGGCAATGGTGCATTGAGGCAATGGTGTGTGATTTTGATCAGCATATCTTCAAAACACGCCACAAACTTATTGATTGAATCCAGTTGGTATGCCTTAAGACCATAAGTTACATTGAACTGAAAGGCGCCAAGGTCATTAATCACGGCATTGATATCAATCAGGTGCATACGAGGACGAGTCATATCATCATCGGCCCCGATCAAACCACCTTCTGCCATCTCCCACTGTGAATGGTCGCTCTGACTTTTCTCAAAACGGCCTAAATAATTAAAGCCAATTTGCGGCGTTTCAGTATTGGCAGTGGCGACTTGGCTTTCAGGATCCAAATATTTTAGTACACCATAGCCGACACCTTTATCGGGCATAGATTGAATGAGCTGTTTAACGCGACGTATCGCAACGCCTAGGTGTTCATTATTGTCTGGAGATAAATCACTGACTTCAAGTTTGACTGGAAATACACTGGTTAACCAACCTAGCGTCTGACTTAGATCTACATCACCTTCTCGCCCATGCCCTTCAAGGTGAATAACCAGATGACTTAACGTGTAACTGAACTGATCTCTGCTCCATTTACACAAAGCCAAGCCAAAAGCCGAAAGTAATATTTCATTCACTCCCGCTCCATATACGCCTGGTGCCTTTAGAAGAGATTGGGTTTGAGAGGTGGTCAATTCACCTCTAACATGTGCTGCGTTAGCCGCCGTATTTTCAATAGACGTATGATCAATATCAATGGGCAGTTTGGATTGCTCAGAAACCTGACTCAACCAAAGGCTTTCTTCATTACGTCGTAGTCCTTTGGCACCTTGATCAGCTAAGGTTTCAGCCCATAAACGTAGTGGCAACGAGTTATTGATCCGATTTGCATCCACATCACTTGTCAACAGTTTGAGGTCATCAAGCAGTATGCGCCAGGATACTCCATCAATGGCATAATGATGGATCACCAGTGCTAATTGGGCGCGCGCCTCACCATAATCCACCCACATGGAAACCATCATGCCACCCGCTTGATGTATTGCCAACTCATGACTCAAAGGCAAGAAAGCCTTTAACAACGTCTCACGGATCTGCTTTTTAGGCACTTGCTTTAAATCAAGTTCATGCAATTTAATATCTGGAACCAGATCATCCGCATCAATAAATAATTTCGTATCAGGACCCTGTCCCTCAACCCGTAATCGCAATGCCCCATGCATAGTGACTAATTTATTTAATGCTATGTGGACCGCCTGCTGAGAGATTCCAACGGGCACATCGAGCAAAACAGCCTGATTGAATCTATCGAGGTGGCCACCCACCTGCCAAAATTCCCTATAAACCGGCAATGGAACGACTTCACCCTCGTGCACCCAGATTGTTGCATCGACATCAGTCTCTATAGATCGAGCGATCGCAGCAAGCGCCTCAGGCGTCTGACTTGAAAATATGTCATTCACAGACAATAACATCCCTGCATCTTTAGCCAAACTGACCAAACGAATAGCTGAAATACTATCGCCACCGATTGTAAAAAAACCATCATCAATGAATACAATGGCTACACCCGTGAGTTGACTAAATATCTCGCACAGCGCCCGCTCATTGTCATTACGTGGCGTACGTGCAGACTTGCTACTGGATGAAGTTGACACTGCTGGCAGTGCGCGAAGATCAACCTTTCCATTTGGGGTAAAGGGTAGTTCATCAAGCCACACGAAATGTGCTGGCAACATATATTCAGGCAACCTAACAGCAAGGCGTTCTATCAAAGCATCATCAGATAGTTGTTCACTGTCTGGCTTAGACACCATATAAGCTACCAGTCGTTGATCAGCCCCATATTGACGGGAAACAACCACTGCCTGCGCAATTTCAGGGGAGGATTCAGCTATACATGCATCAATTTCACCGGGTTCAATCCGATAGCCACGCATTTTTACTTGAGAATCAGTGCGACCAAGAAATTCGATTGAGCCATCTGGACGACGTCGCGCAAGATCACCCGTTCGATACATACGTTGGCCAGGCAATCCGAAAGGACAGGCTATAAATTTTGTTGAGGTGTTTGCTGCTTGTCCGATATAGCCTCTGGCAAGCCCTAAACCTGCCACATACAATTCGCCTGTAACCCCTGGCGGCACGAGCTCAAGGGCTGCATCAAGCAGAAATACCGTGGTATTGGCCAATGGAAAACCGATAGAAACTAGACCCATATTGTGGTCACCATCTATGGCAGGATCCAAGGGATGGCTCATACTCGCACAAACAGTCACCTCTGTTGGGCCATAGGCATTGATCATTTTTGTATTGACGGCGAAGCGTCTCACAATAGCTGGAGAACAAGCCTCTCCCGCAACAACCAATGTTTCAAGTGACGCCAGTGCTTTAGTCTCTAACGCATTCACTAAAGCGGGCGGTAAGGTGGCATGAGTCACACTAAACTCTGTTAGAAATTCACCTAAATTAGCCGCGGCATCTGCGCGGATAGCAGTCGAGGGCAATACCAGTGCAGCCCCGGAACCAAAGGCATTAAGCATTTCCCATACACTTGCATCAAAGGCTTGCGAAGCAAATTGCAATACCCTATCGCGCGGCGTTAGTTGAAAACCTTCTCGCTGCGCGCACACCAGATTGACCGCAGCACGATGAGAGATCCCGACACCTTTGGGCCGACCTGTCGAACCGGAAGTATAAATTAGATAAGCAATGTTTTCTGGGTGCAGCACATTCTGGCGCTCTTGATCGGATAGTTTTGCAATTGATAGAAGAGACAAACGTATCTGTGTGAAATCGTCTTCCACATCAAATAGCTCAGGCAATTGGATATCAACAGCAGTCTGTAAATTGTCGTAGAGCGCCGCACTACTTAACACCATCTTAGCTTGACTGTTACTGATAATATAGGCCAAACGGGCAGCCGGATAAGCTGGGTCAAGCGGTAAATATGCCGCACCCGCCTTGAGTACTGCCAAGACTGAAACAATCAATTCAACCGAACGCTCCAGTATTACGGCAATAATTTCATCCCCACCAACGCCCTCAGCTAACAACTGACGCGCAAGTTGATTAGACTTAGCATCTAAGTCAGCATAACTAAGTACTTCTATACCGGAGCCCTCGCTGTAAAGCAGTGCTTGAGTCTCTGGATGCAGGTGAACCTGACGCTCGAATACATCAACAAACGTCAACTCGGAAGCATTCATTTCAATTGAAGGCCCCGCTGATGTCTCGATCAAGGTTTGACGCTCGCGTTCACTTAGCAAACTAATTGAGGCGATAGAATCGTTACAAATAGATGGTAGGCTGACAACCAATTGCATTAGGCTATCTAAAATTCGCTGCGCCTGCTCCTGATCTAGTCTCTTGCGATCAAAAGTAAATCTCAAGGTCGTAGTGGCTCCAGGAATGACGGCTAGGGCCAATGGATAATTAGTCCCATCATGACTTAGAGTTTCAAGCAACTTTAAATTGCCAACGTCCACCGTATCGTTATCTTTAGGAAAGTTTTCGAAGACAAACAATGCTTCAAAAATTGACACGCCTGAATAACCTGACTGCGCCTGAATAGCAGATAAACCTAGATGTGCATATGAATCCTGTTCAGATTGGGAAATTTGCTGCTGATGAATGAAATCAACTAATGATTGCCCTGCGTCTATTCCCATGTATAACGGTAAGGTACTAATAAATAAGCCAACCGCCTTATCAATATTGAACTGTTCATTGGATCGACCGTGATGAACAGTTCCAATAACCACATTGTCCTGGTTACTTAATTTTGCAAGCACCAGCCCATAGAGACTCATCAAGATGCTGGCTTGCGTTAAATTATGGCTACGTGCAAACTGATCTAACAGCGTATTTTTTGTTTCGTCGAGCGTTACAAAAATAGCACCCGTGCCAGCGATTGACAGGGTCGGTGCTGGCAACTGAACGCGACTAGGCTCTGTTAATTCAATGAGGTGTTTTTTCCAGTATTGTTTAGCGGCAGCAATGTCTTGTTGCGCTAGCCAAGTTAAGTGATCCGTCCAAACAAAAGGAGCGTCCAAGGTCAATGACTGATTTCCATGAATCGAACCATATAGCCTCGCAAATTCAGTCATCATCACAGGCAAGGACCAACCGTCCAAGATTAAATGATGCTTGGATAGCAATACTGCAAATCGTTGCTCGGCAAGTTGCGCTATGCGCATTCTGACCAAAGGTCGGTGCTCAAAATCAAAGGATGCAAGCAGGTCATTTTTTACAAGAGTATCTAAACGCTCTTGATATGTTCCTTCCAGCTCAATTACATCAACATCGTAAGCCGAAGGATTCAAAATCACACCCACGCCAGGTGCAATGGCAACGGGCGCCAGTACCAATCTCAAAATGGAATGCCTTGCAACAACTTGTTGCCATGCCTGTTGCATCGCAACAATATCTAGGGCACCCTGAAATATGAGCGTGACCTGAACATGATACGGGTCCTCAGTATCAGGAGCATGACTCAGGCTTTCAAAAGCAAGCCCTTGCTGCGATGGCGTTAATGGAACGATATCTTGCAAGGCGGGATACAGTTCAGTCAGTGACTCAAAAATAGTTTGCGTCAGTTTAGTGTGTCCAAAGCCTGGTAAGCGATACAGTGCAAAATCTGACAAACTCTGAGTAACTGCCAAGGGTGCATTCAAACAATGCTCCGTCACTGCTAACAATTGCGCTTCGAATTCTTTTGCGAGACTTTGAATGGATTGTTCAGTGTAAGCCTCTCTGCAATAGGTCAAATCGAAATATAGACTATTGTCTTGTTCGATAATCGCGTTGATTTCGATCAAGTGTAAGCGTTGTCTGGATGCATCGTCGCTAGCAAAGGACTCCATATTCCCTTCTACATGCCACGTATTCGCATCATTCGCACCTCCCGTTTCAAAGCGGCCAAGATAATTAAACACAATTTGAGGCTCGATCAAGGTAGCCTGCGCCAGACGACTCTCAGGATCCAGGTATTTTAAGATTCCATAGCCAAGTCCTTTATCGGGCAAGGCTCGCAACTGATCTTTTATTCTCTTAATTGCATGCCCCGCACTCGCTAAGTCGTTAAGATCCAAACCACCAACTGATAGGCGAAGAGGGAACATACTCGTGAGCCAGCCAATGGTTCGTGTCAGATCTTCTTCTGTCTCACGACCATGCCCTTCAAGCGCTATCAGCGGATCACCCAGCTCTTGTCCATAGATTGAATCACTCCATTTACGTAAAGCAAGCCCTAATGCAGCCAGCAAGAGGTCATTGATTGCACCGTGATAAACTGGGGGAGCCTTTAACAAACGCTCTGTTGAACCAATACTCAGTTTGCTGCGAATAAGAGAAGTATTTCCAATGGTATTCTGATGCTTATCAATTTCAAAATCTTGAGGTAGTGCCTGTGTTTTTTCAAACTGTGATAGCCAGATATCAACTTCACCTCGCCTTGCCCCTTGTTCACCCTGATCAGCAAGATTCTCTGACCATGCGCGTAAAGACATAGTTCGAGCGGGCAAAGTCACCTGGGCATCCACTGTCAAGCTACTTAAATCTTCCATTAGCACACGCCAAGACACACCATCCACTGCGTAATGGTGAATCGCTAGTGCTAGGATTGTAGGCTGGTCTTGCCGTTCAATCCAGAGTGCGCGCAACATTCCTGCTGGTTTTTCGGGATCAAGCTCTAGACTCAGATTATTTAAGCACTCAGTCTTGACACCGACGGCTTCTTGGCTAGTGAGTACACTCAAATCCAGCACTTGCATAACTGGCACATGGACCGCACTGAATGGATCAATAACAAATTTTACGGTTGAACCAAACCTTTTCATACGCAAACGCAGTGCGCCATGATGTGATGAAATTTCACTCAGTGCGGCAGTCACCATGTCACGCGTAACGTTTGAAGGCACCTGCAAACAGACAGATTGATTAAACCGATTTAGTGAGGTATTAAGGTTCAAGTATTGTTGCAAAATCGGTAATGTGCGCACTGGACCATCTTCTACCCAAAGTTGCTGCGCACCAAGATCTGATACATCCCTGGCAATTCGAGCAAGTGCTTCTGGCTTCTGGTGTTTAAAAACATCCCGGACAGAAAACATTAGACCCGCTGTTTTGGCCCGACTGGTCAGCCGAATAGCCGTAATACTGTCACCACCAATGGCAAAGAAATTATCATCAATTCCCACCAAAGTCGTGTGAGTCAGATTCTCAAATAGTTCGCAAAGTATGGCTTCTTTTAAGTCACGTGGTGCGCGATACTTGCCGTCACTGTTATCGGCCTCTGGTGCAGGCAAAGCTTTTCGATCGAGCTTGCCATTCGCACTCAAGGGTAACGTCTCAAGAGATACAAAATGTGCAGGCACCATGTATTCGGGTAACTTGCTACCTAATACGACCTTCATCTCAGCGACATTGGGACTCTGCTCTCCTAATCGGGTAACCGTATACGCAATCAGACGCAAATCATCGCCTATTTTTGAAGTAATCACAGCAACTTGCGTTAACGCACTAAATGAGGTGCTCAGTACGCTTTCGATTTCACCTGGCTCAATGCGATACCCTCTAATCTTGACCTGATCATCAACCCGACCAAAATATTCAATTGCCCCGTCCATGCGTCTGCGCGCAAGGTCACCGGTACGATACATACGCGCGCCTAATGCATCGAATGGACAAGCAACAAAACGCTCAGCAGTCAAACCACTTTTACCGAGGTAGCCGCGGGCTAAATTAGTGCCGGCGATATAAAGCTCACCCACAACACCCTGTGGTAGGGGCTCGAGCGTGCCATCTAAAATGTAGAGCTGCGTGTTCCAGATTGGGTGGCCAATTGCGGGGGTGAGGGTCCCTTCTTGTTCTTTGCAAGGCCAGAATGAGACGTCAATCGCTGCTTCGGTTGGACCATACAAGTTCCATAGGCGAGTGTTCGGCAGACGTGCAAATGTCTGTGCTTGCACCACGCCACTTAAGGCTTCGCCACTGGCAACAATTTGTTTAATCGAGCTGCAGTCGCCCGCATCGATGACTTCGAGAAACACTGCTAACATTGACGGTACAAAGTGCAGCACACTGACCTGCTGCTGCTCAATAACAGATTTAAGGTAGGAAGGGTCTTTTTGCCCGTCGGGTCGAGCGATGACCAGCGCTGCACCCGTCATTAGCGGCAGAAACCATTCCCAGACCGCAACATCAAAGCCGATTGCCGTTTTTTGCAGCACGCGGTCATTGCTATCTAACCGCAGGGTGTCTTGCATCCAAACGAGCCGGTTGACCACAGCATGGTGAGTGTTACCAACGCCCTTGGGGGTGCCTGTTGAGCCAGAAGTGTAGATGAGATAGGCAAGCTGCTCAGGCCGTAGCGAGCAAGTTCGAGCGTGTTCAGAGATCTCTGTCGAAGGCAAAGCTTGCAGGGTCTGTTGAACTTCTGTATCAAACAGGTCTAACCACTCTGGCATAGCGACAACTGAGCTGAGTTCGCGGACATGTTCTAACAGCATATGCGCGCGGGTGCTCGTAGAGAGCAACAAGCTCGCCTGGCTATCGGTGAGCATAAATTGCAAGCGCGAAGCTGGATGCTCAGGGTCTAGTGGTAGGTAAGCAGCACCAGCTTTTAACACAGCGAGCATAGCCACAATCATCTCAGGGGAGCGGACAAGTAGGATAGCGACGACCTGATCAGAACCTATCCCTTTTTCTAGCAAATAATGCGCCAGTTGATTGGATTTTACATCGAGTTGCTCAAAGGTCATGCTGTCATGGCCTGTATGTGACTCAAAGAACAGCGCGCTTGCCTCAGGTGTAAGTCCTACTTGTCTGGCAAAGAGTCCCGCCAGATTATGTGGCTGAGCACTATTATTGACTTGAAGGCCACACGAAGCATCAAGAATCGCTTTTCGGTCTGTGTGACTTGTCATGGGAAGTGACACAACAGGCATTTCAGGTGCAGAAATCATTGCTTTTGTTAGATTAACAAAGCATTGCGCCCAGTGCTCAACATTCGCTTGATCAAACAGGTCGGCATCATATTCAAAAACACCAGAAACGTCTCCGCAGGTTTGCGGTTCAAGTGCCAAAGTTAAATCGAATTTTGTCGTCGCTTGTCCAACTTGCACTGACTCTGTGCTTGTTCCTGTTAAATAAAAATCAGCATGGCCCTGATTTTGATACGAAAGCATGGTTTGAAATATTGGGGTGTGATCAAGTGAGCGCGAAACCTCCATATTTTCAACGAGTAATTCAAATGGTAAATCCTGATCAACGATGGCGGATTCAACTTGTATTTTAGTTTGGTTAATCAAGTCACGGATCGTACTTTGAGTATTCGTGACGACAGGGATTGCAAGAACATTGAGAAAAAAACCAACAAGCGGCTCGGTCTCAGAGCGTGTCCGACCTGAGACCGGTGAGCCGATAACAACCGTTGACTGTCCAGCAATGCGGCTTACTAAAACACCATAGGCAGCTAATAGTGTTGTAAAAAAAGTAGTTTTAGACGCACGCGCTAAAGCTTCCATTCCATGAACTGTGCTGGCTAAAATATTAATATGGACGTATCCAGCGCGATGTACCCGATCAGGGTTGCGCGGGTGATCCATTGGCAAAGTCAGCCTTTCGGGTACATCTAATAAGCGTTCTTTAGAGCGTTTAAGCTTGGCTTCAAGCTTTTTTTTAAGCGCTGCTTCTTGCCAATGCGCCCAATCGCTATATTGAATCTGTAGTTCAGGTAGTTTGGGTGATTGGGCCAAGTTAAAGGCGGCATAAGCGTGCTTTAACTCATGTCCGATAATCGCCCAAGACGTACCGTCACCGGCATGGTGATGCATAGTGAGCAAGAGAACGTGCTCAGTCGGGCTGATCACGATCAAACGTGCACGAAAGGGAATGTCAGTCGCGAGATTAAACGGTAAAGAGGCCTCCTCACTGATCAATCTGGCAACAAGATCAGCGCATTCCTCTGAATTTGACAGCGTTAAAAGCGATACATCTGTAATCTCCAGAATATCACTTTGATTAGGTGCGGCAGCCAAAATGCCAACAGGATGACCATTCTCACTTTCAGTAATCAGTGTGCGCAAGGTTTCATGTCGCTCAATGATAAGGCATAGAGCTAAAGCTAACGCGTCCTTATTGATCGCTCCATGGAGTCGCTTCGCGATCGGCATATTGTATGTAGCAGCACTTTGCTCGATTCTACTCAATGTCCAGAGTCGACGTTGTCCATAAGACAGGGTAATTTTAACAGCCAATTAATTATTCTCCATATCGGATAATACCCCTGATAGACGTTCCCTGAGTGGTTGACGAGCACGTGCATTGAGAAAATCAGGCCGGGCTACAATATTTTGATCTAGTGGGGAATTTGACACTGCGTTGTAGGTCAGTATCACAATGCGGCGTTGAAAGGGAGAAATATTTTGCGGCGAAGCATGCACTAAATTTCCATCAAACCAGATTGCTGTGCCTTTTTTCCCTTTTGCAGAAAATAAACCACCTTGATTAACTAGTGATGAAACTTGTTCTTCAGCCACTTGATAGGTTAATGATGCGCTGACATTGTCTTCCCAACCGCCAGAAGAGTTACCTTTACTAACCTCAATGCAACCGTACTGATGAGAGCCTGGTATGAAATAAAGTGGGCCATTAAATTCAGTTACGTCATCAAGAAAAATCATAACGTTTACCAAGGCATTTGTAGGCATCTTATCCTCATTGCGCCAGTAAATGTAATCTTGATGCCAAGGCCAAAGATCTCCTGAAAAGGCATGCTTTAAGTTAACCTTGAGTTGATGAATGTACACCTCATCTTTCAGGACCTGACGAGCAGGTTGCAGCAGCTCAGGTTTCCTAATGAGCGCATCATAGGTCTCGTCATAAAGATGACAGCCATGAAACGCACGGTATATTGAACTGCCATTTTCACTGACGTGACCAGGAAGAGTTTGCTTTGCAAACTCAGTTAGGGAGTCGATTAATTGCTGCGTGTCTTCAATCGAAAATAGACTATTCTGTACCAAAAACCCATTTTTCCAGTATGATTCGAGCTCTTCTTTACTTATGTTCATAACTGAAGTTTCTTAGTTTTTATCGTATAACAACATTAGAACATATCAATAGAAATAACAAATACCCCTCCACTATAACTGGATTTTTCTTATCAGAATTCCTATTTTATTTTACAAAAAACAACAAGTTAATGCTGAATAACGCCTTGTTTTACTGTATAAAAAAGACATTAACCCATTGATTATAAAAATATAACCTGCCTATTTACTTTACACTACATTCTACTCCCGCTCCAAAATCATTTTTCTGACACCCTTGTGTCAGGATAGTTTTCGCTTTATTTGAAATAACATAACTTCAAACAAGGGACGGAAAATATATCTATGACAACTCAATACCCAGAAGAAAGAAAAAATTCCTTACGGAACGCTGTATACTTTGAAGCAAACTTATGTTGATAAGAAGCTGAATACGCTCTGGGAGGAAAATGAGGACGCTTAATTCCTCACTCACACTAAATGTCAATCAACCTGTCGCATATTCGTGATATAAAACTGAAATTTCGAAAATTGTTGCTATGTAAAGAAACCTTTATATTTTTAAACTAGTCACCTGATTCCGGCATCTCTTGACTAATGCGGCCACCACCTTGAATAAGCATAGGCTCATCCTCCTCGTCCAGGGTCTCGAGGTTTAGCGCAAGTGATTCTGGTGTCGTGAATTCAAACAATGTGCGCAATGGCAGGATGATTCCACTCCGTGAACGCAGTTGGGCGATTAGACGCATAGCAAGCAGAGAGTGGCCACCAATTGCAAAAAAGCTATCGTCTACGCTAACAAGCTCTGTTCCCGTTATCTCACTAAAAAGTTGGCATAATAAAATCTCATTTCCTGTTGAAGGCTCGCGGTAGGCCTGTTCAGTGTTTCTTCCTTCAGGAACCGGGAGTGCAAGACGATCTAATTTTCCGTTCGGTGTTAGAGGTAGAGTATCGACGGCCACGAAATAAGAAGGAACCATGTATTCAGGTAAATGCACAGCAAGGATATTGTGGAGCTCAGAGTGTTCACGCACTGTTTTCCCTGCGTACACGACAAAATATGTGACTAGACTTTTGATCCCATTAACCTCACGTGCGATGACCGCAACTTGAGCGAAGCAATCAAAATATAACAGCAGAGCAGCCTCTATCTCACCCATTTCAATCCTGTAACCATTTAACTTAACTTGCTCGTCTACGCGTCCAAGGTATTCGATCTGACCATTTCGTCGACGAGCTAAATCCCCCGTGCGATACATGCGTGCTCCTGGATGACTAAATGGACAGGCGATGAACTTTTCAGCCGTCATTCCCGGCTTGTCCAAATAGCCACGAGCGAGCCCGCGACCGGCAATATAAAGTTCGCCTTCCATTCCGTCCGGCATGACGTTTAGCACTGGGTCTAAAACGTACAGTTGGGTGTTAAAAATCGGTGTGCCAATCGGGGGGAATTCAGTCCAGCTTGCTGGATTATCTGGCATCGAATAATTGCTAACAACATGTGCTTCTGTCGGCCCATAAAAATTGTGTAATCTCGATCTAGGGTGTGCTGTAAATGCTGAACGAATTTCAGGAGTAATTTGTAATTGCTCACCCGCTGTAAATACTTCATCTGGCCAGCCTTGATCATCAAAACTATTTCGCGCTTCAGCCAGGCTGGAAAGAACAACAAAAGGTGCATACAAATGCTCTACCTTCTGAGTATGCATGTGTTCTAGCAATTCGCGACTATCGCGACGGCTTTGCTCATCAATGAGAACTAAAGGGGACCCGTTGCATAAAGCTGAGGCAATTTCTTGTGCCGAAGCATCAAAACCAACAGGGGAGTATTGAAGAACGCGGGGGGCTTCGCTTGGAAGAATAGTTGCTTTCCATTTCACCAGGTTACCCAAAGCACCATGCAAAAAGCTGACCCCTTTTGGTTTTCCAGTACTGCCGGAGGTATACATTACATAGACGAGGTTATCTGCATTTACTGGAGTTGAAAGCTCTGACTGGGCAAGTCTTGACGTTGATTTTGAAGCGATTGATCTTGCAATATCAGCATCATCAAGCACCCAGAAGGGCGGTAAAGATAGGTCTGTAGAATCAAAATTGAGCGCCTCTAAACGATTGTGTGAGCAAATAAGCGCAACCGCTTGGCTATCTATCAGCATATAAGAAAGTCTGGCCGTTGGATAATTTGCATCAAGAGGCAGATAGGCCCCCCCAGCTTTAATGGTGGCAATAATGGAAACGACCATTTCTAATGATCGATCAATCAGAATACCAAGTATCTGATCGGTTTTTAGGCCTTGTTCGAGTATGTGTCTGGCCATCTGGTTTGAGGCTTTATCGAGTTCGGAATACGTCATAACGTCAAGGTTTGAGACCACTGCGGTGGCATCAGGTGTACGCCTAACTTGTGTTTCAAATGCCTGTGTGAAGACAAGGAACTCAGGGTCAATAGTCACGGTTTCACCAGCGCTATCGGCAATGAGTTTTGTTTTTTCCGTCTGAGATATAATGGGTAAGAGCACGATGAGTTGGGCTGGGTCCTGACATAACGCTGCTGTGAGTGTATAAAAGGCATCTAACCAGTGAGCCACACTAGATGTTTCAAAAATACTCTGGTCGAACTCGAAGTCTCCCTGAAGCGTTCCATCCAACTCCTTATTGAGGTGAAGTGTGAGATCAAATTTAGTCGTTGACGAATTGATAATCTTTGACTCGCAAGCAATGCCTTGAAAAGAAAATGTGGGGGTTGCATCACTTTGAAAGGCGAACATCGCCTGAAAAACGGGGGTATTGATCAGTGATCGGTTCAGATTCAAACTGTCGACTAAGCGTTCGAACGGTAGATCTTGATCGTTTAGAGTTGCCTCAACACTTTTGCGCGTGCGCTCGATGAGCGAGACGCCGGTGCAGCCTCCGTCCATAGATATTGGTATAGCTAAGGTGTTGAGTAAAAACCCCACCATTTTTTCTAATTCCGTGTGGTTACGACCCGTGACAGGGACTCCAATAACCACATCATTTTGCCCAGCGATCCTACTCAATGTTGCGGCGTAAGCAGTTAACACGACGGTAAATAGTGTGGTGCCTTGGTCGCGAGCTAGTTGTTCGAGTTGTTGAACGATCACGGCCGAGATGCTAACTGCTAGATAGCCTGCGCGACGGTTCCGTTGTGCTGTGCGTGGATGATCCACTGGCAGTGTGAGTAGCTCTGGCATGTTAACTAAACGTAGTCTGGCGCGCTCAAGTTTACACGTGATATTACTTTCTAAAGTGAGTTGCTGCCAGAGCGCCCAATCGCTGTACTGAACAGCTAAGGGTGTCCAGTCAGGCGCGTTACCTGACCGATAGCTGAGGTAGGCTTGTTCGAGTTCTGTTGCGATGATATTTGTGGAGACCGCATCACCTGCATGATGGTGCAGTGTTAGCAAAAGAATTGCACTATCTTTGCTTGTGATGGTGAGTTGTCCACGCAAGGGAATATCATGTTGCAAGTCAAAGGGGACGGCCACCTGAGATTCAATCATTGCTTGGAGCGTCGCTTGCGTTTGAGTTGGATCAGCTGCAAAATCAGCCGATAGATCAATGGTAGAAAGAACTTCGTCAGATGATGGAATATCAACTAATCGACCAACCGGATTCCCATCATTATCTTCGCTGGTCACGGTATGAAGGGGCTGATGCCTTGAGATGAGAGCGACCAATGATTGACGCAAAGCCTGCGTGTCGAGCTGACCTTCTAGATAGACCGCAACCGCCATATTGTAAGTTGCCGAGGCGCCATCCACCAAGTCAAGCGTCAGGAGTCTAATTTGGCCATACGAGAGAACAACGTGTGAGTCAGCAAGATGTCCCGTACCAGGGATTAAAGGCACGCCTGCCTCAATTTTCGTACTGTCAAGTTGGGCTGCCAGTGCCCCGGGTGTTGGTAACTCAAACAATGTGCGCAGCGGTAGCTCAAGTTCTGTCGCTTGGCGCACGCAGGCAATCAAACGTATGGCTAAAAGGGAGTGCCCACCAATGGCAAAGAAACTGTCATCAAGGCCGACACGCGTAGCTCCAGTAACTTCAGCAAAGAGTGAGCAAAGCAGTATCTCATTGTCTGTCACGGGTGCGCGATAGGTGTTAGCATCGGCACTAAAGTCTGGGTCTGGCAAGGCACGGTGATCTCAACAAAGGCTGCAGGCACCATATAATTGGGCAGTGTTCGGGCAAGTTGAGTACGTAACTCAGCATCATTTGGCAGTATTCCTAACTCACGAGGCACGAGGTAAGCAATTAAACGAGTGTCTTGCGAGGTATCGCCGTCGGAATGGGCGCGCGCAATGACAGCGACCTGCGCCAAGGCGTCTGAACCTAGGAGAAGTGCAGACTCTATCTCACCTAACTCAATCCGATAGCCCCGGATCTTGACTTGCGCATCGGAGCGTCCTATGAATTCTATATTGCCATCTGCACGCCTGCGAACGAGATCACCCGTACGGTAGATGCGTACACCGGGCTCAAAGGGATTGGCGATGAATCGTTCGGCGGTTAACCCTGTGCGCCCCAGGTAGCCTCTAGCTAGACCCCGGCCAGCAATGTAAAGCTCACCAACTACGCCGTTTGTAACAGGCTCAAGAGTGCTATCAAGGATAAGGAGCGAATAGTCAGGGAGTGGTTTGCCGATTGGGGCGGCACTTGCGCTTAGCTGTGTATCAGTATCATTTAAACTCAGAGAGTAAGTGCTTGCCCAAATAGTTGCTTCAGTGGGACCGTATAGATTTGTGACCGGTCCAATTAAAAGCATTTGAGCTGCAAGTTTTCGCGGAAGTGCTTCACCACCAACAAGCATTCTAAGGCTTGGTAGTGTGACTTGTGACATCAGGACATTCCACAACGAGGGTGTTGCTTGCACGATGGTGACTTGATGTTGATGAATCAAATTTGCAATGGCCTGAGGCTCTTTTTGTTCATCGATGCTGGCTAATACAATCGTTGCACCTTTTATTAGAGGCAGATAGATTTCTAGTCCTGCAATATCAAAACCAACCGTTGTCAACGCTAGTAAAACATCAGAAGGCTCAAGGGCAACCTCTTGTGTCATTGCGTTGATAAAAGTTTGGAGAGCCCGAGAGCTGATTGCGGTACCCTTGGGTTTACCCGTACTCCCAGACGTATAGATCAAGTAAGCGAGGTTCTGTGGATTCAGTGGGCTGCTTCGTTCAAGATCGGTGAGCGCGTTAAGGCTTAAAACACTCAGCTGCGCTTGCACAGCAGGCGCAGTAATATCAATCACTTGAAACGCGTCTTTAAAATTATTAGTTATGAGGTCGTGAAACTGAGTTGCAGTACTCAACAACACTTGCGCACCACTATCTGTGAGCATGAAACTCAGGCGCTCGGACGGGTACTCAGGGTCAAGCGGTAAGTAGGCACCGCCGGCCTTGAGCACGGCAAGCATACTAATAATCATCTCGGGTGAGCGATCCAGCAAGATCGCCACGATCTGATCTGGCCCCACACCTTGCGCAATCAAATGGCGTGCAAGACGATTAGCCGCCCGATCAAGTTGTTGATAACTGAGCTGCTGATCTTCAAAGATGAGTGCAGTGGCTTCAGGGGTCTTCGATACTTGTACTTCAAATAACGCGGGTAGCGTGAGTAAATCCTGCTCCAAGGTCATCACGAGGCCCTCAGACTCGGCAATGAGTTGAACTCGTACATCCGAATCCATCAAGGGCAGTGCCATAACTAATTGTTCAGGATCCTGAACTAAACCTTGTACCAAGCATTGAAATGCCTGAGCCCAGGATTGAACGGAACTTTTATCAAATAAGTCAGCGTCATACTCAATGCTGCCCTCGATTGCCGCTTGCGCATTAAGTGTAGTGTAGAAAGTCAAATCACATTTAGTTGTGGGCAAAAAGACGGGCTCGACAAGCGCACTTAACCCTTCAAAGTTCAACGTTTCTTGTGCCTCGTTCTGGTAGGCAAACATGGCCTGAAAGACCGGTGTCTGCGAGAGCGAGCGAACAACTCCTAGACCGTCAACGAGTCGTTCAAAGGGCAGGTCTTGATCAATGAGTGCAGCTTCAACATTTGTTTTAGCTTGTGCAATAAGCTCGAGCCCGCTACAGCCATCATCGATGGTGATAGGCAGTGCCAGTGTATTGGACAGAAAGCCGACTAAGTCCTCGGTCTCGATGCGGTTGCGCCCAGTCACGGGTGAGCCAATGACCACTGTATCTTGGTTAGCTAAACGCGCAAGGGTTGCGCCGTAAGCGCCAAGCAGTAAAGCAAAGAGGGTTGTCCCTTCTTTAGCCGCCAGTGTACTGAGCGCCTGCGTCAGTTCGGTGGATAGTTTAATCGGTAAATACGCAGCACGTCGTGCCCGGTTGGCATCTCTGGGGTGATCGAGCGGTAGTGAGAGGCTATCAGGTGCTTGAGCAAGCCTTGTGCGTGCACGCTCAATTTTCTCCTCGATACCGGTCTCAAGCGTCTGCTGCTGCCAAGCGGCCCAGTCGCTGTACTGGATGGCCAGAGGTGACCACTCGGGTAACTGTTGATTAAGCAAGCGGTTATAGGCTTCGCTTAACTCCCGTATAAAGACGCCTGCTGACTCACCATCGCTTGCTTGATGATGCTGGGTAAGCAGTAATACGCACTCGGTTTCACTGAGTCTGATAATACGGGCGCGCAGGGAGTAGTCCTGTCCCAAATCAAAGGGCCTTCCTGCTTCTTTCAGAATGTTTTGGGCGAGTGCGCCTTCTTGAGCGTTAGGGTCAAGCAATTGCAGATCACTTGTCTGCAGATAAAATTGAGACAGCTGTACTTTAGGCTCAGGTGCAGGGAGGAGGAGTCCAAAGGGCTCGCCATCTTCATTAACGCGGATGACAGTGCGCAAAGACTCATGTCGGGCAATGAGTAGTGAAAGCGATTGTGCTAAGGCCTGAGTGTCGAGCTTGCCGTGTAAGCGCAGTGCTTGTGGAATGTTGTAGGCTGCCGAAGCTCCTTGCAGTTGGTCCAGTGACCAGAGTCTGATTTGACCATAAGAGAGCACGACGTGTTGATCGGCGAGATGTCCCATCCCAGGGGTTAAAGGCACACCTGCCTCAATTTGAGTACTGTCAAGTTGGGCTGCCAGTGCACCCGGAGTTGGTGACTCAAACAATGTGCGTAGCGGTAGCTCAAGTTCTGTTGCTTGGCGCACGCGTGCAATCAGACGCATCGCTAAAAGCGAATGTCCACCAATGGCAAAGAAGCTGTCATCGAGGCCTACTCGGGCAGCCCCGGTAACTTCAGAAAAAAGTGAGCAAAGCAGTATCTCATTGTCTGTCACGGGTGCGCGATAGGTGTTAGCATCGGCACTAAAGTCTGGGTCTGGCAAGGCACGGTGATTCAAGCTCAACAAAGGCTGCAGGCACCATATAATCGGGCAGTGTTCGGGCAAGTTGAGTACGTAACTCAGCATCACTTGGCAGTATTCCTAACTCACGAGGCACGAGGTAAGCAATTAAACGAGTGTCTTGCGAGGTATCGCCGTTGGAATGGGCGCGCGCAATGACGGCGACCTGCGCCAAGGTGTCTGAACCTAGGAGAAGTGCAGACTCTATCTCACCTAACTCAATCCGATAGCCCCGGATCTTGACTTGTGAATCGGCACGTCCGATATACTCAATATTGCCGTCTTCACGTCTACGAGCAAGATCGCCCGTGCGGTACATGCGCGCACCGGGCTCAAAGGGGTTGGCGATAAAGCGTTCGGCGGTTAATCCTGTTCGACCTAAATAGCCTCTAGCAAGACCTTCGCCTGCAATATACAGCTCACCGACCACACCGTTAGGCACAGCCTCAAGTCGGTGATCGAGAACATAAAGGGCAGTATTCCAAATTGGAACACCAATCGGAGGCGTTTGATAGTGATCGTCTAACTGACACAACCAGTAAGACACATCTATTGCAGCCTCTGTTGGTCCGTATAGATTCCATAACTGAAGATCTTTGAATGCCCTTAATGTGCGAAATTGCAAAGCGCCACTTAAAGCCTCACCACTGGTGACGATTTGTTTTAAAGAAGGGCAAGCCGAGGGTGATAAATTTTGCACGAATACGTCAAGCATAGAAGGCACGAAGTGCAGCACAGTGACCTGTTGCTGATCGATCGTTTGACGTAAATAGTTAGGGTCTCGCTGCCCACCTTGATGAGCAATAATTAGCCTTGCCCCAGCCATCAGGGGTAAGAACCACTCCCAAACAGCCACATCAAACCCGCAAGCAGTTTTTTGTATCACTCGATCAGTAGAGTCAAGCTTAAGAATCTGTTGCATCCATTGTAATCGATTGGATATTGAGTCATGTCGGTTGCCTGCTCCTTTAGGGGTTCCCGTACTTCCAGAGGTGTAGATCAGGTAAGCAAGGTGCTGTGAATCCAGTGGGTTACTACGTTCAAAATCAGTGACCGAGTTAGGACTTAAAGCGCTCAGCTGCGCTTGCACAGCAGGCGCACTGATATCAATCACTTGAAGTGTATCTGTACGCGCATCACTCATCAGTTCTTTAAGTTGAGGTGCCGTGCTCAGCAACACGCGGGCACCACTATCTGTGAGCATACAACTCAGGCGCTCGGCCGGGTACTCAGGATCAAGTGGTAAGTAGGCACCCCCCGCTTTGAGTACGGCAAGCATGCTAATGATCATTTTAGGTGAGCGATCTAGCAAGATCGCCACGATCTGGTCTGGACCGATGCCTTGCGCAATCAAATGGCGTGCAAGACGATTAGCCGCCTGATCGAGCTGTTGATAACTAAGATGCTGATCTTCAAAGATGAGTGCAGTGGCTTCAGGGGTCTTCGCTACTTGCGCTTCGAACAACGCGGGTAGCGTGAGTAAATTGGGCTCCAAGGCCATCACTGGGCCTGCAGACTGGGCGATTAGAGATTGACGTTCCTGTGGTTGCAAAATATCAACTGTTGCGAGTGGCGTATCCGCTAGGCTGGGTAGGGTTTTAATTAACTCAATAATTCTTGCAAGATGTGCGCGGGCCTCTACTTTTGAATAGCGCTCAATATTGTAATCAAACCGAATCTCAACTCTTTGGCCGTCCGATTTTTCAACAATACGCAATTCGCAATCGGCTACAGGCCCCCAACCTCGAATTTCGATGTCACCGTTCGACTCACCAAATTGTGGTGTACGATCACCTGGAAGATAGTTAACAATGGTTGCAAATGGTGCCTCAAGGGCGCTTTGACGGCGGCTTGAGGTAATCTCACCGAAGGGGTATTTTCTGTGTCGAAGCGCAGAGCGAAGCTCGCTTGCGACGGATCGATTTATATCGTAAATGGTGTCTGTTGGTGTTAACTGAGTTCTTAAAGCGAGGTGATTAGCCAGCATTCCGATTAAGTGTCGAGACCCTTTATGTCGCCCTGAGAAAAGAGTGCCAACGCAAAGGTCGCGCTCACCCAAGATAGTAGATAAATACACCAACATGACGGTAATGAATGCGGATAACGCACTGCCACCGTTAGAGGTAGCCCAATGAAGGGTTTTGTTATACTCCTCCCGCGTCAGCAGGATACTCACCGAACCAGGAACCGACAGCTCTACTGGGCTCAATGGGAGTGGGCAAAGCGAAGCGGGTGGACCCAATCCCTTTAGCTTATCAGCCCAAAATTTCTTGTCAGAATCCCATGCTGAGCTATTGGCATAGTCCTGATATTCAACAACAGATTCTTTCCAAGAAATACTGTTTATTTCAGTTGAATCAACTTGATTGTTGTATGCGCGCTCTACCATTTTAATGAGAATACCCACACCCACTGCATCGATCACAATATGATGCCAAATCATAAAGAATGACCACTCTTCCTCAGCTGTTTGTATTAACCCAAACCGATAGCAAGCGTCTTGCTCTAAGTTAAATGGTGTATGCTCGGTGGAACTTAAAAATAGTTCGACATCAGAAGCAATATTTTGACTTGAGCGAAAATCAAAAAAAGGAATCTCTTGGTACCTGAAGGGGGTCACTGTTTGATAGGGTATGTCATCGACAACTGAAAATCGTAGTCTCAGTGCCTGTGTTTTCTCCAGCATCAAGTTGTGCGCATGATTAAACGCTACAAGATCAAGCGGCCCTTTTATATGTAAAACTTGACCGACGTTATAGGGCGTAGCGTTGGGATTGAGCCGCTGGTGGTGCCAAATAGATTGCTGTGAAACTGAAAGCTGGAATAGTGATTCTTGAGTATTATTTTTGTTCATAAACGCACGCACATATGTAAGCAATCTAAGATTTAAATTTTTTGACAAAGTGGATGCAGTGAGGTCATCCTCGATTCAGGTGAGCCATCACTGTGGGTTTAGCGAATCAATCATGACATTGTACACAGTGGCTTCGAAGGTATATAAGTGGATTGTTTACAAAGCACTGAAAGCAAGCAGGTGGGAAGGGTAAGCAACGTCTGCACTAAACTGTCACATCTGCTTGGCCAAACAATCTTATCGCCTTGACCCCCATTTTCTGACATTCTTCGACCAGTTGCCTTGCATTTGTTGCGGGTACTGTGTCTTCACTTGGGTCAATACTAGTAACGAATTGCAACCAAGGCTCAGCGCTCATTGCATAGATATAGACCTCTGTACAGCCCAAGCTTTTAATAACTTTCAATCCTTTTTGACAGTCTGAACCATTCAACCGGCGGGTTTGGTCCTTTTTACGATCAATAGCAACAGGCAACAAGGGGCCATATTGCCAGGTGAATGGTGCGCCCTCGCATTCTATACCTATAAAAAGAATATCAACCTGGCTGACCGCTTGTTTCAATAAATCGTAGAGAATGGGGTCCAGATTGTTACTGTCAGCAGCGAACAGTATGCCGGTCTGGTCAGAGCGCACAAACCAAGCCGCTTTGGTTCGAATATCCAAGTCGCCATGTTCACCTAAAAAGGGCAGCGCAGTGATACTTAAGTCACCAGAGCCAATAGACTCCAAAGAATCTAATTCAATGACATTTTTAAAGCCAATGGACTTCAACATTAATTTTAATGAAGGATCAGCAATCCCCCCCCCCTATCGACACGAAAACGTAACGCTAGTAGGGTTTCTATACATACATGGTCAGGATGATTATGCGTGAGCACCACGTAATCAAGACGCTCTGGCAGGTCACTTAAGACAAAACGTTCAACCTCTGACTTGCCCTCGTAAGCGACAATAGGATCGATTAACATATTGGTACCATCTGGTGCTTCAACTAGCACACAGGCATGGCCAAAATAGCGCCACCGAGTTTTACCCGTTTTTTCGCTGGCTTTTAAAGCAGGGAGAGGTGTTTCAGTTAAAAAACCAGAAACGAGATCAATTGACTGGCTATCGACCTTCAAGGCAGCAAGGACTTCAGACCTCGGTTGAGGATAGTGGCGAAGCCGCGCAAGATAGTCATAAACTTCAGCGTCAAAAGGCGTGTCAAGCTCGAAAATATTGGGGCTGGGTATTTTGGGAGTGCTGAATGCAAACGGTCGGTTATCACCCTGTGCGCGGTAAATAGCTGCACTTTGCACGCCAGGGTTGTATGCAGGACTAAGGTAGAGAAGAGGTTCGTTGACCCTCAGGTCTGGATAACCAGACATGGTGTAAGTCAGTTCAACGTAGCCTCTGACCGGCGCTAGCAACTTTTCATAAAGCGGTTCCATACTGAAGCCATCCGCTTGTTTCATGATCATACGAAATGATTCACGCAATGCGTCACCAAACTCCATTTGTTTGCCCTGCTTAAGTTTGGTGCTTTCAACCAACCTTTTAACAGCCTCAACATCGCTTACGGGCAAATCTACAAAAGGCCCACCTCTAAGTTTCGGGTTCTGGCAGGCTGCAACGTGCACTTCTGGTGCCGCAACAAAAGATTCAAGCACCGCCAAATGCCGATACTTTGCATTTAAAGAAGAAGTTACTGGTGACACAAGATGTGACCAAGCATGCCAACGCTCAACTAAAGGCTCAATAACAACATCAGTCTTCAGTAATACAAGGGGGTCATGCATATTTATTTATTTAGTAGAATCTAGTACCAAGCAGGAAAGTGTAGCATTCCAAGTCGCTCATTATCAATTTTTAGTTAGTCGGCGTTGTTTGCAGCCATTGCTTTACGTAAGCTTAGAGGACGCATGTCTGTCCAGTGCTCATCAATGTACTCGCTCACATCAGATTTACTGCCAGTAAAACCGACGTCAAACCAACCAGAAGGGGTTTCTTTTTGCTCTGGCCAAATCGAGTATTGCTCTTCATTATTAATGAGTACTTTAAACAAGTCGCCATCGATGGTATAGGCATTAACTTTGATCTGTGTACTTTTAGTCATAATATCACTCTGTTTTTGATTAATATTGATTGTAAGGGAGTATTAATAGCAAAAAATTTGCGAGTCAATTACACGAAGTTCTACTGTAGAACACATATATTTATATATTGGTTTTTACAATTATAACTATAAATCACATCAGTACGCCCCTATCAGCTCTACCCTTGGAACTAACTTGGCAACAAGCACATGTCTGTAGAAAATGGCTACCACTATCACTCGATCTGATACAAAACAATATCCCAAGACGAATAAAGCCAACATCATTAAGTTCGGGGCATGATCGTTTCCACAAAGGGTGACGCTCTGCTGAACGTGGAATTTTCCGTACTCTGGTGACAGTGATCAAAGATAAAGTCATTCAGTGTCAGGTGTTCGTACATGAGAATTTCCGATTATAAGGTTTATAAAACGGAAAGTTCTAAAAAAATATTTTTTTGTACTTATCCTGCCAATATTTTTTAGAATTGATCAAAAATCTGAGAGTAGAACAAGATAATCGCATACAGCCACAAAAATAAGCCATACTGACTAAGTTTCTTATCTATTGTTGCTTTCAATGGAAACACTGATGTGTACTATGCTTCTTTCTTAATATTATTAGCTTTAGCTTTAGCTGCATTGATATTACTTTTCATATCATCTTTGGCACTATCAACATCTAGATCATCTAGATTGCCATTGTTTTCAAAGTGCTTAACAAAAATTCGACCTACCGCATAAGTTGAACCACCCGCTAGAGTTGCCATCGAGATACCTCCTGCAACCTGCCCAAAAAATGGTATTAGTTTTACCACACTGGATAACAAGCCTAGACCAGCAATAGGAACAATCGAACCTAATAAGGCATACAGGATAGTTCTGGTACGTTTTTCTGAAAAAGGAACATCGTAGATTTTAGAAAGCGAATGTACCATCTTGACTTGTATTCCGATAAGAGCAACAAAATCAACAATCGGTAACGGGATAATCCCCGTTCCCATACTGTAAACTACATAGTTTTTTACAACCATATTAGCCTGAGAGTCTTCGTCCTTTACTACCGAATATCCAGAAAGCTCGGCACTTGCATCTTCTGTTGTCATAGTTAATCACCTTAATTGTGTATAAAAGATTACTTATGTAAAAATTAAAATAAGAAATTGTATTTAGATACAATAAATCCACCCGTCCAGGAATTTAATTTAAATTCATTATGCAATTTTAGGGTAGTAAATTAAATTTACAAAGTCAAGATATTATTAGGTAGTGCTTGAACAACCGCTGCCAGCCATGGAGAGCGAACGCGAGGACGCCGAAGGCATTAGCGGTCGCGTTAAGTTTTTACCGTTTGCTTGGGCTGGGATGCCCAAAACAAGCTTTCGTAAAAATAGCGACTCCCCGTAATGCCGTTTTTTTTAAGTGGGTTTGAATGTGTGGTTTTATTGACGCTTACGTTGATAGGCTGATTTTTTTGTTGGGATCTAATAACTCCTTGACTTTATGGCTTAAGATTCCTATTTTTCTGTGTTTATACATAAAAAATATTTATAGCCTTGAATTATTGAAACCATTTCAATAAGATTTAGTTCTTTAAAAAGGACATCACTACCAATTAAATTAAGCTGTTTTACATCAAAGTACAAACCCATTCCCATTGCTTTAATAATAGCTTCTTTTGCAGAAAACACTTTAAAGAAGAACTCCTGCTGCTCTCCTTTGGATTTTAATCGATTGAAATGAACTTGTTCTGATTGGTGCATAATTTCATTCGATAATGCAGAAACGTCCAACTGTAAATCTATATACTCAATATCAATACCAACAGGGAATCGATCAGAAATACACACTGCAATATACTCCATTGAATATGAAATATTAAAATGTAAATCTGGATATTTACTTAAATAAGGTTTTTTGTATTGGTTGAAACTAATACTGAAATCTGTAATACCGTAGTATTTATATAAATAGTTATATAAATAATTTCGAGCTAATATTCGTTTTAACCTATCCCTTTCTAATTTATATTTATTAATTTCTTTTTTTTGTACCAATGGAATTATAGTACTTTCAATAAATAGGTTCTTATTTAAATTTATCAGAACAACATCACAACCTTGCACATGTGAAATATTCTCAATATCAAAATCAGGAGATATACAATAATTAAACTGATTATACATTTTACTTAGTACCATTATTATTTAATAACTTATCGGCACGCATACAAAACAAACTCTCAATTCGTATAATAAGTGCATAGCCTCTGAATAAAACAACTAGCAATAAATTAAAAGTTTAAAATCTGACACATTAAGTTATTTTTACTTATTCCCTCGAAATATCATAAGTCATCTGGTCTTTTATTCTTAGATACAAATACTAATAACATACCGATTAGCGGAGTAAGCACCAAAGATGCAAAAAAATAACCCCAAAACCCCATTACCCGGTACCTCCCTAAATATGCGACTATTGCACTGATTATTATCAGCGCAATAGCTAAGTAAATTGTTATCACGTATTAACCCCTTTATGATTTCACATTGTTATTATGTTTTAAAATTGTTGCTGTTACTGAGTAGTGTATTGCCTCCCCGATGTCCAGACCAATTTTTTCCTAAGTTAAGATAATCTGAAGTTTACTAAAATCTCATAAAGCCACTATGCGTAGTAAAACCCCGACTACTGAATTCACAGAGGAGCTAATATATTTTGGATACACCCTATCAAAACCAGGGCCAAAAATAGCTTCGGCGATGATGCGTCGGACATCTAAAAAGGAAAAACTGGTTCGCCCCCTTCACTTTATGCCGACGTTCCGGGTTGATTTTTAGACGATCAGCATTAACCCATGCCACCATTGTTGCCATCATACAGAAGTTCAAGTAGTTGGTCGCCATTTGTGCATTTCAATACTGGCTTTTCTGATTTTCCATTTCTTGCTTGAGCTCTTTGAATCTGGATTCGATTTTCCACCTTGCCCCATAATACTCAGCCATCTGTGTGTATGTGCGTAATGGACAAGTAAAACAGGACACATTCTTAGACTGTTTTTCTATGGAATTCACGCTCAAACTCTATAAGGTGATTGATAGCGCAATTTAGGTGCGTTCACTTACCATTATAAAAAAACTAGGTAATCAATCATACTGAGCTTTGCTGCATTTTCATGATATCCAGATGATTGCGGCACTCTTTACTCGCATATTGGCTGCAACGATCCGAATGATATAGTGGTCCAGGCCTGGGGTTTCTGCGCCAAAAAGCTATCTGCAAGGTATCTAAACATAGCGAGGTACGCATATGATCATTAATCCTCCAATCCCACCACTTGGCGTGAAAACAAGACGATAACGACAGCGACATAAAACAGCCTTTAAGTATCCCAACGTAGGTAATATTGGTAGTCTACACTTTATTTGACACGTTACCTGTCAACTGACGGTCAAGCTCGTTTGGCGAGATCGCACCATTGTGATCGCTGTCAGTCGTCACTTTATTCCAAGCTCTGCCATCAATCGCGTTACTTGATAACGCCCTGCCTTAACGCCTATTTTACTGAGTGCATCTGCCATGCGACGACTTCCATACACTTGTTTATTTTCATAAAAAATCTGCTCAACTTTCTCTTTAAGTTCAGCTTCTTCTTTGGTTTTATTCTGCCTGTCAGAATTATTTGTCCAGGCATCATAAGCACGGGTACTGACTCTCATAGCGCAACATATTACGGTCACAGGGTATGCCTTCTGTTGCTCACGAATAAATGCGCCTCTTATTCGGCTTTTTGCACAAAGAAGACACGAGCCATCCTGGCGCAATGGTGTAACGAAGTAGAAGTCTGTAATCTCCGCCATATTAACCTTTGCAAAAACAGTTAAAGCGCATTGGTCTGACGTTGTTCACTTCTTTGAATTACACATCACAAACGGACTATTGGAAGGCATTAATAGCAAGGTTCAATTAGCCAAAAAACGCACTAAGGGTTACTGCAATATCAACAACTTTATCAATATGCTTTACTTTCTCTGTAGAAAATGAAGTTTGATTGCCCACTGTACTTCACACAGAGCCTTATATTTTAATGACCTTAAAATATGGGCTTGCATGATTTTAGGTGTTATGCTTAACAAATAATTTTCAATAAAAAATATTAGCTAGTAAATTCCAATGTCTAAAACAAAAACATTTGCTAAACGCTTTAAGCTCTGGATTACAGATCAATTACCCATACTTGTTGTGATGAGTATGATTATTTTACTAATAGTTGTGTTTTTTGCCAAAGACATGTTTATTAGCATTCATTCAGGTGAGGCGGGTGTATTTTATCGACGTTTTAGTTTTGATTCTAGCTCTAAGGGCACCCAGGTAGGCTATATTTTTCCAGAGGGATTACACCTTATCTTGCCATGGAATAAAATGTTCATTTATTCGATGAGAGTGCAAACTATTAAACATGACATGAAAGTTTTAAGCATGAAAGGCTTGCCCATTACTTTAAAATTGGCTGTTCGTTTTCGCCCTGAGTATGAAATGCTAGGTCTGCTGCAACAACGAGTAGGCCCTGAATATATCCAGCGAATTTTATTGCCGCAAATTGAATCGGTCATACGAATTAAAGTTGGAAATGTGAGTGCTGAAGATGTTTATACTAATGCTGAAGGTGTGATGACTAAAATATTAAATACGGCCATTTCCCAAACCAGACGGAACTTTATTATCGTCGAAGCCATTATTATTCGGGAAATAGATTTACCTAAATTAGTCCAAGTTGCAATAGAAAATAAATTGGTGGAACAGCAAATACTGCATAAATATGTTTTTTCTCTGGAGGTTGCAAAGAAAGAAGCTTTAAAAAAAGTGATCGAGGCGAATGGTATCAAAGAATATCAAAAAATTATTTCGACCAGCTTGACAGATAAACTTATAAAATGGCAGGGTGTGCAAGCAACTCTGTCCTTATCAAAATCGGAAAATGCTAAGGTCGTCGTGATTGGAGCTGGTAAAGATGGTTTGCCCATAATTCTTGGTAACCAATGATGCGGATATTCATGCTATTACACGGTGTGAACTTCAATCTGATGCGAAACGTTGTGCGATTTATTGTAATTGGCTTCGTTTTTCTGCTCCTTGGATGTAGCGATGATGTTGATCTATCACTGAAGTCGAGAAATTCCTACACAAATTTTCAAGATAAACTTTCCTCTTGCCAAGTTAATTTTAATAATAATACTTTTCAAACTGTGTTTGCTAAGTGCAATATTGACTTCGTTAATATTGAAGACTGCCTCGATGAATCTACCTGTTATAAAAAGCGTGAATCAATCTTTAACGATTATGATTTGATTCAAAAAAAACAATGTCAAATATACGAAAATCTAGACAGGCTTTGTCAGAAAGGTTATGAACAAGAACAATGGTTCATCAACCACAGATTAATCAAATTTGATGGCCCGGTTGCAAAACAATTGTTCTCATTCATGGGAGTTTACTTCAACAGACTATGGTGGAAAAGTAAACCCTTCCTAACACAGAAAAGTTATATTGATATAGCTGTTGTAGCAAACGATGGAGACAAGCAATCATTTTATGATGGCGCTCAATTAGCAGTTGATTTGTATAATGACCATGGCGAACTAAAAACTAGAAAGCTAAGACTTATTCGGCATTCAGTTGAACGCAATGCTGGCTATTTGGTAAGACTATCGAATAAAATTCAAAATACAAAGTCTGTGATAGCGGTGATTGATACCACACAAAGTCTATATAGCCCATTAATTTCTGAAATGTACGAGAAGGCAGGTTTACTGCATTTATTAACTTCAACATCGCAAAACAATATACTGCGGGAGAATATGCGGTTAAATTTCAGATTAATAGCTACTAACCAAGCGCTGGCAGAGGAATCGGCAAAATTCTGTGCTAAAAAATCGTATCGCAAGTTGGCTATTTTGACTGATTTTGACTCCGATGCAGCCCTTGAGCTGTCCAGAGCCTTTTATATTCATGCGGAGAAGCTTGGTGTTGAAGTTGTTTATTGGAACAGCTTTTTTAAAACAACTCAAGATTTTACTCAGATCATTTTGGATTCAGCTGAACTTAGTGTAGACGCTATATACATAGCGACAGAACACCCTGAGCCAGTGGTGGAGATCATGAAGCAAGCAAAATTGATGGGGTTTTCTTCGTTGAAGTTTCTCGGTACTGAATCATTGGAACAACAAAGTTTTTTGACACAATACAGAAAAACCACTAATGGTTTAATTGTCCCTTCCGTTTTTAATAAATCAAACAAAGCAAATGAAAATGTATCTTTTATTAGCTTATATCAAAAAAAATATGGCTTTACTCCTGATTTGCATGCAGCCGTAGCTTATGATGCTGTTAATTTGATAGCCAACAGTATAAATGTAGTAACTTCGACTTTATCTTTTGATCTGGCATCTGGTTTGCGCTATGGCAATACTTGGGAAGGGGCCAATCAGGCATATAGTTTTGATGAAATAGGTAATTTAAAAAAACCTTTTATCGTTTTTAAAGAATTACAGAAAGGGCTATTTAAAGAATTGAAGTGACTACTCAGCCTAAATAATTAAAAAAGTATAATACCCAAATCTTTAGCGATGTGAGGGATCGATTCATTAGAGTCTAGCGTGTGTTAACCGCAGATTCTTTAAATTCTGATGTATAAGTATTTAGTAAGCGATTAATTGTCAGCGTAATTCACAGCAGCCCACATCAATGCCACACTATTCCCATCGTTAAATACCACGGGGATTTTTAAATGACGGCCTATTCACATAGAGCACTGGCAAGCCTCAGGGCAATCCCAGGCGGCCTGGTTATTTTCTGATACCCCAGCAGGTGCTCGTGCCAGTGCAATACATTACAGTCTAATAGAAACAGCTAAAGCAAATGGGCTGGGATGCCCAAAACAAGCTTTCGCAAAAATAGCGACTCCCCGTATTTTTTGATAGAGTCTAGCTTAAACTATTGTCTTGATTTCGGGATCCACTATAGGTCACTATAGTCGGCTTTATGCAAAATAGATTTGAATATCTAATCTAGGTGGATTAGGAGCCTATAGAATCTGAGATAAATTTTACATCGTCTATATTCTTAAGCCATCCAGTATGTGATTCATTAAGTTTTTTTATAATTAAATTGCAATCATCGCCTAAATATTCTCTTAAGTGATTATCTGATGTTTGTGTGACATAATATTCATCCATTAATATAGCCTCTTTAATATCATTTATATTGAGTTGATCTTGAAAGGTAGCCTCATCAATATTTTCTAATTTGCCGGCTTTAAATAAAATAATCTCAGAATGGAGGCTAGAAAACTTTTTCTTTGGCCTGTACTTATGATTTATATTTTTTTTATGTTTCTGATTCAGTGTGTCACTTAATGCCATTGACGATGCTTGTTTATGGTTAAAATATGAGTCTATCAAAACAACCCTTGAAACCAAGTTGCTATCTTCTATGAGCTGCCTTGCTATTTCAAAAGCCAATACGCCTCCAAAGCTCCATCCAATTAACTGATACGGCCCAATAGGTTGAATTCGTTTAATATGCAAAATATATAATGATGCTAATTCTTCAAAAGAGACATTTTCTATCGATTCAACACCGATGCCACTTATTTTGAGTGCCTGTGGAACACTTCCACGATTTTCAGTGTATGACGATATTTATTGATGGACAGTGACCTGATTTTCATTTAATATTTATCTGTAATATACGGCATTATGAATCCTAGGCTTTGGAACAGTTTCTGCACTATAATTCCTTTGAAAAATTAAGCCTTTAAAATAAAATTTCCTAGTTTGCCTAAGTACAGAAGAATAGATGTTTACCGGATAATAGAGCTCGTTAATGGAATCATTAAGATAAGTCTAACAAAGTTTTGGGATATGCGCTTATGACTTGAATTCAGGACTGATTTAAATAAACGCTTGATCTGTTATTGCCTTAACCAAAGCATAATTACTAATTATATTTCGAATGAATATTTATTTTTTCTCTGTGTCACGCAGCACAAAGCGTCTCGCAAGAACATTACTCCTGTTGACTTGCAATTCACTGCTCAGCGGTTGCCAGTCATGGTATGGTCCGAGCGCATTAACTGACACACATCCGGCATATAACCAAGCAATTAGCCATTCGCTTAATCAGGAGCTATTGTTAAACATAGTTCGTTTAAGATACCGTGACCGACCTTATTTTTTACAGATTAATAGCGTCACGGCTTCTATGTCAATTAATTCCAATGTAGGTTTTACGGCCACCCAACAATATTACACGCCTAGTCTTGGTGTAACGCCTAGTCTTGGTGTAAGTTTTTCGCAATCCCCGACCCTTTCTTATGCTCCTTTAAGTGGTCCAGGTTTTCTTAACAGCGTGCTTTCTCCAGTTCAGTTTAATAATATTTTAGTCATGTCACAATCCGGCTGGAATCCAGAGCTTGTTTTAGGTATTTGCATCCAAAGCATAAATGACCTGATGAATGCGCCGACAGGTTCTGGCCCAACACCAGATACAGAACCTAAATACCAAGATTTTAAGCAATTTTTGACATCATATATTTATTTAAATGATCATGACCTTATTGATATTGGTATGATAAATAGGCAGGGTAAAGCGGTAAGAGAAGTTCACTTTCAGCCAACCGAAGACAAACAAGCGCTGGTTGAAATGCAAACAATACGCCATCTACTTAATTTAAATAATTCTAATCAGTATGCGATATCAACTAGTGGTGGCATGATCATTCATAACCCAACAGTCTGGAATGTACGTTTACGCTCTATTTACGACATGATGTCCTATTTATCTCAAAATATAGACATCCCAGCCGAACATATACAAAGGAACCTAGTTAATAGTACCGTAACCAAAGATGGTAAAATTTTTGATTGGAGCGAAACGCCAGCAGGTGCATTTTTCAAAATATACAGTAGCAGTTCAAAACCGGATAATGCTCGCTTGTCTGTCTATTATCTCGACAATTGGTTTTATCTTTCCAATAAAGATCTAAAATCCCAATCGTCCTTTATGCTGTTAGCCCTTCTGTTTCAAGCCGGAGAGAGTGATAGTAGCACAGCGGGTCCTGTGCTGACCTTACCAGCTTCTGGCAATTAAACGCGTTACACATAATTAACATCATTTATATTGAACTAAATATTTACGGTTCTATATGAAATACAGTGAGTAATCAAACTTCATTTTTCCACAGAGAAAGTAAATCGTATTGCGGTAACTCCTAGCGCGTCTTTTGGCTAATTGAACCTTGCTATTGCAAAGAGTCCCTACTTTCCGAAACGCATTGTGGGCATCCAAGCCCACAATGCGGCAAAAGCTTAACGGGGCTGAATAAAATCTACGATGCATTGATTCAGCCTGCATCCACTTATAACAACCCTAGAGTGGTTTTTATTTAGTGACCTCAAATGGCTGGACGCGATGTCGGACTGCCTTGTAATTTCTCTGCGCAAAAAAACGCTTCGAGAAAACACCCGGCCCTATCGCTATCAGGGACTAAAAATCTTCACTTCGCTTAAGCTCCGTTTCCAGGATTTTCAGCGAAAGAACTTTCAGTCAATAGGCTTCACCTAGCTTTGGATAAAGTGGAATCATTTCTACCATTGATGCTTCTTGTTTAACCGAAAGATTTTCTGGATGACGATGAAAAAAGAGGCGAGAAACAGGCTGTTTTTCGGCTAGAGCCTAGTTCACTAAAAATTATGACAAAACCCTATCAAGAACTATTTTATATATTTACGCTGAGTAGTTACTGATTCTCAAGCACTCCTAGCCTCATGTTACATATTCGGTCTGCCACATGAAAATAATGATCATCATGACTCACGGCTAAAATCGTTTTACCCTGAGACTTTAATTCGGGAAGAAGTGTCATATAAAAATATTGTCTAAACTGAGGGTCCTGATCAGCAGCCCATTCATCCAATAAGTAGATAGGCTTATCTTCCATTAGTACCATCACCAAAGCCAATCTTTTTCGTTGACCTGTAGACAAATTTATATTGCTAAAATAACCGTTTTCATACTTTACTTTACTGCTCAGGCCCATCATATCAAGCAAAGTTTGAAGGCGTTTAAAATCGATATTTTCGATTCCATAAAAGCGGTCAAACAGATGATAGTCCGTGAGGATAATGGCAAACATGTTTTGAAAATTTTTGATATTATGTTCAGAGACTAGGGTATTATCAACCATGATGGTACCCGAGTCAGGATTATACAAGTGGGTAAGTATCTTAACAAAAGTCGATTTGCCACTACCATTACCACCCTTAATGAAGACCAATTCACCGCGATTTATCTCAAAATCTATGGGGCCTAGACCAAATAAAGGTTCGCCTGATTCTCCCTTATAGTGAAACTTAATATCTTTTAACTGAACTTTTTCAAAGGTTTTAAAATCAAATTTGACAAGATAATTACTGTAATTAGCCATTTTATCAATTTCAATTTCTAATTCCTCTAGAAAAAATGCCGAACGATTTGCTCTTGAATAATTAGGCACGGCTGCCGTTATCATATCAATCGGACTCATCATAAAAACTAATACCGCAATAATTTTAGTCACTACCTCACTTTGATGATCTGAAAACTGAGGGACAATAAAGACGATACAACCGAGTAAGAAATAAGCGAATGAATTGATTAACGTCGAGCTATTAGCAAATACCCAATTAGTAGCCATTCTGACTTTTTCATTTTCCCTGGCAATAATTGAATGACGTTCTATGACGGCATCACTTTTTTTGCCATTGATTTTTAATTCCTTAAAACCCTTAATAATATTCATCAGAGATTTAAAAAAAGTATCATCATGCTTGATGGATATATCGATTTGTTCGACTATCGTATCATTGTAGTAGCTGTTCACTAAAATAGCGCTTATCCCACATACTAAGGATAAGAAAAAAGCAAGCCTTGACAGGTAAAGAATATAAAGCATGCCAAAAAAAAGCATCAATATACTTTGCGCTGCAGAGACTATAACAAAGGCTGAATTTGAAACTACCTGTGTATCATTAGAAAGACGAGTTTGGATCTGTGTCAGCCCCAATTTTTCCATACTTTCTAAATTTGCGAAACGAAGTTTATCTGAAATTCTGATGCGTAAATCTTTAACAATTCCTTCTACAATTGCCGTTGATCTGACGAAAGAGATGCGTTTGACAAAAAAGTACAGCAGAAATACCACCACAAATAGGGCAAATTGAAATGAACTTACATTCCTTTCCGTGTCTGAAGCATTTTCTGTCGCCATATTAATGATAAAAATCATACCGATACTGGACATCGAGGAAAGGATGGTCAGAATGATTGTCAATCTGACCGATTTTTTATTTCCATTGAATATCAAGCGGAATAGTGGCTCATTACTTAAATCAATCAAATTTTTATGAACTTTTGTGTGGGTTTGTATTATCTTTACATTGTAAAGATAATTTTAAACCTAAACAAGCAGTAGCCTTCTCCAATACGAAATGAGGCTGAAAATAGTGTCATATATAGTGGCACCCAATATTTAGACGAATACTTAAGGAGCGATTTAGATCAAAATATAGGTGATATTATTATGAGTACAAAATGAAAAACTCTTTTTTAGCGGAACAAAAAGGCGAACTGATCGGAGGTAAAGTCGCTCTTGATCCTGATAAAAGGCGAATTCAAGAACTCGAAAAGCAACTTG
>LWDU01039957.1_pt1 | contig 47655 bp, 45 predicted proteins | sample 727161 | NCBI WGS metagenome assembly LWDU01 (sample SAMN04566230, study PRJNA314399) | hydrothermal vent metagenome | isolation source: deep sea hydrothermal plume seawater | place: Mexico: Gulf of California, Guaymas Basin | collected 2004-07-11
AGCTGATCAACCAACAAGACACCGTCACGATCAAAAGAAGCGATTTGTTGCTCGGAAAGTTTTATATTCATAGTTTGTTGTTTGGATTAATAGTTGGCTAACGCAGAGTTGAGAAGTTTTTGAGCAAGCGCAGCGCAGGGAAAAAAATCTTTCTCGAACGACTTGTTGGAAGTTATTGTTTTAATGTTTATTTGTAATCACTTAGAAACAGAAATCCGAGGAATCTCCCCCCATAAATCCAGCCGGTATTATTTGGGTACCCCTCTCTGACTTACACCCAACATGCATCTGTCTTCAGCAAATCGATCTTCCAAATTATCAATTTGAAAACTGATCAGACCGTCAAATAGGCATTGCGGACGGCGTCATCGGCGGCGAGGTCGAGCATCGTGCCCTCGTAGCGGATGTGACCTTTTTCGATGATGTAGGCGCGGTCGGCGAGTTGGGTGGCGAAGCGCAAGTTTTGCTCAGAGAGAATGACCGTCAGCCCTTCGCGCTTGAGTTCCTGGATGGTCGCGGCCATCTGCTGGACGATGACGGGTGCGAGTCCTTCGGAGGGTTCGTCGAGCAGGATCAGCTTGGGGTTGCCCATCAGGGTGCGGGCGATGGTGAGCATCTGCTGCTCCCCCCCGCTCATCTGTCCCCCCGGACGATCCCGCATTTCTCCAAGGTTCGGAAAAATCTCGAAAATGCGGTCAGGGGTCCACTCCGGAAGTTCCGGGCGTGACGGGCGGGTGCCGACCTCCAGGTTCTCCATCACCGTCAAATCGGTGAAGATGCGCCGCTCTTCCGGAACGTAGCCGATCCCGTGTCGGCACGCCACATGCGGGGGCTGGCGGGTGAGCGACTGGCTCTCGAAGGTGACGGTTCCGGACTCCGGACGCACCAAGCCATTGATGCTTTTCAGCGTGGTGGATTTGCCCGCGCCATTGCGCCCCAAAAGCGCGACGACCTCCCCGCGTTGCACGTTCAGGGACAAGTCCGTGAGGATGTGGGCGCGTCCGTAGAAGGTGTTCAGTCCGGAAACCTCAAGCATGTTCAGTGGTCTCCATTACTGGTCTGCCCCCTTTGTTAGGCCCGTGGATTCCTGAGCCACTTTGATGAACGACAGCAATGCTTCATTGACTGCTTCTTCCGTGGGAAACACCGAGGCCACTTCTGGCCGGAGCAAAACCAAGTTGTGGGCTTCTTGGTAGGCTTCGTAGTACTTGCCACGAACCCCCTTGCCCAAGTCTTTCCTTGTGTACTCAGACCTCATTTCATCACCATTGCCAGTTTTCTTCATGGTTCTTCCTCTCTTGTTTGGTCATGGGTCGAGCGCTGATGATCCTCATCATATCTGGACGTTCGGTGTGAGCTACCACAAGGAGCCTGCCTATTCTTGAAGCACCAAAGGTCAGCAATCGTTATTCATGAATGGAATGATCTGGATCATCAAAGGTCATTGCCAAGGGATCTCCAAAGACCGAAGCTGCTTCTTGAAAAGAGACTCCGTGTTTCTTGAGGTTAGAGTCACCTTGCTCTCATCCCACTCAAACTGCATAACTCACCAGTATTTGGAAAGTATCGTAGGGTACTGTAAAAAAGAGAAAACCACGATTTCAAACCGTTTGTAAAATGTCATCCGAGCCGAGGTAAATGGCCTGCACCTCGGCGTTGTTGCGCACGTTTTCGGGGGTGTCGTCCGCGATCAATTGCCCGCGATTCAACACGAGGATGCGGTCGGCGTGCGTGAACACCACGTCCATGTCGTGTTCGGTGAAGAGGACGGAGAGGTTGCGTTGCTTGACGATTTCCGTCGTCAGCGCCATCAGTCCCACCCGTTCCTTGGGTGCCATCCCGGCGGTCGGTTCGTCCATCAGCAACAGCTTGGGTGCATTCGCCAAGGCCACCGCCAGTTCAACACGCTTGAGGTCGCCGTAGGCCAAGGTGCTGCACGGACGATCCGCCTGATCGGCAATGCCGACTTGCTCCAGCAGTTCGAGGGCTTCCGGACGGTGCAGACTGGAGGCTCTCCGAATCAGGGACATCAGTTGGTGTCGGTCACTGAGTAGGGCCATCTGCACGTTTTCACAGACCGTCATGCTGGAGTAGGTTGCGGTGATCTGAAAGGTCCGACCCACGCCCAGCCGCCAAACTTCCGGAGGTCGCATCCCCACCGTTTCCTTGCCAAACAGCCGCACCGAACCGGAATCCGGCCTGAGCTGCCCGTTGAGCATGTTGAAGCAAGTGGTCTTGCCCGCACCGTTGGGACCGATGAGGGCCAGCAGTTCCCCGGAATTGAGCGAAAAACTGACGTCCCGAACCGCATGGACTCCACCGAAGGATTTGGAAAGTCCCTGAACTTCCAGACTGGTTTCAGGCATCGTTTGCTCCTGTGGTTTGGGTGCGCTTCCACAGGTTTTGGACAAAGCCCGCAATGCCCTGCGGGAAGGCTAGCACGAGGGCGATGATCAGGGTTCCCAACAGCAAGCGCCAGTACTCGAACCGCGAAATTTCGTCGTGCAGCCAGGTGAACACGGATGCGCCTGTGGCGGGTCCCCAGAGCGTTTTCACGCCGCCAAGCAGCACCATGATGAGGGCATCGAAGGAACGCGGAATCGCCATTTCGTCTGGAAACACGCTACCCTTGGAGAACACGAACAAGCCGCCTGCAATGCCGGCCATGAATCCGGAGAAGGCGAAGGCCAGCCACTGCTGACGAGAGACGTTGATGCCGATGGACGCACTGCGCAAGGCGGAATCCCGCACCGCCCGCATCGCATAGCCGAAGGGGGTGAAGAGGACGTGCCGCAAAATCAGGATGCCGCCGACTCCGGCGATGATCGTCAGGTAGTAGTACGCCATGCGGTCGCTCGCCCACGCGCTGGGCCAGATGCCAAGGATGCCGTCATCTCCTCCAGTCACGGCGTCCCACTGGAAAACGATGGACCACGCGACTTGCGCGAAGGCCATCGTGAGCATCGCTAGGTACACTCCGCTCAGGCGCACACAGAACCAGCCCACAATCAGGGCCAGCACTCCGGCCATCAACGGGGCGAAGAGCAGCGCCACTTCCATCGGTGCTTCAAAGTGCTTGACCAGCAATGCCGCCGCATACGCGCCACCGCCAAAAAATGCGGCGTGTCCGAAGGAAACCATCCCACCCGGACCCATCGCAAAGTGCAGGCTGGCTGCAAACAGCGACATGATCACCATTTCGATGATCAGCACGAGAGTGAAGTCATCAACAAACACGGGCAGCGCGAATAAGCCAACCACCAGTGCCATGCCGATCATGCGCAAATTACGCGAGGCGGTTTGATAAGGCAATTCTGGAGGACCGACCTGCCCGTGCTGTCCCGGAACTTCGGGTTTGCCCAACAGCCCCCAAGGACGCACGATCAGCACAATCGCCATCAGCGCGAACATCAAAACCAAGGTGCTTTCCGGCAGGATGAGGATGCCGAAGGCATTGCACTCGAAAATCAGCACGGATGCCAGATAAGCCCCAAAAATGCTGCCCATGCCGCCGACGACCACCACGACAAAAATTGCCGCCAAAATCTCAAAATCCATCAGCAGATTCGCTCCGCCCTTAGGCAACTGCGCAGCCCCACCAAGTCCGGCGAGCAGCGATCCCAGAAAGAAGGTGCCCGTGAACAGCCACGTCTGATTCACCCCCAGCGCTCCGACCATTTCCCGATCCTGTGTGGCGGCTCGCACCAAGCAGCCCCAGCGGGTGCGGTTGAAGAGAAACCACAGCGCCACCAGCACGACCAGACTGAGGGCAATCAGGGCGAGATCGTATTCTGGCAGAAGCGTGCCAAAAATGTTCACCGTGCTGTCAAGTCCGGGGGCCAGCGGTCCCAGCAAATCCTCCGCTCCCCAAACCAACAACGCCAAATCCTGAATCACCAGAATGACCCCAAAAGTGGCGACAAGCTGGAAGAGTTCCGGGGCTTGATAGACCCGGCGCAGGATGAGGATTTCAACCACCACGCCGATCAGACCCACTGCGATGGCGGAGAGCAGCATGGCGATCCAAAACCCCATCACGCTGGTCAGGTGGCTCGTGAAAGTGTAGGCAAAAAACGCCCCCAACATGTAGAACGAACCGTGCGCGAAATTCACCACCCGGGTGACTCCAAAGATGATCGACAACCCGGACGCAACCAGAAACACCGCTGCTGCGCTCGAAAGCCCGGTCAGCACTTGGACAATGAAAAATCCCATATGATCTCAATAGATGTGGTTGGGGGCCAGATCTAAATCCCCCCTGGGCCCCCTTTGAGAAAAAGGGGGGGCTTAGGGTCAGTTGGCCGCAGGACGCAGCTTGCGCACTTCGGCATCGGAGGGCAGGTAATCGGCCCCGTCCAGATAGGACCAGTTGACCATTATGCCCTTGCCGTCCTTCAGCTTGGTCCAGCCCAAGTAGGCGCCCATCGTGGACTGGTGGTCAAGCGCTCGGTAGTGGATGGAACCTGTCGGGGAGGAATACGTCAGCCCCTCCATCGCATCCACGAGCGCTTCCGTATCGGTTGACCCGGCCTTTTCGATGGCGGCTTTGATGCCGAGCATCGTGTTGTAGCCAACAATGGAACCGATGCGGGGATAGTCATTGTACCGCGCCTGATACGACTTAAGGAAGGCATTGTGGGCTGGAGTGTTGATGGCATACCAAGGGTAGCCAGTGACAAGCCAGCCTTCCGGAGCTTCGCCCTTCAGTGGATCGAGGTATTCCGGCTCACCTGTGAGCAGTCCGACCATGAGCTTGCCACTGAAGAAACCCCGCAGTTTGCCTTCACGGGCGAACTTGGCGAGGTCCGAACCGAAGGTGACGTTGTAGACCGCTTCGGGCTTGGCGGCGCTGAGGGCTTGCACTTCTGCACCAGCGTCAATCTTGAAGAGCGCAGGCCACTGTTCGGCTACGAACTCGACATCCGGACGCAACTGCTTCAGCACTTTCTGGAACGCCGACACCGCGTCTTTGCCGTAGGCGTAGTTCGGGGCAATGGTCGCCCAGCGTTTTGCCGGGTTCTTTGCGGCTTGTTCGGCCAGCATTGAAGCCTGCATGTAGGTGGAGGGCCGCAACCGGAAGGTGTAGCGGTTCCCATTTGCCCACACAAGAGCATCGGCCAGCGGCTCGGCGGCGACGTACAGCACCTTGCGTTGCCCGGCGAACGAAGTCAACGCCAACCCAATGTGCGAAAACAGCGACCCGGAAATCAGGGCAACGCGGTCCTTGGACACCAGTTCCTCGGCGATCTTCACGGCGTCGCCTGGTTTGCCGTTGTCGTCCCGCGAGACGAGTTCGAGCTTTTTGCCCAGCACCCCGCCTGCGGAATTGATGTGCTCCAGCGCCAGTTCCACACCCATCTTGTACGGGATGGTGTGGGCCGGCAGGCGCTTGTAGCTGTTGATGTCGCCGATCTTGATGGTTCCCCCGGCAGATGCCGGAATCGCGATTCCGAGAGCGGCGATGCTTGCCACCACTGCGGAAAACAATTTCTTCCAGTTCAACATGATCTTGTCCCTCATTGGTTTGATGCTGCGCACCAAACGTTTCCGCAAAATGCGGTAAATGGACGGTGGCCTAAGCAAAGGCCGCTCGCCCCCCCTTGAGCACCAAAGTGCTCCCCACGCTGGCCTCGAAAGCGAGACCAGCCGAAGTCGTGTTTGCCGTCACCTCCACCACAGTTCCGGGCAACACCGGACTGGAGAGACGGGCTTCAAGTTGTGTGAGATTGGCTGGATGCGTTCCGGTTGCTTCTGAAATCATCCGTGCGGCGATCCCCAAGGTGCAAAGCCCGTGAAGAATCGGACGCTCAAATGAATTCGCAAGTGCGACTTCCGGATCAATGTGGATCGGATGCAAGTCACCCGTCAGTCGGTAAAGCGCGGCTTGGTTCGGGGACGTCGCATAGCTTCCGGACCACGAACCCCCGGTTTTCTCATCCACCGGTGCAGACCCGCCGCCGCGTTCACCCCCCCAGCCGCCAAGTCCGGGAAGGAAGATTCCATACGAAGCCGTGAAGTATTCGGACTCAACCGCAATGTCAAGCAACGCTGCCTTGCTCTTGTCCCACACTCCCCTCCGGATTGAGGCAGGGATTGATGCACCACCAAGGATTGCGAGGCGTGCAGCGAAAACTTGCGGTCATACGCTCCAAGACCGCCCGCCGCTTCCACCGCCCAAAGCCCGAGGGCACAGGCGTAAGTCGGCAGCACCCGCAAATCTCGCTCGTACACCAAATCGGTTTCCTCGCTGGATGCGCCGACTGCCAATGCGTAAAGAATCGCGTTCCGTTCCTCGTAGTGGACGATGCGCTGGCCAAGTTCATAGCCTTGCAGTTCAGGCAGTTTCATAGTGCTTGATTTTTCGATTGAACCACAGAGAACACAGAGGCCACAGAGAATTGTTTTTATAGTTTTTTCTCTGCCCCTCTGGACCCGCTGTAGTGGTTTTTTGTCAGGTTTCAGTGTTTTGAGAAATTAAAAATCTTTTATTTTCGTTATGGAATGCTAAGTCGTTCCTTGGCTTGGGCCACCGCTGCCTGCCGTTCCGGAGAACTCAGGATATTGACATAGATTTCTTTCCAATACGAAAGATTCTGCTCGCCCTGTTCCAAAGCGAGCAACAACGATTTGGTCGCGCCCACGGCTTTGGGAGCCTTCGCCATGTTCCGGACGAGTTCCAGCACCTTTTCACGGGTGGTACTTTCCGGAACCACCCAGCCCACGAGGCCAGTGTGCAGGGCCGTTTGTGCATCCCAGCGTTCCCCCAGCAGCAACAAACGCATCAGTGCTCTGGAGCCCAAACGGGCGTGAAACTGGGCCACCGCATCCGGACTGTAAAGCAGGCCCAGCCTTGTCGCCGGAATCTGAAAAAAGGCACGCTCGGAGGCGACCAACGCGTCACACGCCAGCGCGACCGTCACGGCCCCGCCCACGCACGGTCCCTCGATGGCCGCAAGGCACGGCACGGGCAACGCCCGCATGAGTTGATTCACGCGCTGAATGCGTTCGTCAATTTCCTGATCTGCTACAGTTCCGGTGACATCGGAGAGGTCCGCTCCCACACTGAACGTCCCCTCTGCACCTTGCAGGATCACCGCTCTTAAATCCGAATCACTCTGCAACCGCTCCAAGCCTTGCTCCAGTTCCGCGAGCAAGGCCAAGGAGAGGGCGTTCTTTTTGCGGGGATTGTTAAGCGTGAGGGTGCAAATCCCCTCCTGTTGTTCTGCTAGGATCAGTCCCGTCATTGCTTCATTTCCTGTTTGCAAGTGTCCACTTTTTGCGGACGGGTGTGTCGTCAAAGGCCAACTCTGCTTCTAAATCTTCGGAAAGGTTGAGCAGCAGTTCCTCCGCGTTCCAAGGGGCGACCAACTGCAAGCCCACGGGCAAACCCTCGGAGAGACCACACGGAAGCGACACCGCTGGATTCCCGGAGACATTGAACGGCGCTGTGAAAGGCACCGCACCCCACAGCCAACTCACGCGCTGTCCGTCAATTTCACGGGGACGTTCCCGCACCGGGAAGGCAGTAGTGGCTGTCACCGGAGTGGCGATCACATCGAAATCTGCGAAAAAATTCCGGAGTCGTTGCTGGTACTCGCGGTGGGCTTTTCTGGCGTTTTTCACATCCTCCGCCGTGATTGCTTGTCCGGCTTCCAGTGATGCGGTCAACTGCTCCGGAGCCTGCTTCAGCAAGTGCCCGCGTTCCCGCTGTTCCTCGGCCAAAACGAGTGTGTCGAACGCAGCATTCCAGCCTGCGAGCGGAAGCGGGGTTTCACGGACATCATGCCCCAATCTGGACAATTGCCCCACCGCAACCTCGACCACTTGGGCGACTCCGGCAGCGACAGGGCGGTCTTCCGGCCTTGGACACCACACCACCCGCAGCTTTTGTCCGTTGAGGGATTGGCAGGCGTACTTGCGTTCTGCCAGCACTTCAAGGATGTTTCGAGCGTCCGCCACACAACGGGTGAGCGGGCCGGGCGCGATGAAGTCCGACATCGCCCGAAAACCTTTCTCGTTGGAGCAAAGTCCGTAGGTGGGTTTGATGCCGAACAAGCCCGAGAATGCAGCAGGAATCCGGATCGAGCCTCCGCCATCCGCGCCGATGGCTGCCGTTGCCAAACCTGCCGCAACGGAAGCCGCCGCCCCGCCGCTGGAGCCTCCCGGAGTGTGGGACGTGTCCCACGGATTGCGGGCATCGTCGCCCAAACGGTTGTCCGTGGTCGCGGACTGCCCGAACTCTGCGGCGTTGGTCTTGCCCGGAAAGACGGCTCCAGCCGCCCGCAAACGTTTCACCAGCCCACAGTCCTGTTCTGTGCGGTTCTCCCGGTAGAGTGCAGAACCGTAAGTGGTGATCGATCCCGCCAACTCGAAGGTGTCCTTGATCGAAATTGGAATGCCGCACAACGGCGGAATTTCCACCGTCGGCTTTCGGAAAAGACGCTCTGCGGTCTTGGCCTGCTCACGGGCTTGCTCATCCAAACAGTCGAGGTAGGCATTCAGCGATGGATTGAAACGAGCTATCCGGGCCAAGGTTTCCTCCAGCACCTCGACCGGGGACAACTCACCTCGGCGAAACGCTTCCCGAAGCCGTGTGATGGGCCACCAGAGCGGGCTGTCCTCCTGCTCAGGCATGGGGACTGACCCCACCGCTGATGGTGAAGACTTCCCCGGTGATGTAGCCTGCCTTGTCACTGACAAGGTAGGACACCATGTCGGCCACATCCTGTGGTTGTCCGACTCGTCCCACGAGCGAGCGGTTTTCCGCATAGCCCTCAAAGAACTCGTCCGGATAGATTTTCCGCAGGAAGTCGTTGTAGATCAGTCCGGGGGAGACGCAGTTGACGCGGATGCCGTGCTTGCCGTTTTCGGCGGCGGCCACGCGGGTCAGCGCGAGAATCCCCGCCTTGGCGGCAGAGTAAGCCGCTCCGTGTTCGGTCGAGGTCTCCCACGCAGCAATCGAGGAGATGTTGATGACTACTCCGGAACGCCGCTCGATCATCTGCGGTAATGCCTGCCTCATGCAGTTGAAGGTGCCGTTGAGGTCCACGTCAAGGCAGCGTAGCCACGTCTCCCGCGACATCTCCGCCACCGGCTCCAGCTTGTTCCAGCCTGCGTTGTTGACCAGCACGTCCAGCCGTCCGTGCTGCTCGATGATTTCCTGAACTACGACGCCCACCGCGTCAAAATCCGTCACGTCCAGCGGTTTCGACAAAAACTCGCGCCCGTGTTTTTCGGAAAGCTCTGAGGCCAGTTCGCCACAACGCCGCTCGTGCGCATCCGTGATCACGACATCAAAGCCGTCATCCGCGAGTTGCCGGGCGATGGCCACGCCAATGCCTGCTCCTGCCGCCGCTGTGACCAGTGCCACTTTTCGTTCAGTCATGTTTGTTTGGAAAAGAAAGTTCAAGAACAACGCATCCCATGTCTGTATTGAACGGGCCGTGTATCTCGCCCGGGGGACGGCTTGCGTAGTGCCCCGTTTCTAACCACAGACCAAAAGCCTGATCATTAGAGGCTGCCACTGACAATCAAGACTTCTTCGGGGTATTCATGGCTTTTCCCGCCAAAGGAGGATGTGTCCGCTCCGGGGAGAAATCAAGTCAAACGAGTGTATTCGCCCGTGTCCACATCAATGCTTAATGTCAGTTCTTCTACAGTTCCTTCCAGACCATCAATCCATTGCTACTCCCCTTTGTGTTCTGAATGCAGTGGATTCCAGTAGGTTTCGGTTGTTTTAGCCATTCGTTTAACCTCGTTTTAGTTATCCTGAAGGGCCGGGATCACCTTGCTTCCCAACTCCTTCAAGCGGCGGATGCGCCCACCGGAAAGCAGCGCGAAGGTGATGCGGTCGATGTCGAGCTTGGCGACTTCCTTGAGCTTGGCCACGCAACTCTCGAAATTCCCGGCAACCGTGACCGATTTGACGAATTCCTCACTGACAATCTGCTTGTGCTCGGCCCGCAGGGAGAGGTGTTCCTCGTAGTGGTACGCCTGCTCGGCGGTGGTGAATTCCTCCCGGAAGCGTTCCCATGCGGGTGGGACTTTCTTCCAGACCGCGAACGTTGCCGCCTGACTCGTGGCCCAGGCCCGCACATCGTTGAGCGCCTGCTCTTCGTCATCGTCAATGCTCATGGTGACGATCAGATCAATGAGAATGTCGCTGCGCTGGCGTCCGGCCTTTTCGAGTCCCTGGTAGATGTAATCAAGTTGCCAGTTGCAGAAATCCGGATCGGCGGCTCCCATCAGGATCGCGCCGTCGCAGATTTCTCCGCAAAGCCGCAGCATTCTCGGTTGGGAGACCGCCAGATAGATTGGAATCTGCCGCCGCGCCGTGGCCATCCGCACCTTCGTGCCGTAGAGTTCGGCTTCCTCTCCGGTGAAGAGCTGGCGGAATGCGTTGATACCCTGCCGGACCTCGGCAAGTTTGTCGGGCATTTTCCCAATCGAATGCACCGCCACCCAGCCTGCGCCGAGTCCGAGCATGGCGCGGTCGTTGGAAAGCTCGTCGAGCGCAGTCGTGGCGTTGGCCGTGACTGTCGGATGTCGTGTTTGCAGGTTGGTGACGGCAGAGCCGATGTGGATTTTCTGCGTCGCCAGCGCAGCCACGTTCATCGCTGCGTAAACGTCTTTCATGCCAAGCTGGTGGTCAATGAACCACAACGCCTCAAAGCCGTTGGCCTCCACCGCTTTGGCGATTTCAGAGACCTGATCAAAAGTTTCGCGGGGACTGACCCCACGGGAGATGCCAAATCGATTGACCATCAGTTTTGCCTTTGTAATGCGGTGTGAATTGCGGTTGCGTAAGCTTCGGGTTGATCAACACTCAGCAAGTGCCCGGCATTGGCCACTTCCTGATAGCTGCCGTTGGGGAGTTCCGCGAGCATGATGTCGGCGGCCTTGCGGGGACAGAAGACATCCGCTGTACCTCCGATCACACTGACGGGGCACTGAATTTTTGCTAACAACGGAGTGAGCGGGTTTTCGTGCAAACGCATCATCGCCCGTGAGGCGTTCACATAGCCACCGCCGTTACCGACCGCCTCCAGTCGTCCGGCGGTGACGGCTTCCAGATCGACTGCGGAGTTGACGATTTGCAGCGCGGTGTCTTTTTGTAACGCAGGAGCGAAGGCGTCAAAATCCTGTTCGATCATGCGAATGCGCTCATCGAAAAAACCGACCGCCTGCCGTCCGACCACTGTTGAGGTTCCGGTAACGACCGCCGCCGTGACCAGCTCCGGACGCTGCATCGCAGTCCACAGCACAAGGGTGCCTCCGAGCGAATAGCCCACGCATTGGGCCGGGCCAGTGACTTGCTCCAGAAAGGCAATCAGGTCGCTGCCCAATTGCTCTAGTGTGCCGTCGGCCTCGCCGAGCGTGGTTTCGCCGTGCCCCCGGAAATCGTAGGCAAGGGTACGGAAATCCTCCAACCAGTCTTGCACACCGGACCAGCTTGTCTTGTCCTCGGCAAGTCCGTGGATCAGCACGACCGGAGGGCCAACGCCCTGAACCGTGTAGGCCACCTCAAGGTCTCCGAGCTGGATTTTCATGCTGCTCCGTTTTCCGCTTCCGATGCTTTTACGATCTGATCCCGCAGGACGGCTTTGCGAATCTTGCCCGCTGGAGTCGTGGGGAACCCGTCCACGATCCGGAGCAGTTCCGGGCAGTGGTACTTGGGCAGCCCCTTGGCTTGCAGGAAGTCGCTGAGGCTCTCCAGCGTGGGAGCTTCGCCCTTCGGAATGATCACGGCGCAAAGCCGTTCCCCCATCCGTTCGTCCGGGTAACCCACGACTGCGACACCGGAAACGTGGGGATGGCTCGCCAGCGCGTCTTCAATGGGCACGGGAGCGATGTTGACTCCGCCGCGGATGATCAAATCCTTGAGACGCCCCGTGATCCGGAGGTAGCCGTCTTCACTGAGGATGGCTAAATCTCCGGTGCGGAAAAAACCAGCTTCCGTCAGCAACGACTCGTAAAGCTCTTCCTGCCCGTAGTAGCCGATGAAGACTCCGGGGCCGCGCACCACCAATTCGCCTTGCTCACCCGTAAGGAGCAGTTGGTTCTCCGAGTCGAGGATTTGCATTTCCAGCCCGGGCAAGCCGACTCCGGCGGTGGTCAGGGTTTTCTCGATAGGGGTTCCGCCCAAAGCAGTGGTCAGTCCGCCTTCGGTCATGCCCCAAAGTACAGTGACGAAGGTGTTGGGGAATTGCGCTTTGGCCCTTTGCATCAGCACCGGAGGCACCTGTGCCCCGCCGCAGAGAAACCAGCGCAGTGAAGCCAATTTCGGCTGATCGCTCTTCCAGTTCGCCTCCACCAAGTCCTTGAGGAACGGCGTGGCCGCAGCGGTGAAGACACAACCATACTCCGCGATCATCGTCAGTGCCTCTTGTGGATTCCAGACGTCCTGAAGCACCAGTGGCGCGCCGTTGTAGAGCGAGAGTCTGGCCCCATGAATTGTGCCGACGCTGTGCCCCAACGGCGAGGCCATGAAGATCGGATCATGTGGCCCTAGCGAAAAACGCTCTGTGAAGGTGAGGTTCAGTGCGGCCAGCGTGTCGGCGCTGTGCATGACCGCCTTCGGACGCCCCGTTGTGCTGGAGGTGAACATAAGGTGATCAAGCTTGGCAACACTTGGTGCAGACGGAAGTGGTTTATCCGAACTCTCCATCCAACTCTGTGAGTTTTCGCCCACGAGCAGCATATCGATGCGATGCCTGCAAAGCTGTGTGGCAGAGTGGGCGGTCTCCCCCGTGGCTGCGGAACCGTGTCGTTCCGTCGTGATGATCCCACGCGCACCCGTGAGTTCTACAACATAACAGAGGTTGTCTGCGTCAATGCGTGTGGGCAGGTTCGCAGGAATGCCACCCATCCGGAGGATCGCCAGCAGGGCGACTTGCCACTCCACCCAGTTCGGCAGGAACAGGATGATCACCTCGCCTTCACGCAGCCCTCGCTGCCTGAGTGTGTCCGCCAATGCTCCGGATGTTGACCAGAGTTCGCTGTGCGTCAGTCGCTGTCCCCGGTTGTCCGCAACCGCCAAGTCGCCACCTCGCTTTGTGACGATGCTCGCGTAGCGGTCTTGCAGGAGTTCCCCCGTCCACCAGCCTTGCTGACGATACCCCTGCTCACGTTGTAAGGTTTTGGTTAGGGAATCACGGTTGCCCTGTTTATTCATTACTACCATTCTTGCATTTTCATCGGCCATCTCATGGCATGAGGCTCTATGATACCAAGGCTTTTGGGAAAATCAAGAGAGTGATGTCACTTTTTTTATTGTATGATGTCACTTTTTTTATTATGATCCGAATCAGATTAATCCAGATTGCAACTTGGTGACGAAATTCAAGCCAGAACAGACCGTGCGGCCACTGAAGAAAAACGAAAGCCCCCTTGTCATTCCTCCCACGATCAAAGGGCAGCGCACCCGTAGTCACATCCTCAATTGTGCCCGCAAGGTTTTTGCACGGGTGGGGTACGTCACCCTGACGATGCTGGAGGTTGCCAAGGAATCCAAGGTGTCAATGGGGGCACTTTACCGCTACTTCCAGAACAAGGATGATTTATTCATCAATTTGGTCGGCAGCATCCACGAGGATCTGTTCCGAGCCAGCCGTGCCACCGAAAATGATTTTGCAGCGGACCCGTATCATGCGTTGCTAGAAGCGAACCGGGGCTACCTGACGCACTACTACGAGAACCGCGACGTGATGCGGGCACTGATCGAGGCGACTACTGTTAACCCGCAGTTCCGGGATCTGTGGTGGCGGATGCGGAACCGTCATGTGGATCGCTTTGTTCATGCGCTCAAACAATCGCATGGGATTGAGACTGTGGAAGGTGTGCCCGTCCGTGCCGTGACGGAGGCAATGGCCTCGCTGGTCGAACAGAGCGCGTACACTTGGTTTGCACAGGAAAAATTGAACGCTGAACTAGTTTCAGTGGACACGGCGGCACAGGTGGTGACGAGCATCTGGTACCGAGCTTTTCTTGGTGATGAAGTGTCCACAGCTTTTTTAAACGAAAATTGAAATGTCAGGCACGGAACAGATGATTGCAGTGATTGGAGGAACCGGAGGTTTGGGTTCTGCCTTGGCGTACCGCTGGGGTAAGGCGGGCCACAAGATTTTCGTGGGTTCGCGCAGTGCGGAAAAAGCCGAGCTTACTGCCGCCGAACTCAACGCACGCTTGGGAACACAGACCGTGTGCGGCCTGACGAATCAGGAAGCGGCGGCGGCCGCAGAAATTGTGGTGCTGACGGTGCCGTTTGCCAACCACGAGGCGATTGTCGAAGACATCACGGAAGCCGTGCAGGGCAAGATCGTGGTGGACACGACCGTTCCGCTTGTGCCTCCAAAAGTGAGCCGCGTCCAGCTTCCAGAAGGGGGATCGGTTGCCAAGCGGACTCAGGAAAATCTTGGGGAAAACGTGCGCGTGGTTTCTGCATTCCAAACCGTCGCGGCGGCGCACTTGGCCGAGGATGGGCCTGTGGAAGGCGAGGTGCTGGTGTGCGGCAACAACGTGGAGGCTCGCACGGTTATCCTAGCGCTCGTCGAAGCTGTTGGGTTGAAGGGGTGGCACGGTGGTCCCATTGACAACTCGGTGGTCAGCGAATCGCTCACGCCCCTGTTGATCTTCATCAACAAACGCTACCAGCTCAACGGGGCTGGAATCCGCATCGTCGGGCATTAGCGCATGACTCCCTCCAGCCGCCGCCAGCCATCGCCCCCTCTGACACTGACCGCGCTGCCCGGAATGCCGTTGGTTCGGCCCGGAGACGATTTGGTTGCAGACATTCTCAAGAGCCTGAAGCAGGCAGCACTTGTCTTGGTGGATGGGGACATTCTCGTAATCGCACAGAAAATCGTCTCCAAATCAGAGGGGCGCACTGTCAGGCTGGAGGATGTGCAACCCTCACAACGGGCACATGAGTTGGCGGAGGTGACGGGCAAGGATCCGCGTCTGGTGGAACTGATGCTCTCGGAAGCCCGCGAAATCGTGCGGCACCGCCCCGGAGTGATCATCGCAGAGAACCGGCAGGGTGTGGTGCTGGCCAATGTGGGCATTGACCATTCGAATGTCGAAGCCGATGGTGATGCCGAACAAGTGCTGCTGCTGCCTGTCGATCCGGACGCTTCGGCAGCAAGCATCCACAAAGCACTTCAGGAGCAAACCCAAGTTAACATCGCCGTGATCATCAACGACAGCCTCGGACGCGCTTGGCGTAACGGCACCGTGGGCACGGCGCTTGGGGTGTCCGGACTGCCTGCGTTGCTGGACTTGCGGGGTCAGCCCGACCTCTTTGGGAATCCTTTGCGGGTGAGCGAACAGGCGCTTGCCGATGAACTGTCGTCTGCGGCGTCGCTGCTGCAAGGTCAGGCGGCGGAAGGCCGACCTGTCGTGTTGATCCGGGGTTATGCCGCCTCCGCTCCCCCCACTCCGGCCACGGCCTTGATCCGTCCCAAGGAAAAGGATTTGTTTCGATGAACACCTCGGCGGCTTCTCCAAGCGTTCTAGCACTTTCCGGAGGAATCGGCGGAGCCAAGCTCGCGCTGGGGCTGACTCAGGCCATGCCTCCGGAAAGCTTGCTGATCGTTGGTAACACCGGAGACGATTTCGAGCATTTGGGGCTGCATGTCTCCCCGGATTTGGACACGCTGATGTACACGCTTTCTGGCAAGGCCGATCCGGAAAAGGGTTGGGGCTTGGCCAGCGAATCGTGGGCGTTCATGCAGGCGCTGGAAGCCTTGGGCGGCGAGACGTGGTTTCAGTTGGGAGACGGGGATTTGGCGACGCATGTGGAGCGCACCCGCAGGCTCCGGGCAGGCGAGTCTCTCACCGAGATCACCTCGGATTTCTGCCGATGCCTAGGCATTGTGTCCCGGATTGTTCCCGTCAGTGATGATGCGGTGCGCACCATCGTAGAAACTCCGGACGGTGATTTGGCCTTCCAGCACTACTTTGTGCGCGAACGTTGCCAGCCCACCGTGTCCGGTTTTCGCTTTCAAGGCGCGGACGCCGCGCAACCGAATCCGCTTTTTTGGGAGGCTCTTCGCAATCCATCCCTGCAAGCGGTGGTGGTTTGCCCCTCGAATCCGTTCCTCAGCATCGATCCGATTCTTGCGGTGCGAGGAGTCCGGGAGGCGTTGCGGACCTGTTCTGCGCCTGTGATCGCGGTTTCTCCGCTTGTCGGCGGCGATGCCGTCAAAGGTCCGACTGCGAAAAATCTGCGGGAACTCGGGCATCCGGTGTCCGCAACCACCGTCGCCAACTACTATCGGGACTTCCTTGACGGCTTTGTTGTGGATACGCGAGACAAAGCCACGGTTCCAGAAATCGAGAAGCTTGGGTTGAGCGTGGAAGTCACCGACACCCTGATGACCGACTTGGCATCCAAAGCGGCTCTGGCCAAAACTGTGCTGGCGTTTGCTCAACGTTGCAGAGCTAAACGGTGAGGATGCGCTGTCGGAAAACTCAATCCCCCTCAAATTCGATCAACGTCCGCACAGGCACATTCATTTCCTCCAATTTTTTTCGACCTCCAAGGTCCGGAAGATCAATGATGAAACTGGCCCCAACCACATTACCGCCTGCTTCTCTTACAAGCTTGGTGGCCGCGCAAGCCGTGCCTCCAGTAGCAATCAAGTCATCGATCAAAATGATTTGGTCTCCCTTTTCAATGCTGTCGATATGAATCTCCATCTCATCGGTCCCGTATTCTAATTGATACTCTGCTGAGATGGTTTGCCAGGGGAGTTTGCCTTTTTTGCGGATGGCGACAAAACCCACGGAGAGCTGATGCGCGACTGCTCCCCCCAAAATAAAACCGCGAGCTTCAATCCCGGCGACTCGGTTGACGCCCGCACCTGCAAAAGGCTGGACCAGCATGTCAATGGAATACCGAAACCCAACGGGGTGTTGCAAAAGCGTGGTGATGTCCCGGAAGATGATTCCGGGTTTCGGGTAGTCGGGAATGGACCGGATGAGTTGTTCGAGGTTCATTTCTGCTCCTGTGGTTTGAGAAGACGACCAGCAATGGCGTCAAATTTTTTCAGGAATTCGGGATCCCGTTTCTCCGGTGCCGTAATCAAGGCGACTTCGAGGGCGCGATCATCTCCGGAAGGACAAACCGCCGGGCGCTCCTTCATGCGTGGGGCCACTTGCTTGACCAGCGTGCGGGCTTTGTCCGCATTGGTCATCAACACGCGGATCAAAGCGTCCACCTCTACGTTGTCGTGGTCCGGATGCCAGCAGTCGTAATCCGTGACCATCGCGACCGTGCAGTAGGGGATTTCCGCCTCACGGGCGAGCTTGGCTTCCGGCATGTTCGTCATGCCGATGACATCGCAGCCCCATTGCCGATAAAGGTTCGACTCCGCAAGCGTTGAAAACTGCGGGCCTTCCATCGCCAGGTAGGTGCCCCCGCGATGCACCATGATGCCCTCACTCCGGCAAGCCTCCTCGCACCAGTCGGCGAGACGGGAATTGGTCGGGTGCGCTACGGAAACATGGGCCACCAGTCCGGTTCCGAAAAAACTCTTTTCCCGCGCAAAGGTACGGTCAATGAACTGGTCCACAATGACAAAATGTCCCGGCGCAAGCTCGTCACGAAACGAGCCGACCGCTGAAAGTGAAATGAGGTCCGTGACACCAGCGCGTTTGAGGGCGTCAATGTTGGCGCGGTAATTGATGCTGGAAGGACTCAAGCGGTGCCCCCGTCCGTGCCGGGGCAGAAAAACCATCTGGACTCCATCCAGACTGCCAAACAACAACTCGTCGGAAGCCTCCCCCCATGGGGTTTCCACTTTGCGCCATTCCACGTTTTCCAGTCCGTCGATTTCGTAGATGCCGCTTCCGCCAAGGACACCGAGCGTCGGTGCCGGATGCAGGTCGCTCATTTTCTTTATCTTTTGGAAGGTGTTGAAGAAACAGCTAAACTTTCTCCACTTGGAGAAAATGGATCAAACCCTCCAATGATACAGGATTTGCTGAAGAATACGAACGCAAGCTTTGGAGGTTCGCGAGCAAGCGTGATGTTCGGGGATTCAGTCAAGACTTTTTGTGACGAATTCACATGTGGGCCGTAATCCCGATCAAGAACGTGAACGAGGCGAAGCACCGCTTGGCGTCCGTCCTCAGCCCCAACGAACGCAGGGAGCTGTTTGTGGCGATGTTCGAGGATGTGTTGACGACGGTGCTGGCGGTTCCGAGGCTGGAAAAAGTGGTGGTGGCGACGGTGTGCCCGACGGCTTGCGGAATCGCCAAGCGGCACGGCGCGTCCGTGCTGTCCACCGGGCAGGACGAGGGCCAGACGGCAGCGGTCGCAAACACCGCAGCGGCTTTGGAATCGAAAGGCGTCGAGGGTCTGTTGATGCTTCCCGGAGACATCCCGCTCGTCACCACCGAGGAAATCCAAGCCGTGCTGGAGGTGCATGGCGACTCCCCCGCAATGACGATTGTTCCTGCACGAGATGAGTTAGGCTCGAACTGCATCGCCCTCTCGCCTCCAAACGCTGCACCCCTGCGTTTTGGTTCAAACAGCTACTGCCCGCATTTGGACACCGCCCGGAAACTGGGTCTGGAACTGCACACTCCCAAGCTTCCCGGAATTGGCTTGGACATCGACACCCCGAAAGATTTAATGGAACTTTGCCGACAGCCAACGCGCACACGAGCGCAGGAGTATCTGCGCAGTCAGGGGATTACGGAACGATTCAGGGTATGCTGAATCGTTCTGTCTGTTAGAGTTTAAGAGTTACGCAGCTGGGTCCCTTAAAATTAAATTATTTCAGTTATTTATCTAAACATTATTCAGATTTTTTTCTTTAATTTCAGGTGCTTACCGTAGCCGTCGTTTTGTGCTTGGCCGAAAAAGCAATCGTTTCAGATTCGTAGGGTGTTGCACTTGCGAGTTGAATCCGCGACTCCTAAGAGTTTTGAAGGTGTCAGTACAATCAGGCCTTACTGTGAACCTCTTTCCAAGTCGGACCTCCGGTGTCTTCAACCCAATAACTCTTTGCCCAGCCAACCCCTTGCCATGAGCGGAACTTTTGGGGTCTTAAGCGGAACAACCAGCGAGGTTGGTTGAGAGTCGGAACCAAGTATTTCGGGCCGTCCGGACCCAAATACCGGACAGCCATTCTTTCCCCAATTTCAACCCACTTGCCTTTGATCACGTTCTCTTCAACCAGTTCAGCCACTCCTTCGCAGAGTACCTTTTCCATCGTTTGATCATCGTCAATGACCCAACTGCATCGTGGGTCGTTCTTAAGGTATTCAGCCCACTTGGAGCGAGATCGCGGAATAACCCAAAAACAACCTTGTTGGTAATTCTCACTGCTACCATTGACTTGATCCCCTTGTTGTTCCCAATGGTGCCAGCACGGAATGACAAAAGGATCACCATTTGGTTTCAGGCACGCCAGACGCAGGGTTTTTCCTTTTGCCAGAAAATCCTCAATGTCTGCTGCACTCATGGAGCCCACAGACTTGCTGTGTTCCTCCTGTGCATATTTTTCTCCCATAGTTCCTCCTTCAAATGATTGAAAATTGGTCTGGTTTTATCTGGACACAGCCCGAATGGGTCAACCGTACCCGATCCCGAACAAAGGTCAAGGCCATCCCTGTGGAAGATCATTTTTGCTCTTGACAGAGCATCAACATGCGTGTTACAAGTTCGACTGGTGTACATCAGGCAGGCAGTCTGATGTATTGATCCAGTTTTTGTTCACCCTCAAAAGGAGAATTGCATGAATCCCAAGCACTTGTTCCAAAAAATCGTGTCCTTCCCTGTTACACTGTTGCTGGCCCTAGGATTGGCGGCACCCTTGGAAGCTGGCGAGCAATTCACTCAGGAGGAAATCGCCTCCTCGCCGTATCTGCAAAGTGTCCTACGCCGCATGGACGAGCGCTACGACACCAGCAAATTCCGCAAAAAAGGTCCCTACCGGATTGCGCTGGCCGCTCAAGGAACCAGCAATTCGTGGTCGGCGTTGTTTGATGAGCATGCCGTCTCGTACGCCAAGGAGTTGGGCAAGGAGGTGATTGAGGAGTTGCTGTATGCCGATGCTCAGGCTTCGGCGGACAATCAGATACCACAGGTGGAGGATTTACTTGCGCAAGAACCGGATGCTTTGATTCTGGTGCCAATGGGCGCAGCGGCTCTCTCGGCTCCGGTTGAGCGGGCGATGGCCCAAGGGGTGCCGGTCGTCTTGTGTGCCAGTGCCGTGGAGACCGACAATTTCGTCACTGAAGTCGGAACCAACCTCTATGCCAGTGGAGCCGGACTTGCGAAGTACCTGATCGAAAAACTGGGAGGCAGGGGGAATGTCCTGATGATGACGGGCATTCCCGGAGTCAGTACCTCGGACGTCATGGAGGCGGGAGCCAAAGCCGCCTTCAAGAAGTATCCGGGCATCAAGCTGCTCGATGTGCAGCCGGGGAACTGGTCCACGGCAGAGGCCAAGCGCATCATGGAGACGTGGTTGGTGCAGCATGACCGTGTTGACGGCATCTGGTCCGGGGGGGCACAGATGTCGCAGGGGATCGTCAGCGCCTACCTTGACAAGGGTGCGAAAATCCCGCCTATCGGGGGAGGGGAGTTCGCGACCGGCTTTCTGCGTCTCGCCATCGCAAATGATCTGGAGTACGGAGCGTGGCAGTATCCCAATGCCATGGTGGTGCTGTGCATGGACGCCGCCGTCAACATCTTGCGGGGACGGTTGGTTCCGCGCTTCATTGACTTTGTGGATCACATTCCCGGCACGGGCACGTTCACTGATGTCGAGGGGCGAAAATACTACAACGCGAAGTGGAGTGATGACGTCTTTGGCCCCATTCTCTTCCCCAAGGAGCGACTGGCCAAGCTTGGGTTTCTGAGCAAGTAGTGGCCCTTGTCGACCCCATATGGCCGATTATCCGGGGTGCAAGGCCCCGGATTCTCATCAAGGGCAGGAGGATACTTGAGTTCGCTCCAACGGCGATGGGTTCTTCGGCCGATGGGGAGCAGACGGAAATCAGGAGGTTAGGATGAAGCTGACCAGTGACATTCATGTCGTGGGAGGAGGCTACTACGGCTTTGGCCTGTCCGGCCGTTTGGATTGCCATGTGTATGTGATCAACAGCGGGACGGAACTGGCCATCGTGGATCCCGGTTGTGGCATAGACAAGGATTTCGAGACGATTCTGGAAAACATCCGCGACGACGGACTCGATCCTAGGAAAATCCGAAAAATCTTCGTGACCCACTACCATTGCGACCACATCGGCGCAGCGGCGGAGGCCCGAGGCCGACTGGATGCCGAGCTGTATGCGGCAAAGCTGGTCGCTCCGCTCATCCGGGAGGGAAACGAGGAGGCCGCCTCACTGGATGTGGGGAAAGCGGCGGGGTTCTACCCCAAGAGTTTCTCCTTGGCTCCGTGCGAGGTGGATGTGGAGTTGTCCGAGGGGGATGTGGTCAAGATTGGCAACATGGCCATGGAAACCTACGAGACTCCGGGGCATTGCGAGGGGCATCTGAGCTTAATTTTGTCCGGGGGGGACCGGAAGTATTTATTCGGCGGGGACATGGTTTTCTGGGGAGGCCGCATCCTCTTGCAGAACATCCATGACTGCAAGATTGACGCTTACGCAGAAAGCATTTTCAAGATTGAGAAAACAGAGTTTGACGCACTGCTTCCAGGTCATCTCCAAATTTCGTTGACGGATGGAAAAGCGCATGTTGAACGGGCTGCAAATGCGTTCCGGCAATTGGGCGTTCCCCCCAACCTGCTTTGAGGAATGAGAAAGCAGACTATTGATCATTCTGTTTGTAAAGCGCAACTGCTGCAACGATGATGATACCCTGAATCAATCCTTGAATGAACTGACTGACTCCCAGAGCAACGAGAAGGTTGGCCGTTACGCTCAACAGCAACACACCACCTAGCACACCGATCACACTCCCACGGCCCCCAAAGAGACTCGTCCCTCCGATCACGACTGCCGTGATCGCCTTGAGTTCCAAACCGTCTCCAATGACGGGATCGCCCACGCCCATGCGCATGAGCCACAGCAGCCCGGTGGCTGCCGCAAGAGTACTGCACAGTCCGTAAACCCCGTAGCGTACCAGCTTCACGGATATCCCCGACAGTTGCGCGACTTGAAGGTTGCCTCCCGTCGCATAGATGTGTTTCCCGAAAACGGTGTAGCGCAACAGCAAGATCACAAGAATGATCAAGAAGACAAAGAAATAAACAATGATGGGGATTCCGCCAATTTTTTCGTCGTAGAGCAACAAAAAACCCCGACTTGACCGGCCAATCGGCTTGGTCGTGATCGTTAGGGCAATGCCCCGTAAAATAATAAAAGAGGACAGGGTGACAACAAACGGGGGAATATTGAGCTCATTGATCAAGAAGGCGTGGGTCAATCCCACCAACATGCCCAAGCCCAGCGTGAGCATGACGGCAAACCACACGTTTGCCGGATCCCCGTCCATCAGAATTGCGGAAACCAAGACACAGAGTTTCACCAGTGAGCCGATGGAGAGATCAATGCCCGCTGTCAGGATGACGAGCATCTCGCCTAGGGCGGCGGTTCCCAGATAGGCCGCTTGACGGGCCACATTGGTGAGGTTCCGAAGGGTGAAGAAACGTTCGGAGGAAAGGGTGCCAATGGTTAACAAAAGGATGATGAGTCCATAGACGACAAGAATGTTGGCGTGTTTTTGAAAGAAGGTCCGTTGACCTGCTTGCAACTTTGTCGATACGGAGGTGGTCATGTTCATCAAGCTCTAGGCTGGCTGGCCAGAGAAGCCGAAGCCTTTTTCCCAGTGGTCGCTAATTCGATGATCCCTTCCTCGCTGGCCTCAGAACGCGAGAGTTCTCCTACAATCCTGCCATCCCGCATCACCAAGATGCGGTCACTCATGCCGAGGATTTCTGTCAACTCGGAAGAGATCATGAGGATGGCCATGCCGAGATCGTTCAATTGGCGCATGAGTTGGTAGATCTCAAACTTGGCTCCAACGTCCACTCCCCGCGTGGGTTCGTCCATGATGATGATCTCCGGCTTGGTCTCCAGCCATTTCGCCAGCACCACCTTTTGCTGATTCCCGCCACTGAGGTACTGCACCTCCTGATCTGCTGAAGCCATCATGATCGAATGCTTCCGACGGGCTTCGCTCACGATTTCATCTTCAAGTCCCCGCCGCAACACTCCCCAGCGCGTCACTCGCTTCAGGATAGGGAGCGTGATGTTGTTGCGAATCGGAAGCTCTGTGAAGAGTCCCTGCTGCTTTCGGTCTTCAGGCACGAGAGAAAGCCCTTGCCGGATTGCTTGGGCCGGGGCTTTCAAGGACACTGAGTCTCCCTTGATGGTGATGCGGCCTGTCGTCAGCCGATCCGCACCAAACAGCGCCCGGGCCAGTTCCGTCCGCCCGGAGCCGACCATGCCGGCCACTCCGAGGATTTCACCGGCATGGAGGGTAAGGCTGGCACCATCCAAAATGGTGTCGGTGGAGATGTCTTGAGCCTGCAGGACCAGTTCTCCCCGCTCGCGGTTGTTGGCAGGAAAGACTTCCTCAAGGGAGCGGCCCACCATCATCTGCACCAGTTCGGAGCGGGGGAGGTCGTGGACCTGACGGGTGCCGACCACTTCTCCGTCTTTCAGCACGGTCACTTCATCGGCAATCTGGAAAACCTCGTCAAGGCGGTGTGAGATGTAGATGATGGTGACCCCTTGCTCGATCAGGGACTCGATGATGCGGAAGAGCTGCTCCAGCTCGTGTCCAGCAAGGATCGCCGAGGGTTCATCCATGACAATGAGGTCCGCGTTCTTGGACAAGGCTTTGGCAATCTCGACCATTTGCTTGTAGGCCACAGTCAACTCACCGACCTCCAAGTCGAGTTTCAACTCGATCCCGAGTTGATTCAAGAGGTCTGCCGCCTCTGTCCGGAGACGCTTGCTGTTCACTAATCCCAAGCGGTACCGGGGTTCCCGGCCCAGAAAAATATTTTCCGCAACGGTCATTTGGGGAACCAGGGCGAGTTCTTGGTATATGATACTGATCCCGCTGTTGATTGCTTCTCTCGTGGAGAAGTGTTGATGGGATTCCCCTTTGAAAAGGATTTCTCCACTGTCCGCCAACAAGGCTCCGGCAAGAATCTTCATGAGGGTGGACTTGCCGGCCCCGTTCTCGCCGACGAGCGCATGCACGGTTCCGGGTTTGCACTGAAAGGACACGTTCCGGAGTGCCTGAACACCACTAAACGATTTGGTGATGTTGCGCATTTCAAGAATGAAGGAGTTCGACGATTCACCCATCAGTTTATAGTCCAATTGCGTAGCTCGTGCAGTGCAGCAACAAGGTTTCTTTCAATGTTTAATTGATTGCATTGGGTTCACTGATCTTTCCGGGCAAGGCTGTACAACGAGATTGCCGCCAGGATGACGAGTCCCTTGATGATGAGTTGTGTCTGAATTTCCAATCCGAGCAAGACGGCCATGGTGCTAAGGGTCTGGATGATCAGAACGCCAGCGATCGTGCCGAGCAGTCCTCCGCGTCCCCCGACAAAGGCGGTGCCTCCAACCACCGCTGCCGCAATTGAATCCAGGTCCAAGCCTGTCGCAATGAATCGATCCACATAGCCGACGTAACCTGTCAGAACAACCCCGGAGACCACCGCAAGACAACTTCCAAACACATACACCGACATCTTGATGGCATCAACCGAGATGCCTGTCAGTCTGGCAGCCTCCGGATTGCTGCCCACCGCGTAAACCTTTCGTCCGTAAGCCGTCCCTCGCAGGACAAAGAGAAAGATCACATTCAATCCCAACCACAACACGAGCGGGATGGAGAGGAACCCCCAAGACTTGTTGACGATCCCCATGGCCTCCGGAACGAACCCACTGGGAACCCCGCGTGTAAACGCCTGCTGCGCGCCTTGCACCAGCACCAGCATTCCCAGCGTTGCCACAATGGGAGGAACTTTGCGCTTGGTCACCAGCAAACCGTTCCCTAACCCAATTATCGCCCCCAAGCCCAAGGCGATCAGGATGGATAGTGGGATCATTTCGTCACGACCGTTGCTGACCTCGGCTACGACCATGGAGGTCATCACGATGACTCCGCCAACGGACAGATCCAATCCTGCCACCAGCAGAATCATGGTTTGGCCAATAGCAATGATTCCAAGTTGCGCGGACTGCCGGAACACGATAGCTAGCGTTCCCGTTTCAAAGAACTTGGGGGTGATCAATGCGGCAACAGCAAATAGGAGGATCAGTGCGAGAAAAACGCCGTAAGCCACGAAAAACCTGCGAACTCGCCAATTGATGAGGGGAGACGTAGTTGTTGGAAGGGTTCTGGTAATCACGAATTAACCCTCATAAGGTGTTGAACTCTGAGAACGAGATAGGATTTTTAGTCTTACGCAAAACATCTCAAACTGGAAGAGGTTCCGGCGAATTTTTTGAAAAAATTCAAGGGGGATAAGCCTGAAGGTATGATCAAGGAACTTAAGAGAGAAAATTTTTTATCAAGCCACTGAATATGTCAAGATTTAAGACTCAGGGTAAGCATTAATATAGGTTATTGTGCTGATATTATTGTATTTTTTAAATAAAGTTTAGAGGTACTGAAGGAGTAAAAACTGATAATATACTGATATTATTGAGGGATGTAATTTACGACATCAAATCACGAAAAACTTTAAAAAACAAGTTTTAGTTTTTATTTTCAGTTATATAGATGGTTTTTACACTCTCTGAACGCTTATGACTCAGGAGTCCGTTGATTTGTTTTTGCTCTGCAAAATGGAGCGGAAAGAAGGAGAGTTCAACAGTCCTGTCAAGATTTTAGGAATGGCAATCCATCATACAGTTTGCTAAGATTTCTTTATCATGTAGGGCAAGCACCCGCTTCCCTGCTGGAACCATTTTCAAACGTGTGGGATGAGCGGTCTCTCTTGGAATTCTTTTTGGAAACGCTTACCAAACGCGGAAGAAGCGCTGGCCCTTGCCGAAATCACGGACACCCGGAAGCTGACTCAACTCGCCGGACGCCTCCGGGATCAGGGGCACGGCAACCTCGTCTCGCACTCCCGGAAAATCTTCATCCCGCTCACGAAGCTTTGCCGCGATTTCTGCCACTACTGCACCTTCGCCCAGCCTCCGAGCAAGCAGCGTCGCGGCTTCATGACTCCGGACGAGGTACTGGCCCTCGTCAGGCAGGGCGAAGCCGCTGGCTGCAAGGAGGCGCTGTTCACCTTGGGCGACAAGCCGGAACTGCGCTACGGGGCGGCTCGGGAAGAACTGGCGGACTTGGGACACGAAACCACGCTTTCGTATCTCGCCGAAATTGCGGGACGGGTCGTTTCCGAAACGAAACTCCTGCCCCACCTCAATGCCGGGGTGATGTCCGCCGAGGATTTGCGGAAGCTACGGCAGGTCTCGGTTTCGCAGGGCTTGATGCTGGAAAGCGTTTCCCCGCGCCTGAGTCAAAAAGGCGGGCCGCATTACGGTTCGCCGGACAAGCATCCGGAGCTTCGGCTGGAAACGATTCGGCTCGCGGGAGTCGAGAACATTCCGTTCACCTCCGGAATTCTGATCGGCATTGGAGAAACCCGTCGCGAGCGCATCGAGTCGCTGCTGGCCTTGCGGGAATTGCACGAACGGCACGGACACCTTCAGGAAATCATCATCCAGAACTTCCGGGCCAAACCGGACACCAAAATGGCGAAAGCTCCGGAACCGAGCCTTGCAGAACTAGTCTGGACGATTGCGGTCGCGCGGATCATCTTTGGGCCGAAAATGAACCTTCAGGCTCCTCCCAACCTCAGTTCCGGGAAACTCTCGGCATTGGTCGAGGCAGGAATCAACGACTGGGGTGGCATCTCTCCGGTGACACCCGATCACGTCAATCCGGAAGCCCCGTGGCCGGAGTTGGTTGAATTGTCGCAGGCCACCGCCGAATGCGGCAAATTGCTGACGGAACGGCTGGCGATTTATCCGGGCTATGCCGTCGCGGGCGAGGCATGGCTGGACGATGCCGTACGTCCGCAAGTCCGGCGTTTGACTGACGGGGAAGGCTTCGCCCGTGTCGATTCGTGGTCTCCCGGACAAGGAATGTCGCCCCCGAAAATGGCGGAGCCTCCAAGTTCTCCCCTTTCGCAAAGGGGGGCTAGGGGGGATTTTGAGGAACTGCTGGCGAAACCCACAAACACTGCGGAGTGGTCAGAAGCGGAGATCGAATGGTTGTTGCGCTCACGCGGAGGCGAGTTTGAGGCCGTTTGTGTGGCTGCAGATATGCTCCGGAAGCAGGTGAGCGGGGAAGTCGTCACCTACGCGGTCAACCGCAACATCAACTACACGAACATCTGCTATTTCCGTTGCGGCTTCTGTGCATTTTCCAAAGGAAAGATGTCGGAAAACCTGCGGGGCAAGCCCTACAATCTTGGATTGGACGAGATCGTGCGACGCACCGAAGAGGCGTGGACGCGGGGAGCGACGGAGGTTTGTCTGCAAGGCGGGATTCATCCAAGCTACACGGGCCAAACCTACCTCGACATCTGCACCGCGCTCAAAGCCGCTGTTCCGGAAATGCACCTCCACGCCTTCTCGCCGCTGGAAATCTGGCAAGGGGCGCAGACGCTCGACCTGACCGTTGCGGAATTTTTGCGTCGCTTGCACGAGGCAGGACTCGGCACCCTACCCGGAACCGCCGCTGAGGTGCTGGACGACGAGGTGCGAGCGGTGATCTGTCCGGACAAGCTTTCGACGGCGCAGTGGCTTTCCGTGATGCGCGATGCCCACGAGGTTGGTTTCCGCACCACCGCCACCCTGATGTACGGTCATGTCGAAACGCCCCGGCAAGTGGCGCGTCACTTTCTGCGTTTGCGCGAACTCCAGCGGCAGACCGGGGGCTTCACCGAATTCGTGCCCCTGCCCTTTGTCCACATGGAAGCTCCACTTTATTTGCAAGGCAAAGCCCGTCCGGGGCCGACTTTCCGGGAGGCGGTGCTGGTTCATGCGGTGGCCCGCTTGGTGTTGCATCCGCACTTCTCAAACATCCAGACCTCGTGGGTGAAGATGGGTCCGGAAGGTGTGAAAGCCTGCCTCAACGCAGGAGTCAACGACTTGGGGGGCACGCTGATGAACGAGAGCATCACCCGCGCTGCGGGCACGGTTCACGGGCAGGAGTTGCGTCCGGAAGACATGGAGTCTTTGATTGCCAGTGTCGGGCGCATCCCTCGTCAGCGCACCACCCTTTACGAAACGCCGAACCCACAACAAACCGCTAAATCCTACGGCCACACCGAATCCGTCTCGCTGAGAGGATTACCGTTGGCTGTGTAACAACCCGCACAGAGTTTTTCCATTGTGGTTTTGGGGTTCATGCAGTCTTGCGGCAAGCTTCAATGGGAACTGTGAGCCGTGCTTGGAATTAGCTGCTGTCGCCAGAAATATTTGGGTTGGAGGCTTCGAATTCCAACAGCCGTGCCTGCGCAGCCACCAAGTCACCCTTGGCGCAGAGCAACTGCTTGACCACGCCAGCGTCCGGGGCAGAGAGCGTGTGTTCCATCTTCATCGCCTCCAGCGTTAGCAATGGCTGCCCGCGTCGCACCGTTTCCCCGGCGGCCACGAGAACTTCAACGATGGTGCCCGGCATCGGGGCGCTGAGACTCGGTTGCTGCGAATCTTCTGTGGACGACCACAGCAGTCGGGGTTTCGGGGTGAATCGCTCACGAACTTCGGGGCTTTCCGGATCGGTCGGAATCACCCAAAATGCGGCCTCCGGCGAGTCGGCTTCCTGCAGAATCCGGAAGGAGAACCGTAAGTTTTGTCCTGTGAGCAAGCAGCCCTGCTGCGTTTCCTGAAACTCCAATTCGATGTGTTCGTCATTCTGAATCACCGTGAACCACCGCGGGAGGTGGGGGCGGGTTTGAAACCCGCCCCTACCGGAAACCTGCCGTGCGCTGGTCTTCACGGCAAGCGAGACTTCTCCGGACATGGTTTGCAACTCAATGGTTTCTGCTTCCGTTCCGGACAAGCGCCAGTTGTCGAACCGCTCCCACGGCGAGACGGCGGCTTGGAGCTTGCTCCGCATTCCGTGTGCGGCGCGGCGACGAAGCAGGTGGAGAGCCGCGCACCAATGAACCACCGCTCCAGAACCCGAATTCAGCAGTTCGTCAAGCCGGGATTCGATAAACAGCGTGTCCGCCGCACCCGCGACCACGACCGGATGCCGTGCGAGTTGTTCCAGAAAACGCAGGTTCGTGTGGAGTCCGGCAATCCCACAGTGCTGAAGTGCCCCCCGTAGTTTCCGCAGGGCGTCCGGACGGTTTCTTCCCAGCACGATCAGCTTTGCCAGCATGGGGTCGTAGTGGACGGAAACCGCAGCACCCTCGCGCACTCCGGATTCGATGCGGGCCTCGGTTTCTGGGAACTCCAGTCGCTCCAAGATTCCGGTGCTGGGCAGGAAACCCTGTTCGGGTTGCTCCGCGTAGAGCCGCACTTCGATGGCGTGTCCACAACATCCCACCTGCTCCTGCGTGATCGGAAGTTTCTCTCCGTCGGCGATGCGGAGTTGCCACTCGACGAGATCGAGTCCGGTGATCAGTTCCGTGACAGGATGCTCGACTTGCAGGCGCGTGTTCATTTCCATGAAATGGAACTCGCGGTCGGGTCCAACGAGAAACTCCACGGTGCCGGCGTTGGTGTAGCCGACCGCCTTTCCGGCAGCCACGGCGGCGGCAGTGATGCGCTCGCGCAGGTCGTCGGTCACAAAAACCGAGGGGGCTTCCTCCCAGACCTTCTGCTGCCGTCGCTGCAAGGAGCATTCACGCTCGAAGAGGTGCAGGGTGTTGCCGTGCTGATCCGCGAGAATTTGCACTTCGATGTGCCGGGGATGGGCAACATAGCGCTCCAGCAGCACCCGTCCGTCACCAAACGCGGCGGCACCTTCGCGTTGTGCTGCTTGCAGGGCATCTGCAAAAGCTGCGGCAGACGCAACCACGCGCATACCCTTGCCGCCGCCGCCCGCGACCGCCTTGATCAAGATGGGCCAGCCGATGCGCTCGGCCTCAGCGAGCAAGGCTTCGGGTTCCTGTGCGTCTTCGTGATAACCCGGAACCACCGGAACCCCGGCCTCGCTCATGATGCGCTTTGCCTGGTCCTTGCGGCCCAGCGCTGCGATCACCTCCGGAGTCGGCCCGATGAACACCAACCCGGCCTCTGCACACGCCTTGGAAAATTCCGCGTTTTCCGAGAGAAACCCGTAGCCCGGATGCACCGACTGCGCTCCGGATTGCTTGGCGACGTCCAGCAGCTTGTCGAGGCGCAGGTAGGATTCTGCCGGAGTCAGCCCACCTAGCTGAAACGCAGCATCCGCCTCTTCAACATGCAGCGCGTTGGCATCCGCCTCGGAATAGACCGCAATGGTCCGGACTCCGAGCTTGCGGCAGGTGCGGAGGATGCGGCGGGCGATTTCCCCGCGATTGGCAATCAGGACCGATTCAAGCATTGGTTCAGTTATCAGCTGTCAGTTATTAGGAGGACGGCACCGTTAGATAATCGGAGTCGATGTCGAGCAGGGGGCCGGGGTCGTTGGCATCGTAATCCGGGTCGGTGCGGGGATCGAGTTCGAGGGAGCCGGGCGGCATTCTTGGCACCAGCACAAAATCCTCTTGCCTTCCACGGGCAAGGCTTTCCGGACTTGCACCCGGTAGAGGATGTAGAGCAGCAAGCTTGAGTGGACCACAATGTGGCGGTGGCGGCGTAATGCACCACAAGATACCACCCCAAAACCTGCCCCCGGTTCTCCACGCTGGAACTGGAGTTCAGCCAACTTTCCACCACCACATAGGCTGTTGCAGTGAAAAAACCGCCTAATACTCGTAGAACCAGCCATGCGTAAGCATTGGGGAAGAGGGCATAGGTCAGAACAATGGCGGTAAAAAGCGTGCAGGACAGCACAAAAGTGCGCACATAGCCGACCCGGATGACCAACAACTTTCCGTAAAAACACTCCAGCACGATCCCCACCGCGTTAGCGGATCACCACCCCGATCAACAGGATCTCCACCTCCGCATCATTAAGACGTAGTGGGATTAGGACATTAAGCAAGTGATTGCCAACCGCAAGCAAGGCGCAGCTCAACAGCAACATTCCCAGCGAATCAATCATGCGGTTCATGACCCTCCCTCCGTTCATGCGAAATAATAAAGCATATCCGCATTTTTCCCGTTGAAGAAATGATATTTCTTCATTCGTTTCATGCACAGAATTCATGAATCCGGAATGTGTTAATTTGCTGAGGATGCTCTAACCCGTTTGGCGGTCGGTGTGGATCTTGAGGGTGTTGCTACGCAGCAGTTGGCCGCTGTTGCGGATGGGCGTGTCCCAGAGTCGCATGACGCGGTCGGCGAGCCGATAGAGGTCTTCGGCAGCAGGAGAATCGGCACTCATGTCCAAGAAAGGATGTTTGTCCCGCAAGGCGGTTTCCACGGCATCATCGTGAAAGACATAGCCAAAGAAATCGACCTTGAGGGAGAGGTTGGCCGCCAGCGATTCTTGCAGGTTTTCCACCACGCTCATTTCGTCCGGATGTTTTCCTTGGTTGAAGACAATGTGCGGACGGTAAGTTCCCCAGAGTTCCTGCACTCGCTGAGCCTCGCCCGGATATTCCGCATCCAACCGCTGGAAGAGCTCACGAATGGTGAATTTGTCCGAGGTGTTGGCATCGTTGATGTACTCGGTCACCATAGCACGCAGGTACGATTTTGGTGGCAAGGCGCGTTCCACCACTCGCAAGGAGAAGTTCTTGAGGAACTGGAGCATGTTCATCAACGAGGGATAATCTAGCGTTGTCACCAACATGCCCTTCGTGGAGATGCTGAAGAAATCCAGTACGGTGAAAGACGTCCCAGCTCCAAGATCGAGCAGGACATAGTCGGTGTCAAGCTTGCTGAGGTTGAGCAGCAGCTTTTGCTTTTGGGAGTACCTCATATTAGCGAGGAAGGGCATCCGGACCTCTCCTGGCAAAAAATGGAGTCCGTCAAAGCGTGTTTTCACCAGCAACTCATCCAGCCGAGTATCCCCGGAACTGATGAAGTGGGCAATGCCGGGATGGCGGTTATCGAAGCCGAGGTGGGTGTAGAGGTTTGATCCGCCGAAATCGAGGTCGGCGGCAATCACGCGCTTGCCCAACTGCGCGAGGGCGATTGCGAGGTTTGCAACCATGAAGGTCTTGCCCACTCCACCCTTGCCGCTGGCCACCGGAATGAGCACCGGACCGGGCGTTTGGGTGGTGGTTTCGTTTGCTTGCTCCGTGTTTGTTTCCTTTTCCATCACCATTCTTTAATTGCTAGAGAAAGTCATCCGCGCCTGTCCAAACTCGCCAAAGTCTGCGACCAAGGCATCACCAGGGGCAATGGGCACGGGGGTCACGCAGGTGCCGGTGGTGACGAACTGGTGTCGGTAGAGCATCTGACCGCGACGACGCAGGTCGTTCACCAACCACGTCAGCGCCTTCAGGGGACTTCCCAGCACGTTGCGTCCGCTACCCACGGCCACCTCAGCGCCGTTTTTCAAGACCCGGACCTCATGCTCGGCCAAGTCGCGGTCTTTCCACGCTACTTTTACTTCCGGACCTAGGATCATCCAACTGGCGCAGGCGTTATCGGCCAAAAGCTGGGCCGCGCCCACCCGCGTGAAATCAATGTAACGTGAATCGGGAATCTCGATGCCCAGTTGGAGTTGATCGACCGCCTCCAGCACCTCGGCGAGCGAGTACGGGTCCTGCTGCACCGGAAGGTTTTTCCAAAAACGGAACACAAACTCCGCCTCGGCCACCCTCATCTGGTTGGACGAGAGGTCCACTTCAGCGCCGTCCGGACAAACGAACTTGGCCAACATCCGCCCCGCCAGCGGCCCGCTCACGTTGATGTGCTGCTGACCCGCCTTGCTGGTGGCCGCGATTTTCCAGCCTTCGGTGTCCTGTCGGGCGATCCGGGTCAGTGCGGCCTGCACCTGATGTCCTTCCAGCTCATTCAGCGGACGACAGCCCTCCGGGAGTTCCGGGATCACCTCCCCGGCACTCCACGCACCCCAAATCATACGGGCTGCTTCTTCCGTTTCGCTCGAGTCCATCCGTTTTGTCAAAATAAAGTTTGAGGCTCAGCATATGCCCCAGCCCCAAGAACTTGCCATAAACAGCAGCAACAGGCAATCATAGAATACACCAGCAGCTTGTGTCTCGCTGCCTCACTCGCTCCTTGCGGGGATTTTGGCGTGAATCTGGACCCAAAATATCTTGGCTTTTAAGGCCCAAATCGGCTATGCTTTGGAACCAAATCCCAATGTTAAACTTACGATAAGAATCCGTTTAACCTAAAGGAGCGACACATGGCTCGTCAACCAAATTTTCTTTTTCTGATCACGGACCAGCAGCGCAAAGATTACTTGGGCGTCAATGGCCACAAGGTACTGAAAACTCCGCATCTGGATACGCTCGCAGCAAGAGGAACCAACTTCCAGCGCTTTCAGGTGGCGAGTCCGATCTGCATGCCCAACCGCGCCAGCCTCTTGACCGGACGTCTGCCGTCCACGCATGGGTTACGCCACAACGGCAACCCGTTGCCGGGCAACACGGTGACGTTCGTGGATGTCTTGCGTGAGGGGGGCTATCGTACTGCAGCCATCGGCAAGTCGCACCTGCAACCCTTCACCCCCGTTCCCGCCTATGAACGGGTGAATCCTGACACCATTGGTCCCATCAAGGAAGCCCGTTGGCCGGACGGCAACCCTTACGATTTGGAGCGTCCGGAGACCTATGAGGGCGACAAGCGGTTTGAATTCACTGAGCCGTTTTACGGCTTTGAGCATGTGGACATGGTGCTGAACCACGGGCATTTGGCCGGAGGGCACTACCTGCAATGGTTACGGAAAACCGGAGTGGACATTGATTTCATCCGCGACCGCAACAACGAACTCCCGCACGATTACACCTGTCCGCAAGCATATCGCACCCCGATTCCGGAAGAGTTATACCACACCTCTTACATCCGCGATCGCGCCATTGACTATCTGAATACGCAGCAAAGCTCCGAGGCTCCGTTTTTCGCTTTTGTCTCCTTCCCGGACCCGCACCATCCCTTCAACCCACCGGGGAAATACTGGGAACTGTACGATCCGGATAGCTTTGAAGTGCCGCTGCCGTTTGAGGCCCACCAGAATCCCATTCCACCGATGCAGAAGGTGTTGGAGTGGTACAAGCAAGGTGCCACACCTGCAACGCCGCAGACGGTCTTCATTGCAGAACAACGGCAGGTTCAGGAGGCGATGGCCCTGACTTGTGGCATGATATCCATGATTGATGATGCCGTGGGTGAACTCATCCAGACGCTCAAGAACAACGGACAATATGACAACACTGTCATCGTGTTCACCTCCGATCATGGAGATTATCTGGGGGATTTCAATTTGATGCTCAAGGGGGCACTGCCGTTTAAATCGATTACCAATGTGCCTTTCATCTGGTCCGATCCGGAAACTCAGCAGGCGCGGCAAAGCAACGCCCTTGCATCCACGCTGGACATTGCCCCCAGCATCATCGCCCGTGCTGGACTCAAGCCCTTCTGGGGGATTCAGGGCATGGACTTGTCCGGCTGTCTGCAAGGCAGCGACGAACTGCGTGATGCCTGCCTGATCGAATACCACGATGGCTTGGCTCGCCTTGGCTTTGAGGAACCGGCTATAGTCCGCAGTTTGATGACCGATGACTTTCGCCTGACGCTCTACAAAGGACAACCGTGGGGTGAGTTGTATGATCTCCTTAACGATCCTGACGAAACCTATAATCGTTGGGACGATTCCGACTTTGCCAACGTCAAAGCCAAACTCATCACACGACTGGCGCACGAAATGATGGACTCGATGGACCGCAGCCCGCGAGCGACCTACATGGCCTGAGTTCTCATGCTTAACGGGTATCATTTTGCAGAATACTGTTTCAGATTGATATATTAACGGTCTTTTGAAAATCTAATAAAAATCAATCATTTGAATGGATTTCACAGAAAACATGTCAAAGGATGGACTTGCATGCGCCGCTGGAATCAGCTATGATTATCAAACTGATTGCAGTGCTGACGATGCTAGCTCCGGAGTGCTTGGTTTCGACTAGGAAATCCGGGTGCGCGGGTGCAGGCCGTAGGATCGTGCAGTCCAAATGAAGCGACCCAATGAAGTGGAGTGAGAAATGGCCAGAGTTAAGCCTGACGAAGCCACCGCCAACTTTGGTGAGGGTTTGGAGGTCGAGCAACGCAGGAAGGAAGAGGAGCAACGTATCCTTCAGGAAGCGGTTAATCATTTTTTGCAAAACGGCAAAAAGATTGAGGTGCTGCCGCCACAGGAGGTGAAAACTCGCACGCTGATTGGCGGCAAGGAGCATTGGAACACCTACGAAGCGGTCGAAGAACCCTTTCGCAAGGACTAGCCCGCCACTGCCGATGCCCAATTCGGTCACCCGAGCAGCCATCGATCTGGAAAATCTGCGTCGTCGCGCCCAACATCCGCAGGCTGGAGCCGTGTTGATTTTCTGCGGGGACATCCGCAACCACAGTGCTGGGCGTTCCGTGACTATCTTGGAATACGAAGCTCATGAGCGCATGGCGCTCCGGCAGATCGATCGCATTGTTGAGGAAGCCCAGCAACGCTGGCTCTTGCACTACGTAGAGGTCATCCACCGTTTTGGCAAGATGGCGGTGCTGGATTGCTCCATTGCCACCGCCGTTTCCTCGTCTCACCGTGCGGATGCCTACGAGTCCAGTCGTTACATCATTGACACAATCAAACGTTCGGTTCCCATTTGGAAGAAGGAACACTTTGAAGATGGGTTTTCTGCATGGAGCGCAGGCTGCGAAGCCTCCAGCGTCATTGAAGCCTCCAGCGACCCGCCACCTGTCGTTACTCAGGAGACACCGATTCCAACCTGAACCCCCGGGTTTTTCCCGGGAGTCCCACCTCCACACAAGCTAGGCTGTTGAGCGTTGATGTGCGGCTTCAGCAGCTGTTTTTTCGCTACGAATTTCACGGATGTTTTGAAAGCACACATCCGTTTTGATCCGCGTGATCTGTGGCTAGTGTTTTGAAGACTACGCCGAAGCTGAAGCATTCCATTGCTCACAAACCAACCGCAAATGCAGTTTACCCCCACGTCAATCGCAGACGGAGGACGTTCTAATTTTGTCAAACAACAGCAGATTTGGGGGGAGGCCGAATCTGCTGCTGCTGAAGCAGTTTTGCGGAAGGTCGAGGAATCCGGACTGGAAACCATCCGCTTGTCCTTTGCTGATCAACATGGGTTGTTGCGAGGCAAGGTGATCGAAGCACGGGATTTGGCATCGAGCTTCCGGAATGGGTGCACAATGACCTCCAGCCTGCTAGCCAAGGACACATCGCATCGCTCGGTGTTTCCTGTCTTCTCGTCCGGAGGAGGTTTCGGCATGGCTGAAATGGCGGGAGCAGGAGACATCATCATGGTTCCGGACCCAGCAACGTTTCGCTTGCTTCCGTGGTCTCCAAAATCAGGTTGGCTGCTCTGCGACATTTACTTCACCAACGGACGTCCGGTTCCCTTCTCCACGCGGGGGATTCTGCGGCAAGCCTTAGAAGCGCTGAGGGCAGCGGGCTACGATTACCTCGCTGGGCTGGAAGTCGAATTCACTTTGCTGACGCTTGAGGACGCGAAAACAGGACTCGCAGACGCTGGACAGCCGGGCACCCCTCCAGAAGTTGGTTTGCTCAACCAAGGCTTCCAGTATCTCACCGAACAACGCTATGACGAGGCCGAAGGCATCCTTTCCGTGATCCGCAGCAACCTAGTGGAACTCGGGTTGCCGTTGCGCACCATCGAGGTGGAGTTCGGTCCTAGTCAGTTCGAACTGACCCTGCATCCGAGTTCCGGACTGGAAGCTGCAGACACGATGGTGCTGCTCCGTAGTGCCGTTAAGCAAGTTTGCCGACGTCAGGGGTATCACGCCACTTTCATGTGCCGACCGGCATTGCCCAACGTTTTTTCCAACGGCTGGCACCTGCACCAGTCGCTGTGGACTCGTCCAAAGGCGGCGGCTCAACCCGCAAGCAATGCCTTCACGCCAACGAGCGAGGGGAAGGTCTTGTCGGAAGCGGGGCGGCAGTTTGTCGGCGGCTTGCTGGCCCATGCTCCAGCGGCTTCAGTGTTCACCACACCAACGATCAACGGCTACAAACGCTTCCGACCCTACACACTTGCTCCGGATCGCCTGACATGGGGGCGTGACAACAAGGGCGCGATGATCCGGGCGCTTGGTTCGTTTGGTGATCCGGCCACACGCATTGAAAACCGTGTGGGCGAGCCTGCGGCGAATCCGTACCTCTACCTTGCCTCTCAAATCCATGCGGGCCTTGACGGGATGCAACGACAGCTTGATCCGGGAGAACCCACCGATACTCCTTACGAAGAAGCTGCTCCGCGATTGCCCCAAAGTCTGATGGACGCGATCACAGCGTTGCGGGGTAGTGAGTTGTACCGCAGCACGATGGGTGCTTCGTTTATCGATTATTTACTGACGATCAAGGAAGCCGAAGTTGCACGTTTTCTTGCCACCGTCACCGACTGGGAACAGCGCGAGTATTTCTCGCTTTATTGAGCGCATGATTCTTAGAATAAGAACTTGTGCGGGCTGCCAAATTGGTCTACCCTTTGCTTCCTGAAGAAGCAGAAACAAAAAAGACGTATGGCACAGAGTTATTACAAGACGATTCACGGAGTCCGCTACGACCGTTCGTTGCTGGAAGCGGCAGATGAACGGATTGCTGGACAGGGGGATGGCCGCATTTCTGAACAGGATGCGAAAGAGCTTGTCGAGTTGTCCAAGGACGGCGGGCGCGTCACGGAGACAGAACTCCGGACCCTCAAGCACATCCGGGAAAATTACCGCTTTACCCCCAAAGCTGCCGCATGGTTTGCCGGACAACTTCCGGCCATCGAACAGGCTGTGCATCCGGATCAGCTTGCTCAACCCGAACCGCCGCGTCCGACCCCGCCTCCGACTCAGACACCGCCACCACCTCCCAAGCAACTGCCTCCTGCACCTCAACCGTGGCCAGAAGATGCATCGGCGACCGAGACCTCATCAAACAGCCCGATTCCGCATGTGATCTGGGGAGTGCTGTTGCTCGCTTCCATCATCATTGGCGTGATTTTCTACCAAGGCGCCGCTGAGCAGGTGAACAGCTTGGAGGCAAAACTGGCAACGGCGCCGGACACCCAGCAACTGGAGCAACAGGTTGCCGATTTGCAAGCCGAGCGAACGGCTCTGCAAACTCAGATCACGGACCTCAACCAGCAGGTTGCAAAAACGGAAAGTGATCACTCAGAGCTGGAAAAACGTTTCAGCACCACACAAAACCGGTTGGAGTCCGCAGACACCGAAATCGCCGATTTGCATTCTAAGGTGCAAGCTCTGCTCGAGCAGGTCACTCAGGCGGAACAAGCGGCTCGGACGGCGCAAGCAGCACAAGCCGCTCAAGTCGCACAAGCTGAGAAAACCGAGCCGGTTTCTCAGCCCCAACCGGTCAAAATCAGCGAGGCTTCGTCGGTCTCCGAGGTGCTGCAAGTGTTGCAGGAAAATGCGCTTGTCCATGCGGATGTGTTCAAGATTACCTCGCTTAAGCTCGACGCCAGCTTGGATGGCTTCAAGTTCAATGAGGCCATCCTGCTTCCGGGGCATAAGGAATTGCTGAACCGTCTGATCCCGCTATTGAAGCCGCTGGAGGTGCAACTCAAGCTCATCGGGCACACGGACAGCACAGGCAACTACAGTGCAGTGAATCTCTTTCTCTCACACCGCCGTGCCCTTGTGGCCAGCCAGTACATCACGGAAAAGCTCGACTTTCCTCGGAAACGAGTTTATGTCACAGGCCGCGCCCATCTCAAACCGACTGCAGAAAACACCTCCATTCCAATGCGCATGAAGAACCGGAGGGTGGACCTGCACCTCGAAATCCACAACGGTCATGCTCTCGAAAAACTTCCATAGTGACAAACCATTCTAAAATCACACTGAAACTAGGGCGGGAGAAATCTCTCCAGCGTCGACACCCTTGGGTTTTCTCCGGAGCCGTGGAGCGGGTCGCTGGCTCGCCAGATCCCGGAGCCACCGTGCGGGTCGAAAACGCAGACGGTCATTTTCTCGCGTGGGGGGCATGGAGCCCGAGCTCGCAGATTCGTGTTCGGATTTGGAGCTGGCAGGAGGATGAATCCATAGACGATGAGTTCTTCCGGAAGCGGCTCTCGGCGGCCCTTCAGTTTCGGCAGACTGTCCTTCTGGATTCCCAAAGCAACGCACGGCGACTTGTTCATGGCGAGGCGGATGGCCTGCCGGGGCTGATCGTGGATCAGTACGGAGAGGTGTTGGTGTTGCAATGCCTAAGCGTCGGAACCGATCAGTGGCGGGACACTTTGGTGGGTCTGCTGAACGAACTGACGGAATGCACTGCGATTTACGAACGTTCCGATGCCGAAGTACGCAAATTGGAAGGGCTGGAGCGGCGTCGGGGTCTGCTTTCCGGAACGCTCCCGGAACCCCTCCAGATCACGGAGCAGGGGTTGACGCTGGAGGTGGATGTCGAAAAGGGACAGAAAACCGGGTTGTACCTTGACCAGCGCGACAACCGTGAGCGGGTGCGAACCCTTGCCTCCGGAAAGCGCGTTCTGGATGCCTTCTGCTACACCGGCGGTTTCACGCTCGCTGCGTTGCAGGGTGGGGCGGAGTCGGTGACGGCGATTGAGTCCTCGAAACCTGCACTGGCGCTGGTGGAGCAGCACTGCCGCATGAACGGATTTGAGGACCGGGACATCACTCTGGTCGAGGCGGATGTGTTTGAGCATTTGCGCCGACTTCGGGACGCGGTGGCCACGTTTGATCTCATCATTCTTGATCCTCCAAAATTTGCCCCCACCGCCAAACACGCTGAAAAGGCATCGCGGGCCTACAAGGACATCAACCTCTGGGCATTCCGGTTGCTGGCTCCTGGAGGGTTACTGCTCACCTGCTCCTGCTCGGCAGGCGTGGGGCCTGCGCTTTTTCGCAAGGTGATCGGCTCCGCCGCGTTGGATGCCGGAGTGGAGGGCCGCGTGATTGAGGTGCTGGGTCCGGCTCCGGACCACGCTGGAGCGCTGCACTTTCCGGAAGGCGAATACCTCACGGGATTGTTGGTGCGCCGCACTTGACATCGCCTGTCCAATTCGTTTCAATCCAATGCTTCTCACTTCATTTCCAACGAGGTTTCATGTACAAAATTGTGATTCATGTCATCGAGATGTCCGGAGAGTGGGACATGCTCTGCCAAATGCTCCAGCGCACCGATTACGCTTACAGCATGGTGGTGGACAACCGCGCACAGAAACTGGAATTCACTGGGCTGGACCTGGAACTTTTCATCTCCTATCTCGTCATGCACCGCATCCGCTTTGAGGTGCAGGATTACATCTGGCTCGAAAATCCCGATGATGAATCCGGACACGCCTGAGCCTCAGTCGCATTCGACTTGCACCCCTGCGGTGGGAACGTAATACTGATTTGTTTTGGAATAACAATCAGATCACAACCTCACTATGATTCAAGAACTGCGAGAGTATTCGCAAAGCCTCTTCTTCAGGCTCCTCCTACTCGTTATTGCGGTCACCCTGGTGATCTCTTTCGGGGTCGGCTCCTTTTTTGGGGAGCGCAAGGAGGTGTTGGCCACTGTGAACGGCCAGGATGTTTTGCTCAAGGACTTCCAACGGGCCTACCAGAATCAGATGGAAAACCTGCGCCGCACTTTTGGAGACAGCGCGGATAAACTTGCCGAACAGCTTGGCCTCCGCAATCAGGTGCTGCAACAGTTGGTGGATCAGGCCTTGCTCGTGCAGGCAGCGGAGACCCAAGGATTGCTGGTCACTGATCTTGAGTTGCAGGAGTACATTCGCCAGCAGCCATTTTTTCAAAAAGACGGCCAGTTCGACTACGAAACCTACACCACCATCCTCAACCAGAACCGGATTCCTCTCAACGATTACGAAGACAGTTCTCGACATGATTTGCTGGTGCAGAAGCAACAGGCCTTGTTAGGCGCCGGACTGTTCGTGAGCGCTGCCGAGGTGGAACAGGCCTACCTTGCCGAACATGAGCAGGTGGAGGTGGCGTATCTGTACTTTGATCCAAAAAAATTCCTTGACAAGGTGGAGGTCAGTGATGCCGAACTCGCCAGCCACCACGAGGCCAACCCCAACGATTTTCAGTCACAGGAGCGCTTCAAGATCGAGTATGTTGTGCTACCGCTCGATCTGTTCCGGGACACTGCCAAAGTGAAGGAACGCGAGATGCGCCGCTACTTCGAGCGCAACCGCGAACAGTACACCACGCCTCCGGAAGTGCGTGCCCGGCACCTCCTCTTCAAGGTTGAATCTGGTGCGACCGAGGACCAGATTGCCGAGCGCAAAGCCGAACTCAATGTCGTCCGCGAACGTGTCGCTCAAGGCGAGTCCTTTGAGGAACTGGCCAAGGAATTGTCAGAAGACTTTTCGGCGTCTCAGGGTGGTGATTTGGGTTGGTTCAAGCCCGGAGAGATGGTTCCGGCCTTTGAAACCGCTGCGTTTTCGCTGGAATCCGGCCAGCTCAGCGAGGTCGTGACCTCGCCCTTTGGGCTGCATCTCATTCTGGTGGAAGAGCGCAAGGACGGCACGGAGAAGGCTCTGGAGGACGTCCGGGCAGAGATCACGGAGCAGCTGGCTGATCGGCGTGCCGAAAAGGTGCTGGCAGAGCTTTTGGAGCATCACTCCAGCTTGGGGGCGGCGCCCGTCCCCAGCGAGTTGGCTACCACCCACGGCGGCGAACTCAAGTCCACGGACTGGTTTGAACGCAACACCGTCGTCGAGGGCTTTGGCTCCGCGTTCTCGCTGGTTCCTGAGTTTGCGAGCAAGCAACCCGGAGATTTTGGAGCGTGGAAACGCAACCCCATGCAAGGGCATTTGTTTTACAAGTTGCTAGAGCGCGAAACACCCAAGCCGCTTTCGTTGTTTGAGGCGAAGGAGCAAGTGGCAGCCGCTGTGCGTTTGCAGAAAGCTTCTGTGCTGGCCAAGCAAACCGCGCAACAGGCGCTGGAGGGCATGGACTCTGGGGCTGCGCTGGAGACGCTGGCAAAGCAGCACGGACTGGAAATCGAAACCGCCAAGTTCACCGCCGCCACACGTTTCCTGCCGAAACTTGGCGAAAATCTAGAATTCCGCAAAGCTGCTCTGCGGCTCACCGTCGAGCAACCTTTTGCCCTCAGCGAAACTGCGGAACGTGTCGACCTGATGCTCATCAAGGGTCGGATGCTTGACGCCGAGCAAGCCACGACTCAGCGCAATCAAGTGCGGATGCGACTGGAGCAAACCCTGCACCAAGCCATGCTGGCACTGCGCGTGAAACAACTCCGGCAGTCCGCAACGGTCGAAGTCATCAACCCGTTGTTCACGTTGCCCAACGCCTCTTGAGCGATGTTCCGGAACCCCGGACTCTGGCTCGCCGCGACTTTCCTGCTGGCCCCTGCTCTGCTCTGGGGTCAGGGGTTTTCGGGCTTTCTTGAAGCCACCACCCCGCCACCTCCAAAAACCTACGTCGAGTTCGACCACTACACCGCAAAAGTAGGCGAAATCGTGACGCTCACGGTCCGTGTCTTTCCGGTGACAGGATGGTACCTCTATTCGATTTTGGTGTCACCCGCAGACGGTCCGGAACCCACACGGATCGTGACATCAACGGCCACGCACCTCGCCGTCGGCGTATTGCAGGAAACGCAACCGGAGTGGGTTGAGGACGAAGCGTTTGGAGTGAAACTGCCTGTGCATCGGCAAGCCTTTGTGCTGACTCAGCGTTTCAAAATTGCGGAAGGGACCAAGTCCGGGGTGCAGGATTGGAAAGGAGAACTGCATTTTCAGTCGTGCAATCAGCGCATTTGCGCACCGTTGCAGCGGCTGGCTCTCACAGCGCCCTTGGAGGTGGATCAGGATTTGTGACTGAATAAGAAGCGGACGTTCCTTTGCTCCCGCTCCGGAATCTGATAGGCTGAGAATCAACTCAAACTCCCTTGCAGAAATCGGATTAAGGAGAATCCCATGCCATCAAAAAATGAACTGCGGGCCTTCAATTTTCAAAACTGGATCGAGGAAAACCGGAGCCGGCTCAAACCGCCTGTCGGCAACGCCCAGATTTGGGAAGACGGAGAATTGATGATCACGGTCGTTGGAGGGCCGAACCACCGTACTGATTTTCATGATGACCCGATGGAGGAATTCTTCTATCAGTTGGAGGGCGACATGGTGCTGCGCGTCATCGAGGAAGCCGGCAAGCCGCCCAAGGACATCCCCATCCGGCAAGGCGACATCTTCTTCCTCCCTGCGCATGTTCGGCATTCTCCGCAGCGTCCTGTTCCCGGAAGCGTCGGTTTGGTGATCGAACCAAAACGGCCTGCGGGTGAGAAGGACGGCTTCGAGTGGTATTGTCTGGAATGCCACCATCTGGTGCATCGGGCCGAGGTGCAATTAAGTAGCATTGTGGATGACCTGCCCCCGCTTTTTCGGGAATTCTACGGCAACTCTGCGCTGCACACTTGTCCAGAGTGCGGGGTGCAGCATCCGGGCAAGGACGTGCCGGATTCGTGGAAGGTTCAGCTTTAAGGATGAAACGAGCCTCCGGCACCGAGCATCTGGAACTTCCTAAAACCGAATCTACCCTTCAGGAATCTCGGTTTCGGCTTCGCTTCGCTTCCGGGAAAGCTGCGTTTTGGCAGGGCGTGGTGAATGCCTTCGGCACACCGGCCTTGATCCTCTACACGGCGCAGACGGGATTCGGATCGCTGGCACGGGAGAGCGGACTGAGCCTTTGGATCACAACCCTCGCGCCAGCAATCATCTGGGCGCTTCCGGGGCAAGTCGTGTTTGTCGAGTTATTCGGCCTGGGGGTTTCGGTCTTCACGATTGCTGTCGCGGTGGCTGTCGTCAACGCCCGCTTTCTGCCGATGACCCTCTCCCTCATGCCCCTCTTTCACGGAGCCACCCGCAACCGCAAATGGCACTATGTCCTCGCGCATCTGATCTCCATCAACACTTGGGTTGATTTCATGAAGCACGGACCTGAAATCCCTCCGGAGCAACGTGCCCCGTATTTTATCGGTTTTTCGTCCACCTGCATGGTGGCCGGAACGCTGGGGGCATTTCAGGGTTATGTGCTGGCCGGAATCCTGCCCCACATCGTGACCTTAGGACTGGTGTTCATGATTCCCATCTACTTTGGGTTGATCATGTCCAACACGCCTCAGTTCAGCAACCTCTTCGCGTTTGTGGCGGGCTGTGCCTTGGGACCGCCATTGCATCTGCTGTTACCGGAATGGGGCATGGTTGTGACCGGATTGTTGGCTGGAACGTTCGCGTTTGGCGTCGGACTGAAGTTTTCCAAACGGTAGCAAGGGGAGTGCGCATGGAAAAGGAACTTTACGCTTGGACCATGCTGGCGGTTGCCGCTCTTGCCACTTATGGCTGGCGCTATGCCGCCGTGTTGATCGGACATCGGCTCAACCCCAATAGTCCAGTTTTTCAATGGTTCGGATGTGTCGCCTATGCGATCATCGGAGGCTTGGTCGCCCGGACCCTGATCTTTCCGGTCGGCATGCTCGCGGAAGTTCCGATCGCCTATCGTCTCATTGCGATTGGCAGCGCATATCTCGTCTTCTACGGATTCGGCAAACGGCTCTGGCTGGCCATCCTTGTCGGTGTCTGCACCTTGCTTGCCTTGGTGAACTTCTTGGGGGAGAGTTTCATCTAATCAAAACAGGATCGGGAGCCTTTAAAGCATGAAATCCACTGTAAACCTCGGCAGAAAACAGGAATCTTTGGACACAAATTCTTCCACAATAAGCGTTGGCCTCGTGGCCAATCCGGTTTCGGCACGGGATATCCGCCGTGTGATTGCCAATGCTACCAGTTTACAGGTTGCGGATCGTGCAAATATCGTCATGCACGTTCTGGCTGCTATGCGGGCTTGTGGTGTGAATCGGGTGTTGATGATGCCGGAAAACGGCGGTATCCGTAGTTTGCTCAAGCGCGGCTTGCAACGTGAGCAAAAGCTCGGCGATAATCGTTTTCCTGAACTTGAAATGACGGACACTCCGATTTCCGGAACTGTTGACGATACTTTTGCAGCAACCCAAGCCATGGCTGATTCTGGAGTCAAAGCGATTGTTGTACTCGGAGGTGATGGCACTCATCGGGCGGTCGTCAAAGTTTGCGGACAAGTGCCGATTGCCGGGATTTCTACCGGAACGAACAACGCTTTTCCAGAACACCGTGAACCGACGATTACCGGATTGGCTGTCGGGCTGGCAGCCACCGGGCGCATTCCGGAAAGTATTGCTTTTGCTCCGAACAAGGTGTTATATGTGGAGATCAACGGTGGAGAACGCCGCGATATTGCCTTGGTGGACGTTGTGGTTTCGACCGAACGCTACATCGGAGCACGTGCGCTTTGGCGCACCGAAAATCTGCGTGAACTCTTTGTGACATTTTCCGACCCTGAAGTGATTGGTATGTCAGCAATTGCTGGATTGTTAGAACCGATTGGTCGCAATGATTCCGGAGGCTTGCATGTTTCGCTGGCTGTTCCGGAACAAGCAATAACCGCATTACAAGTTCCGATTGCTCCCGGACTTATCCGCACCGTAGGAGTGCAATCTTGGCAGAAACTTGGTGCCGGAATGCCGGTTACTTTACGGCAATCCGCAGGAACGATTGCTTTGGACGGAGAGCGCGAACTTGAATTTGGTACAGAAGACACGGTGCAAGTTACACTGCATGAAAAGGCCTTCCGGACTGTTGATGTGGGTGCATGTATGCGCTACACTGGGAAGCATCGACTTTTGGTCGGAGCACCCCTTGATTTGTTACCAACCTAAATTATGGATATATCATGAGTGATAACCCATTCCCATTGAGCAGGGAAGAACTACTACAAATTTATCAAACCATGCGGACAATCCGAGAATTTGAGGAGCGTGTACACGTTGAATTTTCTCGTGGAGATATCCCAGGATTCGTCCACCTATACGCTGGAGAGGAAGCATCTGCTACAGGTATTATGACTCACTTGCGTCAGGAAGACCGTATCGCCAGCACACACCGGGGACACGGTCACTGTATCGCAAAAGGTGTGGACGTAAAAGGTATGATGGCTGAAATCTTCGGTAAAAAACTTGGAGTTTGCGGAGGAAAAGGAGGTTCGATGCACATTGCCGATCTTGACAAGGGCATGATGGGCGCAAACGGAATTCTCGGCGCAGGTGCACCTTTAGCCTGCGGAGCCGCACTAGCCGCAAAATATCGGGGCAAGGGAGATATCGCTATCAGTTTCATTGGCGACGGAGCCTCAAATCAAGGAACTTTTTTGGAAAGCCTGAATCTTGCGTCCATCTGGGATTTACCGATAATTTTTGTTGTTGAAAACAACGGTTATGCCGAATCTACTTCGGTGGATTGGGCGGTGGCCGGTGACAGTTATGTGGATCGTGCTACCGGATTCGGAATGCCGGGAGTGACGGTTGACGGTACTGATATTTTTGCAGTTTATGAAGCCGCCGGAGAAGTCATCCGACGTGCCAGAGAAGGCGGCGGCCCGTCACTACTTGAATGCAAAATGATCCGGTTTTTTGGACACTTTGAAGGCGATGCGCAAACCTACCGTGCAGCTGGAGAAGTAGATGATATTCGCGCTAACCGCGATTGCATTAAGTCTTTCAGCAAATCTGTTACATCCGCCGGAGTGCTGTCCCAAGCCGATTTAGAAGCGTGTGATTCAGAGATCGTGAGTTTAATTGACGAGGCTGTTTCTGAGGCCCGGGAAGCTGAATTTCCGACTGAGGTTGATTTGCTCACTGATGTTTATGTCAACTATTAAGGCCGTGATATTACTCGGCCTACCACCAAAAACAAAGAGGAACAATGGCAAGAACTATTTCATTCAAAGACGCAATTAACGAAGCCCTCGATCAGGAGATGACACGCGATAAGTCAGTTATTGTAATGGGAGAGGATAGCATCGGTGGCACCGGAAGTCCTGGTGAAGACGATGCTTGGGGTGGACCTATGGGTGTCACTAAAGGACTCTACGGGAAACATGGAAACCAGATCATGGACACCCCGCTTTCGGAATCCGCTTATATCGGAGCGGCAATCGGAGCGGCTGCCTGCGGAATGAGACCGGTGGCAGAAATGATGTTTGTTGACTTCATGGGAGTCTGTTTCGATCAAATATATAATCAAGCAGCAAAATTCAAGTATATGTTCGGCGGCAAAGCAGAAACTCCGGTCGTAATCCGAACTATGGTTGGTGCTGGGATTAATGCAGCGGCTCAGCATTCACAGATGTTAACCGGAATATTTACCCACATTCCCGGACTCAAAGTAGTATGTCCGTCCAATCCGTACGATGCGAAGGGTCTGCTAATCCAGTCAATCAGGGATAATGACCCGGTTATTTTTTGTGAGCATAAATCTCTTTATGGTGTTGAAGGTGAGGTTTCGGAGGAGTCTTATGTAATTCCATTTGCCGAAGCAAACG
>LWDU01031750.1_pt1 | contig 47637 bp, 50 predicted proteins | sample 727161 | NCBI WGS metagenome assembly LWDU01 (sample SAMN04566230, study PRJNA314399) | hydrothermal vent metagenome | isolation source: deep sea hydrothermal plume seawater | place: Mexico: Gulf of California, Guaymas Basin | collected 2004-07-11
GTCGAATCAACACATATTCGAGCAGTTCATCGCTCCTGACGGAGTGTTCATGGGCTCTGACCGTTCCGACACTGCCTGTAATCGCCGCACGCGAAACGAAACCCACAAGGAAACAGACCGAAATGACGACCGAGAATGAAACACAGATTGACCCGCTACCGATTGCCTACCTGGACGACGGGCCGAGCCCGCTCGAGGAGGCGCTGCGCGCAGGTCTGCGCCGGGATGCCCCAGGCTTCTCAGAGAAGACCATTCGAGGCCATCGTCGCGCCCTCGATGTCCTCCTCCCGATTGTCGAGGAGGCCGGAGTATTCACCCTCGAGCAACTCAACGATGACGACGGCCTGCTGGCTGTTCGCGCGGCGCTCGCTCGAGCCATCAGGCAGAGCGAACTCGCCGGCACGACCTGGGAGGAATACATCTCGCGATTCCTCCGGCGCTGCGACTCTGCCGACATTCTGCCGGCTGAATCTGCTCGCCTCAAGCGCACTCTCGCCCAGGCTCTCAAGCAGGCGCGGAAGCCCGCCGAGATAGAGCCCGAAGTCACCGACGAAATGCTTCAGAATCTGCACGCCGAGATGCTCGTATGGCGCGACGCCGCGATCGAATCGACAGGCTTCGGTCAAGGCCGAAAAACCCTCGTCGGCCTGGTCGGTCATCGAGGCCGAGCCGTGACTCCTCAGCGCCGCGACCGAGCCAACGCTGCTATCGCTATCTGCTGGGCTGGAACCCCGAGAACGGGTGATGTCCTGGCTCTCAAGCGAGGCGATGTCCGGGGCGGAACCGTCCGCCTCCAGGTTGCGAAGGGTCACATCCTTCAGCCCGTCGATAAGTTCCCTCTCGGCGACCTCGCCCCATTCGTTCGGCCTCTCCTGGCTCGAGTCGGGAACGACCCCGACGCTCGCCTGTTCGCCGGCGGTCAATCCGTTCTCGGCGATGTCCGAGCGATGATGATTTCAGCAGGCTGGCCCGAGCATCACGGCCGCCTCGGTCTGCACCGACTCCGGAAGTGCATCACTCGAGTTCTCGACAGGGCCGGGCATTCGATTGAGGACACCGCAGCCGTTCTGAACAACACGCCTGCCGTCGTTGCCAAGCACTACGCAATCCACGACATCCAGGACAAGTCCGACGCAGGCCGCGCGACCATGCGCGCGCATCTCACCGCACTCGTCGCAACGCCTCCGCGCCATCGCTGGCCCGAGGGAGATGAACCGACACCCTGGGCGATGCTGACCGGGAACTCCTGGGTCGTCAATCCACTCGACCCGAGCGAACTCCTCACGCGGGCTCGCCCGGGCGACCTGAAGGTGGCGGTCACTCAGACCTGCCTCGACCTCGGGCTCGAGCCTACGGCCGAGAATGTCGCCTTCTTGCTGGACGGAATGTCTGACCTCAGCAGCGACGACTCGCCGCCTGAACTCTCGGGGGCATGGCGTCTGCGCTGGGTCGAAATCGAGAATGAGGACTCGACCTGGACGACCTACGCCGCCGCCGAGTCCTCGGTTGGCGATGTGATGGTCGCGAACTTCCACCCAGCCCAGGAGGGCGAAGCGCCTCGGCCTCTGTGGCTCGAGCGCGGCACTCTGTGGAAGGCCCACAGCGAGAAATGGTGCGAGCGCCGGGATTTGAACCCGGGTTCAAGCGTTGGCAACGCTCGGTGATAACCGCTACACTACGCTCGCAGCGAGCCTCGCCACCTTCGCCGCCTTTTTCTAAGCGTCGGTTGGCGAACTAGAGAGCCGTGCGAGGTTCTCGATGATCGCATCTCTAGTCCGACGATAGACCTCGATTGGTGAACCAACAGGATCTTCCAATCCCCAATCCTCAGCGATTGGCAGTTCGGGACAGTGGACCCCACAACCCATGCTGATGATTATGTCCCAGCCCTCTGCATCGACATCGTCGACTGATTTCGGAAACAAGCCATCGATATCGACACCCATCTCTTGCAAGACCGTCAGTGAATGCGCTGCGACAGCACTGTTTGAGAGAGTCTGAGTCCCCGCCGAGGCCGCCTCATGGCCCATATTGCGTGCAAGCGCCTCGGCCATCTGACTGCGACAGGTATTGCCGACACAGACGAAAAGAAGGCGCATGAGAGAGCCATCATCGCCAGGCCTACTTGAACCAGCCACTCGCAGCATCCCTCGCAGAGTCTCGAAAAACCAGCCCAAAGGGCTGTAGGCTGACAGAACAGGATTGAAGTAGGTCTCACCGCGCCCTTGCGACTGAATGGCTGATTCTCCCATCTCCCACCACGACGGCTCGACCGAGCAAGGCGATGCTCCCAGCTCGGCGGCCACCGAAGCACCTGCTGACCCTTCAGCCTCGCCAGAGCAGACGGCGCAGATGGAGCAGGCCTATGCCCAGATGCGCCGCAAATTGCGCATGAGTCAATTGGACAAGGAAATCAAACACAAGATCATGGTTCTCTCTGGCAAGGGAGGAGTTGGCAAATCCACCGTCTCGGTCGGACTCGCCCTCTCTCTGGCCCGCTCGGGCAAGAAGGTCGGCCTGATGGACATCGATATAACCGGCCCGAACATCCCCAAGATGCTCGGCCTCGAATCAGCCGAACTCAATGTCGAGGACGGCCAGATCTTCCCAGTAATCGGCCCGCACGGAATCAAGGTCATCTCGATGGCATTCCTCCTCGATGACCCTGACAAGCCAGTCATCTGGCGTGGGCCCATCAAACTCGGAGCAATCACTCAATTCATCGGCGACGTCGCTTGGGGTGAACTCGACGCTCTGATCATCGATTTCCCTCCCGGCACCAGCGACGAGCCGCTGACAGTCTCGCAGAGTCTGCCAGGCATCGACGGTGTCGTCATAGTCACCACACCGCAGGAAGTAGCCCTGCTCGACAGCCGCAAATCGATCAACTTCGCCAAGACGATCTCGCTGCCCTGCCTTGGCGTCGTAGAGAACATGAGTGGCTACACGATACGAGGCACAGCCGAGCCGAATACGACCATCAGCGTAATCGGCCCGGCGGGCACACCCATCGAAGCCCAAACAAACGATACAGGTGATTGGTCCCTCACTCTCGATATCTTCAAGTCGGGCGGCGGCGCATCCTCCGCCGCCGAACTGGACGTACCATTCCTCGGCGCACTTCCCTTCGACCCCGGCGTCGTGCGCGGCGGCGATGATGGCGTCCATCGCATCATCGCCGAGCCTGACGGAGCCACTGCCGCCGCCTTTGACGAGGTCGTTAAAAACGTCCTCGTCCAAATAGCGGGCAGCAGCGGCCCGAGCGTCCGAATCTCTTAGATTCGGACGATATCCAACCCGTATCACCCGTCGATTGGGTCGGGGTTGCATTCTTGACGCACTGGTGACCTCGACGAAGCAAGGGAGCAGTGAAGACGTGGCAGGCGGTTCGGGAATCTACATCTCGTGGCTGATGGGGGCGATTCTTCTCTCCATCGCTTTGATGCCGTTGATGAAGCCACCTTGGGCGAAGATTCGAATATCGGGTTTCGTCGATATGTTTCGGCGATATTGGGTTCACATGATCGCCGTTTTCTCAGTATATCTGTGGAAGGATCTACTCGATCAACTCGATCGCACTCTGATGGCGAATACGCAGCTCGACATGACGCCGTATGTCTATGCGATCGAAGGCGACATCGTGCTTTGGGTGCAGCAGGCTTTCGAGAATGATCTGCTGTCGATCGGCTTGACTCATTTCTACGTAATGGGCTTCATGACAGCGACCTTCGCTTCATTCATCTACCCGATTTATTTCGACGACCGACACATGGCTGATCGCGTCTCATTGTCGCTTTTCTGGGTCTACGTTCTGGCCATTCCATTCTACCTGTTCTTCAACGTCCGCGTCACTGGGGACCACATTCCAGCGATGGAGACCATCGCTTACGATCTGACTCCAGTGATACACAATTGGTTCACTCGGATCGATCCGTTCACGAACGGCATGCCGAGTCTTCACATCGGTTTGCCGTTCGCCGTCTGGTTGACCTATCTGCGCTGGGATGAGGATGGGCGCTGGACGAAATTCAGGGCTGCGCTCGTACTTTACATCTGGGTGACTGGCTTCGCGATTCTGTATCTTGGGATTCACTGGGTTCTCGACATCATCGGCGGAATCCTCGTCGGAATTCTGGCTGTGATGCTGACCGATTGGACTCATGGTCCGGTCTGGCGCGTTGCCGACGAGCGACTCTTCACGAGGCGACTGGCGAGGTTGCTCGATGATCCGAAGGCTTGGGTCTCGAATTCCTTCGGTGCGATCTCGCGGATGACGGCACCTGTTCGGGTGCCGTCGAGTCAGCAGACCAGTGCCGTGATTGTTGCGGTGCTGCTCGGCACCGGAACCGTTCTGCTGTGGGATGCGACGCATCAGGACTTCCCTGTCGAAGGCGTCGAATGGCCGACCGCTGCTGCCGGCGCGGGCGGCTGGTTGGTCGGCGTTCAGGAACTTCCGGATGGCAGCATCAGCATCGTCGCGTGGAATGCCAGCACAGAGACCGCCGTGACGGTCGAGTCGGTGGATGCCACCTTTGGTGAATGGGATGTGTCACCCGAAGTCGAGGTCTCTGAGCGAGGCTTCGTGCTATATGATTCAACCCGCATCGATTATGTCGAATTCACCGACCAAGCCGGTGTTTTCAGACCGATGTTCAGCAGTTTGAGGCAGGGCATCACTGACGTTGTTCTAGCAGAAGACGGCTTCGGCGGTGATATCGTGGCGGTGGTCTATGATGATGAGATTCGCTACCGCAATCGATTGGGCAGCAGCGTCGATCTGGCCGCTCCGCCAGCGCCGTATTCGGTCGTCGCAGCCTCGGGTTCACTGTTCGCTTCGGCAGTATCGACCGATACAGGTCCTGCCGTCGACATCATCTCTCTGGCTACGCAACTCAACCTCAGAATGGAAATCGATGCGCGAGCCGATAGTATCAGCGACGCTCATCTCGAAGAGACCTATGGAATGCCTGTCGATTATCTGAATTCGACGATAGTCGAAATGGAGATGGATTCACGCTGGTTGGTCGCCGTGGTCGATGTTGGACCTGTGAATCGAACGATCCTCGTCGACACGGTCAGTGGCGACCAGGTCATGCTTTCCGATCCCGTCTGGCCCTCGTTCTCACCGAGCCTCGCTCTCGGGCAGGTCGCTTTCCTGCAAATTCCTCGCTTCGACCCGACAGCCGAGCCAGAAGACCGGTTGACCGCGAGGGATGTCTTCCTGCACGATATCGGCGAGAACCGGACCTCACAGTTGACGCTCGACGATGATGTCGATCAATCACAACCTCAGGTGCTGCGAGAGAATGTCGCTTGGATAGAGGAAGATTCTGATGGACTCCTCGAGATCAGGATGTATATTCTGGAGGAGACATTCGAGCCTTATTCCTCCGTCGTCCTGCAAACCGCGATTGTGATGCTCATCCCACTGATCGTCCTCTGGGCTTTCCAGGCATCACGCGATCATGCGCGTGGCAAGAGCGCGCGAGATGGACCCTCGCGAAATCTGGAAGTCGGCCTCGAATCCGACTGATTCGCCCTCTTGCCTGATTATTCGGCGAGCCGGAACATCTCATCGAGGCTGCGGCTCGCTCGCTCGATGACATCCGCATTCAACTCGATGATCTGCTCTGGTCGTGGGTCCCTCAAGGCTTGCAGGATGTCTTCGAGTTGTGTCATTTTCATGTAGCGGCACATGACACATGTGCCGATGAGATTCAATTCATTTTCAGTCTCGGCTCGAATCCTGTCGGCAGTTCCACACTCGGTGATCAGCATGATGTCGGGACTGCCCTCTTCACCGAGCCTTATCGCTTCGTCCATCAGAGCCTCGCTGCTGCCGACGACATCGCTCTCAGCAATCACGTCGGCATCGCATTCAGGGTGGCTCAGAACTTTCAGATCGATGCCCTGCGCGGCTGTACGCTCACGCCACGAGCGAATCTTCTCACCGGTGAAAGTGGCGTGTACGTAGCATTCTCCATCGTAATTGATGACTTCCTTCCGACCCGCCAGATATTCTGTCAGATGCTTGCCCATCAGGCGGTCGGGCACGAAGATGAGTCGGTCGCCCGGAAGCCTTTCGCAGATGCGGAGATAATTGCTGCTGGTGACGCAGACATCGACCTCGGCCTTGACCTCGGCGCTGGTATTGATGTAGCAGGCCACTGGTACTCCCGGATACTTCGACTTCAACTCACGAACATCCTCTGCGGTTATGCTGTCTGCGAGCGTGCAACCTGCCTCTGGGGAGGGGTGGAGAACGGTCTTGTGGGGGCTGACGATCTTCGCGGTCTCGGCCATGAATCGAACGCTCGAGAAGAGAATCGTCTGCTGCGGCGCGTCCCGCGCGGCCTTCGAGAGCGTGTAACTGTCTGAAACCGAGTCCGCGACTCCGTAGACTATGTCTGGTGTCTGATAGGAATGCGCGATCAGAAAAACATCGTTCTGAGCCTTCAATTCGTTGATTTCGAGGGTCAGTGGGGCGATGGTTCTGCAGGTCTCGAGATCCCAGAGTCCTGCTTGCCTGATGGCTTCTCTGAGTCGATGAGCTTCGGCTTCGATTTGGTCTTCGGAGTACGACTTGGTCATCAGTGAGCCGCGGGGCAGCGGCGCAGTGGGCATCTGCATACTCATGCTTGCTCGCTGCGCCCTCAGGTGCAACCGCTTTCAAGGCATCTCATCTCCGAGGAACGTGACTCGCGCGTCCATCCCGATGTGGTTCGAGGAATGTGTCTTGCACATCGGGGCGGAGGCGACGGTTTCTGCTGGGACCTGGCTGGGTCGGCGCGCGGTGCTGAAGAAGCGTGAGCCGCGCGCTTATCGACATCCGGATCTTGACCGCAGATTGACCCGCCAACGCATGAACGTGGAAGCGCGGGTGTTGTCTCGGTTGCAGAAATCAGGATTCGCAGCGCCTTCTCTTCTGGATCTCGATGTCGAAGAGGGATGGATGTTGCTTTCGAGAATCGATGGTAGGCCTCTGTTCGAGGCATTGCGCGATGATTCGGCTGGTTTGGTGGAGGTGAAGGAGTTCGGCGGATTGATTCGCCGTCTGCATGAATCCGGAGTGTCGCACGGAGATCTGACGACTCATAATGTGATGATTGACGAGACAGGCGCGATGTCGCTGATAGATTTCGGATTGTCCCGAATCGCGCCCGAGATCGAGCATCTCGGACTAGATCTGCAGGTTCTCAACGAATGCTTGACCGCCAGCCACCACCGACATCAGGGGGCGGTCGATGCGATGCTCGACGGTTACCGTAGCGCCGATAGCGGCGCCGAACCCTCAGCGGCAGAGGTAATCGAGAGGTTCGACGTCATTCGCAGCCGGGTCCGATACCATTCCTGAGGTGATTGAATGAGGATTCTGTTCGCAACAGGCAACGCTGACAAAATCAACGAGGCTGCTCAGATTCTCCAAGAACTCGGCCATAGTGTCGAGCAACTCATGAGTGAGGCTGAGAGGATCGAGTTCAACGAGCCGAAGAATCTTGGATTGGAAGGCGTTGCACTTTCGAAGATCGAGCAGGCGAGAGCCATGATCGAAGGCACTGAATCGGCAGACTGCGCGATTCTCGTCGAAGATTCTGGGATTTTCCTCGACGCCTACGATGAATGGCCCGGTGCCAACTCATCCGACGTCGAACAAGAGCTCGGTCTGGATGGGATACTCGATCTTCTGACCGAAGAGCAGGACAGAGGTGCGGAGTATCGTGCGGTGGCCGTTCTGGCGCTCGGTGAACGTGTATGGAAGACGAGCGGTGTCTGCAGAGGAAGGATCTCTGCCGAGAAACTTGGAGACAACGGATTCGGCTACGACCCTATTTTCATTCCAGATGCAGGTGACGGCCGCACCTTCGGACAGATGCTCGCGGCCTCGAAGAACCTCATCTCCCATCGCAGAGCAGCGATGCAAGCCCTCGCTGAACTCCTCAAAACCCCGTCAAAGTGAATAGAGACGACTCAGCGTCGGAAGCGAGGAGTCAGGAATGGTCTCGTACACTCGTCTGCTGGTTGCTGCCCTTCTCGCAGTCGGCGCTCCTCTGTATCTCATCCTCCAGGGAACCATGGATAACGGCATCAGAATCGCCTCCGGAGCGGTTCTGCTGTCTCTGCTGGCCCTCTTCGTCTACTCAGGTCGCCAACCACTGCCCAAGTCACCAGCTCTGCCCAGAGTCACGATTGAGGATGATGGAGCGGATGAAGAATCGATTCCGGCGCCAGTGACCGAATTGGATGGCACCAGCCAGAAGCGAGATGAGAAGATCAAGCGAAGTCGCGGGCGCGTCGCCGCGCCCGTAGCCCCTACGATGCCCATGCCACCGATGCCTATGCCTGCACCCGGCGCACCGCTGCCACCTGCCGTCGGCATCGCACCTCCACCGTCGATGGACCAGCCTTCACTTCCAGAACCTCCAGCGATGCCGCCGATGCCACAGGCCGGAGTGCCACCAGCCTTGCCCGCAGACGGCTCGACGGTGGCGCAGCGGTTGATCGTCGACAGCGACGCTCAGTCGCAGATGGAGACGGAGATCGAGGCCTTCGTCGTCGAGCGCCGCGAGAAGCGAGCAGAGATTCGCAGCCGCATCGAGCGGCGCCGGAGAATGGCACTCGCCGAGCGCCGCGCAGCCAAGGTCCGCATGTGGACGGAACTCGAGGACGGCGAGGATCTCGGAGCCATCCTCAAGCGTCCTGATCACGGACTCATCGTCATCGACGAGCCCGAGAGTCCCGACGACTCAACCCCACTCGGGGTATCATTCGTGCGCATCGACGAGGCGCGTATCCTCAAACTCAGACTGCCACTCGATGTCCAACAGAAGAGCGCTGAGCCGGAAACCCCAGCGCTGCCAGAGATGCCCCCTCCACCAGGCCTGCCACCGCTGCCACCACCGGATGGTGACCTGCCCATACCGCCTGATGGCGCGCCGTTACCACCTCCTGTCGGGATGCCGCCCTCTCCGCCGCCTGGGATGCCTGAGATGCCTCCGCCACCTCCGCTCGACTGAGCGTATGTTGAAGCGAGGGAGGCTGCTGGCGGATTCATGAGTGAGGATGTGCTGCTTGTCGAGAATCTTCCCGTCAGTGGATCGAGTCCAGAGGGTGGCGTGATTTCGCTCTGGACGCTCAACCGTCCTGAGAAATTGAACGCGCTGAATTCCGAATCTCACGAAGCCATCAAACAGGCTTGCAGTGATGCGGAATCTGATGATGACGTCCGTGTCGTGGTGATTCGTGGGGCGTCTCCGCCCATCGCTCCTGAGGGTAAGCGACAGAAGCCCGCAGCCTTCGCTGCGGGTGCGGACATCTCCGAATTCGTAGGCAAGGATTCGGACGATGTCCGACCATTCTTCGAGAATAATGCCTGGGAGCGAGTCTGGAATCTGACCAAGCCGACGATAGCGATGGTCGACGGCTTCGCCCTCGGCGGTGGAGCCGAACTGGCTCTATCCTGCGATCTTCGGGTAGTCTCGGATAGAGCAAAATTAGGGACGCCAGAGATCAATCTCGGGTTAATCCCAGGTGGCGGCGGAACCCAGAGGCTTTGCAAGATTCTGGGCTACGGCAAGGCGATGGAGATGGTTCTGACCGGCGAGATGGTCGGGGCAGAAGAAGCACTGAGCCTTGGTCTGGTCAACAAAGTCGCTACACCCGAAGACCTCGAAGCTGTGACGATGGCTCTAGCTGAGAACATCGCTCGCAAGTCGCCTTACACGGTGAAAGTCGCGAAAAGGGCGGTTCGCGCAGCCCTCGATCTGCCGCTTAGCGAAGGTATTCTTGCCGAGCGCTCGGAGTTCGTCGCGCTCTTCGATACCGACGACAAGGAGATTGGCGTGACAGCCTTCCTCGAGCGCAGCGAGGCGAAGTGGAAGGGCAGTTGAATCGCTTGTCTCACCGCCGCAAGGCGGCAATCGTCATTGATGATGGGCGATGGCTGAGCTGACATGAGCAGCCGCGTCATCGTTCTGTGTGGGCCACAGGGTTCTGGGAAAGGTGTGGTCGCAGGCCGCGCTGTCGAGCGTGGCATTGCGGTATTATCGCTGGGTGATGTGGTTCGTGCACAGGTTGCAGCCGATGGGCTGGAAGCCAGTGCTGNNNTGTCGAGCGCCTGCTGCCGATGGTTCACGAAGCGCTCGAGGCGGCTGACGTGCTGATCGATGGCATGCGTCAGCCGCTAGAATTCGATAGACTGGTCGAGGATTTCGCAGAGGCGGAAATCCTCTCTCTGGAAGCCACGGATGAGGCACGTCAAGCATGGTTGGCGGGCCGAGGACGGGGAGAAGACGAGAGTGGTTTTGGCGAGCGTGAGAAGCGAGAATGGGCTTGGGGCTTAGCAGAATTGATGGCCCGAGCGCGGGTGACGATTGTCAATAATGGTTCATTCGACGACCTTCTGAAGAGCGCCGATCAGGCCTTCGATGCGCTCGGCGTGTAATCATTTCATCGCCGTTTCGATAGCCCCGAGAGGATCGTCTTCGAGCGTGACATCGATGAGCAGCCAACCGTTTTTGCTCCCGAGTCTGACCATTTCATCGTGAATCTGTCGAATCTGCTCGATGTGGTCGAGATAGTGTCGAGCCGACCTGTCATTATGCTCTTGACGCGACGCGATCATCCTCACATGTTCCTCCAGATCGTCCACGTGAAGGACCACTCCGCACGCCCTCCCTCCTGCAGCCCGCCAATCGTCGAGGAGAGTGAATGATGGTGCGATGTGGACTCCTTCAAGCAGCAGATCCGAGCCGCGCCTGCGAGCGCGCTCGATAACCGCCTCAATGCCGTCCGATAATGGCACGATGGTCGCCCGCCAATCTTCTATCGCTCCTGAACCGGCGGGCTGGAATGATGAGCGATGCAGAGCCGGTTCGGCTTCGATACCGAGTTGAGTCCTGAGAATTTCACGAACCGTGTCGGTCGAGGCGACCTTCTCGAATTCCAATGCCGAAGCGACCCTTGTCGTCAGTGTCGATTTCCCGACTCCACTGGCACCCGTTATGACCAGCAGGCGGCCGACCATCAGCTCGCCTCAGCGTTGAATTGCCTTGATTTCGAGGAATTCCTCGAGCCCGTGCAGACCGAGTTCGCGGCCGTTGCCCGAGAGTTTGTAACCGCCGAATGGTGCACTGACGTTGAATGCACCACCGTTGATGCTGACCTGCCCGGTTCGCATGGCTCTCGCGACTCGCATGGCCCTTTCCTCATCAGCCGACCAGACGCCGCCGGACAATCCGTATTCCGAGTCGTTCGCAAGGGCGATCGCCTCTTCTTCAGTCTCGTACGTGGTGATTGCCAGAAGTGGTCCGAATACCTCTTCGCGGAAGATCTTCATCTCGGGCGTGACGTCTGCGAATGCTGTGGGTCGAACGAAATATCCTGCCTCTAAACCCTCTGGCATGCCTTCTCCGCCGGCTATCAGAGTGGCACCATCTGCGATTCCGCTGGCGATGTAGTCGGCGACACTCTCCTGCTGGCGCTTTGAGACCATAGGCCCGCAGCGCATCGATTCGTCGAGTGGGTCGCCGACAGAATAGCGCTCCATCGTCGCAGCCACGACAGCCACGACCTCGTCGCGCTTGCTCGTCGGCACCAACAATCGGCTGAGCGCCGAGCATTCCTGTCCTGAATTACCGAAACAGGCGAAGACAGCCATCTTGGCAGCCTTCGCGACATCTGCATCGTCGAGGATGATATTCGCACTCTTGCCACCCAATTCCAGCGTCACACGCTTGACGGTGGGTGCGGCGACCTCGCTGACTTGGACACCCGCTCCAGTCGAGCCGGTGAAACTCACCATATCGACATCAGGGTGGCCGGAAAGCGTCTTGCCGATGTCGCGGCCGTGGCCTGAAACCAGATTGAACACCCCCGCGGGTAGCCCGATGCCGTCGATGATGTCAGTCAGGACGAAGGCGTTCAGAGGCGCCTCCTTCGACGGCTTCAGCACCATTGTGCATCCGGCGGCGAGGGCGGGGGCGACTTTACCGATTATCTGGTGAAGGGGGAAGTTCCAGGGCGTGATCATCCCCACGACTCCGATCGCTTCCTTAACGACCAGCGAATTGCGCACTTCCGACTCCCATTCGAAGGAATCGAGCATCTTCGCGTACGAGCGCGAGACGACCCGCGGAGTTCCGACCATGGCCATTCGACTGTAGTTGATCGGCGTGCCGACCTCGGAAGTGATGAGTTGTGCGAGTTCTTCGCCACGCTCGCCGATGGCAGCCGAGATCGCGTTCAGATAGCCCTGTCTCTCTTCGATTGAGGACTGTGACCAAGATGGGAATGCTGCCTTGGCCGCGGCTACTGCTGCGTCGACGTCCGCGGCCGAGCCAACCGGCACAGAACCGATGCACTGCTCGGTTGCCGGGTCTATGACTTCGATTACGCCTCCGCCGCTTGCTTCAACCCATTGACCGTCGATGTAGATGCGGTCGCGCGCGTGCATGGTGAGGGGATGGAGAGTTGACTTATCACCTTCATGCAGTTGAAAAGCAGGGCTTCGACTGGGCTGCCATGAGCCTCGTGGTGCAACGCCTCGATGATGGGGTCGCGCTCGTCACACTCTCTGCTGAAATCGCGCGGAATGCTTTCTCGCGAGAATCCATCCATGCGATATCCGATACTCTGGGTGGATTGCTTGACGATGCGTCCTGCAAAGCAATCGTTCTGACTGGGACGGGTCGATTCTTCTGTACCGGTGCTGATGTCGGCGAGTTCGCCGATGCGATTGATGACGGTACCATCGCCGACCTCGTAGGCGAATTGACTGGTGTCCTCCACCCGCTGCAATTGAGATTACGTCACGATTCGACGATCTTCGTGGCGGCGATGAATGGGGCTGCTGCCGGTGGAGGATTGGGGCTTGCACTGACTGCCGACTACCGAGTCTGCGTGCCTGAAGCGCGCTTGGCAGCGGCTTTCTTCAGCTTGGGCTTGTCGCCCGATGGCGGCTCGACTTGGTTGCTGCCGAGACTGGTGGGGGGTCAGCGAGCACGTCGATTCTTCTTCGATAATGAAATTTGGACTGGCGAGCAGGCCTTCGAATACGGGGCTGTTGACGAGGTCGTGAGTGCCGAGGTGCTGCTCGATCGAGCCGTCGAGGTTGCAGCGAATTGGGGACGCTGGGCACAAGTCAGCCGTCAGGCGACGAAGCAATTGCTCGACGCGGCCTCGACCACATTCATGGAGACTCAACTCGAGTTCGAGAGAGTCGCGATAACGGCTGCTTCACTGACTCCCGATTTCGCCGAAGGAGTCAGCGCCTTCCTTGAAAAGCGAGAACCGAATTTCAGCGCCGCCGAAGAAGAATGAATCAGCCGAGCGAGAATCTGCTGACCACCTCGTAGTGAGGTCCTTGCGAAATCCGCGTCGAATGGATGAGGACGTGAGTTCAAACTCGCCTCTGGCTGAGTTCTGTTGGTGGACATGGCGAGATTTGAACTCGCGGCCTCTTCGTTGCGAACGAAGCGATCTTCCAGCTGATCTACACGCCCTTGGTGACCCCGCGGTTCGACCATTGAGTTTTAGCCTTCTCGACGCAGTCGATTGACTCCGATGATCAGCGCGAGAATGCAACCCAGCGCTGCGATATTGGCAAAAATCATCGCTAGCGAGCCAATCAAGAAACCATAGATGAGCCAGAGCGAGAGCGCGGAGGCGACGAGCCAGAATGTGGGGAGTGAAATCCCTTCATGTTTCTTCTCTTTCCAGACACGGCGGAGCTGTGGCAGCCAAGCGATGACGCCGAGGATTCCAGCGACGATGCCGATCGATTCGACGAGCAGTGGATCCATATCGATCATTCACAGTGGCAGGTCATCGCGTTCAGCCTTGGCTTCACCCGACCAGTCGTAGATTCCCATGCCCGTCTTCCTCCCCAGAGCGCCCTCTTCGACCAGCGCATCGAGGAGAGCGTGTGGGCGGTAGGAATCGTTTTGGAAGGCGTCAGCCAGATTGTTTAGGATGTCTCGTCGGACGTCGAGTCCGACGAGGTCAGAGAGTTCGAGAGGTCCCATTGGATGACGGTAGCCGAGTCTCATGGCAGTGTCGATGTCACTCGCCGAGGCGACGCCGTCGGCGAGCATTCTGATGGCTTCGTTGCCGAGCACGACACCGAGTCTGCTAGTAGCGAATCCAGGTACGTCGCGCACCACTATGGTCTCTTTCCCCATCGCAGAACCGATTGATTGCGCGGCTGCGATGGTAGCATCCGAGCATGCGTCGTGTCGCACCAATTCAAGCAGTTTCATGATTGGAACGGGATTGAAGAAGTGCATGCCGATGATGCGGTCAGGGCAACCGGTTGCCGAGGCGATGTCTGAAATCGGCAGCCCTGAAGTATTCGTTGCGAGGATGGCATGTGAGGGGGCTAATCGCTCGAGGTCAGCGAAGATCGAGCGCTTCAATTCGATAATCTCCGGCACGGCTTCGATGACGAGATCCGCTCCAGCGACGGCTTCAGCCATCTCCGAGTGTTGACTGAGATTGGCTGACCATTCCGCCTTCTGCGCCGCAGTGGTCTTGCCACGCTCGATGCCTTTGTCCCAGAATCCATCGATTGCAGCCATACCCTTGTCCAAGCCATCGGGAAAAGCATCGAAAAGTCGAGTCTCCCAACCGCTCTGGGCGCAGACCTGAGCGATTCCAGCGCCCATCGCCCCAGCCCCGATAACAGCGACGACTCCCACATCCATCAATCTCCCGCAACTGCCGTTCGGCAATAGCCATTGCGAAGTTAGGCATCTCACGGTGCTTACGGAGTTCACTAAGGAAAACTGGATTAGTTGAAGACAAGAAATGCGATTACCATTTTGGATCGATGGAATCTCTGTGTTCGTATTGAGAGGAAGGTACTCTGCAATCCATCCACCTGAACCCCCTTCGACAGATTCAAGGCCGTAGACCTTGAACGGGCGGCATGATGGAATTCAGACTAACCATGGACGACGCGCCCGGATCGCTTGCAACTCATTGTGAAGCCATCGCTGCAGCCGGGGTCAACATCCTCGCCATCGTTGCAATCGGTGATGGCTCAGCATCGGCAGCAGTCCTCACTGACAATCCGAGCTCCACCATCTCAGCACTCGATGCAATAGGTGCGAAATACACCGTATCGAAACTCAAGAGCGCCAAACTCGACCACAAACCCGGAGCCCTCGCCGGATTCACCAGAGGCTTGGGCAACTCGGGCGTCAACCTGCGCTCGCTCTACGTCATGTCTGTCAGCGGTGATACTGCGACAATCGGTTACACCACCGACTGAAATCCAATCATTAGGAGACCTCTGTGAGAGGTAAGTTTCACGAACGCCCGTAAGCCGCCAAAGCTGCTTGGAAGAGCCGCTGCCGCGGCACATCATGCTCCAAGAAACAAGTGAACGGAGCCACATCCTTCAGCAATTCGATCGCCGAGACATAAGCGCCGTAAACGAAGGGGTCGGCGACCTCCGTCGCCGGAATCTCAATCCCCAATTTCGACAATCCCTTGCGGCTGTCCTCATCCCATATCGCGTAGGTGTGTTGGGTGAAGTGGAGGTAGGCGGAGAGTCGGCGAAGATCCGAGCGGGCATTCTCGGTGAAGGAGTCGAGCAGGAGAGTGTCTGGGTAACGAATAGCGTACATCGCCAACTTGACTTCGCGCGTGGTTTCGTCTCGCCAATCGCGCTTCGGCAATCCCATCCATTCGTCGATCATGTCGAGCATCGCGTCATCATAAGGGCGGTGAACCTTGTACAGAAGCGCCTCGTATGCGGTCGCATTCTGAGCTTCTGAATGGTGATGCTCGTAGAAGAAATCGGTCAATCCATCGAAGAAAGGCTTGCACTTCTCCTTGTCGAAAGCGAGTAGCGCCACGTGCTGCATCGAATCACCCGGATGCGGCTCAGTCGCCCTTCCAATCGCGGTATTGAATCCACTCTTGCTGCATGTAATCGTTCATCAGACGGTCTTCGTCTTCGTCTGAAGGAAGAACCTCGCCGAGGTAGGCTTGCCAATCGGAATCGTTCCCCTCGAACATCTCACCGTCCAATGTGTAACGCTTGCCGGCGAATTTTCCGATGCCGCGGTTGAATCTGTCGGATGGGATGAACAACTCCGGCTCGCCCTCCATGCGCGCTGTGGAGATTCTTCGCATCTCGTCGCGCAATTCCTGGAAGTAGAATTCACGGCTCGCCTCGTTGAGGTGGAGCCGATCCGCCTCTTCGCTTGATTCCCGCTCATCGTAGCGGCCTTTGACGCCGAAGACGTAAGCCCACTGAGCGCTGGTTGAATCGTCGGTTCCGAAGAGGTCGAGGCCGGTGCTGACCCACTTGTTGACGTATTTCTGTAGGAAAGCGCAGGGAATCACTCCTTGCTTGACGATTCGGCGCAGGCCGTTAGCGCCGGTGCCGAGATGGAATGATTCCTCTTTCAGCATCGGTCCCATCGAAGCCGCGAGCGGCTTGAAGGAGGAGGTGCTGAGCATCTTCAACTGGAACTTGCCGTCGCGGTCGATGAAGTGGGTGAAGCAGAAGAAATCCAGCCAGTGGTCGATCGGCGCGTTGAAGGAGCCGAGGATTCTCGTGCCTTCCTGGGCGTTGCGCTCGAGCAGTTTCGCAGCCTCGCGGACGCCGTGCTCCCCGAAGTAGGTGCAGAGCAGGTAAGCCATCTGCCAGCCGTGGCGCTGCTCCTCGCACATGATTCGCAGCGCCGACTTCTTGTCGTACTCGGTCGGCGCTGTCTCGAGCAGGTGGTTCTGCTGCTCGACGCTGGCGAACTCTGTATCGCCTTGCACGCTGACCATGCTGATGATCGCGTCGCGGATGTTCTGCTGTGGAATCTGCATGCGGCGCTGCCACTTCGGCATGCCTTCGAAATCACCGAACTCGATTGTGCTGCCAGCGGTGTCCCAATCGAACTTGATGTCGAATCGGTAATCGCCCAGCCAAGACGGGTCGAAGCCGATTCGAGTCTGCCATTCGCTGAAATCGCGAACCCATTGTTCGAAGTTCGGGGAATAGTCCTGAACGATCTCTGTCTCTGCCATGGAGCGAGCGAATTAGCGTCGGTATTTCAATCACTTGACCGAAGACGAAGTCTTCGGGTGCCCGAAAAATCGATGCTGGCCCAGTTTTCTGAGACAGAGTCTCGACGCGGCTCAGTTGCCTGTGAAGCGAGGCGTACGGCGCTCGGTATAAGCCGAGATACCTTCCTTCGCGTCGCTGCTGTGGAAGAGCGCTGCTTGCAGTTCGCGCTCGAGCGCGAGGTGATACTCGAAGGGCATCTCGGGTCCAGATTGGCACGAGCGCTTGATGTTGCCAACAGCCATCGTCGCCTTGTAGGGAAGGCAGTACTGGCCTGCATAGTCGAGGATGTCTTGGCGGAAATCGTCGATTGAGCAATCCCAGACGTGGTTGATCAGATCCATGTCTTTCGCCGTCTCGAACGCCATCAATTCGCCGCTGACCATGTATTCGAGGGCGCGAGCCTTGCCGATGAGACGGGTCAGGCGAGCGGTGCCGCCGGTTCCGGCGAGGACGCCGAGGTTGATCTCGGGAAGTCCGCACTTGCCCGCATCCTTGCGCGCGATGCGGATATCACAAGCCATGGCGATTTCGAGGCCGCCGCCGACCGCGTGGCCGTTGATTGCAGCGATGACGAGTTTCGGAGTCTGCTCAAGGCGGCTCAGAGTCTCGTTGGCGTGAAGGCAGAAATTGTACTTGAAGCCGGGTGTGACCGAGTTCAACATCTGGATGCTGGCACCGGCCGAGAAGAACTTGTGTCCATGGCCGATGAAGACGATGACGCTGACGTCGTCGTCAAAGCGAGCCTTGACGACAGCGGTATCGATGTCTCGCATCATCTCGTGAGTGTAGGTATTGGGTCCGACCTCGTCGCCCTCCAGCGGTGCTCCGTCGGAATTCGAAGCCAGTTCGATGATTGCAATCCCGTTTTCAGTAACACCGTAATTCACCAGATTGTTCGGCATCGGCTCAAGTTCAGGCCAGTTGGTCATGGGGCGGCCATCGAAGGTCGGATTATGAATCACACGGGTGCTTTGGCAAGCTCATTTCGGGGCTTTTCCGGGCTGTTTTCAGCACTTTCAAGAGGCTGTTTCAGGCCTTTCAAGCCTCGTTCTCAGCGAAAGATGTCTGTCCTCCACCACGTTGGATGGACTTCCATTCCTCACCAATTTCGATCGCACGCGCACTGGGTTCCCAGACATCTCTGGAGAGGGATTTTCTGAACGGCATGCGCGAAACCATTCGTCCGTCTTTGAGTTGTTTACGTCGCAGCATGGCGAATTTGACGACGGGCCAGAGCGCCCGTCGAAAAATACCAGGCTGGTAGACCCATTTCATGAAGTGGAGTCCGTCACCGTGGCGTTTCTCATCACGAACCCAGTGGGTTGCGACCATTTTGAAGCCTCGATTGCTGACTCGATTCATCAGGAAGCGGTTGATGGCGCTGGCGCGGACGAGTGGGACCAATCTGCCTCGAATCTCCTTCTCGTAATCGCATCGCTCCATTATCGAATGGGCTGCCAGCACACCACTGGTGATTGCGTACCTCATGCCGAATCCCCACATGAAATCCTGCAGACCGCCAGCCTCACCCACGTAGTAGCGACCTTCGTGGATGTAGCGGTCGGGAAGTGAGAAATCGCCTTTGCCGCCGACCCTTTTGATGGGTCGGCGATTGAGTTCGTAGTGTTCTTCGTACCAAGCGATGGTCTCGTTGAGGTAACGGCTGCTCTTCTTCTGCTGGCGCCACAGGCAGGTGCAGATCAAGCCGATTCCGTCGATGATGATGAGATAGGAATAGGCACCGGGGGCGAGTTTGTCGTTGAGTTGGAAGGAGACGTGGTTAGGGTGGTCTGTGTGGAAGATCTCACCGAAGGCGATGGCGCTGGATTCCTTGGGTCCAGCAGCTATGATGTCGCACTCTTCTAGGGCTTTGCGGGTCTCGTAGTGGATGGTGGCACCTGCGGCTTGAGCCATTCTCTTGAAGCCTTGATCGATGCAGTGTGAGTCTGTTCCTCGCTCGACGACGCGGAAGGCCGGCTTGTCGGTTGAAGGCTGCGTGATGACGTCGTCGGGATGGATGAGGTCGATGATATTGAATGGCGTTGCCTTGAATTCCTCTGGGTCGAAGCCCCATTCGCGCATCTCATCGAAGAAGTCGGTATCGCTGGTCCAATTCTCAATGCCTTGGAAGTCACCATCGAAGCGGGCGCCGCTGTCGGCGCGAATCTCGTAGACGTGGACGTCGTAACCCTCGCGTGAGAGTATCGTCGCCGCGGACAGTCCCGACAGGCCGGCGCCGAGGATGTCGATGCGACGGGTCACGAAGGCGCCAGCCTGCGGCTGTGCTTGAAGGGTTTCGTCGAGTTGCGAGGATTGAAGCGAGGGTGGGTGAACCGGCATTCGTGGCCCGAGTCACCGTTCGTGTGGAAGAGGATGCCCTCGACCCATCCACATTGCGCGAGTTGCTCGATTCGAGCGACTGTGGCAGCATCGTCTCGTTCGTGGGTCTGACTCGAGGCCAGGAGGACGGTGTCGCCGTCGAGCACCTCGAATTCGATGCTTGGGAGCAGCAACTTCCTTCGGTTCTGCAGGATATTGCCATTAGAGCAGTAGAGCGTTTTGACGTCAGTTCGGTAGTTATGGCTCACAGAACAGGGGTGGTGAAGCCGGCCGAGCCGATCGTCTGCATCCATGTCGGCAGCCCTCACCGAGCCGAGGGATTCGAAGCCTGTTCCTGGCTCATCTCCGAGTTGAAATCGCAAGCGCCACTGTGGAAGAAGGAGGTCCTTGCGAGCGGTGAGGTCTGGAAATCCGGTCTTGGTTGAGTGAAGAAGCGCTCAAGCTCGCATTCCCGCGCTTATCTCGTCGACCGCTTGATGGAGATTGGCAGCGATGCCCTCGACCATCATCCAGCCGTGACCCTTGACGCCATCGCCGACCAGACGAATGCCCTCAACGCCGATGTCCATCGGCAATTCGGCACCTTGGGGTGCACGATTGCATGGCCAATTGCGATGATAGGTGTGGACACAGATCTCCTCGCCGTGGTCTGCCAACCAGGGAATCGCCTCGTAGAGGTCCTCTCGCCCCTTGCTGATCTCTGATTTGACCGAAGGGTCGGGAACGAATTGGTGAGTGATCATCAGATGTTTTCCTTCCGGCGCAAGGCTCGGGTCGGAGAATGTCGGAATGACGAAGCCTCCGACCCGTTCGAGATTCGGTAACATCGTCACGCCACTGCTTCGCACAGGAATATCGTCATCGAGTGCGAAGCAGAAGCCGATTCCACCGACGGCCTGTGTATTGGCGATCTGCTTGCGGATCCCGTCAGCCACCTCGAAGTCATCCGAGAGCGCCTTCAGAAGATTAGGGTGGCCGCCATTGTGAATGATCGAATCAGCTCCGACCCACGAGGCCGCATCTCGCCCGCGCCTTCGAACACCGACGCAGAACCGATGCTCCTTCGTCTCCTCTTCAGCATCGCCTGGTAGAATCTCAGTAATCTCGTGGGTCAACCGCAGCTTGGCGCCATTCTCACGCAGATCGGCGCGCAACCCATCGATTACGCCTTTGCAGCCCCCTTTCGGGATATGCGGTCGGTCACTCCAGAATGAGTTCTGCAGAATCCGCACGACCGTCGAGGCCGGCATCTGCTCGAAGCGCAGACTGACAGCGAAATTCGAGAAGGCGTCGACAAAGTCGACGAATTCATCGCTGAAATACCGACGCAGCCAGGTCTGACCATCAACAGTCTCATCCGCCCACGGCTGCTTCGCACCTTTGGCCAGCAGGCGAGGCAGGTTCAGCGTGTCTCTGGCTGTGAACCAAGGCAAGGTTCCGTAGACCGAATTGGCAGATTGGTATCGCCCATCCTTGAGCCGACAGGCGAAATGAGTCGTCGGAAGAAACTCGACTCCATGCCGACCCAAATCCAGCCCACCTTTGCTCCGCTTGCCTAAGATGAGGTCGGCGAAGGGTCCTTTCTTGCCGTGGGGAATCATGTGAACGGCGCCGGTGGGAATCTGATATCCATCGTGGTCATGCTGGGTGAAACGACCACCGGCGAACGACATCCGCTCGTATACGGTGACCTCGAAATCGCCTGACTGCGCCATTTTCGCAGCGGATGAGAGGCCACCGACGCCGGCTCCGATAACCAATGCCTTCGGCTTTCCCACGCGCTCACCTCAGGCATAGACGAGGGCGCCGGTCGGGCACCAAAGGAGACATCGAAGGCAGTCGGTGCAATTCGTTTCGATGACCTCGCAAAGTCCCTCAACGATGAGGGCATCGTCCTGACAAGCCATCAGGCAGTAAGAGCAGCCGACGCATAATTCGTCGATGACCTGCAACTTCATGCCCTCCGCAGTCGGCCGATCGTGTTCGACTCCAGCCTCAAGTTGAGGGACGATTCCGGGAGTCGCCTTGTCGCGGAATGCTTCTGCCACGGAGCGCAATCTCATACGGGGTATTTCAGCACCATGCCTCACTTCCGAGCCTCTGATAGGTGATGCACACCTCGCCTAGGTTGACGGGGGGGCCACATTGGAAGAGACTTGGACAGGGATTATCGATGTTGGTTCGAAGCCGGTGGTCGCGCGCGAAGCGGTTGCGAGCGGCGTGCTTCGGCTCTCTGCTGCCAGTCTCGATGTTGTTGCGAATGGTCGATCGCCGAAGGGTGATGTTCGGGAGGCGTCGAGCGTCGCTGTCATCCAAGCGGTGAAGGAGACGCCTCGAATGTTGCCGCATTGCCATCCGATTCCGATAGAAGGATGCTCCGTGGATTGGGCCCTCGAGGAGGGCGCTTTGCGCTGTACGGTGTGTGTTCGGACGCACTGGACGACGGGGGTCGAGATGGAGGCTCTGTGCGGTGTGAATGCTGGACTGCTTTGCGCTTGGGACATGCTCAAGTCGATCGAGAAGGACGATGACGGACAATATCCGAGCGCTGTCATCGACGATGTTCGGGTGCTTCGCAAGAGCAAGGGCGAGACGAGTGCAATCTGACTCTATCGATGTTCAACCACAGAGGCACAGAGTCAATTCAGCGGTGTCACTGAAAGTCCGTATCTGTGTTCTCCGAGCCTCTATGGTTCGTCTTTCTCCGTCCCCAATATTGGATAATTCTCGACCCGTATGATTGAATGCTGAATGCGGCTCGGAGAGTCGAATGGCGACGATTGATCTCGAGCCGCATTTTCTCGCGGCCACAGGTGCTGCTGCGATCGCAGCGGCCGCGTGGCGCGGCAAAGGAGACCGCAAGGCTGCTGACGGCGCCGCTGTCGAAGCGATGCGCGCCGTCTTCGATGGCGTCCCCTTCAACGGCAGGGTCGCCATCGGTGAGGGTGAGCGTGACGATGCTCCGATGTTATGGATAGGCGAGCCTCTGGGCTCGATGCAAGGAGATCCGAACGCTCCTGCGATAGACATCGCCGTGGACCCACTCGAGTGCACGAACCACGTCGCTCTCGACCAACCCAATGCGATGGCGGTGCTCGCCGCTGCCCCGCGCGGGACGCTGCTTCACGCCCCCGATTGTTACATGGACAAGATAGCAGGTCCAGCCGAGTTGTCAGGCGAAATCAGCCTCGACGCACCGACCGAATACAATGTCGAGGCTGCCAGCGCGGCCCTCGGGAAATCCGCTGCGGAACTGAACATCGTCGTCATGGACAGGCCTCGGCACAAGAAGCTCATCAGCGAACTCGAGGCTCTAAGTGTGAACATCGTGCTGATTGGCGACGGTGATATCTCGGCGGCGCTCAACGCCGCCGATGCGAACTCCGAGATTGACATGCTGATGGGTATCGGAGCCGCACCCGAAGGCGTCATCACGGCCACAGCCCTGAGGGGTCTGGGAGCACCGTTCGAGGGCCGTCTCGTGTTCAAGAACGAGGGCCACCGCGAGCGTGCCGAAGTGATGATCGATGGCGATATCGAGCGACTCTGGGGTCGCGATGAACTCTGTGCCAGTGATGACGCCGTCTTCATCGGAACCGGAGTCTGCGCTGGCCGAACCTTCGGTGTCGAGCAACTGACCGATGGCCGCTACGCTTTGCAATCCGAGGTCATCGACGTCGCCAGCGGCGACCACAGATTCGTCGAAACGATTCGCGAGGCTTGACCGATTCCGCGGGGAGAATCGGGCAAGCCTTCATTTCCTGAACCCACCACGTCGCCTCGAGGTTCAATCGTGGACAGCGAATTGCTTGAGAGAACAGCGGCCGAACTCGTCGCTGCCGGCAAGGGAATTCTGGCCGCCGACGAGAGCAATGGAACCATGTCGAGTCGGCTCGAAGCGGTTGGAGTCAAAGCCTCGGCCGAGACTCGTCGAGGTTACCGAACCAACATCTTCGCCACGGCCGGCTACGAGATTGCGGTCGGCGGTGTCATTCTCTTCGACGAGACCATCCGCCAGAGCATGGACGATGGCACCTCAGTCCCGGATTATCTGACGAGCAGAGGAGTCCACCCCGGAATCAAGGTCGACACCGGTGCCAAGGAACTCGCCCATCACTCCGGCGAGAAGATCACGGAAGGCCTCGACGGACTCCGCGAGCGCTGCGCAGAATACTTCGCCATGGGCGCCCGCTTCGCAAAATGGCGCGCAGTCATACGAATCGGTGAAGGGATTCCAAGCCCGGCGAACATCTCGACAAATGCCCACGCACTCGCCAGATACGCAGCCATCTGCCAGGAACAAGGACTCGTGCCGATCATCGAGCCAGAGGTTCTGATGGACGGCGATCACACGGCTCAGCGCTGCTACGAGGTGACCGCCGAGATCCTCGACGCCACCTTCGCAGCTTGCAAGACACAAGGCGTCCACGTCCCTGGGGCATTGCTCAAACCCAACATGGTGATGTCCGGTAAAGCATGTCCGGAGCAAGCCTCGAGGGCAGAGGTGGCTCAGTTGACGGTGGATTGTCTGACAGAGCATGTGCCACACGATCTTCCCGGAATCGTCTTCCTTAGCGGGGGCCAGTCAGACGAGGACGCGACCGCCCATCTAAATCTGATGAACGGCATGGATGTCGACCACCCTTGGCAATTGTCCTATTCCTATGGTCGAGCTCTTCTCGCGCATGCGTTACAGACGTGGGCGAGCGGCTCGGACGAAGACAGCCAGAACGCTTTCGCGCATCGAGCCAGCATGAACAGCCTCGCTCGCAGCGGAAGTTGGTCGGCCGAACTCGAAGGCTGAGAGCGGGCTTTCGAATTTTATCATATCAATTCGAGACTGATTCAAAGTCGGGCCAGAACTCCTCAGAGAGGATTCAGTTCTCGCCGTCGAGGAAGCCGGGACGCAGGGTCCAGACACATATCTCGTAGCGGCCGGAGAGTGCTCCGCCGCGCTTGGTCGTAGCGACCTTGAGAATGTCCTTGTCCTTTGAGAGAACATTGCCGAGTTGTTGTGGCGTGGTGCCGTGACGCATCGTGCGATTAACGTGTTCGAGGATTTCAGTGGTGTTCGCCTCTCCTCTCTCATTGAGGTATTTCTTGATTTTTTGTCGTAGTCTTGTCGTCCGCATATTCAACTCTCCTTTCTTTCATTGGATCGGGCTCGCTCGTGGTGCCAGACCCAGGAACTTGATGCCCATTCCGAGATTGGCAGATCCGTCAAGCGCATGCCGCTCTTGCGAACGGTGCCGATCCTGACAATCGATTCGTCCGCTTCGAGGATGTGGGTGACATCCTCGGGGCAACTATTCGGGTCCATCTGACTGGCGAGCCAGGCAGATATCTCGATGGTGTTCCTAGGTCGCTCGGAAAGGTAGTTTCGAATCAGGTTACGCAGATTGTGCGAGTCCATGTCCGTCTATGCCTCCGAGTGCATCGGTCCTGTGAGCCGGCCCGATATGTACAGGACGGCAGGCGCTGATATAACAGTTCTGCAACTCATAGGCTCTCTTCGTTACGGATAGTTGCAGAAAATGCGGTCAATTCCAGCATGAAAGTCGGTGTGGAAATGAAACTGATACATATTCCATAGGAAATCTGTAATGATATGTAATGAAATAGCATAATTTAATGACAAGGTTCACCCTCGCTGATTCTGGAGGGGGTGCATCGTGTCGGTTGACTCGGAATTCGGAGCTTCTGGTGACTCTTCGAGGCAAGTGCGCCGGATTCGCAGTGGGCATCGCCGTCGGCTCTTGGATCGATTGACCGACGGCGCTGCGACAGTCAGCGTCCTCGCACGCGATGCAGGGCTGCGGATTCCGCACGCCTCAGCCGAGCTCCGACGGATGAGAAACGATGGACTGGTCGCTAGTGACCTCGCCGCTGGCGCCCGCGGCGCTCGCCTTCATCTGACCCAAGCTGGCTGGGAGACGATCCGCTCGGATGAGCTGGCGAGGGCTCTCGAAGCCCTACCATTGCCTCAGCCGTCCGCCAAATGTTCACTTCTTGCGCGCGACGGAGCCAACCTTCTGCTCGGTGTTCTGGCTCCGATGGACAGCCCTCTGGTACTGATTCCCGACCGCCCCGTCGCCCCGACTTCCAGCGAGGGCACTTCCACCGGAAGCGAAGGGGTGTCTTGGATCTGGGCGACCCTTCGTGAGCGCAGCCCTCGCTGGTTCGATCTCTCGACCCTTGAGATGCTCCCCGAACCTCCGACTGGGCACGATCCTCAGAGCATCTCGGCCTATGTCGGAGACAACAACACACTCGGCATCGTCAGAGCTCGCCTCATCGATGTCGACAGGCCGGTGGCACTTGCACCTGGAATCTGGTTCGAGCCACCAGCCCACCGACCTCAACCCCCCCTGCCGGAAGCCAGCCACCACCGCGGCAGGTGGGTACTAGGAAACTGCCATGATCAATCCCCAGAAGTCAGACCCAAGGATCCTCTGGTCGCAATCATGGACGAGCGACTGCCTCGCTCGATGCTGCTGCGAACAGCCCGAGCCAACGCATTGGTCATCGCCGACCTAGGAGGTCTCGATGCGAGCGGCGATGATTACCCGATTTCATCACTCGAAAATTGGATCGCTCGCGCTCATCCCCGACTCAGACCATCCGAGCGCAAGCGCAGACTCAACAGTCTCAGGGAGCGTTTGACGTCGACGCGCAGGGTCCGTGTGGAGGAAGCTACATGGCGGCGTTTTCGCAAGGATTGGGGTGAATCCGACTTCACATTGGAGGAATCCTCTCTGCGATTATTGGACACGAGAGGGCTTGGAACGGCTGCTTCGACGGCGCTGGTCGAGTGGGCTGTGGGCACTGACGAAGGGCCGGCGTTGGTGCTTGAAATCCAAGATTCACTGCCTGATGACGTAATCACCGCGGTCATCTCACACCCTCGACTTCGGCTTGCACTCACCTCATCGCCCATGCCTGCGTTCGGTATTTTCGATGAGCTGGAGGTCGATCCTCTTCGCCCGCTGCCCTGGTTGCGACTGCGAACCCGCGGCGGGCGCGTCCTCCCCTTGCGTCTTGTCGATTCATTGCCGCGTGCTGAGGCAGTAGAGACAGAAGCTGACGAATCGCTCTCGCCGTGGCTGCTGTTGAGTGGCGAGGTGGGTTCGGGTCTCGCTGCAGCTGGTGATACTTCGATGGTGGCGTCTGCGAGTGCTCAGTTTCCCGAGGGCAACGAGGATTGGGCCAACATGATGGAAGCGAGTTATCCTCTCGCTGCTTGGATCGCTTCTCCACGCAGGACGCGTTGGCATCGCTGGCAGCGGCTGCGCTCGCGGCTGGATTCCGAGTGGTTGGCGTTGATGGATCTCGAGCATCTGCCACTCGAGCGGCTCGCTGAGGTGGCAGATGAGGCGCCGGATCGTGTGCTGGAGATGTTTGCCTTGCAATTGCGCGCGATGTTGCGTAACGATTCCGAGATCGCGCTGCGCACGAGGCCGGCGATTGACCCAGCGCAATCAACGCGGGGCGCTTCTTGGGTTGCTGCGCAATTGTTGGCGAATGCTGCTTGGCTGCCGCCATTCATGCATTCGGACTTGTTGGGCTGGGCGCTGGAGGCGTGGTTGGTCCACCCTCCTGCCAAATCGCGCCCAGCCTTGGAGGCTGTAGATTGGATTCATTCTGAAGGTCGGGGAACTGGCTCGGACTACGGGCCGATTCTGCAAGGGGTTCTACGTCGGGCGAAGCACACACCAGACGGTCAGGATCTGAAGACCTGGTCGCTCCTGATCGAGCGGATCCTCGATGGCAAGAGTCTCGAGATAGAGGATGTCGAGGCGATCGTCGAGACTCTACCGCTCGATTGGTGGGCGCCGCTGGCGCCTGAATTGTTGATCAATCTCCTAACGCCAGAGGATGGCATCGAATGGCTGACGGAGAATCCTCTGCCATGGGCCGCAGCCGTGTTGCGGCCACAGGGCGAAGTCAGCTCCGCGCCGGGTTTGCGCACGGCGCGACATCCAGGATGCACTCCTGAGTTGCGAGCCGCGCTGGCCCGACGCCTGCGCGTGCGCAGCGAGCGCGGCACTCTTCCGAAAGGAGCCGAGGCGTTGCTCGACCTGCTCGACGCGCTCGATTCAATCCACTTGGGTGAGGCGCCCTCGACTGGTCGGACTCACCCGCTGATCGGCTGGCTGGCTCAGCCCATCGAGCGCTGGCCAGCGATGACCAATGAAATGGTGATGGTCGGTGACCCGCACGTCGCCGAGAGACTGATTCAACGCCGTTCAGGATATCACGAGGAACTCGCGCAGACACAACAGATAACCTGAGCCGACCGAAGAAGGCGGCGATTAGGCTAGAAACCAGCCGAAATCAACAGAAAAACTACTTCCGCTTGGAGTTTCGACCCCCCTCACCCCCTCCGAGAGGTTCATGAAGGGTACATGGGAGCCGGTGGCTGCCCGACCGGCAACACCGTGCCGACGAAAGCCCCAGCCGGAGTTAGTAGGATGAATCACGGTACCACGGAACGGGATTTCCCATGTGTCGAAGACCGGCGTGACCCTCTGCTGGGGCATGACCGTCGGAGCAACACACATGGGTGGATTGTGATGGGTCCCCGGATGACCGAAAGGAATGACTTACGGGACAACCCCACAGTCCGACAGACGTCCCGGGGTGGGTCAGGTGCCCGAGCTTCGCTGTGAAGGCTACCGTTACGCCCCGGGGCACACATCTTCTCCAAAGTCCTCAATACTCGATACTCAGGCTCGATTATGATGCACCCCCTCGGCTTGCTCGGCGGTACCTTCGATTGCTTCCATGCTGGACATCTCGCACTCGTCGAACGAGGCTTGGTCGAGTGCGAGGTCTTGGAGATCTGGCTTACGAGCGATGCGCTCGCTCAGCTCAAGGATGCGAGAACCTGTTCTTGGAATGAGCGAGCGAGCGATCTGCTCGATTCAATTGGCAGGGCTGCAGCGCAGCGGGTCAGCCTTCACACTCTGGAAGATGAGGATGGGCCGGCCCCGATCCATGAGGTTGCGACGGCGATTCTGTGTACGCTTGAGACGCGGGCTGGTTGCGCACGAATCAACTCGATGAGGGCGGCGAATGATTTGCCTGATCTGGCGGTCATCGAAGTTGAACACGTGCTTGCTGCTGATGGCGAGCCGATCTCGAGTTCGAGAATTCGCGCTGGTGAGATCGACCGCGAGGGACTCGCGTGGATTCCCGAATCGGCCCGTACAGGCAGAATCGTCCTGACGCCTGCAGTCGAGGCCGAACTCAAGGAACCCTTCGGTCAATTGGTACCCGGCCCTGAGGACGACCCTTCGGTGGCGATGTCTCAGGTCCTCGCTCAAATCGAATTCGAAACAGGACCCCTCATCGCAGTCGGCGATGTCACGGTCCTCGCTCTGCAGGAACTAGACCACCCCGCCGACATCGCCCTGATCGATGGACGCACAAAGAGGCAGCCTTGGGAGAGCGCCGATGCGATAGATGCCTCCGTTTACGACAAGGTGTTGCGCTGCCAGAGCCCCGCAGGCTCTCTCACGCCTTCGCTGCTCGAAGCCTGCGCTCAAGCGCTGACCGCATGGGTGGATGACGGCAGCAGCCACCTCATCGAGGTGGACGGCGAGGAGGACCTCGCCCCTCTCTTCCTGCACCCCCTCGCACCGATGGGCGCGGTGGTGCTCTACGGACAGCCCGGAAAAGGCGTAGTCGTGCGTCGGACCAACGAAGATGCGAAGCAGCGCTGCCGCAGACTTCTGAGTGGATTCGCGTCGATAGAATGAGTTGCTGAGGCAGATTCAGGAATCAGCGAATCGAATGAGTTCAGGCTTCTGCAACATCGAGCAGATTGAGCCCGACACCGAAGGCGACTGGGACGATCATCACCGCGAAGACACCGGGATCGACCCAGGTGTTGTTCTGCACCGACCAGGCGAGATAGAAGACGATGCCGACGACGATGAGCCAGTCAGCGAGGGTCTTGCGAGCGCCGTGCTCGGTGGAGAAGAGTCCAGCGAAGGTGCTCGGGAGATTCTTGAACCAAGCAGCAACGCCACCTTCCACAGCGGTTTTCATCCCAAGAACGCCCATGGCGGTAACCGCAATCCCAAGAATTCCGAAAACGATATCGTCGACGGCGATTGCGACGCCGTCGTGCGCGGTGTAGATGTCTCCCAGCGCCCCATTGGAGAGGAAACCAAGCCACAGTACCTTGAATCCGGGGGAGTAAGCACCGTTGACGAGGTTGACGATGGTGAGGAGGATGACCCAGGAACCGAGGGCCAGCATGGCGCTGGAAGCCGTCTTGGAAGGACGCGTCAGCGCCGTTGACCAGTCGTAGTCTTGAAGGGACATCGGAGGCGGCGACCTGCCGACTCGGTTTAACCGTTATCGAGCCGGCTGAAGGGTCGAATCAGAGTTGGCTCTGCAGTCTGTATTTGCAGCGTGAAGCCTCAGAGATGAGCGGGTCGGCCTCAGCCATCGTGGTGATGGCATCGATGGTTTTGGGAATCGCCGAGTTGACCTGCTTGCTGCGTCCGCCCCTTCCCTTGCTGACGTTTCGAGCCATGATCATGCCCAATGAGTCGAGTTCGTTGAGCAGCGTCGAGATGCGCCGCGGAGTCAGAGGTTCGACGTTGACATTGAGGCAGGCATCGGAATATGTTCGATAGACCTCGCCTGTCGAGATGTTGCGCAAACCGTTGTCCTCGTTGATACGAATCGAGAATAGGACGAGTTTCTGATGCAGTGGCAGAGTCTGCAGGACTGGAGTCACTTGGTCGTGCTCCAATTGACTCTGGGCCAGTCGCACGTGTCTCGGCTCGACCCTGATCTGTGAGCGCTGTTCCGCTTTCTGAACCGATATTCGCAGCAGGTCGAGGGCACGGCGAGCATCGCCGTGTTCCTGTGCAGCGAGGGCTGCGCAGAGTTGGATGACGCCTTGCTCAAGGACTTCGTCGCGTAGCCCAGTCGAGGCGCGATCGCTGAGAATGTCCTGAATCTCGGTCGCGCCATAAGGGTGGAAGATGACGTCTTCCTGTCCGAGTCGACCAGCGACTCGAGGGTCGAGGAGCTGGGTGAAATGGAGGTCGTTGCTGATGCCGATGATGCAGCAACGCGAGTGCTTGAGAATGGTGTTGAGGCTCGTCAGATTGTACAGAAGATTGTCGCCAGCACGCTCGACGAGATTGTCGATTTCGTCGAGCACGATGATGTGAACGCCACCGGCTCGGTCCATGCGCTCGATCAGATGTTCGAGGACGCGATCGGTCGGCCAGCCGGTGAAGGGAATCGGTACATCACCACGAATCGCCAGTTTTGAGGCGAGGGTCTGGACGACACGATATCTCGTGTCGACATGACGGCAATTTATCTCGTACGTGCGCACCGGTTGACCCATGTCCTTGCCTTTCTCCCTCAATTGGCCGAGCACGAATCTGGTGACCACGGTCTTGCCCGAGCCTGGCACGCCATAGAGCAGCATGTTCGACGGGATGTGGCCGTTGAGGGCATCGACGAGATTGCGAACCAGAGCCTCGACCTCGCGATCCCGGTGTGGCAGATGAGAGGGTTCGAAAGCATGGTCGAAGGCTTTTCTGTCGAGGAAGAGTGAATCTTGTCCGAGAATCTTCTCGAAAATATTTCCGTCCATTTTTTTTCACCGAGTCGTCACGCAACCACGTACTCACCTATGGTCGTCGGGATGACGGTATCGGCGGCAAACGCGGATACCTCACGACAACGTCAGAGGTAATGAAATTATCCGGACTCAAGATTAGCGCGAGGTATGGATGCCATCTTCTCGCTTCTCTGATATGTTGCTAATGAGGTAACTGGATTACGAAGAAAATATCAGCGATGCACATCGTTTTCCAGTATGAATGACTGGGTCGCTTTCATATTCACACCAAGTCCTGTGGACTGTGAGTCGCGCAGAGTGGTCGATGATGCGATCAATCTCGCAGGAGAGCGGACGCGGCGGGGGCGATTCCATGTTCTCAATCACCTCTCAGGTCTCGATTTGTTATTATCCATATTTATAGAAGTTAAAATATCTCTTTATTTTCTAACAATGAAAAACTCGTTCTCGGAGATGATGTCAAGAACATCTCCGTCTTCCAATTGGCGAATTTCCTCGGGTAGATCTGGGAGATCGAAGCCCTCGGTCTCGTCGGTTCCACTGGCGAAATTATGGGTTACAAGAATCATCGCCTCGGGGTGTCTCTCAGCGAGGGCGATGACATCAGATGGTGTGTGATGATGTGGACTTTGAACGAAATCCGGAACGCCCATTTCGACCAGAATCACATTCGCTCGAGCCGCTCTCGACTCGATGCCTTCGCATGGTCCCGAGTCACCACAATGGAGGAATCTGAAGCCGCTCTGGTGAATCAGCTCGTAACCGTGCGGGTCTGTCTCGGGGGTGTGACAGACTGGGAAACGCTCGAATCTCCAGCCGCTCTTCGCGAGAACTCCAGACTCAGCCTGGTGCCAATCGATACGCTCTTCCAAAGCGGCTTCAAGGCTGCCTGGAAATCCCATTCGACATAATTCCGAGAGAATCTCTCGCCCACTCGGTCTGAGGTGAACATCAAGGATTCTCTCACCGGTAGCATCCGAGACATGCTGCCGCTCGAGGATCAGGAATGGGAATCCGAAGATGTGGTCGGCATGCCAATGGGTGAAAAGCAGATGCTCGATTTCAGCGGGTGAGATTGCGGCGCGCCGCAATTGCGGCAGCAGGGTCGGCGGCGCGTCGATGAGAATGCAACCATCGATCAGGGCGAGTGCGTGCATTCTGCCGTGCGGTGCGAAGGCGTTGCCCGTGCCGAGGAACTGCACGCGTGGCATGAGTCGCGGATGAGGGCATCATGACTTGACTTGTTCGCCGTCGAGGTGGAAGGCGAACCTTCTCCCCTTTGATTGATAAATGGAAGTCGGCTCGGTGGTTCGTTGGAGGATTGTTGATGGCCAATTGGAGTGTGAAGAATCCCTACTCCTCGAAGTTGACGGAGAACTTCATCCTCAACTCACAAGGCTCACGCAAAGAAACCCGTCACTTCGTCTTCGACCTGGGTGACTCCGGACTGACCTACAAGGCTGGAGACGCGCTCGGGGTGATTCCGCGCTGTCCGCCTGAGCTCGTCGAGGAACTTCTGGCTGCAAGCAATTTCTCGGGTGACGAAGCGGTCGAGACTCACCTCGGCGCAACCACGCTGAGTGAGGCGATAACCGACCACCTCGAGATTCACAGGGTCTCGAAGAAGTGGATCATGAGTCTCGGCCCCCGACTCGTCTCGGATTCAGTCCCCGTGGAGATTCACATCGCTCGCCGCCACCGCGTCTCGACAGATGACGGCTCTCTGCTCATCGATTGGAGCGGCAGTGGCAAGGACGAAGATGTGCCCGAAGGTTATGCTGAGATTGGTGCTGCCTGCGATCCAGCAGAGGTGCTGTGGCGTGAATTGACGAGCGATGCCGCAGCGATGGAGGATTATCTGTGGTCGCGCGATTACGTCGATGCGCTGGGCGATTTCGGACATATCGGTTTCACCGCTCAGCAACTCATCGACGGCATGGACCGGCTCAAGCCTCGTCTTTATTCGATTGCCAGCAGCCCTGACCATGAGCCCGGAACAGTCCACTTGACAGTCGCGATAATCCGCTACTCTTACCATGGACGCGACCGGACTGGCCTCGCTACCGGCTTCATGGCGGATCGCTGCAGCATCGCGGAGACCGAAATCGGCGTCTTCATGTCCCCGACACGTTCCTTCATTCTGCCTGCGGACGGCGACACGGATTGCATCATGGTCGGCCCCGGTACTGGCATCGCACCGTTCAGAGCCTATCTCCAACAGCGTGACATCAACGGCGACAAGGGCCGCAACTGGCTCTTCTTCGGCGACCGGACCGAGGCGGGCGAATACTACTACCGCGAGGAGATGGATGACTGGAAAGAACGCGGTGTTCTCGACCGCCACGACCTCGCTTGGTCGAGGGACGGGGAGGACAAGGTGTACGTTCAACACCTGATGCGCAAGAATGGCGTAGAGATCTGGAATTGGATAGAGGGTGGCGCATATTTCTACGTCTGCGGCGACAAATCCCGCATGGCCAGAGACGTTCACCAGACGCTCATCGACATCTGCTCCGAGCATGGGGGGATGTCGGCTGACGAGGCTAAGGAATACGTCGAAAAAAGTCTGATGAAGACCGAGAAGCGCTACCTGCGTGACGTCTATTGATGATTCGACCGCCTCTGGCGGTCGGTTAAATCCAGTCGCCGAACTTATCATAGGATTCGACCATCGGGATGGATTCTGTGTTCCGCAGGGTTCTGATTGCCAATCGAGGCGAAATCGCCCTGCGGATTCTTCGCTCGTTGCGAACTTTAGGCATCGAGGCCGTGATGATCCACGGCCGCGAAGATCGGCTGACAACAGCCGTTCGCTTGGCCGACGAGGCGGTCCATATTCCGCGCGACGACCCGCTCGCCTCCTACTTGGACATCGAAGCCATCGTCGCTGCTGCCAAAGAGGTCGGCGCGGATGCTGTTCACCCCGGCTACGGCTTCCTCGCCGAGAATCCTATCTTCGCCGAGCGGCTCGCCGCCGAAGGCATTACTTTCATCGGACCGAGCCCCGAGGCCCTGCGCATTCTGGGCGACAAAATCACAGCTCGCGAGGCCATGTCGCGAGCCGGACTACCCATCGCAAAAGGCTCGCCTGGGCCCATCTCCGACCCAGAAGAAGCCTCACAAATCGCCGACGAAATCGGCTTTCCGGTCATCATCAAGGCTGCCGCCGGTGGCGGCGGCATCGGCATGCAAGTGGTGAATTCTGCCGATGAGTTCGAATCGGCACTCAAACTCTGCCAAGGCCGCGCCCGCTCTGCCTTCGGCGACGACCGCGTCTTCCTCGAGAAATTCATTGAGGGCGCGCAGCACATCGAATTCCAAGTCCTCGGCGACGGCACCGACGCCATCCACTTCGGCGAGAGATTCTGCTCGATTCAACGCCGTCACCAGAAGATCCTCGAAGAAGGACCATGGCTCAGCGAAGAGATTCGAGCCGACATCGGCGCCCGCGTCGTCGCGGGCGCCAAAGCAGTCGGCTACAAGGGTCTGGCGACTTTCGAATTCCTCAGAGATTCAAGCGGTGATTTCTACTTCCTAGAGGTCAATCCGAGAGTCCAGGTAGAACACACCGTGACAGAGATGATCACCGGATTCGACCTCGTATCACTGGGCATCAGGGTCGCGGCAGGCGAGAGCCTGCCGATAACCCAGCAGGAGATATCCATCCAAGGACACGCGATTCAAGCACGTCTGAACGCGGAGGACCCACGCACTTTGGAGCCCTCTCCGGGGCGACTCTGGGAGTGCCATTGGCCGGGTGGCCCGGGGGTTCGGGTGGACACTCACGCGCATACGGGATACGACATGCCGGCTTCCTTTGATTCGCTTCTGGCGAAGTTGATCGTCTGGGGGCGCGACCGTGATGAGGCGGTGCGCAGACTTGATGCAGCACTTTCTGAGACGATGATTCTGGGGATTGACACCTTGATACCACTTCACCGGGCCATCCTCGCTGAAAGCGATTTTCGCAATAGGGATGTGACCATCACCTATCTGGACGAGCACCCAGGATTATTGGAGTGAGGTGGAAACATGGATCTGGTGATCGTCGGCTCGATTAGCTACGATGAAATCCAGACGCCGGAGGCGAGTGGTTCGCATCTGCTCGGCGGCGCCGCAGTCTACGCTGGATTGGCTGCCAGTCATCATCTCGTGAGGGCAGATGAGCAACCGACAAGGGTTGGTCTGGTCAGTGCTGTAGGCGATGATTTCGAGCCTCACGACCAGATGGTACTGGAGAAGGCTGGAATCAATCTGGCCGGTGTTGTTCGCAGAGATGGTTCGACCTTCCGCTGGTCAGGGCGTTACTCGGGCGCGATGGAGTCGGTTGAGACTCTGGCGACTGAAGTCAATGTCCTTGCCGATTTCAAGCCTGAGATTCCGAGTCACTGGAGTGACCCTGAGATTCTCTTCTGTGCCAGCACGCATCCGGCGACTCAGGTCGTGGTGCTCGACCAGTGCCCCGGCGCGAAATTGACGGTTCTGGATTCTTTCCTGTTCTGGATAGAGACAGAATTCGAGACGGTCAGCGAGGCGCTGCGCAAGGTCGACCTGGCGATTCTCAATGAGAACGAGGTCTGTGCATTGACTGGTGAGGCGATTCTTCCCAGGGCGATGAAGGCGTTGATGTCCGGGGCGGCGCTGCACGGCGGCGTCGGCGCGGGGTCTGGTCCTCGGGCGTTGATCATCAAGCGTGGCGGCAGTGGTGTGCTTGCACAATTGCCCTGCGGTGCGATTGCTCTACCTGCTCATCCGACCGATAAAATCGTCGATCCGACCGGTTGTGGGGATACTTTCGCAGGGGCTCTGCTGGCCCATCTGGTCGGTCGGACCGGGGCGCTGAACGACATCGATGTGATGCGTCGAGCGCTGATTCATGCTACGGTGACCGCGTCGTACACCTTGGGTGGACTCGGTATCAGCGGCATCGCCTCGATGGATCGTGGAGCCTACCACGCCCGCGTCGATCGGTATCGGCGCATCGTTGGAATGTCCTGATCGCTCGGCTCATTCGAGACGACGAATTCCTGGCAGATGCGCATCACCTTTGCTTCCCGTCGAACGAAGGTGACTGAACCTCAAATCTGCCTGTCCGGGCAGGAGATGCGCTGGATTCTCCTCGCCTCGCGAGATTTTATTGACGACGCTGTCGAGCGCATCTCTCGCCGATGACGGCGCTGAAGTCGACATGTTCCTGACCCTCGAGGCGACATCGGCTTGATGGTCCTGATCCGAACGAAGCCGAAGAAGTTGGCTCGAGCGGAATCGTCGGTCATGCCCTTCATTCTCACCGTCGGGATCGCCGTATTCTGCTGCGTATGCAGGTTCTCTGCCGGACCTTCGGTTCGATATGGGGGTGAGCAGTGATTCGAGCCAATTCTGTTTCGCAGGATTACCACCCGTGCTTCTCACTCGGCCGCTGCCCATGCTGTTGGCGAGTCGTGAAATGGCTGGGAAGTCCTCTCCGAATCTATCATCGGTGAGCGCCGCAGCTGGTTGCTGCGTGGTATCCGTATCACCGATCCAAGCTTGTTGGGCTCGGGCTTGTCTGACCAGCCCGGGTCTGCACTCCTCACGGACTGCCTCTTGGGTTGGGGTGGGGAGGTCCCATGAGTTTCTGGCGAGCTCTGCACCGTGCTGGGATTGAGCCGAGCGAATCATCTGAGAACTCGAGCGCCTCCTGTTGGGGTCGGTTGTGGCGGGCAGATTCCTGCTTCTCGTGCCATCCGCGAAGGAATCTGCAGGGAAGATATTGACATCGGTAGACGGTGAATCGTACGAGGGTGAATCGTGGGTAGAGGAACCGTAGGGTGGTGATACAGACAGACTTGATGACGTTGGAGTCGGTGATGATGCTGCGGGATAAGCCGGCTCGGTATCGAAGATTCCGCCTTCTCCAAAGAGGTCGAAGGATTCTACAGCATCCGAAAATACCTCGTCGATGCGATCTTCTCTCGGTCGAACCTCTTTCTCTTGATACCAATCTGGAGATTCGGGTCTGCCCCAAGCCCGCTCGTAAGCCGAGCGGTTATCGATTGGCTCGGTTTCTGCCCTCACCGGAGGTGGAATCGTATAGGATTGTGGCTCGATCGCCTCAAGGGAGGCGAAGATTCCGCCATTTGCTTCTGAGTGTACCGTTTGAGTTCCAGCACTGACCACCGCAGCCGTCGATGAGACTGGGTCGAATGATGAGACGGGACTCGGTCGTTCAGTCGGCTGGAAGAGATCCATCCCGGGAGTGGCGATTGAATCGGGTGCACCGAGCAGAGCCGTCGGTTCTGGCTCGAGCATCCGTCGTTTCATCTCTTCGAGTTCAGCCAGCCCGGCTTTCGCCTCTTTGATGCTGCTACCGTGCATGACTCGGTCAACCATCATGCAGAGGCGCAGCAACACGGACTGGCTGCCAGAAACCAGATGTCTGTCTCCGGCATTGGTCTCGATCACGAGCACCGGCGTCTTCATCGTCAGATAGGACAGAGTCGATGCTGCACCCAATACCGCAAAGGCGAATCCGAGGGGTGGAGCGAGAACTTGAATGCCGGCCCAGACTCCGATTACGCCCATCGTCAGACAGCCGACAGGAAGCTTCGCGATGTTGATGTTGGAGAGCGTCGAGATGGTCGAGAGTTTGATTCTGATTCCGTATCCCTCGAAATCCTGGAGGGTCAGCTGACGCTCCGTCAGTATGCCGCAGAATCTGCCACCAACCCCGACCAGAGTGAGGTTGTCGAATAGTTCCGACTCACCTTGCTCAAGTCGGGCAATACGCCCGGCTGAGTACATCCCAATGCGGCGAGCGCGTCTTCGTGGCTATAACTGCTCGGGATACTGAGTGGCCTCGTGTGCGGCTTCGCGCGCGAGGCCGAAGCGCCGACCGAACCGTGAGCCACGTTCGCAATACTCCGTAGGCATGGCTGGAATCGGCGATTCGAGCGTTTTTTTCACTCGTGGAAAATGCTCTTCATGCGACTTCGATTCTCTCGACGCAACCCATGATTCGCATCGGCATCGCGTCGAGTTGAGTGATGAGAATCGAGGGTGAACCGATGCTGCGAATCCACAGCGGACTCTCCCATTCGACCGTTATTGAATCGCCTTCGACCGCTGTGACGCGGCCGACCACGAATTGCAGATCGACGGCCGCGTGGATGACATCGTCGAGGGCGACCTGCCGCTTCTGGAAAGGCGCCCGTTCAAGCACTAGATTCGACTTGTCGTGTCGTATCGGAGCATCGCCGTTCGGATGCACGATAATGCAGCCTCGATGCAGGGCTTCCTCGCGCAGATTCCGCAGGGCGAGGCCGACTCTGTCGCCGCTCACAGCGGCCTCGACATCATCGTCCATAACTTGCAGAGAACGTACGACTGCGCGCTCGTTTGCTGGAAGAATCAAGACCTCGTCGTGCTTCTTCACAGCCCCATCCTGGACATATCCGATGGCGACCAGCCCCACTCCTTTGACGTTGAAATGCTGGTCGACCGGCAGCACCAATGCGCCCTCGGTTCCAGCCTCGCCAGCAGCCTCAATATGAGAGAAAATCTCCTCCCGTAAATCGTGGGCATCCGGAATAGTCTCGTGCAGCGTCCACGACTCGAGCCCAGCCTGTTTCAAAATCATTCGAACCTGGTCAGGATCGACCCAGCCGCCAGCATCTGGATTGATTATCACGATGCCACGCGAAATCCTCGCAGCCCCGAAAGCGACGAGAACCTCACCCATTGCGGCATCGACAGCCCTCACCTCGACAACACCGACTTTCGCCACATTGAGAACCGAGAGCAACGGCCGCAGACGCTCAGGGTGACGCAGGGGTCTCAAGAGGGAGAGGACGGAAGTTTCGCCGTTCCTTCTTTCTTTGAAAACGTAGGATTCGATATCGCGGACATCGTTTGATTTCGCCAGCGATCTCGCCAAGTCCGCCGAGCCGCAGAAGGCCACGTTGAGGACTGGCATGGCGGCGCGACCCGCCCCCCCTTGTTGAATAGAACGGTGTCGAAGTCGGATTCATAAGTCACCGAAGGGTTCTGCTGTTCATGGACGCGACGGCAAGACCGACGGCGGTCATTCTGGATCATGGCTTGGACACGTCGACAGCGAAGCAACGAGATTTCGGAGCGGCGGCGCATATCATCTCGGCGTTTCTGATTCCATTCAGTCTTGGTATCTCGATTCTGTTGCCTGCAAGTCTGTACTTCTTCCACAATCACTTCGCAGAATCGCGCGATGAATTTCTCATCAATCACATGCGTGAGGCATTCAATGCGAACGTCTCATTCCTCTTCGCAGCCTTGATTCACGGTGCCTTGATGTTCGTACTAATTGGCTTCCTGACATTCCCTATTCACTGGATTCTACTGGTGCTCTGGTCGTTCAAAGCTCAGCGATCCCTGAAGAGTGGTGAATTCTATCGCTATCCATTCACTGTTCGGATATTCTGATTCTTCGCCAGCCGGTGGATTGAACCGATTGGTTCAGCGCATCGCATCGCGAGCCTGCTGCGCTGCATCCCAGAGTTCCTGCCCTTCATCATTCGATGGGCTGAGTTGAGGCACCTTCGTCGGCTTCATTTCATCGTCGACAGCGACCATGAAGAAATATCCCGAGCAGATCTCCTCTGGATCCCAGTCAGCGCGGGTCATCCTACACGATCGGACGAGGACTCCGACAGTGTGGGGCGAGGTCCAGACGACTCGCGCCTTGGTGCGGATGACATCGCCTTGGTAGGCCGGTTTCTTGAATTTCAGGGAGTCGACCGAGACGGTCACGAAGACATTGTGAGCATACTGGCTGGCAGCCATGCCGGCGGCCGTGTCCATAATCGCCATCAGTCGGCCGCCGAACAGCGTGTCGAGAGCATTCGTATCGCCTGGAAAAACCTCATTGAGAAGCACGACGGGGTTGGAAGAAGGCGGTTCAGACATCTTGCTCGCTCAGCGCAGCGCGTCCCCCCTCCTTGAATCCAACCGCGCGAAGTCGCCCCGAATCGCCGATGCCGAACCGTCGCTCTCAAGCACAGAATACGGCTCGCACTTACATGGATGAGGTCCGATTGACCTGGGATGTCGTCGGTTTCGACGATCCGAAAGGCGGACGAATCCTGCTCTGGCCGCACATTCCATGTCTGCGCATGCCCAGTGAGTTGAGGACGCGCGAGCACTGGGACAGCCTCGGCCTGCTCGCTTCGGCCGACGAGGTCGCATATTGGCCCGAAGAGGAGCGGGAGGATCTCGCCAGCCCCGGCATTCACGTCGACGCAGCCTTGGCCTCGGGAACGATTCTCGGCCGCCTGCTCGATGACCTCGACGCCCTCGAAGTGAGTGGGCCGGCGATTCCCGACCCCGAACCGATGAGGCTTCTGCACCACGCGCGCAACGCCCGCGGCGGACTGCCAATCTACGCTTTGGAACCTCAGATGGAGGACGAATCATGGTTGGGCTGGCTCGAGCGGTCTGCCGACGCGCAGGTAAATTTCGGCACACTACTCTCAAGAATCACCGTCGGCCGGCGTTGGAAGCGAATACGCTCAGAGGCTACGGCTTGGGTCGCTCAAGCCAGAGGCGTCAACGCTGAATTGGGAGCCGCATCGGCAAGCGCTGCGGCTTGGTGGGCGGAGGAATGCAGTGGCTTGACTCCGGAACTCATCACGGAGAGAGATCAGAGGATGGCGGCACGAATGCGAGGTGCTTTGGCGAATATGCGTGGCGCTCGGCCGAATCTTGGCGATTCCTCTGAGAATTCGGTCGAGGGCAGGGTTGATGACTCGGACACACGAGGACCGGTACTGCTGGTTCCAGTCCATCAAGCACGGATGGGTGGCCTCGTGGCTTCCCTCGGCGCTTGGCCGGATGCCGAATCAGTCGAGGCGCTGGATGCGTTTGGCAAGGAGTGAGATGAATGGATGAGGGCAATCGAATCCGCATTCAGGTCGAGACTCAGACCTTTCGTTTCATCCCGGGAAAACCGATAATTCACGACGAAGCCGTTCGTCTCGCGAAGGGCATCAAATCCGGCGTCTGGGTTGTGATCAGTCACCAAGAACCGCGAGCGACTTTTGTGATCGAGGAATCTGGCAGTGTTCTGGTTCACGGTATCGCGCGCCACGAAGTCGCCCGCTTGGCGATTGAGGAACTGCTGCTGAGCCTCGGCATGTCCGATGATGGACTACGCTCAGAAGCCGGAGACATGCTGATCAGTTTCTCCTTGGGTCGAGCGGTCATGCTGGATCTTGCTGCAAGCCGCTTCGCAGACGTCAGCCTCGACGAGGGGGTCGGCTGTCTGCGAATCGATGCGAAGCGGCATAAAGCGAACATTCTGGTTTTCAACAATGGCCACGGAGTCGTGTTGGGATTGTCTTCGAAGAGAGTCGCCGAGATGGCCATTCGACACTGGGCTGCCCAACTCGACGAGGAAGGCGCGTTGGCATGAGCAATCTGCTGGTCGACGGACTCTGGCATGGACCAATCACCGACCAGCACATCCACCTCGACCGCGGCAATCGATTCCTCTCCGCGGTCGACGAATTCACTCGTTGCGGTGGCACGGGGCTGATGCTGGTTCACAAACCCGGTTTCAGTTCTGACCTCCCGACCGACAGAGCCGGTTACGAGCAGGTTTACGCAGAAACTCTGGCGATGGCAGAAGACGTTAGACGAGCTTACGGAATCACCGTCGGAGTTGTACTGGGTCCACACCCCGTCGCTTGGCATCACCAGATGGAGAGCCTCGGCCTGGCGCGTTCAACCGAACTTCACCTCGAGGCTGTCGACCTCGCTCTCGAACACATCGAAGAGGGTACTGCTCACTGTCTGGGAGAGGTCGGGCGCCCGCACTATCCTGTCTCTGAGGAGGCTTGGAGTGCGGCGAATGAGATGCTTCTCGAGATCATGCAGTCCGCAGCAGGCGCGGGCACATCGATCCAATTACACGTCGAGGACAACGGCGATGCGACTTATGCCGAACTCGCCGAACTCGCAACGAAAGCAAACCTCCCACTGTCCAGAACCATCCGCCACTACGCCCCCGCCAACGTCTCGGGAGACTTCACCCACGGACTCGCCTGCACGGTCAGCGTCGGTAGTGGCAGCGTCGAAGCGCTTTGCGCCAGTCACACAAGTGCTGGCGCCTATTGGGGGATGGAGACGGATTACCTCGATGATCCACGCCGACCCGGCGCAGTTCTCGGCCCCAGAACAATCCCGAAGCGCACCAACGAACTCTGCAGAGCGCTCCTCAAACCCGAAAATGAAGGCGGTTCCGGCATGGAGGTGAGTGAGGTCGAGGAGTTGATGCTGAACATCCATTCACGCTGGCCCAGCGAGCTTTACGGTGTTGAGTTCTAATTTGAATTCGCAGAGAGGGAGCGCAGCTTCGGAGTGAAAGTGAAGATTCCACCGAGTACGAAGAACGTCAGACAACCGATGAAAACCTGCCAATCAGGCCAGGGCAGAGGATGGCCGAGAACTTCGAAGGTCATTCTCCACATCGGGCCGTTGATCGGCAGGAAGAGGAACATCATCGCGATGCCGAGTCGCTGACGCCACAACACAGGCAAGGCGACTCGACTCCACCTTTTCAACTTCCAAGCGAGAACAGCACTCGCGCAAGTACCGAATCGGTCATATCTGAGTCGTTGGTCGAGCGGGTCGCGCGTTCGTGGTGTAGGGGTAGCACAAGAGGTTTCCAACCTCTTAGCCCGGGTTCAAATCCCGGCGAGCGCACCATCTTCGATTTGAAGCGATGTTAGAGGATGGTGCGCTCGCCATATGTTCAGACATGCCCATCCGATGCACAACTGCGTACGCGCGGCTGGAGTCAGCTAGAGATCGACTGGATGCGAGGGCGCTGAACGAAGAAGGGGCACCCTAGCCCTCCTCGTTCTCCCACACCTCGCAAGTGAAGGCTTCAAAGGGCATTGGCAGAAGGAGTCGTTGATGATGCCCAATACAAGGCCTGCCCCGACCCCAGGAATCTCCAAGGATTCTTCCGATCTGGCAGAGGAAAAACAGATCGTCGGCAAGCAGATTTGGCAAGTTCTACCGTACATCAAGCGATATTGGCAGCGCGCTGTCGGCGGCATCGTTTCCAATGCCATCGCGCGCGCTTTCGATCTCATACCATTCATCGCCATCGGCATGGCGGCAGACTACTATGCATCTGATGGTCGGGTCTTCACCGACGCGCGCGTCGAAGCAGTCGAAGTCGGCTTCGGACTTCTGATCCTTGTCTCATTCGCCTGTCTTGCAGTGGCTCAGGGAATCAGCGAATACCTCTGGCAATCGACAGCCTACAAGGTTCAGCACGACATCAGAATGGAAGCAACTGCAAGCCTGATGGCGATGGAAGCATCATATTTCGAGACCCGTCAATCAGGAAATCTGATGTCGGTTCTGTCGGCGGATGTAGCGCAGTTGGAGGACATCGTTTCAGACGCCAGCACAAGCATAATTCGAATCATCATCACCTTCACGGCATCCTTCGCGATAATGATGTGGATGTCGTGGAAACTCGCAGCGATTCTCTTCACCCCACTCATCCTCATTCTTCCCATGGTGGTCTGGTTCTCCACCCGCGTCCAACGCAAGTACAAGAAGCAGAGAGAAAGCACTGGAGGAATCGTCGCGATTCTGGAGAACGTGCTCTCGGGGATCACCGTCGTTAAGGCTTACAACGCGACTGCTTACGAGCACTCTCGCGTCACCCGCGAGAGTGCCGAATACCGAGATCAAGCGATTTCGGCGGCGAGTGTTCGCAACCGATTCATCCCTGGAATTTATGTCGTGGCGGGCCTCTCTTTCGGATTGCTGGTTTCGGCCGGAGGCTGGTTGATGGCCTCAGGTGACATCACTGTAGGCCAGTTCGTCACCTTCCTGCTGATCTCGACGAGGATGACCATGCCGATGTTCATCCTCGGCATGTTGCTCAACCAGTTGCAGAAGGGCGAGGCCGCTGCGAGACGCGTCTTCGCGCTCGTCGACCTCGAGCCATCGATCGTCGATGCCCCCGATGCTCAAGACCTCACCGAAACCATCACATCGGTCTCCTTCGATGGCGTCACATTTGCCTATCCGGGAACCGAGGTGAATGTCTTGGTCAATGTCAACTTCGGGGCGCAGTCCGGTGGTTTCCTCGGGATAATGGGGCACACAGGTGCGGGTAAGTCGACGATTCTGAAACTGCTCGAGAGATTCTACGAGCCGCAGGCGGGAGCAGTTCGGATCAACGGCCGTGACATCAACGATTTCACCATCGCATCGGTTCGCTCGCGGGTCGGATTCGTCAGTCAGGATCCTTTCCTCTTCTTCGGAACCGTTCGGGACAACATCGCTTACGCGCGCGACGCCAGTGATGCCGATGTCGAAGTCGCGCTGAAGACCGCTGGAGCGATGGAATTCGTCGACGACATGCCCGAGGGCATGCAGACGATGGTCGGCGACCGAGGGGTTCGTCTCTCGGGTGGTCAGCGGGCTCGCATCAGTCTGGCTCGGGCGCTGCTGATGGACCCAGACGTGCTGATTCTCGATGAGGCGTCGGCTGCGCTCGATGCCGAGACCGAGAAGCGGATCCAGCAGTCGCTCTTCGGAGGTGGCAACGGCTCCAACGGCAAGAAGCGAATCACCATCGCCGTGGCGCATAGGCTCTCGACGATCCGTAATGCCGACGAGATCATCTCGCTGGTTGATGGGGCGATAGTGGAGCGTGGGACTCACAATGAATTGGTGGCGAATGACAGCGTCTACTCCTCCCAGTGGTCGATTCAGACCGGCCAATTAGATGGCGGGGAATGACCGTGGCCGAGTGGGTTCGGGTCGAGCCCGGACGCGCGGAGTTGGGCAGCCAGAACCGCTCGATCCTCTTTGGCGGGATTGGACCGCGGCACATGGTCGAGATCGGCTACGGCTTCGAGATCAGCCGCAATCCTGTCGAAGCCGGACGAGCAGCCGAGCTGCTCGAGGAAGATGGTTGCGAGTTGGCATCGGAATCGGAATGGCAACTGGCTCTGGACAGGGGAGCGATTGCCGGAAGCGATGAGTTGGAACTTCTGGCCGAACGTTTCGGAGGTGATTATTGGGGTAAGTTCCTCGATGGCCGCCCGATGCTGGTCGATGACTGGGTGTTCCGCATCGTCAAACAATGGAAGGCTGGACGCCCTTCGACTCACTTGAATTCTCAGAACTCTCAAGAACAGAGTCACTCAAGGCTGGTGCGCCGCGACGAGAATGTCGAATTCTCAGCCGACGCGGCTCGCCTGCCGCTGGCTCGCGACACGGCCAAACTCATTCGCGAAGAGATCACGATAATCCTCCTCGCTGGCATCATTCCATCATTCGCATGGGCTTACTTCAACGCCAGCCAAGAGTATCTCAAGACTGGTTGGCCGGGGCTGATCATGGGTGGTGTGGTTCTTGGGCTGGTCACAGCAATCTTCTGGCGGCCGAAGACCACGTCTTACCGCATCGGCCGAAATTGTGGTAAAGTCAAACCGAACAATTGAGTCTCGACTCAATGGGTAGCGTATGAGTCGCCCCTCAGTCAGTCGGTATGAATGAGTCATATCCGGCACATAGGGTTCCTCAGCAGAACCCAATGAAACACTGCCTGTTGCATAGGGTTGCTACCATTGACCCAATGATTCACGGGTGATTCATTGTACTCTCAATGGGTAGCGTATGAGTCACTTCGGTTGGTGCTTGTAGCAGTACTCAGACCTGCGAAAGGTCACCCTGCGACACTTCTCTTCCTTGCAGTTTGTATTCTGCGCCCTTCTTGATCCGGAGGTATTTCTTCTCTCTTTGCGGGCCTTCTGACGAGCCTTCTCGCTGGACTCGTCAACGACATCGGTAGCGAATTCCACGGTGGAGAGTTCCGCACCGTCAAACCAAAAAGAACCGCAATTATTACAGCCATCGATCTCGATGGTTCTTGTGCGTTTTTCCCTGGTTTGTGAAGCCTCGTGAGATATTTGATCAACTATTACCAGACCTACTATTATGGCGTCCAGCGGTGTACCACTTAGCGCTCTTCCTCCACGGTAAGCATGGCCAGATTGGTTAGACTTTCTAGGCACGATGTAAATCAGGGGAGTGGAAACCATCTCCGACTCGCAGCCGGGGCAATCCAAACCACACGGAATCCCCTGCTGCAGGATCTCGTCGGTGGTTATGGGATGACTAGAGAAAGCGAAGGAGGCTTGCTTCATGTTGAGCATTTCACCTTGGCATTCAGTGCACCTGTATGCACCCATATCTAATGAATCATGGACGAAAGAATTGACGAACAAGAATAACGACATCAACAATCCGACAATCAACAATCCGAACCATAAGGCGGAAATGTTGCCAGCCGTTATGATAATCATCAATACAAGAACAATTATCACAATGAAAAATTTCAGTCTTCGACTCCATATTTTCTTCAAATCCTCTCCTGGAATGAAAAACAGCCCCCCCAAGCATGGACGCTCGCCATCTCCCCTCGGACAAAGTAGTCTATCGGCTCCGGCCCAAGGCTCAACAGAGACTGCTGAGTTTCTGCGAAGTTCGAACTGCAGGGGCTTGCAGATGATGTACATCGCTCCCGACAACGCGAATGCAATTGGAAGGATAATGATAGAGGCCATGCATTCAAATCCTCTGCATTGGTCTAAAATTGGTCCAATCCAATAATACATCAACAAAAAGAACGTAATTGCAGCGCCGGCTATTCCATGGAAGGTATTCCCAAGGGTCATACTGCAGCGACAACTGATGGAACGATAAACAGATTCCCGGCACACTCTAGGGAATGAGTCGCCCCTCAGTCAATCGGTATGAATGAGTCATATCCGAGAATGTTGTTCATTTGCAATATCGATAAGTGAAGATAGCAGCCCACCAAATGTTGCCATCTCATCATTTGTTTGACCAACAGTGCCTATTGGAATCGTTAACTCATCATCAATTTCTAGGGCTATTTCTCCAAGAAAAAGTGCTTCTGGATTCATCATGAAACTTGTAACCCTGCTGTTATTTATTCTCCAAGGCAATCCCCCCTTACCATTTTCTATAGAATTCCAAAAAATACCAATATTCGTAATCATAAGTCCAAGTTTTGGTGAAAATAATGCTGTACGCTCGTCAACCATCATCAATACATTATCCTCCTTGAGGAGTCCTTTCACACCGAATCGATCATTCGATAGCCCATTATTGAGCTTCTTTTTTGGAATATTCGGAGCGATATACAAATTACTGGTTCTGTACTTCCCAATAGTCATTTTTGAAGCCTCTGCTAGAAAATCATTGACCATATCATCGAGCATAATTTCTTGGATTCCATCTTTCAAAAACATTGATGGTTCAGGGTTTTCGTAAATCTCTAGCCAATCGAAATATTTCTCTTCCAAATATTTTTGATTAAATTCCTCTTCGTCCATGTCTTCGTCTACCATCTCGTCGCTCATGCATTCGAGTACTCATTCCCCACTATATTCATTTCTCCGGCATTGAACCCATTGAAACCCCATTGACTCACCCGCGAGTCACAGGGTACCCTCTGATTCAGAAATTTTCTGGTATGTCCATCGGACTGAACAGATGACCGGGGCTCGTCGCTTCTGCCATCTGCACGCGCAGC
>LWDU01039948.1_pt1 | contig 47607 bp, 50 predicted proteins | sample 727161 | NCBI WGS metagenome assembly LWDU01 (sample SAMN04566230, study PRJNA314399) | hydrothermal vent metagenome | isolation source: deep sea hydrothermal plume seawater | place: Mexico: Gulf of California, Guaymas Basin | collected 2004-07-11
AGAACCTTGAATACGGAGGCGCGTAATGCTGCATTGGTGTATATGTGTTGCAAACCGCGAAGGATCGGGGGAATGTCATCACGGGATTTGAGATCCAACTCGATGGTGGCAATGTCGACTTCGTCGAACTTCATCTGGGGTTCATGTACGGTGCGCATAAAATTTCAAATCTTGAAGATTGACGGAAAAACCAAAGAAACCAGTCCAAAGATACTGTAACTGCAACGATTGACCCTGCTGCGAGGTGGCATACACTCGGGATTGTTCTAATCTTCGCATCACAAATATCAGTATATCATCTTGATATAATTGATGAAAGACTTTTTTCGGCCAAGCACTAATTAGAATTGCTGCTCCGTCGCCGTCTCGATCTCCGCGACCACGGTACTCTCAACGACGCTGCCCGCGCCGTCCGGGATCGCCTTGAAGGTCCCGTCCTTGAGCGCCTGCGTCATCTTCTCGACCAGCGTGTCCTTCTGGATGGTCGAGCCCGGGCTGCCCGCCGGGACCACCTCGGAGTCCTGCAAGCTGTTGTTGAAGGCCGCTCCGGCGGCGGACTCCAGCGCGGTGTCGTTTGTGCCGAAGTCGCGCTCCAGGTTGACCGCAAAGTCCTTCCACGCCTTGAGTTGGCTGGACGGCTCGCTCACCAGCGTTGTCATCACCGCCCCGAAGGTCTCGGCCGTCTTGGCGACGCGCAGCAGCTTGACGGGCACGCCGTCGGGCGGTTCAACCCCCGCAAGCAAGCGAGGTTTTGGCACAATTTTGGTGTTTGCGGCCACTTGCGGCCATGTTGGTTGGAAACGACCCTGAAAAAGGAGGTCGTTTTGTGGAGCTGTGGAGGACGGTCGCTTAGACCGAGAGCGTCTGAAAGGGGGCGTTGAAGGTGATCGCTAAGTAGATGGCGATGCCGACAATGTCGTTGGTGGTGGTGATGAAGGGTCCGACCGCAAGGGCCGGGTCAATGTTGAGGCGTTTGAGCAGGATGGGGACCGAGCAACCGACCATTGCCGCAAAGCAGACCACCACGACCAGCGCCAATCCGGTGGTGACCGCCATCTGCAAATTTTCAGTGAGGTAGAAGGTCATCAGCACCAGCAAGGCTGCACAGACGACTCCATTCAGGAAGCCCACCCGCAGTTCCTTCCAGAGCCGCACCAGCAAATCGGTGGTCTGAATCGCTCCTGTGGCCAAACCCCGGACCACAATCGAGGAGGACTGGATGCCGATGCTCCCGCCAATCGCAGCAATCAGTGGGATGAAGTAGGCGACTTCCGGGATCTGGAGTATGGCACTCTCGTAGGAATTCATCACAATAGCCGTTAGAAACCCGCCGAGCAAGCCGAGTACCAACCACGGCAGGCGATCCCGCGAAGCCCGCAGCACCGAGGGTTCCGTGACCTCTTCTGTACCGGTTCCCGTGATGTGCCCAATATCCTCGTAGTGCTCCTCCTCCATCACATCCACAAGATCATCAATGGTGATGCGTCCAATCAGCTTGAGGTGCTTGTCAATGACCGGCACGACGACGAGATCGTACTCCTTGGCAATCCGGGCCACCTCCTCCTGATCCAAATCCTCGTCCACCGCGACCACGTCCGGATTCATCAGGTCGGCGATCTTCGTTTGGCGATCCGCAAGCAGCAGTTCCGTGACGGTGACGGTGCCAATGAGGTGCCGATACTCGTCCACCACATACGCGGTGTAGAACATCTGAAACCCCTGCCGCATGATGTAACTCTGAATCTCCTGGATGGCCTCGCTCACGGTCTCGTCCTTGACGATGGAGACAATATGCGGGGTCATCAAGCCCCCGGCACTTTCCTCATCGTACTGAAGCAGAGTTGTCAGTTCCTCACGACTTTTGGCCGGCAAGTTTTCCAGCACTGCATCAACCTGTGATTCATCGAGGATCGACACCAAATCTGCGGCGTCATCCTGCTTCATGCCCTCGACAATGTCGGTGAGTTGTTCGGCACTGAACTGCCCCACGATTTCCTCCAGTACCGTGGAGGAATCCTGAAGTTCCTTCAGGACCAAGGGCACCTGCTCTTGGTCCAACAGGTCAAGAATCGCAAGTTGCTGCTTGAGGTTGAGGTGGAGTAGGATGCTCGTAACCTCATTTGGAGAGAGGGTGTCCAGCAAGCTCTTGAGCACTTGGGTGCGCTCGGTGTTGATGAGCTTCTTGACGAGCCGGTGGTACTGCGGATCGCGGGTCTTCGTCATGGTTCTGGTGGGGAAGAATTCAGGAGTCAGAAGTCAGAATGCCGCAGGGGAACGGCTCAATGTAGAATTGCCTCTGTCGTCATCCTACAAAACTTACCCCAAGAAGACCGGGAACTCGAATCCCAATTCCCCACGCTCCTGATTCCTGAATTCTGACTCCTTGTCTAGCTCTTGAGCGGTCGCCACTGCTGAAGCAGGTCGAGCAGCAGCCGGACGCCAAACCCGGTGGCACTCTTGGAGGGGTGGTAGTCGATGCTCTTCACGCCCCATGCGACTCCCGCGATGTCGAGGTGGACCCAAGGGGTGTCGCCCACAAAGTGTTCAAGAAAAATCCCGCCGATGATGGTTCCGGCTCCACCATCGGCGATGTTCTGGAGGTCACCGTGCGCGCCTTTGAGCGCCTCGCTGTAATCCGGATCGTTTGGCAGTTCCCAGACCCGTTCGCCTGTGCGCTGGGCCGCGCTCTGCAATTGCCGCATCAAGTCCTCGTTGTTGGTGATCGCCCCTGCGATGTAATGCCCAAGCGCGACGACGCAGGCACCGGTCAGGGTTGCAAGGTCAATGATCGCGTCCGGCTTGAGCTTGTCCACCGTGTAGGCCAAGGCGTCGCCAAGCACCAGCCGCCCTTCGGCGTCGGTGTTGAGGATTTCCACCCGTTTGCCGTTGTACGCGGTCACGATGTCTCCCGGACGCTGCGCGGTGCCGCTGGGCATGTTTTCGGAAGTTGCAACGACGCCGATCACATTGACCTTGGGCTTGAGTTGAGCGACCGCGCTCATCGCACCCAGCACCGCTGCCGAACCGCACATATCGTACTTCATCTCGTCCATGCTCTTGCCCGGCTTGAGTGAGATGCCTCCGGAATCGAAGGTGATGCCCTTGCCGACCAGCGCAACCGTTTGCTTGGCTCCCGCAGGGCGGTATTCCAAAACGATCAGCTTGGCTGGTTCTTCCGAACCCTTGCTCACGCCGAGCAGCATTCCCATTCCGAGTTTCTGCATGTCCTTTTCTTCCAAGACCTTGCACTTGAGCTTGTGCTGCTTGGCGAGTGCTTGAGCATGTTCAGCAACCTGCTGAGGCCGGAGGTCGTTCGGCGGGGTGTTGCCCAGCGTGCGGGCAGAATTCGTGGCCTCCGCGAGGACCGCGCCCACCTTCACAGACTTGAGGTCTGTGAGCTTGTGGGGATCGCAAATGCGAATTTTTGCCGATTTTTTCGGGGAGTCCTCGTCTTGCGTCTTGTACTCCTTGAACTCATATGCACCCAACTGAATACCTTCCGCCAGCACCGTTCCCAGCGGCAGCTTTCCAGATTTCCGCAAGGTCGGCGTGACAAGAACCCCAATGGTGTCAGCCTTCAGGCAGGACAAGCTCTGCCCGATCTTGCCGGCGGCTCGGCGCAGTCGTTCGCCATCGAGTTTGTCCAAGGGACCCAAGCCGATCAGCAGCGCCTGTTTCCACGTTGCATCTCCCGTCACCAAGTGGTGCTTCGTGCCCTGCTTTCCAGAAAACACGCCAAGGTCTATTGCGGAGGCAATCGGTTTCTTCAACACCCGAGGTAGGCCATTCAGGCCGTTGCCCCGCAGGTCGGTATTTCCCGCGACAAAGACCACGAGGGCATCCAGTTTTTCGTCTACAAGTGGCTTGCTGCTGTAATCAATCTTGAGGTCCATTTTTCAGTTTCGGAGTTTCGGAGTTTCGGAGTTTCGGAGTTTCGGAGTTTCAAGTCCGGCTCAACTTAACGGGAGGCCTGCACGAACCACAAGCCAATTCCTAGAAACGTCAGGCCGTCCTCTGCCGTTCCAGAGCGTTTTGCCGGATTTGGGAGAGCGACGCCTTCATGCTGGTGGATTCCGGATCCACGAGCAGTTCGATGAGCGCGGGCTTGTTGGCACGTCGGGCGCGTTCCAGGGCTTCCGGGAATTCCTCGGTGCGTCGGATTTGCTCACCGTGCGCACCGAAGGCACGGGCGTAGGCAGCAAAGTCCGGGTTCTGAATGCTGGTGCCATGCACACGCCCCGGAAAGTCACGTTCCTGATGCACCCGGATGGTGCCGAACATGCCGTTGTTGACCACAAGCATAATCAGATTCACGCCGTATTGCACCGCCGTCGCCAGTTCCGATCCCGCCATCAGAAAACAACCATCGCCCGTAAGGCAGACGACTTCACGTTGCGGATACAGCAGCTTTGCCGAAATCGCGGCAGGAAAGCCATAGGCCATCGCGCCACTGGTGGGGCCAAGTTGGCTGGGGAAGTTTTTGAAGCGCCAGAAACGATGCCCCCATGCGGTGTGGAGGCCCGCTCCGTTGGTGACAATTGCATCAGGAAGCGTTTCTCGGAGATGCGTCAGCACTGCGCCAAAATTGAGATCACCGGACACTGGAAACGGTTTCAGGTAGGCAAGGTAATCGTCTCGTGCCGCCTTGGTCCAGTCCGACCACACCACAGTTTCCGGAGTCGGCAAGCCTGCCAGTGCCTGCGTCAGTGGCTCCATTGCGGAGTTGATGAGCAAATCGCCCTGATAAACCCGGCCCAGTTCTTCGGCCCCGGAGTGGGCATGAATCAGCGTCTGCTGCGGCACGGGAATCTTGACGAGGGAGTAGCCGCTCGTGGTCGTCTCTCCTAGTCGCGCCCCCAGCACCAGCAGCAAATCAGCGTCCTGCACTCGCGCCGCCAGCTTGGGATTGCAGGAAATTCCGAGTTCTCCGGCGTACTTCGGATGGTAATTGTCAAAGTGATCCTGACACCGAAATGACGTGATCACCGGAAGGTTCCACTGCGCGGCAAACGTTTCCGTGTGGGCGCGAACCTGCTCGCTCCAGCGGCTCCCCCCGACCACCACCAGCGGCTTCCGGGACGTTTGCAGCAATTCCGCAATGCGCCCAATGTTCTCTGTGGTGGGCGCCGGCTGCGGCACTTGGTAGCAACGGGCATCCGGAACGTCACACACGTCCAGCAGCATATCCTGTGGCAAGGTGATGACCACGGGTCCGGGACGTCCGGTGGTGGCCACGTGGAACGCTTGGCTCAGCAGTTCCGGAATGCGGGCGGCATCGTGAATCTCACAGACCCACTTGCTCATTTCAGAAAAGAAGTGACGGTAATCCATTTCCTGAAACGCCTCGCGTCCCAAGGCTTCACGCTGCACCTGTCCAATGAAAAGGAGCAGTGGCGTGGAATCCTGAAACGCCGTGTGCAGCCCCACGCTCGCATGTGCTGCACCTGGACCTCGCGTGACGAGGCAAATGCCCGGACGCCCCGTGAGCTTGCCGTGCGCCTCCGCCATGTTCGCCGCGTTCGCTTCGTGCCGACAAGTGATCAGGCGGATTTCCTCCCGTGCGTCATAGAGTGCGTCCAGCACCGCTAAAAAGCTCTCGCCCGGCACGCAAAAGGCGAGGTCCGATCCGTGAATCCGCAGTTGATCCACAAGGATCTGTGCCCCGGTTCGAGATTGTGTTGCAGTCATGTCGTCTATCCGTAATGGTGGTTAATGTCCCACCTCATTGACTGTGCGGAGGATCATGGGAGTCTCTCCGTTGGCGGTGCTCCCAACATTATGCCATGATGGTTCTATTATCGATAGAGTCTAATGTGTCACAGCCCCCTCAACGTGCCACACAAATGCTCTGCTGAAATCATGGGAGGTGGTGTGACTCCGGAAAGGGCTGGGAGCGGAGCCCAGCCGTGATTTTCAGCTTCGTTTCAAGAGCAGCAGGTTCCCGGTCAGAGTGAGGCCCACGCCAAGGAGAGCGGGGAGAGTCCAAGCGTAGCTCTCGAAGAGGGTGGAGAGGCCGAGGGCAACGAAGGGGAAGAGCAAGGTGGCCACGAAGTCAAAGCTCTTTCCGGACACGAACACCATCTACAGCATCAATCCTGCTCCGTAGGTCATCGTCCAAGCGTTGGACGACATCACCGAGATTCCAACCTTTTTGTTGCGGGCGGAGGCGATGTTGCCGAGTGAGGCGAGAAGGGTGGCCACAACGGACAGCCCAAGTCCATACAATCCAGACTCGTTGGCCTCAAAGTTTTGCACCTCCGGCCAGAAAACGAGACCAATTTCGCACAGCCCAACCCCGCCCCCAGCAGTACCCTGCGATCTGGCGGATGCCGAATCCACGATCTCCAGTTGCACAACTCTTTGTGCGAGCAGCCGGAGCGTCCAGTTGGGGATGCCCAGCCGCATCGCTGGAGGTCGGAGTCTGCTGGTGAACGTACTCAACCTTGCCGTGGAAACCTGGGAAACGGGAACCGACAAAACCAAAGCGGACCTCGCGCAGGAAAGCGGGCAGCGGGGCACCCATCTCGAAAAAATCGGAACTTGGCGCACCCGCAGCCTGGACAAGTACCTCCCCCAAAAACCGCACTGGCGCAAGGCCGTGCAGACCGCCCGCCATGTGCTGCGCCACACCCCGGAGGGCCGGCCTCTGCGCACCTCACTGACCGAACGGCTGGAGGAACTGGAGTCGTTGCTCCACCACTCCCGGTTTTGAGGAAGCGGCCTTTGGGGTCAGTTGGATGGAGCGCTGTCTGATGGCAGGGGCGGTGCTTCCTTTTGCTCCAGAGCCGACGAGGGTTTTTCCTCTGCCACCGGGAGCGTCACCGCCTCTTGCCCGGTGGAGGCAGGCGTGGCCTGCTGGGTGGTTGGAATCGTGGGGGTTGTCTCCAACTTACGAACAACCGAATCCTTGGAGGTTTCGGAGGAGAGGAACGCAAGGGAGAGCGAAGTCAGCATGAAGACAATGGCGACTCCAGTGGTGATCTTGCCCACGCCCGTCATTTGCCCCCGGACAGAATTGGCCTGCCCCACGCCGCCAAAGGCTGCGCCAAGCTCGGCACCGCGTCCGGATTGCAGGAGGACGAAGAAAATGATCATCAGGCAAGCAACGACGTGAATGATCAGCAGCAATGTGAACATGGTGTGTTTTAGTAATTCAAGTTTGGTTTGGTGAAAGCATTCAGGATTCAGTACTCAGAAATTTTAGCATCTCAATTTACGCAAGCTTCCAAATCCGGACACTTCGTGCGGCAATCTCAGCATTTTGCGTAAATCCTAAGAAAAAAGACTAAAGACCAGTGCATTGCACTAAATGGCAAAGACTCCTGACTCCTGAATTCTTCTGATTAACCGCCAGCAAGGACGATCCGGCGGAAATCCTCCGGCTTGAGGCTGGCTCCGCCCACAAGCGCCCCGTCAATGTCAGACTGACCCAGCAAGGTTTCGGCGTTTCCAGCGTTGACGCTCCCACCGTAAAGGATTTGCAAATTAGCGGCGATTTCCGCAGAGGCCAAATTAGCGGCTTCCTGCCGAATCACCTGGTGCATGGCGTTCGCTTGTTCTGGAGTCGCGGTGCGGCCTGTGCCAATCGCCCAAACCGGCTCGTAGGCCACCACGCAGCGTCCGAGGTCATCCGGGTTGAGTTCGGCCAGCCCTTGGCGCAACTGCCGGATCACCACGGCTTCGTGAACGTCCTGTTCGCGCTCCTCCAGCACTTCGCCCACGCACAGCACGGGGCGGATGGCGTGTTGCAGCAGAATGCCGATTTTCTGGCGGATGAACTCGTCTGTTTCGGCAAACAAGCTGCGGCGCTCCGAGTGCCCGACAATGCAAACCTGCACTCCGGATGCCTGCAAGATCGTAGCGGGAACCTCGCCCGTGAAGGCTCCGGACGTTTGTGTGTGCACGTTTTGCGCACCCACAAGAATCCGCGAACCCTGTACCGTCTCGCAAACCACCGGGATCAGCGGAAAGGGTGGACAGAGGGCGATTTCGCAGCTCGTGCGCTCCAGTTCTGGACGCAGTGCCGCAAACAACTCGGACGCCAGCACCGCTGAGCCGTGCATCTTCCAGTTTCCTGCGATCAGTTTTTTCCGCAATCCCAATTTCGGCTCAAGTGCAAAACAGATCAATTTAGCAAATTTGCTTGGAAACTCAAGCGAATCCGGAAAATCGGGACTTCAGACTGCGAGTTGCATTTTGTTCAAGTTCTGGTCATCCTGATGCTTTTGGAGGAAATCATGAGCTTGGACGAACTAAGAGCGCAGATAAACGAGATTGATGCAGATCTGCTGGCACTGATCAACCGCCGGGCACGATGTGTGGTAGAAATTGGAGAAATCAAGCGCCGCACACAGGCAGCGGTGCTGGTTCCGGAGCGGGAGCAGGAGTTGTTCGCTCGGCTGGTGGAACTCAACGAAGGGCCGATCAGCGAGGTCATGCTACGCCAGATTTTTCAGGAAATCATCAACACCCTCAAAGTGCTCCAACGTCCGGGAAAGGACTCGTCCGCCGAAGTCCCGGAACTGCGGGTCAGTTGACCTTCAGCAGTTCCACCTCGAAGCGCAGAACGGCGTTGGGTGGAATGAGATCAGGCACTCCCTGCTCGCCATAAGCGAGGTGTGGCGGGACGACCAGCTCCCATTTTGCGCCCTCCCGCATGAGTTGCAGGGCTTCTGTCCAGCCCGTAATCAACCCGTTCACTGGGAAACTGATCGGCTTGCCGCGTCGGTAGGAACTGTCGAACTCGGACCCCTCCACCAATAGGCCCCGATAGTGGACCAACACAGTCGAGGCGGCGGTGGGTTGGGCACCTGTGCCCTCCTGAAGGATGCGATATTGCAGGCCACTGTCGGTGACGATCACGCCTACTTGCTGAGGGTTGCTTTCCAAAAGTTCTTGATTTTGCTGCATAAATTTTTCCGTGGCTACTTGAATGGCTTTTTGTTTTTCCGGATCAAAGCGACCTTCAAGGAGAAAATAACCCGTCAAGACCGCGCCAACGATCATGAGTGCAATGGCGAGGGGACGCTTGAGGCGTTTCATAGAGAATTTTCCGTCAGCAAATACGGTTTGATTCTCCAGATTTTTCAGGTCAGGTGCAATGCGATTGGAAAAATACGGCCCCTGAATTTTTGAAATCCCCACTCAACAACCCAAGACTCTCTCTGCCTAAACGCCCCTTTTCTGCATGAACCTCACGACATTACGGTCCTCCAAGTCCACGAGAGGGCTGGCCTTCATGGGACTGGCCCTGATCGGAGGTGGATGCTTTGCCCTGCCCTATCAACACGCCCTCAACACGCTCGAGCCGCTCACGGCGGTGTATGGCGTGTTTATCTGGGCCTTGCTGTTTTCCGCGCCCGGCGCATGGGCGTTGCGGCGCAACACGCGATTTTCACCAAAGGTGGCGCTGTTGCTCATCGCTATTTCCTTGTCCGGAGTGTTGGGAAACTTCGCGGTCTGCACCGCCCTACAAGGCGGTTCGCCCACGCTGGTGATCATTGTCAGCCGCATCGAGATCGTGCTGGCTTTGCTGTTGGGCTGGGGATTGCTGCGCGAGGTCGTGGCCCCCAAGGTGTGGGTGGCGGTCGGTATCATGCTGCTGGGCATCACCCTGATACGTCACGACTCCCTCAGCATCGAGGACGGCTCCGGGGGCTTCGTGCTTTGGGCGTTGATCACGGCCTTCAGCTTCGCGCTGATGCAGGTGCTCTCAAAGCTTATCATCAGCCAAATCGACCCGCAGGCGCTCAACGTCTGCCGCCTGATGATCGCACTGGCAGTCCTCAGCGTGGTTCCGGGAATGCTGGGGCAGGTGCAGGCGATACCCTTGGCCACCTGGGGTTGGCTGGGACTGGCAGCGTTTTTCGGACCTTTCCTTGGGCGCGTCGCCTACACTTACGCCCTGCGCGACCTCACCATTGCCAAGGCCATGACTATCGGCACCTTCGCTCCGGTGCTGACGCTGTTGCTGGAGTACCTCTTGTTCGGACGGGTGTTGCGGTGGTTCGAGCTTTCCGGCGGAGCCTTGGTGATGAGCGGAATTCTACTGTCCTTCCTTCGGCTCTCGTTTTTCAGACGGCAGTTCTGAGTAATTCGTTTTGAGCCAGCCCAATGCCCCGGAAGAGGTCGGAGGCCGTCAGCGCCGTAGGGGGTAGCCCCTCTTGAACAAGCTGATCGGCGGCGAGTCCGTGGAGATAGACCCCGACAAGGGCGGCGGCGAGGGGCGAGCAGCCCTGCGCAAGCAAGCCGCCGATCATGCCGCTGAGGACATCTCCAGACCCAGCGGTGGCGAGCCCTGCATTGCCTGTGGGATTGAGGAAGACGGCGCCATCCGGAGCGGCGACCACGGTGCGTGATCCCTTCAGCACCAGCACAACTCCCCACGCTTGCGCCCAGCGGCGGGTAGTGGCGATCCGGGACGCCTGAATTTCAGCAACGCTCTGTCCGCACAACCTTGACAACTCCTTGGGGTGCGGAGTGATCACCGTTGGTCCGGAGCATTCCACCAAATCCTGTCCGCTCAAGTGGTTCAAACCGTCGGCATCCACCAACAGTGGCGCCTCGGTTTCCATGACAAACGTCCGGACGAACTCCCCGGTTTCGGAGTGATTGCCAAGACCACAACCCAACACAACCGCATTGCGTGAAATGGCATGGCTTAGGGCGGCATCCGTGTGTTCCGGCGTGAGAAAATCTGGAGAACCCGGCGAGGAGAGCGTCATCACTTCGGGCGGCTGGCTGGGCAAACCATCCCGGAAACGTTCGGGCACAAAGGCGGAGACGAGGCCAGTCCCGGATTTGAGGGCAGCGGTGGCGGCAAGAGTTGCAGCCCCGCCCATGCCTGCCGAGCCACAAACCGTGAGCAGGTGTCCGAAATAACCCTTGTGCGAATCGTCCGGAACGTCGGGGAGCAAACTTGAGATCGCCTGCCGAGTGAGCTGCCATATTCTGGGACCCTGCTCTGACCAGTGCGGTGGGATGGAAATATCCGGAATCGTGATTTTCCCGCAAAACTCGGCTCCGGGCTGTTGGAAGCATCCTGGTTTGCCGATCTGGAAGCAGACCGTGTGATGGCAGCGCACCGCGACTCCGTGCAGGCGGCTGTCGTCGGAATTGATGCCGGACGGCACATCGAGCGCAACACGGAGGGCACGGGAGTTGGCATTGATCGTCTCAATCCATTCGTGATGAGCACCTTCGATTTTTCGCTCCAAACCAATGCCAAAAATCGCGTCGAGGATCACGTCGGCTCGCTCCAGCCAGCGTGTGGCTTCTGGACTCGGAAAGGATACACTCTCGCCGAAATGAGACCAGAGGTGCTGGTTGGTGCGGGCGTCATCGGTTTTGGCCTCGCCTGCGTCAATCACGGAAACGTGAAAGCCCCGATTGACGAGCAGTCGTGCAACCGCAAAACCGTCCCCACCGTTGTTGCCCCGTCCACAGCAGACCACCACCCTTGCTTCCGGACGTTCCCGCAGGATTTCGGCTTCCACAAGATCGGCCACGCTGCGGGCGGCGTTTTCCATGAGGATGAGCCCCGGAATTCCCAGTGCCTCGATGGCGTGTTGGTCCATGGCCCGCATTGTTCCCGAGTCGGCCAAACGCTGAAACTGTTTCCACGGCAGGTTTGGATCGTGCCATGCAGGTCCGGGATGCTTGGCAAAATCGTCGGCAGGATCAGACATGGGAAGCCTCGTCAATGCGTTCGGTGTGGAAGCGATACTCGTGCCGATCTTCCTCCTTGAGCGTTTCGACCAACTGCTTCACATCCTGAGTGCGCCGCAGGTCGCAGACCAAGAGGGCGTCCTCGGTTTCGACGATGACAAGATTTTCCACGCCGATGCTCGTGACCAGCTTCTTGCTGCTGATGATCAGTGAATTGCGCGTGTCCCGGCAAATGACGTTGCCCCGCAGCACATTGCCGTTCGTGTCCTTCTCGGAAACTTGATGCAAGCTTTCCCAACTGCCGAGGTCGCTCCAAGCAATGTCCACAGGCAGTACCGCGACGCGCTGCGATTTTTCCATCACCGCGTAGTCAATCGAAATGCTTGCAGTGGCTGCAAACACCTGTGCAACTGCTTCTGGGGTGGGTGATTTTCCCGCGTGTGGTCGTAACGGTTCAAATGCCTCGAAAAGCTTTGGCGCGTGTTGCCGGAATTCTTGGAGAAAGGTGGCGGCGGTGGCGAGAAAGATGCCCGCATTCCAGGTGTAGTCCGGGGAGTTTGCCAGCCGTTGGGCGGTTTCGGCATCCGGCTTCTCGACGAAGCGGGAAACCCGGAACCCCACTGAAAGAGGGGCTCCCGACTGGATGTAGCCGTAGCCGGTTTCCGGGTGGTCGGGGCGGATGCCAAATGTGATCAGCCAGCCCTCTTCCGCCAGTGGGACTGCGCTGCGAACCGCCTCCACAAAACCTTCCGGATTTCCAATGAGATGATCGGCAGAGACCACCAGCAGCGGTTCGTCCTGCTGATCCTCCGGAATCTGGAGCGCCCCCCACAGTACCGCCGGGGCGGTGTTGCGGCCAACGGGTTCCAGCAAAACATGGCCGTCCGGAAACCCTGAAACCATCTGTGCCAACTGGAGTCGCAACTCATGCTCGTGGGACTGGGAACCGATCACCCAGAGGTTTTTCGGAGGAACGAGCGGGGCGAGACGCTGACAGGTTTCTTGAAAAAGTGACTCGTGCGTGGCTCCCAAGGCAAGGAACTGTTTGGGACTCATGGTGCGGCTGTAAGGCCAGAGGCGAGTGCCGCTGCCGCCAGCAAGAAGAATCGCGTACATCCGGTGAAACGGAAAGGGGTTGCAAAATTGCCCGAAGTGGGAGTCCTCAAATTATGCGGGAAATCGCCTCACACGACAACCCCATGCTGGATTTTAGTGTTTTATCTTGCTACATGATTGGAGTCTATGGTGCGATAGCACGGTTAGATTCTTTCTTTATACACGAAGGGATGTCCGAAAAAACCACTCATTTGGCCCAGGTCACTGCCGCCCAGCCCAGTCGGTTGGCTGACTTTGTGGTGCTGACCAAGCCGCGACTGCTGGTTATGGTGCTGGTGAGCACCTGCATCGGCTACGCCTTGGCCGAACCCGTGCAGCACAATCCCCTGCTGATTTTGGGCATGGTGATCGGTACGGGATTGGTGGGCGCCGCAGCCCATGTTTTCAATCAGTGCTGGGAGGTGAAGCGCGATGCGCTCATGCACCGCACCCGCAACCGTCCCCTGCCTGAAGGACGCATTGCACTGGAGGAAGCCTTCTGGCTGGGAATGAGTCTGGCCGTTTCCGGACTGTTGCTCTTGGTGTGGAGCGTGAACCTGTTGACCGCGCTACTGGGGTTGGTGACGTTGCTTTCCTACATTCTTGCGTACACACCCCTCAAATCTCTCACTCCTGCAAACACATGGGTGGGTGCCGTGACTGGTGCCTTGCCGCCTGTGATGGGCTGGACTGCCGCGACCGGAGAGTTGAGTTGGTCCGCACTTCCGATCTTCTTACTGCTCTACTTCTGGCAACTGCCCCACTTCTTTGCCATCGCGTGGATGTACCGCGAGGACTACGCACGCGGCGGCTTCCGGATGCTCTCCCACAATGACCCGCATGGACGGCGCACGGCATGGTACACTTTGATCAACTGCGTGCTGCTGCTGCTGGCGAGTGTTTCGATCTACTGGGCGGGGCAGGCGGGTTTGATTTACTTGGTCGGCTCAACCCTGCTCGGATTTGGTGTCTTGGGGTATGCCGTGTGGTTTTTCTGGAGCCGGACCTACGTAAATGCACGGAGAGTGTTTTTGATGACAATTATTTATTTTCCGGTACTATGTATTGTGGTCATTCTGGACCGAATTCTGCTCTAACTGTACGGAGTTGTTGAATGAGTGAGCAAAACGAAGCAGAGGTCTTGACCTCGAAAGTGTTTTGGGTCGTGTTTTCGGGTGCGGTCCTTTTTATGCTGTCTGTTATTCTGTTTGTCTTATGAACCTGCGCAGCCCATGCTGCGCATCCTGAATCTGAGTCTCTAGGCGGAACATGCTTGAATATTTTGTGAAAAACGCGTCGAGCTACGGTGGTGAAATCGACTGGCTCTTCGACTTGATCACCTACATGGTGGGGTTCTGGTTCCTGCTGACCTTCGCGGTGTTGGTGTACCTGCTCCTCAAGTTCCGCTACCGAGAAGGGGTTGCGGCGAAGTATATCACCGGAGAGCAGCATCACGAAAAGAGGTGGATCCACTGGCCGCACAACATCATCATCGCTTTCGATGTGGTGCTGATCGCCGGTGCCATCTTGGTCTGGGTACAGATAAAGCAAACCATGCCGCCCAAGGACGATGCGATCCGGGTGATCGGCCAGCAGTGGAGTTGGGCCTTCACCCACTCGGGTCCAGATGGAAAGCTCGATACCGAGGATGACATCAAGACCGTCAACGACCTGCATGTGGAAGTGAATAAGGTTTACCACTTTGAGCTGCAATCCCGCGACGTGCTGCACAACTTCGCGGTTCCGGCCTTCCGGCTCCGGCAGGACATTATTCCGGGAAGGACGATTGCAGGTTGGTTTGAACCGACGCTGACGGGCACTTACGACATCCAGTGCGCTGAAATGTGTGGCCACGGCCACGGCATCATGAGCGCGGCCATCACCGTCCACACCCCGGAGAGCTACCAACAGACGATGGAGTCGATCCGCAACGGCACTTACGAGAGTGACTACCTGCGTCGCCTGAAGGAGGCTCCGACCCCCATACCGGGAACCGTCAAGGTTTCAGACCCGGACTCCTACGCAACTTTGTTGGCCAAAAGTTTCTAAACCTGCATCCGCACTTGAGACGGAGAACCCCATGAGCGAAACCGCCCCTGCTACCGCGCAAGAACACGCGCACGAGGAACACCACGAGATGGGCTTCTTGGAGAAGTACGTCTTTCCCACCGATCACAAGATGATCGGACTACAGTACATGTTCACCGGCATGTTCATGGCCGCTGTCGGGGGCTACTTCGCCTACGCCTTCCGGATGCAACTCGCCTTTCCGGGCATGGACGTGCCGCTCTTTGGGCAGGTGACTCCGCAGATTTACAACATGCTCATCACCAATCACGGCACGATCATGATCTTCTGGGTGGCGATGCCCGTGCTGATCGCAGGCTTCGGCAACTACCTGATTCCGCTCATGATCGGGTGCGACGACATGGTGTTCCCGCGCATCAACCGGCTTTCCTACCAGATTTTCTTTGTCAGTACCGTGGTGCTGATCATCTCCTTTTTCGTGAAGGGCGGAGGGTTTGGTGGCGCGTGGACGGCCTATCCCCCGCTTTCTTCGGTTCCGGAATACAACCTCACGAACTGGGGTTCTTCGCTGTGGATCGTTGCGGTCACACTAGAAATCATCGCCTTCCTGCTTGGCGGCATCAACTTTGTCACCACCACCATGAACGCCCGCGCTCCGGGCATGAAGATGATGGACATCCCCATCGTCATCTGGATGATCAACATCGCGGTCATCATGTTTATGGCCTCGGTCGGCCCGTTGGTTGCGGGGGCGATCATGCTCTTCATGGACCAGCGCATCGGCACGACCTTCTTCCTGCCCGCAGGGGGAGGCGACCCGGTCCTCTGGCAGCACCTCTTCTGGTTCTTCGGGCATCCGGAGGTTTATGTGGTGCTCTTCCCGACCCTTGGCCTTGTCGCGGACATCATCACGACCTTCTCCCGCAAGAAACTCTGGGGCTACCGAACGATCCTCTACACCACCATCGCCACCGGTGGTTTGGCTTTCGTGGTTTGGGCACACCACCAGTTCATCGCTGGAATTGATCCGCGCATGGCAAATGTCTTCGTGGTGACCACAGTGCTCATCTCCATCCCAATCGCCGAGGTACTCTTCTGCTACATCGCCACGCTCTACGGCGGCTCGATCCGCTTCACTGTGCCAATGCTCTGGGCGCTTGGCTTCCTGATGACCTTCCTGCTCGGCGGTGTGACAGGACTCTATCTTGGAGCCAGCGGACTGGACATCTACTTCCACGACAGCTACTTCGTGGTCGCCCACTTCCACTACACCTTCTTCCCGATCACAATCATTGGCATGTTCGGAGCGCTCTACTACTGGTTCCCAAAAATGTTCGGTCGACATCTCAACGAGTTTTGGGGAAAGGTTCATTTCTGGGGAACGCTGATCCCGTTCAACGGCATCTTCCTCCCCCTCTTTCTGCTTGGCATGGCCGGGCAGCACCGCCGCATTTACAATTACCAGCACTTCCCAGATCTCGCTTCTCCGGACCTTCAGGGGTTGCGCGTGTTCGCCACCATATCCCTAGTGATCATGCTGCTCTTTCAGATCCCTTTCCTGATCAACTTCTTCGGCAGCATGTTCCGGGGTAGAAAGGCAGAACCGAACCCTTGGAAGGCAAACACGCTGGAGTGGATTGTCCCTTCTCCACCACCGCACGGCAATTTCAAGGAACTGCCCAGCGTCTACCGCGGACCCTACGAGTACAGCGTACCCGGCAACCGGGAGGACTACTGGCCTCAACATATGCCGGGTCGAAATTAAATTAAACACTGAAACTAGGTGAGGGGTTTCCCTCGCTGAACCTTTGCCCAAGAAGACTCTCATGATGCACAGTCCCATCGCCACGCGCAGAACTGCAACAGGCATCCCCACCGGACGGCTGGCCGTCTGGTGGGTACTCACCTCCGAGGTGTTCATTTTCGGGGGCTTGATCATGTGCTTTGTGCTCTACAAGTTCAATGGGGCTCCGGGGTTTGAGGAGGCTTCAATGACCAACACCCCGGCGGGTGCGTTCAATACCTTTGTGCTGTTGACCTCTAGCCTGACCATTGTGCTGGCCCATGCTGCTGCCGAACGGAAAGAACTCAAGAAGTGTTTTAAATACATTTGGTTTACGATCTTCGGTGGCTTGGTGTTCGCGCTGGTAAAGACTTACGAGTACACCTCAAAGATTTTTCCGGAGTGGTACCACACACCTGCGACACATGAACCGATCACGATCTCCAGCAACGTTTTTTGGTCGTTCTACTTCACGGCAACCGGATTGCACGCACTGCATGTGTTCGGTGGCATGATCATCATGGCAATGATCTCAATGGATGTGCTGAAGGGTCGCAACCTCCAGCGGGTCGAGTTGATCGGACTCTACTGGCACTTTGTTGATATTGTTTGGATCTTCTTGTTTCCCCTCCTCTACATCGCAAATTTCTGAGCGAAACCCACAGCCGCTAGAACCATGTCAGACGCTGCTCACGCCCATCCCAACTATGTCAAGATCTGGGTCATCCTCCTAGTCTTGCTCACCGTCAGCATCCTTGGCCCAATGCTGGAGATTCCGTGGTTGACGGTCGCCACCGCCTTTGGCATCGCGATCATCAAGACCCTGATGGTGGCAGCGAACTTCATGCACCTGAAGTTCGAGAAGCAAATCATCTGGTTTTTGCTGACCATCGCCTTCGTCTTCCTCGGAGTGTTCTTCTTCGGAGTCGCCTCCGACATTGTGAAAACCGATGGGGCCAATGTGGATGGCATCATCCAGTGGCAGGATTGCATCGCAAATCAGTCCTGCACGATCGAGCAGAGAGTCAAGTGAACCTGAAGGCACTCTCCACGCTGTTGATCACGGCGGAGTCTTACGACGGGGGGCCTGCCCCGCAGCGTCCGTTGATCGACAGTCGGCAATTCGGAATGCTACTTTTCATCATGACAGAGGTGATGTTCTTTGCCTCGCTGGTCAGCGCCTACCTAATCATCCGCTCCGGACTTGACGAGTGGCCTCCGTGGGGACAGCCCCGACTACCGATCTGGTCCACGGCATTTAACACCGCAGTCCTGTTCTCCAGTGGAGTGGCCGCATATCTTGCCGGACGACAGTTTCGGACTGACCTAGAAACGGCTCGCCGAACCTTGGGGATTGCAGTGGTGCTGGGCACCTTCTTCTTGGTGTTTCAAGGCTACGAGTGGGTGCAGATGCTTGGGTTCGGATTGACGATGACTTCCAGCACTTATGGAGGATTGTTTTACCTCATCATTGGTGCCCACGGGGTGCATGTGCTTGGGGCGCTGATTGCTCTGGCTTATACATGGATGCGGATGAACCCCGCTCAGGAACGGCCCCTCACGCAAGGAGGGGCTTCGGCGGTCCGGATGCTGTGGTACTTCGTGGTTGGCGTGTGGCCGATCCTCTACGTCCTCGTTTATCTGGCATGAAACCGCAAGTGTGCCCTGAAACTCGACTCCGCTACCGTGCGCTCTGGACTTGCGTTGTTGCCAGCATTTCTCTATTTTCCTCGAACAGTGTCTTTGCATGCGCCACCTGTTTCTCAGGGGTTGAGAATCGGGAGGCCTTCTATCTGACAACCGCGCTGCTCATGCTGCTGCCGATCACCATGGTCGGTTCCATTTCCTTCTGGATCATCCGGCAGTACCGCAAGCAGCGCTGACGCGCCGATTCCGGACTGCCCATGCCCACCCTGCGAATCCTCGTCCTGCTGCTCCTAATTGGGGTCAACCCTGCGCAGAGGTTTGCTGCAACGCTACGGCCCAGTTCTCTGGTTTTCTACGACTACCCCGGAGCCACAGTAGTCATCGTGGAGAAATCGGGATGTGATCTGCGAATTTACCGCTACGGAAGCAAGTGGGAAAATGTAGCGCAGTACTCGTGCACGGCGGGGCAGAAGACCGGGGACAAGTTCCAAGAAGGCGACCTTCGCACCCCAAACGGGGTGTTCTGGACTGTCCGGGAGTGGACAGGCACCGAACTGATCAAGACCTATGGCGCAGACGCACAGATTTATGGGGCAGGCGCCTTCGTTCTCAACTATCCGAATCACCTCGATCAGCTTCTCAAAAAGAATGGGGGCGGCATTTGGATCCATGGTTCGGGCAAATGGCAACCCGTAGCCACCCGTGGCTGCATTTCGGTGAACAACTGGGACTTCGCCCGACTGGCTCCACAAATTGCAGCTCGTGTCACTCCAGTCATCATCAGTAAATCCTTCCGGCTCGTTACGGACAAGCAACTCAGCTTGGTGCAGCAGTACCTCTTCAATTTCTTGGAGCAGTGGCGGACGGCATGGGAATCGAATCAGACGGAAGCCTACTTGAAGCTCTATTCTGAGGATTTCCGGAACAAGCGCTGGGATTATGAAGGCTGGACTGCCCACAAGCGTGAGGTGAATCAGGCGAACCAAGATCGGAGCATCCAGATCAGCAATGTCTCGATCTTTGAATATGAAAGCATTTATCATATACGGTTTATGCAGCACTACGAATCCACGGGAACCAAGGATTTGGGCTGGAAGGAATTGTACGTCCGCCGGAAAGGAACGCAGTTGCGCATTCTCAGCGAAACTTGGCGGAAGTTGGAAAAGGGCTTCCAGCCTCTGCAACTCAGCCCCAGCCCCAATTTTTTGATGGCCTTCAAGGAATTTGGTGCGCCCTCAATGTGAGGGTTTTTGACAGCGAGGAACTTATCCGAGACAGCAACGTGAAACAACACACGATCAACCGACAGAACTACACCATCCTCAAAACCGGGAGCGCTTCCGGGCAACTGCGCCTGAGCTTCATGTGGGGAAAATTCGACTTCCGATTACTCCTCAAGTCCGTTGAATCTACAGAGGCGGAGGCTCAGCCGAAGCGCAGTTTTCAGCGGGATGGCCTCCACTATCAGGTAGCCTCCCTGCAACTTCAGCTTCGCAACCGCTGGTACGAATATGTGAAACCCACGGCCCACGGGCTGCAACTGGAGGAAACCCAGTGGCGGTGGGAGGGGGCCACCCACCATGCGGAATTTCCGAAGAACCTGCTGGCCGCAGCGTGTCAGTTAGCGGAGCAGGAACTTGACTTGGAGTCCATGCAACCCATCGCTGCCTGATGTCCGACACCGAGGTTTTTGAAGCGGCACCTGCACCGATCCGGAAGGTTCATATCCAGACCTGGGGCTGCCAGATGAACGAGTATGACACCGACAAGATGCTTGGTGTCCTCAAGCAGGACTACGTTTTCACGGAGCATCCGGAAGAGGCGGACCTGATCTTGTTGAACACCTGCTCCGTGCGAGAAAAGGCCGAACACAAGGTCTTCAGCCAGCTTGGAAAACTGCGGAAGTTGCAGGCACAGAAACCGAACCTCCGCATTGGCGTGGGGGGCTGTGTGGCACAGCAGGAGGGCAAAGCCATTCTGCAACGTGCCCGCAACGTTGATCTTGTTTTTGGCACCGACAACCTCTACGACCTGCCGGAACTGCTCGCAAAGGTTGAGCAGGGGCAGCGGGTGGTGCGTACCGAGCGCAAGGCACACCGCCAGAAGGTGCGCAATTTCGTGCCCGGCTACACCTTCGAAGCCTTTAAGCCCGGACTCAAATCGCACTTGGCGATCACCAAGGGCTGCAACAACTTCTGCTCCTTCTGCATCGTTCCAATCACGCGGGGGCTGGAGGTGAGTCGTGAGGCGAGCAACATCCTCGATGAAGCGAAGCGGCTGGTGGATTCCGGAACCAAGGAAATCTGTCTGCTCGGGCAAAACGTAAACTCGTACAAGGCGAACGGCGTCAGTTTTGTGAAACTGCTGGAGGAGCTGGATCAAATCTCCGGGCTGGAGCGGGTGCGCTTCACATCGCCGCACCCCAAGGATTTTCACGAGGAACTGGCGGATGCTATCCGGGATCTGCGCACGGTTTGCGAGCAAATGCACCTGCCCTTGCAATCCGGTTCAAATACGATTCTGCGCAGCATGCGTCGCTGGTACACCCGGGAGCAGTTTCTGGAAAAGGTCGCGATGCTGCGGTGTCGGGTTCCGGAAGCCGCGCTTTCCACCGACCTCATCGTCGGTTTTCCGGGCGAAACCGCTGCGGATTTTGAGGACACTTTGGAGATGGTCCGCGAGGTTGAGTTTGACCTGATGTACACCTTCAAGTACTCTCCACGTCCGGGAACCCCGGCGGCACAGTATGACAACCAACTTCCGGATGACGTGCGGCGTGAACGCCTGCGGATTTTGCTGGAGGTTCAGGAGAAAATCTCGCACACCAAGCAGGCGGCGCTGGTGGGTTCCGAACAGGAAGTACTGATCGAAGGACGACACCCCCGCGAACCCGGATGCTGGATGGGCCGCACCCGTGGGAACTATGCGGTTGCCGTGGCTGCTGAAACGGCTCGCGCTGGCGAACTGCTGCCCGTTCGCATCACCCGTCCCCGTCCCCATCTCTTGGCGGCAGAGCTGCTGTAAGTTTCGGCGTTCCGGAAGCTTTAGGCTTGGAGCGCATCTGTTTTTTGGTCAATCGGAATGACCCCGCAACCTCGTATCCTCTACCAGTCGCATCGGCTGACCTGTCCCATCTGCCAACGTGAAGGCGACTGTGAAGCGCACTTGGTGGAGACGTGGCAGGAGGGCCACCGCACCGAGCATCTGACGCGGGCTTTGGGGGGACATCCGGAGGCCTTCCGACTGAAGCAGCAGTTGCAGGAACGCTACGCAAAGCCAGAGCAGTGCTTCTCCGGATGCGCGGTTATGGAACATCACGAGGACATGCCGGAAAGCCACCAGCCCCTATTTTCCGGAAAGGCGGTGGTGCATTCCCCCAAAAACCTCCGCTGGTTTTCCCTCTTTCATCAGGAAGGGCCACGCCTCCTGAAGCGACATCGGGCACTGGTACGCTCCCTTTTGGACCGCCCCAAGCGGATGCGGCACCTGTTGCACACCCTGCGGCAGGGTGGTTCGGAGCCAACTCCGACTTCTCAGCCCGCTTCTGTCCCGCAGACTCCAGAATCGTCGTCCCGACAGCTTCAGTTTGGTTTGGAAGCGGAGGCTCCAGATTATGTGTACACCTTGGCTCAGGAGCTTTCGGTGCCAAGGTTCAACCTGCCGGGAGAAGAGATGCAATCCGAACCGTGCTTGCAGGTGGACGAGGTCGGTGATTTAGCCGCAGGAATGGCAGACTGGGGAATGCCCGGAGAAAACGAGCCTCCACAAACCCCAGATTGGGTGCTCCCGAAAACTCCGGACGATTGCAACCGTTAGGAGCATTGCGCAACCCGGCAGGAAAAATACCGAAAGCGCCGCGCAAAGTTTTATGAATCGGAACTGCGGTGCAGCTTGAGCCGTTCGGCCGCCAGCCAGTCGCCGAGGTGGAGTTGCTGAAGGTCGGGCATTTGGTAGCGTTGCTCGATGATGAAGTTTTCGAGAAACGGGCCAACTTGCAGCAGAAAATGCTCACGCCATGCGGGTGTTGCTTCCAGAGTGGCATCGTAGTGCAACTCGCCGACGCCAAGCTGACGATTGAAGCGGAAGCGCTGCATCTCAAAGCCGGATGCGACAAACGCGAGTTCGAGACGTGAGGCTTTGAGATCGAACATGATCCGGAAGTGCCCGTTGGCATCAGGACGCACCAGCCTAGCTCTGGGGGTGTAGAGGGGAGAACCTCCGTCAAACTCGACAAACTGCCCGTAATACTCCTTGATGATAATGAAGGTGTCCGTGTCGGGCAGGTTGCCTTGCTGATCCACGACAGCACCGCTCACAGTCTCAGTGGTCCAGCCGAATTCGTAGTCCACAGACTTGGGGTAGCATGAACTCAGGAGCAGCAATACAACAGCCAGCAGCAGAAAACCGAAGCGATCCCGATTCCATGTTGCAGAAGGGCGGCTTGTGTTCCGTGAGGGCTTATGGTAAAACACTGTCTTGGTTGGTTACAATTGCAACTTCAGCTTAGCACGTTCCATGATTCCTGAAGAAGTCTTCTATCTGTTCATCTTCCCGTGGATTGGGGTCATCGTCGCCGTTCCGGGTATTCCGATCACCTTCATCGCCTTGGGTTGGGCCGCTCAGGCACTGGGGCTGCTCTCAGACAAAAGCAGCGACGCTGCCGAAGTTTCCTAGGCGGCGGCTCACTTCCCTGCCTTGCGGGGCGTTGAACGCCCCCGAACACGCGCCACTCCGCCCATTTCGATGCTGCTCTCTGCTTTCCAGATGATTCGGGCAATGTTCATGATTACGCTGATCATCCTCAACACGATGGTGTTTTCTGGCATCATGGTGGCCCTCTCTCCTCTTAAACTGATGCTGCCTTTTCCGGCGTGGCGACACTTCTGGACTGCATGGTTTGTGGAAATGGGAGCAACGTGGTCCACCGTCAACAGCCGATTCCTCGACTGGAGCCACTCCACCAAAATTGTGCTGGACCTGCCGGAAGGTTTGTCCCGGAACCGCAGCTATCTCGTTTTGGCAAATCACCAGACCTGGGTGGACATGCCTGTTCTGGAATACGCGCTCGCTCGCCGGATCCCCGGACGACGCATCTTCATCAAACAATCCCTGATCTGGGTGCCGTTTCTTGGGCAGGCGTGCTGGGCGATGGATTTCCCGTTCATGAAACGCTACACCGCAAAGCAACTTGCGAAAAGTCCGGAACTGCGAGAACGCAATTTGGAAACCGTGCGTAAAAACTGTGAACGCATGAAAGGAATGCCCAGCACCCTGCTGAATTTTTCGGAAGGAACACGCTTCACCTCTGCCAAGCACGCAAAACAAAGCTCGCCGTACACGCACTTGCTCAAGCCAAAGATTGCGGGAGTGGCAACCGTGATCGGCCTGCTTGGGGATTCGCTGGATGCCGTCTTGGACCTGACCATCGTGTACCCAGACAACCCGGAATGTCCCACCGTCATCGACCTGTTTGCGGGCAGAATTCCACAGGCGGTGGTACAGGCCCGGTTGCTGCCCGTTCCGGGGTCTGCCGAGTCTGAAGACTCAGGGGCCAGTCCTCGGGTGCGGAAGTGGCTACTGCAAATCTGGAAAGAGAAGGATCACACCATTGCCGAAATCCTCGGCAAGCCCCAAGCCAGTGCCGCTTGAGCGATGCCTGAAAAGCTCCTCGTCCTCCAGCGTTTCGATTCCCCTTTGGGGCAAATGGTGATGGTCGCCCGCAACAATCACATCTGCCGAATCGATTTTGAAACCCTCTCGTATCAACCGTTTGATCCCAAAGCACTGGAGCGCAAGGGTTTGCGGATTGTGGAACAGGTAATCGAAGTGCTGGCTGAGGCGCAACGTCAGCTTGAGGAGTATTTCGGCGGCAAGCGCTTTGAGTTCGATCTGCCGTTGGCTCCCGAAGGCACCACGTTTCAGCAGCAGGCATGGCAGGCACTGCGAGAGATTCCCTATGGCGAAACCCGCAGCTATCAGCAACAGGCCGAGCGTTTGGGGGATGCCCGCTTTGCAAGAGCGGTGGGACACGCTAACGGGCGCAACCCCATCTCCATCATCGTCCCCTGTCATCGTGTGCTTGGCAAGAACGGCAAGCTCACCGGCTTTGCCAGCGGCGTGGACAAGAAAGCCAAGCTGCTGGAATTGGAAACCCGTTACCGCCCCTTCACGCTCGAATGAAAGCGTTGGTACGCATTTCCGCGCCAATCGTGGTGGGCGGGCCGTGTCCGGTGACCACGGTGGTTTCCTCGTCCAGCGTGTAAAGTTGCTCCCGGATGGAACGCTCAAGCGCCTGATAATCCCCGCCCGGAAAATCCGTCCGCCCGATTGACCCCCGAAAGAGGGTGTCGCCTGCCGCGAGAAACTTGCTCTCTGCAAACAGGAAGCAAGTGGAGCCGGGCGTGTGCCCCGGCGTGTGCAGGGCGCATCCGCAGATGTCCGAAACCGAAATTTCTTCCTCATGCTCCAACCACTGATCCGGAGGTGGAGCGGGTTCATACGGCACTCCAAACATGCGACATTGCTCCTCCAATTGATCCCAGAGCATTTTGTCGTCCGGATGCAGGGCGAGTTCGGCCCCGGTCACTGCTTTGATGCGCCCGGAGGCGAGGAAGTGGTCGAGGTGCGCGTGAGTGTGGAGGATGCGGGTGACGGACAAACCGTGATGCTGGAGCCGTTCAAGAATGAGATCGGCATCGCCTCCGGGGTCAATCACAAGTGCCTGCTGGGTGATGGGATCGCCAAGGATGGTGCAGTTGCACTGGAGCGGGCCAACCGGAAAGGTTTCGATCACCGGCTGGGAAATTGTGGTCTCAGTCATGTCGGGTTTCGGCTTCAGGCGGACTTGCGTTTGGTGCCACGACCCCGTCGCGCTCCTGGAGGGGGCGCCTTGGCAATGACCTGCTGGCAGGCGGATTCGTCCAAAGTTTCCGGATCGGTGCCCTTGGGGATTTTGTAGTTGCTCTTGCCCTGCTTGATGTACGGGCCGAAACGTCCGTTCAGCACCTGGATTTCGCCAAAATCGTGAATCAAGCTTTTCGCCTTGGTCTCCCGACCCTCCCGGATGACTTCGAGGGCGCGTTCCAGCGTGATCGCCATTGGATCCTCCTCAGCAGGCAACGAGTGGTATTCCCGCTGAATCCGGACATAAGGACCGTAGCGCCCGCGCCCCACCGAAACGTCCCCTCCTGCCTCGTCCTGCCCCAGTGTCCGGGGCAAGGCAAAGCAATCCAGCGCCTGCTCCAGCGTGAGTTCGTGCATGTTGGAACCGACAGGAATGGAGGCGAACAGCGGCTTGTCTTCGTCGTCCTTGGTGCCGATTTGCACCATCGGTCCGAAGCGTCCCATGCGCACACTCAGTTCGCGCCCGGATTTCGGATCGGCACCCAACACCCGCGTGGCGGAGGCTTCGGCGCGAGTGACGGACTTGCCCTTTTCCTCAACGCGCTGATGGAAGGGGAAGTAGAAGCCTCCCAGCATGGAAATCCAGTCCTCGTCGCCCTGCGCGATGTGGTCGAACTGCCGCTCGATCTTGGCGGTGAAGCCGAGGTTGACGATTTCCTCAAAGTGGTTGGCGAGAAAATCGTTGACGACCTCGCCGATGTCCGTGGGCTGGAGGCGTTTGTCAGTCTCCCGCCGTTCCACATACTTGCGGTCTTGGATTGTGGAAATCGTGGGGGCGTAGGTCGAGGGGCGTCCGATGCCTTCGGATTCGAGCTTCTTCACCAGCGTTGCCTCGGTGTAGCGGGCGGGCGGCTTGGTGAACAACTGCTCTTTGCTGAAGCCTTTCAGCGTGAGCGTCTGCCCCTGCTCGACGTGTGGCAGGATCACGTCCTTCTCGCCCAGCGCAACTCCGGGGTCTTCTCCTTCCCGGACGTAAGCCCGCAAAAATCCGGGAAAAAGGATGCGCTGTCCCTTCGCTTCAAACAGGCACTCGCGCTGCGCCCCGGCTTCGACCTGCACCACGGTGCGGGCGAAATTGGCGGCGGCCATTTGACCCGCCACCATGCGACGCCAGATCAGTTCGTAAAGCCGGGCCTGCTCGTCCTTGAGGAACCCCCGGACTGCCGTTGGGGTTTTGGAGAGATCGACCGGACGAATCGCTTCGTGAGCCTCCTGTGCGTTTTTGGAGCGGTTGCGAAAACGTCGGGGTGTCGGCAGGGCAAACTTGGCTCCAAACTCCTGCGTGACCACCTGCTGCGCCTGCTTGAGCGAGTCTTCTGAGAGCGTGACCGAATCCGTTCGCATGTAGGTGATCAAGCCACCGCTGTAGCCCGGAATCTTGAAGTTGCCCTCGTAAAGCTGCTGGGCCACCGACATCGTGTGTTTGACCGAGAAACTGAGCTTAACGGAGGCATCTTGTTGCAGCGTCGAGGTTGTGAACGGCGGAGGCGGTTGGCGTTGTGTTTCCTTTTCGGTCACGGACTGCACCGCCCAGGTTCCGCTGCGGACGCTGATTTCGATGGCCTGCGCAGCGTCCTCGTTGGGCACTTTCGCGGTTTTGCCGTTGATTTTCGCAAGCTCTGCCTCAAAGCCGGGAAATTGTGCCTTGAGCCGCCAGTATTCTTCAGGTTCAAATTTCCGAATTTCACGCTCACGGTCCACGATGATGCGCACGGCAACGCTCTGCACACGCCCGGCGGAGAGTCCGGGCTTCACCTTGCGCCAGAGCAGCGGCGAGAGTTCATAACCGACGGCGCGGTCGAGGATGCGCCGCGCCTGCTGCGCGTCCACGAGTTTCTGATCCAACTCGCGGGGATTTTCGAGGGCGTTGAGGATCGCCGATTTTGTAATCTCGTGAAAGACGATGCGCTGCACCGGACGGTCATCGAGTCCCAGCGCCGCGATCAAGTGCCAAGAGATGGCTTCCCCTTCGCGGTCTTCGTCGGTTGCAAGGAAGACGGTGGTGTCCGGGCCGATTGACTTGCGGAGCGCCTTGATGGTCTTCTCCTTGTCCTTCGAGATTTGGTACTGCGGCGCAAAGTCTTGTGCAGGGTCAAAGCCGAGGTCGCGCTCCGGGAGATCCCGGACGTGGCCCATCGAGGCGGTGACGGTGTAATCCGGCCCAAGGAACTTGCTGATGGTCCGGGCTTTGGCAGGTGATTCGACGATGATCAGATTCTTTGACATGGCAGCAGTGTGTGAAACTAGGCGGCTTTGGTTTCTAGGATTTGTGGGATACGGAAGGCTTCGGGGCACAGCAGTGAACCTGCCGGAGTTTCCCAGCCACTGCGATGTGTCAATTGCGCAGCGAGGTGCCCGATGGCGTCCGAAGATTTTGCCGACAACCCACAGCCGCCAGCGGCCACGAAGAGTCGCTCCGGAACCACGGTGTCGAGGTACGGGCGGTTGGTGGGTGTGTAGGTGAGCACGCAGGGTTTGCTGTGAAAGGCCGTGGCCCGTAGGTCCGGAATCAGCGCAAACAGCGCAGCTTTGAGCGGGTCCACTTCTTCCGGACAATCCCCGGTGCGGAACCACGCCTTGAGTTCGTCCTGATTTGACGGGATACGAGGCCTGTGGGGTTCCCCTCCGATCTTGAGCAAGTTGGTTCCGTCCGGGTAGCGGATGGGCGGCAGCACATAGACATCCCGCAACGTGGGATGGTTGGCAAACCCTTGGATCACGTCCGGCATGTCCTGAAGCCGGGCGGCTTCGGCCTCGTCCAGTTCGGCAAAGAGCACGATGCGCAGTTGCACTTCAAAATCCAGCGGAGTTGGCAACACTCCGTTGCTGAACGCTCCAGACGAGACCAACACCCGCTTGGCCTGAAGCTGTTCCCCGGACGCGCACCACGCGGTGACCGATTCTGTATTCACTTCCAAGCGTTCAACATATGAGGACACTAGCGTAGCCCCGCGTTTTTGTGCAATGCGTGTCTGGGCTTGCACAAGGGCACGGGGGCTGATGTGCCCTGCCGTTCCGGATTCGAGCATTCCGGCGTGTCCACTGAGCGCGAAGTAAGGAAACCGATCCTGAAGTTCCGCACTGCGCAACGACTCGCAGGTGGTCAGGTTCAACCGCTTCCGAACCGCCTCCAGCGAGGCGTGGAGTTCCGCAAATTGTGGAGTGTCCGGAGCGACCTTCAAGCATCCTCCCGGCTGGAAAAACTGTAAGCCGCTCTCGCGTTCGATCTCCGGATAGGCATGGATCGCACGACGCGCTAGTTCCGCCCAGAGCGGATCAGGATCGAGCATCCGGGTGATGCGGCCCTCATCGTAATGGCTGGCAAACACGCCGGAATGCGACGCCCAATCTGTCGGTTCCAGCGGGCCTGCAATGACAACTTTCAAATCGGTGCCGCTGAGGTATTTTGCAGCCGCCGAGCCGATTAGACCGTTACCAATGACGAGGATATCGTACATTGCTTCCTTTGTTATTGTAGGCATCGCTCTTCTCAGGAACTAAGTTCCTTTCGTGTACGCACCACCTTGTCAAGCAGTCCAAAATCAAGGGCTTCTTCCGCAGTGAACCAGTTGTCGCGGTCAATCGCCTGTTTGATCTCATCGTAGTCGCGTCCGGTGTACTCGCAGTAGAGATTGATGAGGTGTTCCCGCGTTTTTAGAATTTCGCGGGCTTGGATTTCGCAGTCCGCCGCACGCCCCTGATAACCCATCAGCAGAGGTTGGTGGATCAGAATCTTCGCCTGTGGCATCGCAAAGCGCCGCCCCTTGTCCGCCGCGAGGCTGAGGATCGAACCCATGCTGGCGGCGAAGCCCGTGACGATGGTGGTGACGGGGCAACTGACGAAACGCAGGGTGTCAAAAATCGCGTACCCTGAGAACATCTCGCCTCCGGGAGAGTTGATGAACACCATGATCGGCGCTTCAGGATCCTCTTGCTCCAGCAGGAGGATCTGTCCGAGGACTTTCTGTGTGAGTTCGGAGTTGACTTGCTGAGAGATGATGATGGTGCGGGTTTGCAGCATCTTGGTGGCCAAGCCACCCGAGTCTATTGAGTCGTCCTTTTTTTCCTCGTCTTTTTTCATGAAGATTCCTTAAAGAGATACCGGGGTTCCGGGCAGCTAGCGCTCCATTGCAAGTTTTCACGCTAAGGGACACATTTCCGGAACGCAAGCCTTTTGTCAAACGCAGGCCAACATTCCGGAAGTGCAGTCAGTGCTGGAGAATCTGGCTCAGGAAGAGCTTGGTGCGGTCGTTCTGGGGATTGTTGAAGAATTCGTGAGGGATGTTCTGCTCGATGATCTCACCCTCGTCCATGAACATCACTTGGTGAGCAACGGCGGTGGCGAAACCCATCTCGTGGGTGACGACGAGCATGGTCATGCCGCTTTCAGCGAGTTCGATCATGACATCCAGCACCTCCTTGATCATCTCCGGATCAAGCGCAGAGGTCGGTTCGTCGAAGAGCATGATCCGGGGGTTCATGCAGAGCGAGCGGGCGATGGCGACACGCTGCTGCTGACCGCCAGAAAGCTGACCGGGATACTTGTGGGCCTGTTCCGGAATCTTGACGCGCTCCAGATACTTCATCGCCGCTTCCTCAGCTTCCGCCTTGGGAGTATTGCGCACCCAGATGGGCGCAAGCGTGAGGTTCTCCAACGCGGTCAGGTGTGGAAAGAGGTTGAAGTGCTGGAAAACCATGCCGACTTCGGAGCGGATGATTTCGATGTTCTTGAGGTCATGGGTCAGTTCCGTCCCATCCACCTCAATGGTTCCTTGCTGATGCTCCTCCAACCGATTGATGCAGCGGATCAGGGTGGATTTTCCGGAACCGGACGGGCCGCAGATAACAATGCGCTCGCCCCGGTGGACCTTCAGGTTGATGTTCTTGAGAACGTGAAAATCACCAAACCATTTGTGCATCGCGTCAATGGAGATGATCACCTCGGAAGCATCCACAGACGGTGCGGAGCTTATGTTCGTTTCGGTGTTAGCGGTCATAGTCGTGTCCGTTAGTGGCCCGTGTGCAGTTTCTTCTCAAGGTAAATCGAGTATCTCGACATGCTGAAACAGCAGATGAAGAAGAAAATCGCGATAAACAGATAGACTTCCCGGGCCAGCCCCGCCCACTCGGCATCGGCCAGCGAGGAGCGCCCGATGCCCAGCGGGTCGAGCATGCCGATGATCAGCACCAGGGTGGTGTCCTTGTAGAGACCAATGAAGGTGTTGACGATGCCGGGGATCGAGATCTTCAGCGCCTGCGGCAGGATGATCAGCCGGTTCGCCTTCCAGTAGTTGAGCCCAAGCGAATCAGCAGCTTCGTGCTGCCCGTTGGGAATGCCCTGCAAGCCGCCACGCACGACCTCGGCGATGTAAGCCGCCGAGAACAGTGTCACCATGATCAGCACCCGCACCAAGAGGTCAAAGACCGTTCCGGGCGGCATGAAGTAGTTGAGCATCGTCGAAGCCACGAAGAGCAGGGCGATCAGGGGGACGCCGCGGATGAACTCGATGAACAGCACACAGAGGATGCGCACCACCGGCATCTTTGAACGGCGCCCCAAAGCCAGCATGATTCCGAGCGGTAGCGAGAAGGTGATCCCGGTCACTCCGAGGATGAGAGTCAGCAGGATGCCGCCGAACAGGTCCGTCTCCACAGGGGAAAGCCCGAATCCGCCAACCAGCAGCCAGCCCGCAAGAAACGGAAAGATCATCGCATATCGGAGGAAAATTTTTCGTCCCGGCATCTTGTCCCAGAGGACGGACAGCACAGCAACGACCAGCATCAGAAAGGAGAGCTTGACGCGCCAGCGTTCGGGTTCCGGATAGAAACCATAGACGAAGAGCGACATGCGGTTTTCGATGAACGCCCAGCACCCGCCGGGTTGCACCCAGCCTCGGGGAAGTTCCTTGCTCAGGTAATCCGGATCGCCGGGAAACGTCATTTGCTTCCAGCAGTCCACACGATTTTCGGCGTCCCAGACGGCGTTGATCAACAGCCACTCAATCATGGAGGGAATCACGGTTCCCAGAAACCAGAGGGCCACAACGGTCATAACGATGTTGAGCGGCGAGGAGAGCAGGTTGAGCCGCACCCAGCCGATCACCCCCGTGGTTTTGATGGGTGGTGGCCAATCCGGATGTGCGCCGGGTTCGTAGTTTGGATTTGGGGTGTTGCTTTCGCTCACAAGTCCTCCGGATTACCGTTCAGCAAGTTTCATTCTGCGATTGAACCAGTTCATGAACGCAGAAATCAGCAGAGAGAAGAACAGGTAGGTCAGGAGTACGATGATCATCGTCTCCATCTCCTTGCCTGTTTGCATCAGGGTGATGCCGCCAATGGTCGCCACCACATCCATGTAGCCGATGGCGATGGCCAGCGACGAGTTCTTGGTGACATTGAGGTACATGCTTGCCAGCGGCGGGATGATGATCCGTAGTGCCTGCGGGACGATGACGAGTTGCAGAGTACGGCTGGGGCGCAACCCCACGGCGTAAGCGGCTTCCGTCTGACCGTGGCTGACAGCGAGGATACCGCCGCGCACAATCTCCGCGATGAAGGAGGCGTGGTAGTAGGAAAGCGCGAGCCAGAGGGCAAGGAATTCTGGCTTGAGTGCCATACCGCCCTTGAAGTTGAAGCCCTTGAGCGCAGGCATGCTCCAGGAAAGCGGCATGCCCATCAAGAAATAGGCGATTCCGGTGGCCCCCACAATCGCCCCCACCGAAACCCAGAACACCGGATAGATTTTTCCGGTTTCGTCCCGCACCTGCTTGGCCCAACGCCAGAAGCCGATGACGCACAGGATGGTGAGTCCCAAAATAATAACAACCACTCCGGCCCCTTCCTCAAGCACGGGGGCCGGAACATAAAAGCCACGGTTGGTCAGAAAGAAGGTGTCCGAAATGTTCATCGCCTGTTTGGGCACCGGCAGGGTGGTGACGATGATCCCATGGACGAAGAAGATGTGCAGCAGGAGCGGCACGTTGCGGGTGAATTCAATAAAGACGTAAACCATGCGGTTGACCAGCCAGTTGCTGGAGAGCCGCAGGATGCCCATGGTGAAGCCCATGACCGTTGCCAGCACAATGCTGCACACGGCCACAAAAATCGTGTTGAGGATGCCGACGGCAGCAGCCCGGAGGTGGGTGCTGCGTGAACTGTACTCGATAAAGGGCGAAAAGGTGATGTCGTAACCGGATGGCGCGAACAAGAAGTCGAAACTGAAACTCTTGCCGAGGGCCGCAAAGTTGATGGCCACATTGCGGACGACCAAGGCAAGAACCGCAAAGACAACCGTCAGCGTCACGATCTGAATGATGACGGAGCGGGTTTCTTCGTTGCCCCAGAGCCTTGCGATCAGGTTACCTGAACTTGGCTCTGTGCCAGTGGGAACACCCATCACCAGCTTGTGTCGAGAATTGGGAAGCAGGAGTGGACAGCACATGAAGCGTGTGCCGATCCCCGCAGGAACCAGCACACTTTCATGACTACCGATGAAAAGTCGCTGAGCGACGAATCAGACGATCAGCGGAACGGCGGGGAGTAGATGAGACCCCCATTCGTCCAGAGGCTGTTGATGCCACGCTCAATGCCGAGCGGGGTGTTCACGCCAATGTTGCGCTCAAAGATCTCGCCGTAGTTGCCGACCTGCTTGATGATCTGGTACGCCCAGTCCTTGCTCAAGCCAAGTTCGGCCCCCTGGTTGCCCTCGACGCCGAGCAGGCGCAGGACTTCCGGATCCTTGGAGTTCATCATGCTGTCCACGTTTGCAGAGGTGATGCCTTTCTCCTCAGCCGTGATGGTGGCGTTCAGCACCCAAGTGACGATGTCGGCCCAGTGGTCGTCCCCATGACGGACAGCGGGACCGAGCGGCTCCTTGGAGATGATCTCTGGAAGCACGATGTGGTCGTCCGGATTCGGGAAGGTGGAACGCTGCGCGGAGAGACCGGAAGCGTCCGTGGTGTAGATGTCGCAACGGCCGGCGAGGTAGTTCGTGCGTCCCTCGTCTGCGGTTTCGATCGTCACCGCTTCATACGACATGCCGTTGGCATGGAAGTAATCGGCAAGGTTCAACTCGGTGGTCGTTCCGGTGGCGATGCAGACCGATGCCCCGTCCAACTCCGTGGCACTCTTGATGTCGTACTTGGTCTTGTTGACCATGAAGCCCTGGCCGTCGTAATAGTTGACGCCCAAGAAGCGCAGTTTCACGCCCACATCACGTGTGAAAGTGATGGTGGTGTTACGCCAAAGGACATCGGCCTCTCCAGCGTTGAGGATGGTGAAACGGGTTTTCCCAGTGGACTTCACTGCCTTGATCTTGGTCGAATCCCCAAGTACAGCGGCTGCCGTGGCCCGGCAGAAGTCAATGTCGAACCCACGCCAGACGCCGTTGGCATCCGGATAGGCGAAGCCGGCGAGGCCGGTGCTGGTGACGCAACGCAGTTCTCCACGTGCTTTGACATCATCGACCGTTCCGGCGTTGGCCGTGAACACCAATGCGCCTGTGGCGATAAACGCCAGTGCGATTTTGGCAAGTGCCTTCATTATTTCTCCTTTTGAAAGCATTAATGAAAAAACCGTCCGGACCATCCGGGCGGAAAGACAAGCGGAATTATCATCCCGAGTTTGGCTCCGAAGGTCAAGCCCGAATCAATATTTGTTTTTCATCACCTCCTGAAACCCGCTCCCCAATCAGCGCAATTCAAGCAAACGTCTGACAATCTGCTCCGGGTTGAGCACTTCATCAACAGCTCCGCTTTCGACGGCCACTCGCGGCATTCCATAAACCACACAGGAGTCTTCGTCTTGTGCCATCGTGTGGGCTCCAGAGTCGTGCATTTCGGCCATCCCTTTGGCCCCGTCATTGCCCATTCCTGTCAGGATGACACCTATGGCTGCGGATCCTGCCATCGATGCCACCGAACGGAAAAGCACATCCACTGCGGGACGATGGCGGTTCACGAGTTCGCCTTCGTTCAGTCGTGCCCGGTAGCCCGCAGGGTCAGCCTCCAGGATCATGTGCATGTCCCCAGGAGCAAGTAAAGCTGTTCCGGGTAACACCCGGTCCCCTGCTTCCGCTTCTTTCACGTCAATCTTGCAGACCCGGTCCAGACTCTCGGCAAAGGAACCGGTGAATGCTTTCGGCATGTGCTGCACGATGGCGATGCCGGGCATGTCTTGGGGCAGGTTGCTCAACACTTCCCGCAGAACCTCGGTGCCGCCGGTGGAAGCGCCAATCGCGATCAAGGGTTGCTGCTTTGCAAGAGGACGACTTGGTTTTTTTGGTGGGAGGACAGCGTCGGTATCGTGTCTGGGCATCGGCTCCAGAAACCGCTGACGTGGAGTTTTTAGCTTGGCCTGCGCGGCAGCCTTGACCTTGTCGGTAATCAGGATGGCCAGTTCGTTGAGACCTTCACGCACCTCGATCTTGGGTTTTTCAATGATGTCAACTGCACCAAGTTCCAAGCTGCGTAAAGCCGTCTCGGAACCCGCTTGGGTGTAGGCACTGACCATTACCACCGGCATCGGCCTAGACTTCATCAGCCTTTCCAGAAAGGTCAGACCGTCCATCTTGGGCATCTGGACATCAAGGGTCAGCACATCCGGATTCAGTTCGGGAATCTTGCGCAGAGCGATCAGGGCATCGGGTGCGGTTCCCACCACCTCAAGCTCAGGGTCTTCGGAAAGGATGAGTTTCAAGGTCTGACGGGCGACCGCCGAATCATCAATGATGAGAACCTTGGCAGGACGGTTCATGAATGCGAGAAGCTTCGGGTTACTGGGGAGTCAGTTGGGCGAGTTCCTGCTCTGAGAGCAAACGATCAGCATCCAGCAGGATCACCATATCCGCCTTGATGTTGGCCACTCCTTGGACGAACTGGGTGTCGATGTTGGTCGCAATGTCTGCGGTTCCCTGCGTTTCCTCCTCTTCCAGGTAGACCACGTCGGCAACCGAATCAACCGTCAGGCCGACCATTTTATCTTCGACTTGGACGATGATGATAACCGTGTACTTGTCATACTCTCCGTCATCCATACTGAACCGCAGACGCAGATCCATGATAGGTATGACAAGGCCACGCAGGTTGATCATGCCGACAATAAAATCCGGCATTCCGGGAATGCGGGTCACAACTTCCGGATAGCTGATCAGTTCTCGGACCTTGAGGATCTTAAGTCCGTATTTTTCCTCCCCAAGTATGAAGGTGATCAGTTGGGTGCCCTCCCGATGTGTGAGTTCAAGGTCAAATTCCTCTTCTTCCTCAAGATCACTGAGGAACCCGATGTTGTCGGAAGTGGTATCCATAGTCACTCCTTTTTCAGGCAGCTAGGGTAGAGACATCCAGAATGAAGGAAACCGAGCCGTCTCCCATAATAGTTGCTCCGGCAATGCCGGGAACTTGGATGAAGTGATCCTCAAGGTTTTTGATCACCACAGGGCGTTGGTCAATGATTTCGTCCACAAGCATGCAGTGTTTTTGGCTGCCTTGCTGGATGACGATCACCAGTCCACGGCTGGGATCTTCGGTGGCACCGTCGAGTTTGAGGCGTTCATGAAGCCGAATCAAAGGAATGTATTCCCCACGAAGGTCAATCAGTTCCCCGCGACGTTTGAGCCGTTTGATCTGCTCGGGGCGGGGCCGCAGGGCTTCAAGCACCGCAAGCAGGGGCAGAATAAAGATCTGGACACCGACTCGAACGATCATCCCTTCAATGATAGCCAAGGTCAGAGGGAGTTTCAATCGTACCAGTGTTCCCTTGCCGACGTTGCTGTGTATTTCGATGTTGCCCAAGAGGGCTTCGATTTCGCGCTTGACCGAGTCCATGCCCACCCCGCGTCCGGAAACACTGGTCACTTCGGTGGTGGTGGTAAATCCGGGTTGGAAGATGAGCTGAAAGGCTTCCTGCTCCGAGAGTTGATCCCCGGCACTGACCAGTCCCTTGCGCACCCCGGCCTCCATGATCTTCTGCGGGTCCATCCCCTTCCCGTCATCTTCAATTTCCACAATAACAAAGCCCTCCTGATGGGAGGCTCGCAGGGCGATGGTCCCGGTGGGATCTTTGCCATGCTGCTGTCTGATTTCCGGTTCTTCAATGCCATGGTCCATGGCGTTCCGGATGAGGTGTACCAACGGACCGTGGAGTTGTTCGGTGACGGTTTTGTCGAGTTCCGTATCGGCTCCGCTGATTTCCAGTCGAATCTGCTTGTTGCTCGCAATGGCAAAATCGCGGACAAGGCGCTTCATGGGAGTGAAGATGCTGCCCACCTGCACCATGCGGACTTGGAGGATTTGATCTTGCAGTTCACGCACAGACTGCTCGTTTTCCTCGACAAATTGCAGGACCATCTCCCCGAGGTTTTCATCGATCGCGATGATTTCTTCGCTAAGACGCATCAGTCGCGACTGGTTAATCACCGTTTCTCCCACGAGGTTCTGGAGTTTGTCCAACTTATCGACGTGAACCCTGATGGACTGCACCACCTGAGTTTCCTTCATCGGCTTGAGGGTTCCTGTGTTCTCAGGAGTGTCCTCCACCTTTGGCTCCACTGTTATGCTGGTCGTCTCCACCTCTGGTGTGCTGCGATCCGGCTCGGAAGTGACCATTTCGGTGTCCAGATCCCCCTCCCGATGGGGCGGTTCGAGGGTTGATGCGGAGTCCTCGGCCTGCCGGATCATGCGCTGGTGAGCTTCCACGACAACTCCACTGTCTTCGGGGGGTGTATCAATGGACTCAATGCTGAGGTCGTTGCCTTCCTGAAAGAAAACGAGGATGTTTTCGATTTCCGTAAGTGGAGATTCGGTGACGAGCTTGAGGCTCCACCACAGGTATAATCGTGCCGGATCAAAGTCTTCGAGATCTGGAAGTTTTCCGGGATGAACAATGACGGCCATTTCTCCGAGTTCATCAAGCTGCCGTAGCAGCAACAGAGGATCCCCCCCTCTCTGGAACAGGTCGTGGCTGAATTTCAAAGTCAGCAGGTAAGCTTGCCGATGCTCCGCAACAGGAGACGGAGCGGGAGGCTCCGGCTCTGCATTCTCAACAGGTGCGCTGCTCGGTGCGGTCGGTTGTTTGGGAGCCGTGCTGTCAAAAGACTGAATCTGGTGCAGGGTTTCCTCCTTCAGAGCCTGATTGATCTCTCCTTCACCGCGCAGACTGCGGATGAAGGACTGGAGACAATCCAAGGATTTCAGCAACAGGGAAACAAGTTGCGGAGTGCATTCAAGCTGACCTGAGCGAATCCGGTCCAGTATTGATTCTAGTTGATGGGTATAATTTGCAAGTTCCGTTTGTGCGACCATCCCGGCTCCACCCTTCAGGGTGTGGACATCACGGAAGACACGCCCCACCAGTTCACGGTTCTGCGGTTCGGACTCGAGTTCCAGCAGGGCGGTTTCGAGGTCTTGGAGCAAATCTTCTGCTTCCTCAATGAACTCGTCAACGGGAAGTTGGTCGGGGGTCATTTTTGGGTAAAGGTATAAATGCCGTCCCAATTGCGGGGCGGAGGATTCTTGAGGAACTGCCGACAGCGTTCCGCATAGAGCGGGAAGACTGCATCCTGAGGACACCCTTGATGACAGTCCTCAAAAGCTTGCAGACCCTTTTTCCATTGGCGCTTGCGGTAGCAAGCCAAACCGTCCTCAAAAATATCAAAACTATCTTGCTTGGCTTGCTTGAGAGCCGGAGCGTCACCATTAAAAACTTCATAAATGGTCACCGGCGCCTGACGTCCTTTGACCATCACTCGGTCCAACTCCCGTAGTAATAGGTCCTTCCTGTTTTCGAGGAGATCAAAGGTATCATTAGAAATGATCACTGGACACCCGTAATGCTTCGTCAACCCTTCTAGTCTGGAAGCCAGATTGACGGCATCGCCAAGCACCGTGGAGTCCATGCGCTCTTCAAAACCAATCGTTCCGATGATCACGTTCCCGCTGTGAATCCCAATCCCCATCGCCACCGGGGTCAATTTTTGTTTCCGGCGTTTGACATTGAGCTTGGCCAGCATCTTCTGCATTCCCAGTGCCGCATCAATCGCGTTTCTCGCCTCTTCCGCATCGGACTGATCTGGGCTGTCGAAGACGGCCATGATTGCGTCACCAATAAATTTATCTACAAACCCGTGGTTCTCCATGATTGGCGGATTCATCTGCTTCAGGTAGCCGTTCAGGAAATCCATCAGTTCCTGAGGGGAGTAGCTTTCTGAAATCTCCGTGAAGGAGCGGATATCGGAAAACAGGATGGTGATATTGTCACTTTCTGCATGGCCGAATCTGAGATTCTCCAGTCCATCCGGCGCAATACGCGTGAGAAACTCCTTGGGCACAAACTTTTCAAAAATTCCCGTCAGTTTTGCAATTGCTTCGGTTTCGGCGAGGCGAATTTTTGTCTCCTTGAGATCCTCGTAAGCTTTTTTCTGAAGCACGAGGGATTTTTCTAGGTCCCGGTTCAACTGATGAGTCAAATCTTCTGCATGCTTGATACGGATTAAAACTTTGATCCGGGCCAGTAATTCATCAGGATCGAAAGGTTTTGGCAGATAATCCTCTGCTTCAAGTTCTGCAAGTCCTTTCACCAACTGACTCATCTCGACCTGCGCCGTCAGAAACAACACGGGGATTCTCTTCCAATCCTCATCTTTTTTTAAAATCCGGATGCACTCATCCCCACTCATCTTTGGCATGTTCCGATCCAACAAAATGAGATCGGGAAATTCCTGCTGGTGGAGTTGAGAGAGCCAGTTCAGTGCTTGATGGCCATCGGCCTGCTCAATCACTTCATACTCTTCTGGCCCAGAATCTAGTATTCGGCGGACATGATTTCGGATCATCCGGGAATCATCTACAACTAATATTTTAGAATTCATTCATTTCACATTGAAGACGGTAATGTTTCATTTTTTCTTGAAAACATTATGTCGAATTTTGGTTACCCCTTCGACTTGATGCCCTGTTTCCGTACCGCCAAAAATTAGATAACCGTCTCGGGCCAGAAATTCAACCAATTTGTCGAGAATCATCGTTCTAGTTTCATTGTTGAAATAATAAAGTACATTACGGCAAAAAATGACCTCGAATTTCGTAGCAATAGGATAACGAGAATCCAACAGATTCAGTATTCTAAATTCAACCCTTTGCTTGATGTGTTCACGAACCTGAAGCTGGCGGTTTTTATTGTTATTTTTGATGTACCGGAAGTGTTTCCCCTGAACAGGACGTGGGATGGTTTGTAATTGGTTTTCATCGTAAACTCCCTGTATTGCATAAAATAATACGTCTGTGTTGACATCAGAAGCCAGTATTTTAAATCCTTCCGGGGTTCTTGATAATAATTGGGCCAACTGATCAGTTTCAAAAGCAAGGGTGTAGGCTTCTTCGCCCGTTGAACAGCCTACACTCCAGATACGTATTTTTTCCCGTTTTCCTGTATTGATTTGGTGGAAATATTCAGGGAGAACATTCTCCCTGAACCAATCAAACAGTGCCGGGTCTCGGTAAAATTCTGTTTTTGTAGTGGTTACTAAATTGTAAAAATACTGAAGTTCCCCCTTGTTCTTGCTGTCTTGCAGTACTTGGAAGTACTCATCGTAATCCAAACCCAGCTCGTACAACCTAGAGTTGAGGCGACCGTGCAGCAGGTATTGCTTCCCCTTGCTCCAGTCAATGCCTAGCTGAGATTCGACAAATTCTTGATACTTTTGATACTGTATATCACTCGGTTTTTGAACCACCATAAAAACTAATATCTGAAGAATCGATCAATTCCCTCAACAAAAGAACTTTCAGACTTAGGCTGTTCGGATTATTTGAAGGGTGATAAATTTCTCAATTTATTGAGTGCCTTCCCTGGGTCATGATTCATCATTGCTGGATTGGATTCGGACTCTTCTGCTGAATCTCGATCATGTGTGTTTTTAGATTCAATGAGATAGGAGTCGGTTGTTGGAAGAGTTTTTGCGGCATTAGGATCAGTTTCCTCACCAACCTTGAAGCTGTTGAGTAGCTCCTCAAGGTGTTTTGTGTCTTGGGCCATACTGGAACTGGCTCTAGCATTTTCTTCGACTAGAGTGGCATTCTCCTGAGTGATTCGCTGCATGTCAGCAATGGTTGTGTTGATCTGCCCCACACCCTCTGCCTGTTCTGTAGCTGCGACTTTGATGTTTTCCATAACTTCCGAAACTTCGAGGAATGCTTGAATGATGTCATTCAAGTTGGAGTCACTTTCATTTTTCAGATGGTTGAGTATCGATTCAATTTTAGATCTCATTTCCTGAGTACCTTTTTCTCCCTCAGTGACTAGCTGCCGACCCGCCTCAATGCTCTCAAGGGTGTTTTCAATCAAGACTCCGATTTCTTTTGAAGCTTTCGCTGAACGATGAGCCAGTTTTCTCACTTCCGTGGCGACAACAGCAAACCCCTTACCATGTTCCCCTGCGCGGGCGGCTTCAACGGATGCATTCAGTGCGAGCAAATTGGTCTGGAACGCAACGTCGTTGATCAAGGTGATGATTCCAGCAATTTTTTTCGAACTCTTCATGATGTCTTCCATGGCATTGACGACTCTGGAGTTTGTCTCCTGAAGATTTAAGAGCATTTCTTGGTTGGTTTCGATCGATTTGTTGACGGTATCTAGAAGCTGCTGGCGGCTGTTTTCCACGGATTGCTGCGCGTTTTTTGTTAGATCACTGGCGTTTTTGGCTTCTTCGGCACTGTTCTGGACAATGCTGTTGATTTCCTCCATAGAACTTGCGGTTTCTTCCAAAGATGCACTTTGCTGATGTGTTCGTGTCGAAAGCTCTTGGTTCCCCGCAGCCATCTCTTGGGAAACTTTGTTGATATTGTGAGAGCGTTTTTTGACTTGAACAATGATGTTGTTTAGTTTTTTGAGAAACAAATTATACCAGTTTGATAGATTCCCAAGCTCGTCTTGTCCAGAGACTAGGATTCTTTTTGTGAGATCCCCCTCCCCTTGAGCAATGTCTTTGGCCATCTCAACGAGATTATCAACAGGATTGGTGATGGATCTGCGGACAAGAAAACCAAAAAAGAGACTAACTAGCACACCGATGGCTGATACAACAAGAACCACCCAGATGAATTCTTCTGCTTCACTGATTACACTTTTATTGACAAGATCAATGTCTTTATTGACGACTGAATTGATGTCATCCAATATGTGCGACAATCCTAAATTTGTATCAGAAAAATGATTAGCTAGTAGCTCGCTTGCAATAATTACGCTTCCGGATTTTTTTGCACTTTCAAAAGTTTTCGTGAAGTTTAAATCCATCTTATTGAAGGAGTCGATGTTATCTTGGACATCGGTTTCTTTGACGATGGCAGATAGTTCTTGTTGGATTCCAGAATACTCAATAAGAATCTTGTCTAAATTGTTGAGGTTGTTTAAATCAGTTGTATTGGTTTTTTTATCTTCTTTTTTTTGTGATGAACTGACCATCTCGTCCAATTTTTCTATTAGTAACGTCAGGCGATGATATAGATTTTTATTCAATAAACCATCTTCAGGATTTTCTTCGCCGCCCATCATTTTTGCCATAAATTCCTCATACGCCGGCTTTCCTGCGATGAGTCCTCGTTTGGACCTGATGCGGAAGATGATTCTTTTGCGCTGCCCTTTGAATTCGTTAAAGGCATTGATTAAAATGGATATATTTTTTTTGGATTGTGGTGTTGATATTAATTTTTCTAGAGAATTTATTGCGATTTTTTTTGTAAGCACATTTAGTCTATTTATATCTGTATTTATCAAGCTCAAATCTGAAGAAATTATGGTTTTTAGTCTTGAATTCCCTAAGGTTGTTTTTAGATTTTCAAGTTCAAATTCTTTTATGTTTCTAGTGATCATAAAATTGTAAACAAAATCTTGATTTTTGTGTTTTTCTTTGAAGGCATTCCAGTTATTTTTATTAGTGTCACCTGAAATATTTGAATCAAATTCATCTAACTGGTCCCCTCTTAAAGAGTATCGGTGTGAGCTTGTCACCTCACTTTGGTTGATTGAGTTGTTATTTTCTGTTTTTAATTTTGTTAGCGATTCTTCAATTCGACCAATCGAATCTTTAATGACTTGGATGCCTTTTTTAGCAGATTCCTCGGTTACATTCAAATAAAATGACTGCGCGTAGCCTTTGAGTTTGGCTTGTTCAATTCTGATTAAATCCAAATTTATTTTGTAGGTGGATAAAACCTCAGAGCTATAATGCAGGGTCTTTGACAGATCTAAAAATGAATTAATCACTAATCCGGAAATGGTGATAGTAATGATGGAATTTATTAAGAAGATAAAAAATATCTTTCTGCTGATTGTAATAGACAGTAATTTCATTTTACTTTCTCTTATGAGATAGGTTGAACAGGATCAAGAAAATGCTGTTCCAGTCCTACAAGATTAAGAAGATCAAGAAGATTTTCTTTCAAATGAACGAACTCTAGGTTTTTATTATTTTTTAGAAGATTCCGTTTTAAGCACAAAAAATACTGTAACACCGCAGTGTCCAATGATGTCACTTCTTGCATATCAAACTGGAGATGCGTGCCGAGTGAGTCAAGTTCAGATTCAAGTACCTCTTTGATCTCAGTAATGTTTTCTAGGGAGAGCGATTCCTTGAAAAAGATTATGTTTTCATTGATGGTGTATTTCATAACTCGGATGTCTTATCTCAAGATCAGGCTTCAATGCAGTTGCTGGTCTGATGTTGTGATCCCCTGCGCTCCTGTCTAAGCACCTGAACAAAAATTCCCTGACCATTCAACAGGTTGGGCGAAGGCCGTGAAGATCGTGCCCAACATCAGGTTCCCAGAGCGTTGGGTGTACTGCATCACCCATAATGGATCCCAAGGGTAAAGCCATCAAGCACGGATGTCAAGCCGGTGCGCTTTCCCTTTGGGGTGGAGTGCCCTAGGATGGGGCCGTCCGCCTAATCAACGGTTTCCTCTTCTTTGAATGCTCCGCATGGTTCCTTGGTGCCGCTGGTTCGGTTTGTTGCTCGAAGACTTCTTCACCGGGACCGCCTACGGGGTGCGACTGGAGGAGGAGCTTTCGCTCAAGCGGCAGTTCCTCGACGTGCTGATCCTGCGCCGGGGGGATGGCCCGGAGCCGGAGTCGCTGCCCGACGGTCTAGAGGGGCTGGGCGAGCACAACCTCGTCACCTCAAGTCCTCGGCAGAATCCCTGGACTCGTGGGCGCTGGACGAGTTGTTCGGGCACTACGTCAACTACCACAAGCAACTCCGGGAGCAGAACGTTGATGCCCTGGAGTCAGCGTTCCGGTTCTACGCGGTCAGCCCCACCACCCGCGCAGCCTGCTCCAACAGGTGACGGCGGAATAAAAAAGCGCGGGTACGTTCGACATTCTTTGAGGCACGTACCGAGTGCGGCTGGTCGTGCTGCGCGACATCCCGGACGCCCGCACAACGTGCCGTGGCAGATCTTCAGCGACGAGTCCCGCCGCGTCGAGTCCGGGCTGCAATGCTACGACTGGCACCAGGAGGAGGCCCGGAGCCTGATCAACCAGTTCGCCCAACACTACCACTTTGAAGGAGCACTCATGGCCTCACGCTGCACGACTTTGCCCTCGACTTCACGAAGGAACACCTCCACGAACTGCCCCCCGGAGGTGCTGCGCAACGCCCTGCCTCCGGAGGAACGTCTCAAGGGACTCACCCCGAAGAAATCCTCGAGGGGCTGGAAATCGAAGAGGTTGCCGTGACGGGACTTATGAAGCTCGTCAATCAGGCTCTCGCTCTGTTCGCGGGCCGTGTTGAGCAGCTTCGTATCCATCGGATAAGGAATGTCAGCCGGGGCACAGGTGGCATCGACCACGAGTCGCCCTTCACGTCTCAGTTGCAACTGCTCCTGCTCTCCCTCCGCGGTGTCCGGAGCAGCTTCGCCCTCGGATTCACTCTGGCAGGAAGCAGGTGGGGCATCGGAAGCCACGTCCTCACCCAACGAGTCTGCACGCAGCTTCCGGATCACGTCCTCGTATGGCAGTTATGCATGTCCGACAAACCCTTGTTGTGAGTGAACGTCGAACTTGTCGTGTGATCGGTCAGCATCGTTCCACTCAACGTAAAAGGCCGGAGGGAAAAGTGGATGAAGAGCTTTTAACCGCGGATATCATTAAGCTTGCCAGAGAATATGGTCGCTATGGTTATCGTCGGATTGCGGTTATGCTGAAAAACGCTGGTTGGCAGGTCAATGCCAAAAGGGTTGAGCGTATCTGGCAACGTGAGGGGCTGAAGGTCCCAATGAAACAACCCAAACGGGGCCGTCTTTGGTTCAATGATGGATCATGTGTGAGACTGAGGGCTTTAAGGCCTAATCATGTCTGGTCCTATGACTTCGTACATGATCGAACCTATGATGGCAAAGCATTCAGAACACTCAACATTCTGGACGAATACACTCGTGAATGCCTGGCGATCCGAGTGGACCGAAAACTCAACTCAGAGAATGTTATCGATGTTTTGACCGATCTTTTCATCATCAGGGGGTTCCCAGAATACATCAGATCTGACAATGGACCTGAGTTTGTAGCGAAGTCGGTAAGAAACTGGATCTCAGCAGTTGGAGCGAAAACTGCTTATATCGAACCTGGCAGTCCCTGGAAAAACGGATTTTGCGAAAGCTTTAATGCGCGACTTAGAGACGAATTCCTGAATGGAGAGATATTCTATACACTTATGGAAGCGAAGATTCTCATAGAACAATGGCGAGTCCACTACAAAACTTTGAGGCCTCACAGTTCTTTGAATTTGAAATCTCCTGCTCCTGAATCATTGTTGCAAGTGGATCCAATTATTATGATAAACTAACATTCAACCTGGACCACTTAAAGGGGGCAGATCAGTTTCAGCACTGAACCTACGCAAGAAATATTCTTGACCGTTGACGATCCATCGTACCCTTTTCATAATCTCTGAGCGGTACTTCTTTAACCAAACAATTTTGGCCAAAGTCCACGACGAAGATATCGGCATCCCAGTGATGGCACGATACCTTTCATCCGGGAAAAGTTGACGTAGTTTTTCCTCAACCTTTTTCGTGCGGCTGTCGCTCCAAACCACAGCCGGGTCCAAAAGTTTCTCATTCTCGTCCAACAATGCAAAAGTGCCACGCTGGCTCGAGAAACCGATCGACCGGATTGTTGCTCCTTTGTGATTTACAGAATAATTCAACGCAAGCTGACTGGCTTTGCAGATTCCTTCCCACACCTCTTCCATATTTTGTTCAACCCAACCAGGATGTGGGTACATGCATGAGTATTTCTGGTATCCATTCGCAATTTCTGATCCATTTTCGTCAAACAAAGCTTGCCTCTCTTCACCAGACGGTGAGTTGCACTTACGAGTTGAATCCGCGTACAAATATGTCCATGTTTTAGTTAATAATATTTGTTTCTGCAGTTAAAGTGACCTAATCCAAATGACCTGCCTCCCAAAAAGTAGTCTACCTGATAGTATGGGAATTTGATCCATAATCCTCCCACCCACTAAAGCCCCGGCCCCATCGGTACACAGGAATCCTTTGCCAAGGATCAAGATGCAGGCCTGATCCAAATGGAGGGGCTGGACGCACCTGAAGAGTAGGCCCCCACCCCCACTAAGTCCCCACCCATCGATACATGAAATTGATAGTTCTAGTTCTTTCAGAACCGGTCCGGGTGTCAGGCATTCCCCGCCACTTTGCGTTCTTCTTCTGCGACAACCGCTTGCATGCCGTCCCACTCATGCCACATGTTGCACATGGCGTATTTCGAGCGCTCCCAGGGGTTGTCTCCCTCCTCATAGTCGAGCCATGTTCCCATGAAGCCTCGGTCTGGGTGATCCGTTGCGCCATTGACGATTTTATCAGGTTGGCGTTTTTTGTGACGAAGACGGAAGAATACGTTTTTGCGTGACTCGGTTCCTAGTTCGTTTCTAGAACCGGTATGAGGCATCTGATAAATCTTTATACAGGCATCACCCGGTTCCATCAGGAGCTGAGTCGGTTTCGGCCAGTGCTTCCCATCAGGCGTCGTCTCGGAGGATTCATCGATAAACTGGTTGAGGACTGCTTCAGGTGTGTAAACCAACCCACATCTGTTCGGGACATCATGATTCAGACGGGACCAGCCAGGGCCTTCGACGCCGATATGATTGTTCGTGTCCCGTTGCCAGCGGAAGAATTTCTCGACGGCGTGGTGCGCGCCCGGAAGAATGCCCGTTTGGCCGCAACCTTCCACCGTTTGGTCGCTCAGGCTGACGATGGCGAATCCGGTAAAACTGCCAAGTCCGAGCGTCATATCTGGATCTTGGAACATTGGGACGATGTTGTCCCCTATCACTTCAGCACTGATTCCGAGATCCCCTTTGGGTCCTGAGGCGATATAGCGGTTGTAGATTTCCTCAGGGGTGCCTTTCTGCACCTCTTGTGGAACGTTGATGGTCATGCTTCCGTCGATGTGAATACCAGCGCCATAGTAGGGCATGTCCTTGTCACGGTAACCGAGGGTTGTGAAATGATTGCCAGGTTGGGTCACCGGAAGAATGGCAGGATGACATAAAGTGGGCGGATCGAATGGGCCCATAAGGTCCTGGAGAATCGGCGTGAGCGAAGAGGCGTTGACGAGATCGGTTAATTCCTTGCTTTTGCTAAACCAGGCAGGGTTTTGGTCTTCAAGGCTGAGGAGCTTGCCTTTGTTTGCCGCCAAAGTCTGTATCTGTTTTTCTAACTTTTCCTTTCTTTTATAAGGTTTATCATCTATTAATACCTTTCCATCATTTATTTGGGCTAGTGACGCCTCGACGAGGTCTTGAGAGACGGCGTTTTTGAGGATGATGTAGCCGTCACGATAAAAGGCTCGCTTTTGTTCTAGGGTTAGTTTGTTATCCATATTGATGTATTGTTGAAAGGTTTTGGGGACAATCTTCTAGTATTGAATTCACGCAGTCCTAAAAAGATTCTAGCTATGCCTCAACTCTTAACTCCTACTTTTTGAGCTTCCTTTTGTTCGTGTTGGTCAAAAAAATCTCTGCCCGCCGTTTCGGTTTTGTGGTTCATGCCGCCTTGAGCCAAGCTTTGATGGGGAAGTCACCTCTGAGGTTGTGCAGTCCGCAGACGGTCTCCATGACCATGTCCTCAAAGTCTGTCCTGAGGTTTCGGTAGACGTCTCGTGTGACGCGGAAGACCTTGACTCCGGCGATGCTGTGTTCGACACGCACCCGTACCCTTCAAATGCGGCGGTTGGCCTCCTTCTCCTCCGGAGTCAGTTCGTCGCGCTCATCTGCTGCGTCGAATCCGATGCATCTGACTCCAACAGGACTTACGCAAAAAACTGGGGTTGTTTTTAAAATAACTAATAATTTCTAAAGTATTAAGTGCTCATGTGAAGGAATATCTTCATTCATAAAATTATTCATGTCCAACAAGCGAAACCCATTCACTATTATTTTTGTTGGATTTTAGGGCTGCATCAATAAATTCCAT
>LWDU01042444.1_pt1 | contig 47547 bp, 52 predicted proteins | sample 727161 | NCBI WGS metagenome assembly LWDU01 (sample SAMN04566230, study PRJNA314399) | hydrothermal vent metagenome | isolation source: deep sea hydrothermal plume seawater | place: Mexico: Gulf of California, Guaymas Basin | collected 2004-07-11
GAGAGGGTGGTGTTTTGACGCCTTTAGGTACAGAAAAACTCATGCCTTCAGCTTGCCCTTCGCCATGGTAGGGGTCTTGACCTAAGATGACAACCCTTGTCTTTGCGTAGCTGGAAAGCTCAAAGGCTTTATACCAAGAGCCACTTGGTGGGTAAATAGTTTTTGAAAGTTGTGTTTGCTGATTTAAAAAACCGAGCAGGTTTTGAAAACAATCCTTTTCTGAAATACCGTCTAAGTGCATAGACCAGTCGCCAATATCGCTATTCATTGTTAATTGTATTGAGCATGATTCTAATTAAAATACGAGCCATTCATTTATTTTTTTTTACGAAAAAAACGAAGCCCATTATAACAAGGATTAAGAATGACGGATTGGTTGGCACGCTGGCAAAATAATAAAATTGGATGGCATGCCGATACTGTTAATCGATCGTTGGTTGATTATTTTGAGTTGCTAGAGTTAGCATCTGGGGCAAGTGTGTTTGTACCACTTTGTGGCAAAAGTATCGACATGATTTACTTGTCAGAAATGGGCTTTTCAGTGATTGGTGTGGAATTGAGCTCTGTTGGTGTTGAGCAGTTTTTTGTTGGCAATGGCCTGCAGTACTCGGTTAGTGAAATTGACGAATTTGTGCTTTATCGATCCGATCGTATTAAGATTTACTGCGGTGATTATTTTAAATTGACCGCCAAGCACTTGTTGAGCGTGTCCGCTGTTTATGATCGAGCGTCATTGATAGCGTTAGACCTGAAGTTAAGAGAAAAATACGCACAGCATTTAGCTGCTATAATACCGCGTGATGTGCGAATTCTGTTGTTAACACTTATTTATCCGCAGCATCAAATGAGCGGCCCACCTTTTTCCGTTAGCAATTCGGAGGTTGAGTCGCTTTTTAGTTCGGCTTTCAAGTATCGACAATTGCACTGTTTTAACGATATTGATAATGAGCCTAAATTTCTGCGCGCTGGCGTAGATTGTGTTGAGAATGCAGCTTATTTGCTGCAAAAAGGAAGAGAGTAATGGCAAAAAAAATGACGGGCATAGTCGCTCAATTTGGTACAAAGGGATACGGCTTTATCACTGGTGATGATGGTGAGAAGTATTTTGTACATCAAAAGAACGTTTACAACAAATCACGCTTAAGCGGTGATACTAGAGTTGTGTTTAAAATAGAAACTTCAGACAAGGGTCTTGTTGCTGTTGATGTCAAGCTTGAGAAAAGCGCCGAGGATAAGAAGCCGCTAACCGATAGCACGATTAAGTTAATGTTCACCTTCTTGCTGGTGATGCAAATTATCACATCCTACTACGCATTTTTTAGATGAAAAAACTGATCGTTTTTGCTTTGACGATCGTTTTATCGGGTTGTTTTTCAACCCCTGCAAGAGAGGTTGTTGATATTTGCCAACTCCTTGATGAAGAGGTTAGCTGGTACCAAGCCGTTAAAAAAAGCGAACAGAAATATCAAGTGCCAATGAATTTACAATTGGCTATTATTTACCAAGAATCGCATTTTGCCTCTAGAGCGCAACCAGCAAGAGCCACCTATCTTGGCTTTATACCAGGACCAAGGCCCAGTTCTTCTTACGGCTATGCGCAAGCAAAAACTGAAACTTGGGAGTGGTATCAGCTGAAAACCGGCAATAGCGATGCCAGTCGTAGTAATTTTTCCGATTCAGTCGATTTTGTTGGTTGGTATGTCAATCAATCGAAAGTCCGCTCTAAAATCTCTAAATCGGACGCTTACAACCAGTATTTAGCTTATCACGAAGGCCATAACGGCTTTAACAAAAAAAGCTATAAAGACAAGGCTTGGTTGCTAAAAGTTGCAAAGCAAGTTGAGAAAAAATCGAATGATTACAAGCGACAACTTTCCAAGTGTCGAGCGCATTTAGATAGCAATAGGTTGTGGTCGTTCTTCTAAATAATGTGGTTTAAGGTATTAGAGAAGCCACCTGAGCCGAACGCCATGGCTGAGATCTCTGTTGGCGATAATCAACTTGTTTTAACAAATTACAATGGAAAGCTTTATTGCTTTAATAACCGCTGCCCGCACGAAGATTTCCAGCTGAGCTTTGGTTGCGTTCAAAAAGGCAAAGTAAAGTGCTCTCTGCATGGATTTTCTTTTGATCTTGTCAGTGGTGAAAGCTCTGAAGAGGGTGTTGAGTCGCTAAACTTATTTCGCGTTAAAATAGAGAAAGATGTTATTTACGTTGAGATAAACCCCGACCAATGAGCGCACAAACTTTAATCCATTCTATTATTCAAAGAATCGCCACCGGCCCCGAGTTAAGTAAAAATATTGAACTTGAGGAGGCCAGTGCTGCAATGAGCGCCATTCTTGATGGTGAGATAGATGACGTTCAATCGGCTATTTTTTTGATAGCGCTACGAATGAAGCGAGAAACCGTTGAGGAGAATTTTGGAATACTGGACGCTATATTACAAGCAACGGGCTGCCAACAAGCCGATATAGAGGATTTGGTTGACTTAGGTGACCCTTACAGTGGCTACAATCGATCGATTCCTATTTCAGCTTTTTTGCCGCCGTTATTAGCCGAACTGGGCTTGCCATGCATTATTCATGGATTGGATGGTGTTACACCCAAGTTTGGCCTTACTCACAAACACGTTAATCAGGCTTTGGGTAACAAAACTGAGTTAAGTGTTGGAGAGGCAAAGACACAACTTGAAGACAATCAAAAAGGTTGGGCCTATCTTGATCAAAGTCGCTATTGTGCGTCACTGCATGCCCTGGTTCCTCTGAGAAATAAGATTGTCAAAAGAACGGTTGTGAATACTGTGGAGAGTCTTATTGGCCCAATCAGGGCGAAGTACACACATTCTATTTTGGGCTTTGTGCATAAGCCTTATCCGCCCATTTATGCCGCTTTAACAGCGAGAGCTGGTTTTGATACCAGTTTGGTTATTCGGGGTGTTGAAGGGGGTGTTGTGCCTTCATTGCGCCAAAAAGGTCTGATGATCTCTTATGTGGGTGAAGTGGAAAGAGCTCGAGTAGAAATAGACCCTAAGGCTATGGGTATAGAGCAGGCGTTAAGAGCAATTGCTTTTCCTCGAAAAATGACCACGGATAGCGATAAGGTGGCCCTCGCAGAGTATACAGTTACCCTGGGAAGGGCTGCACTTTCGGGTGAAAAGGGTATGTTTTATGATGGCTTGGTTTATACAGCGAGCCTCATCCTTTGGCATCTAGGAAAAACCATAGATTTGACTTGTGCTGCGGACCAAGTTAGAGAGGTTCTGGATTCGGCTCGGACACTTAAAAGACTCTAAAGGCGATAGACCTTAGCCAACGATACCGCCCTTGATTAATTGCTTTATTTTGTCATCACTGTAGCCCAGATCGTCAGAAAGTATGGTGGCGCCATGCTGTGATAGGTCCGGCGAGGCAGAATTGTATTGAAGTGGCGTTTCGGATAGATTAATAGGTGAGGCGATGGTTTTAATCAGTTTACCATTGCTGTCTGGAACCTCTCTAACAAGATTTCGATGTTTGATTTGGTCATGATTGAAAACTTGTTCTAACGTGTTGACACGGCCACATGGAACACCACGAGCCCTTAAGCTCTCAACCCACCAATCGGTTGTATGGCCCGCCATGCATTCAGCCACCAGTGGAATTAAAGCTGCTCGATTAAGTACGCGCTGTTCGTTAACAACATAATTTGGATTATCGGCAAGCTCTGGGCGGCCTGCAAGTTCACAAAATTTTCGGTATTGAGTGTCATTTCCAATCGCTAAAATTATGTCTCCATCAGCGGTTTTAAAGGTTTGGTAGGGCACAATATTGGGGTGGCCATTGCCACGCCTCTTGGGGTTCTCGCCAGTCGCCAAATAATTCATACCTTGGTTGGCGAGGGTTGCTGCCTGTACGTCAAGTAAGGCGATATCAATATATTGCCCTTTGTTGGTGTGGTTTCGAGCAAGTAGCGCGGCGAGTATCGCGTTACAACTGTAAAGACCTGTCATCACATCAGCAAGGGCAACGCCTACCTTCATGGGTTCGCCATTAACCTCTCCTGTAATACTCATCAGCCCACCTTCGGCTTGAATCATTGCATCATACCCCGCTCTATTAGAGGCTGGACCGGTTTGGCCAAAGCCTGTGATAGAGCAGTAGACTAAATTCGGATTAAGTTTTTTGAGTGCTGGATAATCCAGGCCGTATTTAATAAGACCGCCTACTTTGAAATTCTCAATAACAACGTCCGCGGTACTGATCAGTTCTTGGATTATTTTTTGACCAGATTCGTGTCTTATATCAATCGCAATTGATTGTTTGTTGCGATTTACACAATGAAAATAGGCGGATTGAGGGGGCTGAGAATCGCTCTGCTCTTTTATAAAGGGCGGCCCCCAAAATCTCGTGTCATCTCCTTTAACGGGTTGCTCAACTTTGATGACTTGAGCGCCCATATCAGCCAACATTTGTGAGGCCCAGGGTCCAGCTAAAATACGACTTAGGTCAATAACTTTAATGCCTTGAAGTGCTTCGGCCATTAGAAGAATGCCTGCAAGCCAGTGATGGCCTTTCCCAGAATAAGTGCATGCACATCATGTGTGCCTTCATAGGTATTAACCGCCTCGAGGTTCATCATATGACGAATGACACCAAATTCATCATTAATGCCATAGCCGCCATGCATGTCTCTGGCATTGCGTGCAATATCTAATGCTTTTCCACAGTTGTTGCGCTTCATCATGGAAATTAGCTCGACTGGGCATTCGCCGTTATCCATAAGTCGACCCATTTGCAGGCAGCCCTGCAGGCCAATACTAATTTCAGTTTGCATGTCAGCCAGTTTTTTTTGAATGAGCTGATTTGCTGCTAGAGGCCTATTAAATTGTATTCTGTCTAGGGTGTAATTTCGTGCTGCCTCAAAGCAGAACTCGGCGGCACCAAGAGAACCCCAAGCAATACCATAGCGCGCCTTATTTAAACAGCCAAATGGTCCGCCCAAACCACTTGTGTCAGGAAAATGATTGTCTTCTGGTACAAAGACGTTATCCATAACAATCTCGCCAGTGATTGAGGCGCGAAGTGAGAATTTACCCTCAATTTTCGGAGCCGATAAGCCCTCCATCCCTTTTTCAAGGATGAAGCCACGAATAACACCTTCTAACTTAGCCCAAACAACAAAGACATCAGCAATCGGCGAATTGGTGATCCACATTTTGTTGCCTGTTAGTCGGTAACCGCCGTCGACTCTTACTGCACGGGAGGACATTGAGGCTGGGTCACTTCCTGAGTTCGGTTCGGTCAAGCCAAAGCAGCCAATCCAATCACCAATTAGTAGTCTTGGTAAGTATTTCTTCTTCTGCTCTTCAGTTCCATAGCTATAAATGGGATGTATAACTAGAGAGGATTGAACGCTCATTGCGCTGCGATAGCCACTATCTACGCGTTCAACTTCACGAGCAATCAGCCCGTAGCTTACATAGTTGACTTCACTGCCACCATATTCTGCAGGCAATGTCGCCCCCAAAAGGCCTAATTGACCGAGTTCGGTCATAATATCACGATCAAAACTCTCGTTTCGATTTGCCATTAGTATGCGCGGCATAAGATTGGACTGACAATAGTCATGAGCTGTGTCTCGTATAAGCTTTTCTTCGCCCGTTAGTTGCCCCTCTAAAAACATAGCATCTTGCCAGTTAAACGGTGTAAATGATCTTCCCATATCGCACTCCTAATTATCAATAAAATTTGTGATCACAAACGGATTATAGCGAAATAAATTTGCTATGATTGCAAAAAAAATGAGAGACAAGAAAAAGTGTGTTGTTTTATTCAGCTGGAGAATTGCTTGGCGTTTAAATTGGCGTATTCGCCAGATTGAGAGAGTAGCTCTTCATGAGAACCTTGCTCAATAATCTCACCTTCTTTTAAGACCACAATACGATCTGCATTTTGAATGGTGCTAAGTCTGTGGGCAATGATGATGGTTGTGCGACCCTCTTGCATTTTGTCAATTGCCGATTGAACTAATCTTTCGGTGGCTGAATCAAGCGCCGAAGTTGCTTCGTCCAGAATTAAAATAGGACTGTCTTTGGCAATCGCTCTGGCAATGGATAATCGTTGACGCTGACCACCTGAGAGCGTGGTGCCATCTTCGCCAATTTCTGTGTCAAAGCCGTTATCCAGTTTGTTGATAAATTCCACAGAATTGGAAATATCTGCAGCCTGCTCAATGACCTCAATCGACATCGTATCGCCTTGACCCAGTGCTATATTATTCTTAACAGTGTCGTTAAATAAACGCACGTTCTGGTCAACAAAAGAGATTTGCGAGCGCAACGCAGTGAGCTCAATATCGCTAATATTTTGTTGGTCTATTGAAATGCTTCCCGCCGTGGGGTTGTAGAAGCGCGCTATCAGGCTTACCAGTGTTGTCTTGCCACTGCCCGTGCTACCGACAAGAGCGATAGTTTCACCTTGTTTGATATCTAGGTTGATATTATTGAGTGAAGCTCTTTCACCATCGTAGCTAAAACAGACGTTTTTAAAGCTAATTTCACCCTTAATATTGTTTAACGATGTTGTGCCTATATTGGGCTCGGATTTTTCATCAATGAGTGCAAAAACACTTTGCCCTGCGGCAACGGCCTGTTGAAAAGGTTTGTTGATATTAATCAGATTTTTAGCCGGTTTAACCAGCATACCCATGGCCATAAAAAACGCCAAGAAATCACCGGCACCCATTTTAAAGGTGGTGGAAGAAAGGTAGACAACAGAAGCAAGAGACAGGCCAATTAGCGAGTTTACAAAAGCGGTGTTGACAGCGGTTGACATGTCGACCTTAAAGCGTTGCTGGCGAATGATGTTGATGAGTGATCTAAACTTTCCACTTTCTGCTTTCTGCGCATGATAGATTTTCACTAGGTCATTGCTTGAGATATTTTCATCCAGAAGGTGTGTCATTTTCCCCATTGAGGTTTGAACCTTCTCAGAGGCCGACCTCATGCGAATACTGGAGGCTTTTACAGCAATATATACCAGGGGCATAAGCACCAATAAGATGAGACTAAGGCGATAATCTTTGTAGAATAAATAGCCGGTTAATATTAACACCATTAAAGATGATTTAATAAACTCCAGCCAAATGGTAGAAGCTGCAAGGGCAATTTGCTCGACATCGAAAGTCAGTTTTGACAGCGTGCCACCGGTGGTGTTTTTGTCAAAGTATGACTTTGGTAGTTTGAGCAGTTTGGCGAACATGTCTACTCGAAGATCCATAATAACTTTATTTGAAACCCAAGAACTTGCACCAACCGAGGTAAGAGCGAAAATCGAGCTTAAAATGATGAGTAAGAACAGACCAACAGCGTAGGTGAGGGAAGTGGTATCAGTACGGTTGTCGACAAACAGTTTATCAACAATTTGACCGGTAATTTCTGGGATGATAGCTTCAAGAATGGTAGCACAAACCATCATTAAAGAGATAAACACAAGCTTGCCAATATGGGCTTTAATATAGGGATAAAGCCGCTTTATAAATTGTCTATAACCCATTGTGATTACTTTGATTTGATGTGTCCATATTCTACACAAATTTGTGTATCATAACTATTTCAAACTTGTTAGTTTTTCATGACAAAATTCATCTTTATCACCGGTGGTGTTGTTTCTTCTTTAGGTAAGGGAATCGCCTCCGCATCTTTAGCCTCGATCCTTGAAACACGCGGGTTAAACCTTACTCTTCTTAAGTTAGATCCCTACATTAATGTTGACCCTGGAACGATGAGTCCCTTTCAACATGGTGAGGTTTTTGTCACCAATGACGGCGCTGAAACGGATCTAGATTTAGGTCATTACGAAAGATTTGTTCGTATTCAAATGGGCAAGAAAAACAACTTTACTGCGGGTCGAGTTTACGAAAATGTTATTGCTCGTGAACGTCGCGGCGATTATCTCGGTGCCACGGTACAAATCATCCCTCATATTACCGATGAAATTAAACGCCTAGCAAAAGCCGGTGCTGAAGGTGCTGATATTGCTCTTGTTGAAATTGGCGGTACTGCAGGTGACATCGAGTCGTTGCCTTTCTTGGAGGCGATTAGACAAATGAGCCTTGAGTTAGGGCGTGAAAATACTCTGTTTATCCACTTAACACTTTTGCCATACATTAAAGTGGCGGGCGAGCTAAAAACCAAGCCCACACAGCACTCGGTGAAAGAGTTAAGAGGTATTGGTATTCAGCCCGATATCTTGATCTGTCGTTCAGAGCATCCTTTGCCTGATGCAGAGCGCAAGAAAATTGCCTTGTTTACCAGTGTGCCAGAAAATTCTGTATTTACATCTTTAGATGTGGACACTATTTATAAAGTACCAAGAGCCCTTCATGAGCAGGGCTTGGATGATATTGTTATATCAAAATTGGGCCTTGCATGTAAGGCGACCGATTTAAGTGAATGGGACAATGTTGTCTCCAGACTTGAGCGACCAAATCACAGCGTTGATGTAGCTATGGTTGGTAAATACATGGATTTAACTGAGTCTTACAAGTCTTTATCTGAAGCCCTAATACACGCGGGTTTAAACACCCAAACTAAAGTAAATATCCATTATTTTGACTCTGAAGAGATTGAGAAAAACGGTACCGAATGCTTAAGTGAGATGAGCGCTATTCTTGTGCCTGGCGGATTTGGCCTTCGTGGTATTGAAGGTAAGATTGAGGCGGTACGCTATGCGCGTGAAAACAATGTGCCGTATCTCGGTATTTGCCTCGGCATGCAAGTAGCAGTTATCGAATTTGCACGTCATGTGGCTGGTCTTGATAATGCCAATAGTACTGAGTTTGATCTTGAAACGCCCAACCCTGTTATTGGTTTAATTACCGAGTGGAAAGACGAAGATGGTAGCGTGCAAACACGTGATGATAAGTCAAATATTGGCGGAACAATGCGCCTTGGTGGCCAAGAGTGCGCCTTAGTGAAAGGCTCTAAAGCTCGAGAAATTTACGGTGAAGATATGGTCACCGAGCGCCATCGCCATCGTTATGAGGTTAACAATAAGTTGATTGGTGTAATTGAAAAAGCAGGTCTAAGCATCTCTGGCAGATCGCAAGATGGTTCGTTGGTTGAAATGGTGGAGATTGCTGATCACCCTTGGTTTGTCGCTTGCCAGTTCCATCCAGAATTCACTTCAACACCAAGAGATGGTCATCCATTATTTGAGAGCTTTGTTAATGCTGCAAAAGAAGCGCACAACTTAATTCTCAGTTAATAGTAGAGCTCTTACTTCTTTTTCTTAGTAAACTTCATCATCCTTCTTCTTTTTTGAATCTGGCGCTCGGATAACTTGTTCTTCTTATCCTTGAACGGGTTTTCACCGCTTTTGAATTCAAATTTAATCGGTGTATTGGTAAGACCCAATGCACTGGTGAAGAAGTTTTGCAAGTAGCGACCGTAAGCGTTTGGAATGCTGTGGAGGTGGTTACCATGCACAGTGAAAGTTGGTGGAAAAAATCCAGATTGGTGGATGTATTTTAGCTTTAAGCGTCTACCCGCTACAGGAGGCGGTTGGTGTCCTTCGTTGGCCTTGGCCAAGATCTCATTTAGCATGGGAGTGCCAAATTTTGCACCGGCATTTTCATAGGCTTTATTGATGGGTCCAAACAATTTACCAACACCAGAGCCGTGCAATGCTGAGATGTAGTGAACCGAGGCGTAATTAACAAAAGACAGTTTGATGTCTAGTTTTCGCTTGACTTCACTTTTCTGATATTCGTCCAGACCATCCCATTTGTTATTGACAATCAGTAACGCTCGACCTTTGTCGGCAACCATGCCTAATAGGGTTGCGTCTTGCTCGGTAACACCTTCGCTGGCATCCAATATAAGAATGACCACGTGGCAATTTTCAATCGCTTCAATTGCTTTTAGAATACTAAATTTTTCAATTTTATGATCCACACTGCGCTTACGTCTAATGCCTGCAGTATCTATTAAGGTGTAGAGTTGGTCGTTACGCTCAAAAGGGATGAAAATCGTATCACGCGTTGTGCCAGGTAGATCGAGAGCCAAGACACGATCTTCGCCTAAAATGCGGTTGATTAAAGTTGATTTTCCTACATTTGGGCGCCCAAGAACGGCAACCGCAATGCCTTCAATTTCTGGCTCAATATCATCCGTTGGTGCGGGCAAAAGTGGCAGTGTTAAGTCAACCAATTCTTCAATACCTTTGCCATGTTCAGCGGAAATAGGGACAGGTTCGCCAAGACCGAGTTCGTAAAATTCAGCTAAGGAGGCAGGAGTTGAGCCTTCGGCCTTATTACAAACCAAGATCAGTGTTAGTTTCAGTCTTCTTAGTTGTCTTGCAAGCTCGTGATCAAGTGCAGTAACACCGTCTCTAGCGCTGACAATAAAGTAGACAACATCAGACTCATCTAAAGCGCTTAGAACTTGGCCATGAATGCCTGAGTCAATCATATTGTTTTCGTTGGTTAGTCCGCCGGTATCAATAATCGAACACGGAACGCCATCGTCTAAATCGATAGTTGCGTATTGTCTGTCACGCGTTAAGCCTTCAAAGTCAGAGACCAGTGCTTGACGAGATTTACTTAGGCGATTGAACAGGGTAGATTTGCCCACATTAGGGCGTCCAACGAGCGAGATAACGGGTAGGCTCACGATAAATTACCGGTTTGTTTAGAGGTTATTACAAAAATCTCTTTTAATTAAGATCGTCTAACTTGATTTGAATTAACTGCGACAAGGTTGAATTTGCAGTGACACTGTTAAGCGCAAGAGTGTAGTGAGTTTGAGCATTGGCGGTATTGCCAAGATCGACGTAAATATCACCTTTCAGGTTGTTAACGAGGCCAGAAAAATTAGTGCCGCTATGTGAATCTAGGGTGGAGAGTGCACTCTCGTGTTGACCCAGTTGTAAATAAACTGAGGCTGCACGAAGCGTTGCTATTGAGCTAATTGCAATCTCATCGCTTGAGATTAAGGGCTCTATTAAGCTAAGCGCTCCATTGTAGTTTTCTGCATCAAATAACTGTTTTGCCATCACAAGTATTGCTTGGTCAGCATACGAGCTTGAGCCATAGTCGGCCAATAATTGGTCGTAAGCGCCTGTATTGCTAGTGTCAGTCGCGTAGTTTAAGTATAGTGTCCTGGCATTTTCAGCCTCTTTATCTTGAACGTCAGCGTAATATCCCAAGCCCCAAATTGCTGAAAGACCAATGACAATACCGGCAACTATTTGCATGCCGTTGTTTTTTAGCCACTTTGAAATTTGTTCGACTTGCTCTTCTTCTGTGCCGCCGATATTGATAAAGTTTTTCATAAAATCTCCTGAAGATGGGCAATGATACCCTCTAGCGATATTAATTGTTGATCACCTTGGCCTTTCAGCGGCTTGATGCTAATATGATTGTTATTGATTTCTTCTTCACCAAGAATTAAAGCAAAGTCTGAATTCGACTTATCCGCTTTTTTCATCTGCGATTTTAGGCTGCCCATACTGATGTCGTTGATCACAATCACTTCAGGTAACTCCTGGTGAATGTCGTTACAGATTCTCATCGAGGCTTGTTGCGCCTGCTCACCTAGTGCGACGAAATACAGACTTGGCAGTTGGTGTGTCAGTGATTCGGATTGCTCGCTAATAAGCAACATTAAGCGCTCTAGACCCATCGCAAATCCAACGCCAGGTGTTGGTTTGCCGCCCATTTGCTCAACTAGGCCATCATAGCGTCCACCCGCACAAATTGTGCCTTGTGCGCCAAGGTCATTGGAAATCCACTCAAAAACGGTTCGGTTGTAGTAGTCTAGACCCCTAACAAGTCTTGGATTGACAGTGTAGTCAATGCCCAAACAATCAAGATAGCTCGTAAACTCTGAAAAATGTTTGGCAGAATCTTCGTCTAAGCGGTCTATCATTTTTGGCGCATTAGTAATCAGCGTCGCCATGTCGGTATTCTTAGAATCCAAAATACGCAATGGGTTGGCTTCAAGACGGTGCAAGCTGTCTTCGTCAAGGTCGTTTTTATGTTTAGAGAAGTAGTTATAAAGTAACTCTCTGTATTCTTTTCTGGTTTCGTTCGAGCCCAGGGAGTTAACCTCTAAAGTAACTTTTTCAATCCCTAGTCTTTGCCAAAGTTGCGACGTCATGGCAATCAACTCGGCATCAATTTTTGCCTCTGTTGCGCCAAATATTTCTACACCCACTTGGTGGAATTGGCGATAACGACCCTTTTGTGGACGCTCATGCCTAAACATGGGTCCTTGATAAAATACTTTTTGAATGCCTTCTCTAGGTAGGTTGTGCTCAATCATCATGCGCACACAGCCAGCAGTGCCTTCCGGACGCAAGGTCAGTGAGTCACCGCCAAGGTCTTGCCAAGTGTACATCTCTTTTTCGACAATATCGGTGACTGCGCCAATTGCCCGAGTGAATGTTTCGGTTTTTTCGACGATTGGTGTGCGGATATTTTTGTAGCCGTAAGAGATTAACAGCTTGTTAATAACCCCTTCCATGGCCAGCCAAAGATTGGAGTCTTTGGGCAGGAGGTCGTTCATTCCTCTAATCGCTTGTATTTTCTTGCTCATGTTGCTGTTTGTTTTTGTATGAAGGGTATTTTACCTTTGAAACACTTCCTCTTGTAAGGCCAATAAACGGCAGAAATGCCAAGATTTCCTATTTCGAAAAACGCTTTTTAACTGGGTCGTAAAACAACAGGATAAGACTAATAACGATTATGGCGAGAACAAGTCTAAACGTAATCAACACAGTAATATTCGCCCCAAAAAGTACAAACAACAAGGGGTCTTCAATCATTGCGTGAGCAACCATCAAGAAACAACAAATAGACAAAATTTGTTTCCTTGATAAATTCTTGGCTTCTTTTAGCAAAATACCTGAGCCATACAGAATACCCAGCAGGGCGCCGGATACTAGGGCAATGACTGGGCTTAAGTGCTTGTCAAAACTTTGCACAATGCGAAAGCCCTTGATGCCTTGATTGACAAGCAATACTACACTGACTAGAAAGACAATTTCTAATGTTAATGTCAGTCCGTTGATTAGTGTTGTATAGAAAAACACAAAAACATCACTGCCTTGAGTGAGTGTGAGTGGCTGGAGAATCTGTTGTACTTTATCGGGGTCGTCAAACAACATCTCTTTAGGAATAAATTGCAAAGGCAAAAGTACAATAAAAGCCATGGAAAGGCGAAACAGGGTTGAAAACCGCCAGCCGATGCCGAGCTTTTTCAAAACAGCTGACTCAACCGGCATCGCATGTGCCACCCCTAAAAACAGACCAAGTACCGTCCATTCGTAAACACTAAGACCAAGAGATGCGCCAAGCGCAATGGCGCCGTACAGATTAAATAACATGCCTACGGCAATTGCCAGTGCCGATTCTGGCGGGAGATTTAACGCCTGACTGATGGGTTCAAAAATAAAAGCAAAGTACTTCAGTAGATCAAAATAGAGCAATGTTTCCGCCAAAATAAAATACGGTAGAATGGTTTTTATAATGATTTTTGAGGTGGTTGCCCACGCCTCAATATAGGCTTTGAGGTCAAAGGAAAACATAAAATTATTTGTTTTTTATGCCGCTTGGGCTGATGCTGATCGTCAAAGAAAATATCCGCAGCAAACTCTCTTAAGAAGACGCCCTTGTCTAATCCGCCCAGAAAAAATGCCTCATCAATACGGATTCCCCATTCACGCATGGTGTGAATGACTCGCTTGTGGGATGGCGCTGAGCGTGCGGTAACCAAAGCCGTACGGATTGGGTTGTTTTCCTCGGGGAAAGTAGATTGAATTTTTTGTAGTGAAGCTAAAAATGATTTAAATGGTCCGGCCTTTAACTCGATATTGGCGGATAGCTTTTCATTCTCTTCGAAAGCTTCAAGTCCATGCTCCTGAAAGATTTTCTCAGATTCATCTGAGAAAATAACCGCATCGCCATCGAAAGCAATTCTAAGCTGAGAAGGGTGAACATTATCCGATTTTGATTCAACAATAGAGGCTGCTGCAAAGCCAGACTCGAGAGCCTTTTGCACATCGTGATAGTTGCTTGAGAGAAATAAATCGGCTTCAAAGGCGCCGACAAAGGGGTGGGTACTTTCACCTCTAGTAAAGGCTGCCCTTGATATGTTTAAGCCGTAGTGCTCGATTGAATTAAAAATTCGCAGGCCCGTATCAGCGCTGTTACGAGACAATAGAATAACGTCAATCGGGGTTTTGTCACTGTTGAGCGCAAGGAGTTTTTTCACTAAAGTAAAGCCAACCCCAGGCTCTAAGACAATATCCTCGTTTTCTTGTTGGTGTTTGGCGTAAGCCTCAACACCTTTGTCTTTGTAAATTTGATGGGACTCGTCAAGGTTGAGCAGCGCCCTTGAGGAAATGGCAATGACTAATTTAGTGTTATCGTTTGTTATTTGCTTCTCTGCCATGTTGCGCCATTGTACCTATCAATGCAGTAGTCAAGCCACCTTAACATAAAGTGATTTAACTCCCACTGCAAAGCCAAATCAGAGCAATTACTTTTATTGGGATGGTCGCTATTAATCTTGGTTTCTTCACAAATAGAAATGACCTCTAATAACTTAGCATCGAAATACAGTTTAAAGCGAATATCCGGGCGATTAATACTCGCGCCATCTAATTTGTGTTTATGGGTTAGTGTGTAAGTGCCGGTATAAGGGGATTTTTCATGGCAAATTAAATGCAGATTATTGCGTTCATCTTTAAGGGCTACGTGGTCATCTTTGATGCCGGGTAACAGTGGAATAAGGCGGCAAATTTTTTGAAAGTTACTCTCAAATAACTCGCAAATATTCGAGTAATTGACCGTTCTTTCTGCGTCATAAATAGCTTTCGTCAAGTCTTCGTCGCGCATTATAGCCAGTGAGTTTTGCATTCAATTTTGCCATTTGAACGCAGTGTGTAATGATTGTAGCCAATATTATCTGGGCCGTTAAATTGTATTGCAGTGGAAGGGCATGAAAAAAGAGAGACGCCATTATAATCAAAGGCTTCGCTTTGGTGTGCGTGTCCCCACAATATCGCTTTAACTTGTGAATATTGCTCAACGACTTCAAATAAATCCTCTGGATTTTCAAGTGATAATTTATCATCCCAGTCACTGTTCATCGAGACAACAGGGTGATGTAGACAGACAACAGTGTATTTTGCATTTGAGTTACTGATGGCCCCATCTAGAAAGTGCAATTGATCTTTACTAAGAAGGCCGCTAACTTTGTTAATTTGCACCGAATCTAGGGTGATGATTTGCCAATCGTCCAATTGAAAAGTCCTTTGCAGTTCGGTATTAAAAGCTGATGATAAATTGTCCTTATCATCATGATTTCCCGGCATAACGTGAATATCGGCCTCAATAGTCGTAAGGCTTTTTTGCAATTTATTGTATGAGTTTAGCGTGCCGTTGTGGGTTAAATCACCGCTAATCAGGAGGGCGTTAAATTCTCGATTTTTTATATCACTAAGAATGCGTTTAAGATTTGCAGTGGAATCAACACCCATTACATTTATTTCATCATCAATATGACAATCACTGATTTGAATAAAAGAGGTATTCATATAGAGGGTAATGCGTATGCAGCGACAATAAAACTTAGAAAGGTTCTTGGTCGAAGTGTGTCATATTGTTGAGATAGGCCGTGTCCATTTGGTCATCGGTGACGTTTTGGAACTGGTCTTCAAAAGCCAGGTCTTCGAATCGTGCGTACTGACCAATAAAGGCAAGTTTTATATTGCCGGTTGCACCGTTACGATGCTTGGAGATTTTAAGGTCTGCCTTGCCAATTTCTTCCGGGTTGGAATAGCTGTCGTCGTGATATTGTTCGTCACGATAGATAAAGCCGATAATGTCGGCGTCTTGCTCGATCGAGCCGGACTCTCGTAAATCGGCCATTTGTGGCATTCTGCCTTTGCCCGTTTTTGGTCGTGACTCCACGCCACGATTAAGCTGCGATAAAGCAATCACCGGCACACTGATTTCTTTTGCTAAAGCTTTTAGTGAGCGTGAAATTTCAGAAATTTCTTGTACGCGGTTTTCCGCCTTGCCGTGTACTGTCATCAGTTGCAGATAGTCAACCATAATTAACCCCAAGTCTGGGTATTGGCGTTTTAGACGACGGCATTTGGCGCGAATTTCTGTTGGCGTGATTGAAGGTGTTTCGTCAATCAAAATGGTGTTTTCTTCAAAGGCACGCACTGCATGATTAAAGCTGTTCCAATCAACTTCGGTCATGTTTCCGTCGCGTAATTTGCTTGCGTCAATACGACCAAAAGAAGAAATCATTCGCAGTACCAATTGCTCAGTCGGCATTTCCAAGCTAAAGACAGCAACAGGAATGGAATTATGGATAGCGACGTGCTCGACGATGTTCATCGAAATTGCAGTTTTACCCATACTTGGACGACCGGCGATAATGATAAGGTCGCCGTCTTGAAAGCCCGATGTCAATTTGTCTAGCTCGCTAAAGCCTGTTTCTACGCCTTTAACACCATCAGTTTCATGCATTTCATGAACCCGATTAACAACGTCTTTAATAATGTCTTTGACGTTGACAACGTCTTGTTTGTTGCGCGAGACTTGCTCGGCGATTTCGAAAATCTTTTTCTCAGAGAGGTCAAGTAATTCGTTGACTTCAATATCTTTCGGCTGATAAGCAGTTTCAGCAATCTCACGACCTGCGGCGATCAGTTGTCTGTAAACAGAGAGCTCTCGCACGTGTTTGGCGTAAGCCTCAATATTGGAAACGCTTGGGGTGTTGTCTGCAATTTGTGCAAGATAGGCAAAACCACCAATAGAATCTTCATTCTGAGTTTTGATGACTTGCTCTTTAACCGTCAAAATGTCGGCGGGTTTGTCGTGTTCTAAAAGTCGGACAATGGCATCATAAATGATGCGGTGTGAGGCGTTGTAAAAATCGCCTGTGCTAAGGATGTCGGCAACTCTATCCCAAGCATCATTGTGTAGCATTAATCCACCAAGTACCGATTGCTCTGAATCGATTGAGTGTGGTGGTAATTTGCTATTTTCGATATCCATAAATTTTTGGAGAGACAATAAAAAACCCTCTCTCGAGGGCTTTTTATTTTAACTCACTTTATGAATCTTTATGAGTTATTCACTTTCTGCAGTTGCCTCAACAATCACTTTAACGTTAACTGAAAGATCTGTGTATAAAGACACAGATACTTCGTACTCACCAACGTGGCGAATTGATTCTGGAAGGTGAATATCACGCTTCTCAACTTCAAAGCCTTGGGCAGTTAAGCTATCAAGGATGTCAGCAGCACTTACAGAGCCGAATAACTTACCTTCATCACCCGCGTTAGCAGTGATTGTGCAAGTTACGTCGTTCATTGCAGCTTCTTTCGCTTGAGCTTCCGCTAATGTGGATGCCTCTTTAGCCAGTAGATCAGCTTTAATTATTTCAAATTCAGCTAGGTTAACCTTTGTTGCTGGCTTAACCTTGCCTTGTGGGATCAAGAAATTACGTGCATAGCCTGCTTTGACATTTGCCAAATCACCAATACCACCTAATTTTTGAATTCTTTCTAATAAAATTACTTGCATGTCAAACTCCTATTTCTTGTGTTTGTCAGTGTAAGGAATCAACGCTAAGAATCTTGCTCTTTTAATAGCAGTTGTTAGTTGACGTTGGAATTTAGCACAAGTGCCAGTCATTCTTGATGGTGTAATTTTTCCACCTTCGTCAATGTTCTTTAATAACGTATCTACATCTTTGTAATCGACTTCAGTTACGCCTGCTTTAGTAAAGCGGCAAAAACGATTAACAGGAACCTGATGTCTGCGTTTTTTTCTTTTCATTTGCTTAGCCATATCAATCTCCTATTTTTTATCTTCTGGTGTGGCCATCATGATTGATGGTTCAGTAATAGCTCCCGGCTTAGAAATAATTAGATTTCTAAGAATTGCATCGTTAAAACGGAAGTTATAGTTAAGCTTATCAAGAGTCTCTTGATCACACTCAATGTTTAGCATTAAGTAGTGTGCTTTATAGATTTTGTTGATTGGATAGGCTAGGTGTTTACGACCCCAGTCTTCTTGACGGTGAACGCTACCACCACCTGTAGTGATGATTTCTTTGTATTTGTCAATCATTGTTGACACCTGGGCACTCTGGTCCGGGTGAACAATGAGAGTTATTTCGTAATGTCTCATTAACATCTCCTTACGGTTTAAAAAAAGCCTGCCAGCGTGCGCTAGTCAAGCAAGGAAGTGCGTATTTTATACTAGTTGCATCTTTATCACAATCCTTTGTATGGTTTTGTTTTTAAGGGGCTTTCAACAAAAAAATATTGAAAATTATGCAAATGAGGACTTGGTTGCAATAATTCTCAGAAAGAATGGTCTTTTGCAGCTCAAAAACTGTCAATTGATGGTGTTTTACGGTCAAAAATTACTCTACGGCTGTACTTACGGAAAATTTTCGATTTTTTCATTTTGCAGTGCAAATCCATTTCTATATTTAATTATATTGTTCTCTAATTGCAGTAAGTGTATATTTATCCGTTGCTTAATTCAATCCCCATTCATTGGAGAAATCGTGAAACTTAAAACCATATTACTAATTCTATTGTTTTCAAACACAATGGCGACAACTGCTTCAGCTGAAGAGTGTGCCAATATTTATAAAGAAAATTTTTGGCTTGGAGTAACAATGCAAGATGTGCAGCGATGCGTATTTGATGCAGGAGTTGATGTGAATACGCCAGACAAATTTGGCATTACTCAACTCCAATTGGCGATTAATTATGCCGCAAATTCTTCAATTGTCCAGGCTTTGGTTGATGCAGGGGCGGATGTTAATGCGGTAAATAAGTTTGGACAAACACCGTTAAGATATACCGTTAACACCTTTTCGTATTACGGCGATATAGAGACGATTAAAATTTTATTAAATGCTGGCGCTGACCAAAATTTGCTCTTCCATAGGGGTGGAACATATTTGCATCAATTCTTTTGGGTCTATCACTTTGACGATGCTGAAATTTTGCAAGTAATCATAGATGCTACTGAGGATATTAATGCTCTAGACGATAATGGCAAAACAGCCTTAGACGTTGCAATTAGTCGGGGTCGCTATACTCAAATTATTTTTCTATTGGAAGAGGCTGGCGCGGTTAGGACTCATTAAGCATGCCTTACTAAGTAAGTACTTCCAGAAGTGCCTTTAAATCATTCTTTAGGCGATCCACTCTTTCTAGCGGGAACTGACCCTTAACTCCTTCAAGTAATTCAGTGGGTATGCATAATGCTTGCTGTTTTAGTGAGCTACCTTTATCTGTTAGTTTAATGATGACTTGGCGCTCGTCTATCTTCGAGCGAGTGCGTTTAATAATGTCCTTGATCTCCATTCTTTTGAGTAATGGAGTTAATGTGTTGGTTTCCAACATTAGCTTTTTGCCAATTTCGTTAACCATCAGCGCGTCACTCTCCCACAACACTACTAATATTAAGTATTGTGGATAGGTGATGTCCAGCTTTTCAAGAAGTGGTTGGTAGAGTTTGGTTACCATTCTAGAGGCAGCGTAGAGCGGAAAACAAAGCTGATTGTCGAGCTGTAAAAGAGCTTCGACCTTCATCTAATTATCCCTGCTTAAAAGCGGCTTTATATAGGCGGCAATTTTACTCGGTTCCGTTTTTGGCCCAAAGCGTTTGATGGGCGTGCCATCCTGACCAATAAGGAATTTAGTGAAGTTCCATTTAATGTTGCTGGTTAGAAAGCCTTTAAGTTCTTTTTTTAAATACTTGTACAAAGGGTGGGCATCCGATCCATTTACTTTAATTTTTGCGGACATTGGAAAAGTAACATCGTATTTGTTTGTACAGAAAAATTGAATGTCATCCAGTGTGCCTGGTTCTTGATTGGCAAATTGATCGCAAGGGCAGCCAAGTATCACAAGACCACTGTCCTTGTACTCCTTGTACATGCTTTCTAAGCCTTCATATTGAGGGGTTAGTCCGCATTTGCTGGCTGTATTTACGATTAACAGCGTCTTGCCTTGAAAGCTAGCCATGGGGATTTTGTCGCCGCTTATTCCATCGATTGTTAATTGGTAAAATTCTGTATTCATTGGTTGTCCTATATTAAAAATATACACGATTGTATCGTGCACGATATATTATACGTAAGTTAATGAAATATTCCAATTCATTTGCTAGCTTTTTGAATGAATAGGTAGAGTGATGAATTTCTTACAATGCTAAGCATAATCGTAAAAAGCGTATGATTGACTCTGCACAGTCAAAGGTAAATATAATGATAAAAACTGCTGGTGAATTGATAGAGGAGGCGCAGTCTCGAATTAATTGTGTGGATGTGGCCTCAGCCCAAGTATTGTATACCGCCTCAGAAAACGGCGTTATCGTTGATTTGCGAGAAGCCGATAGTGTTGAAAAATCGAAACTGTCGAGTTCCACCCACATTTCTCGTGGATTGCTTGAAATGAAAATAGCGAAACTCTGCCCTAATCCAAAGACGCTGATACTAACCCACTGCGCTGGCGGCGGTCGTGCATCACTAGGGGCTTTAACACTGCAGCAGATGGGTTACACCAATGTCCATGCGATTACCGCAACCTTTGATGAGATTAAAGAATCTTTTGGCTAGGCTGCCTATAAATGAAACAATCAATGATGAAAATTGCTACAGCTAAATTCTCTATCGGTGATTTGATTCATCATAAATTGTTTGGCTATCGAGGTGTTATTGTCGACATTGATCCCTGTTTTCAGTTGAGCGACCAGTGGTACGATATGGTTGCGCGCAGCAGGCCACCAAAGAACGAGCCTTGGTATCATGTGCTTGTGCATCAATCGACCAATTCAACTTATGTAGCTGAACAAAACTTAGAGGCGGACTCGAGTGCAGAGAAAATCGACCACCCAATGGTGGATTTATTTTTTAGAGAGTTGCGAGGCGGCCGCTACCTTAATAATGAAAAAGTTAACTGAGTTTTTTGTCGTTCAATAATTTCAAAAAATGAAAAAGTGGCTAAAGCGAATAACATTACTCAATCTCATTGCTGTTGTGATTTATCTTGCGTATTTAAATCATCTTGTGCAGGGCGCATTCTCCGCTCCCGCCAAAACCACTGAGCAAATCATTCAAATAGAATACTCGCTTGATAGCTACCCAAAAGAAATGACCAACATGCTTTTATTGGTTGAGGATCAATCATTTTTTCAACACCCGGGCGTTGATGTTAAAGAAATTTCCAGGGTTTTTTCAGCATATTTATTGGATAAAAAACCACTAAGAGGCGCCAGCACAATCAGCCAGCAATTGGTTAAAAATACCCTGCTTTCAAGAGAGCAAACACTGTCCAGAAAGATAAAAGAAGTCATGATGTCACTGTTGATGGAGCTTAATTTTGATAAAAATTTCATTCTTGAGCGTTATATGAATACGGTATATTTGGCGCAAGATGGTGCTGTGGCTATTCATGGCTTTGCTGCTGCTTCTGAGCATTATTTTGATAGATCGCCTGAGCAGTTGAATTTGGATGAAATGGCGACGTTGGTTGCCTTGTTAAAAGGACCGTCGTATTATCATCCTGTTAGACACTCAGAACGATTGCAAAAGCGTAAAAATTTAATCCTATCCATGCATCATAAATATAAGAAAATTGTGCAATGAACATACTTGCGATTGACACTTGTACAGAAACCACCTCCGTCACACTCTGTGTTAACGGCGAAAAATCAACTCTCGTCTTGCGAGATGTAGCAAAAAGTTCCGGCCATATTTTAAAACTTTGTGCTGAAGTGTTTTCTGAGACAAACATTAAACTTGATGGCGTGGATGTTATCGCCTACACCAAGGGGCCAGGTGCTTTCACTGGTGTGAGAATGTGTATTGGTGTAGTGCAAGGCTTATCACTCTCATCTGATATCCCCACCATTGGTTTTTCCACGCTTGAATTGTTAGGCTTTAGAGCGGCAAAGCATTTAAATTGCCAAGCTATTGCAGTGGCGATTGATGCAAGGATGGGTGAAGTTTATTGGGGGGTATATCAAAGCGGCACACTCAGTGATGAGAAAATTTGTGAGCCAAAGGCAGTGGACAGGCTTAATGGTGAATTTGTTGGTGTTGGTAGTGGCTGGTCAACTTATCCAGACGAGCTGAGAGCAGCGAGTGGTGTTGAGCGTATTGATAGTGAACTGTTTCCCAAATCTTCAAGCTTAATTGACTTGGCGTATGAGGCGCTTAAAAATGGAAGTGAGGCGAGCCTTGAGCTGGCTCAGCCAACGTATTTACGAAACAACGTCGCGCAGAAATCGGTAAAATAATCCCCTTTGCACTTCACTAGATTTCGCCATGTGGAAATGGATTCAAAGGCAGGCTTCGCCAAAGGTTTTCTACCAAACCTGCACTAAACTAACTCCTTGGTTTTTGCTGCCATTTATCGTTCTTGGCGCAATTGGGCTTTACTGGGCTTTGGTGGTTTCACCTGCCGATTACCAGCAAGGCGATGGCTACCGAATTATATATATACACGTTCCAAGCGCAATAATGTCAATGACGGTTTATGGTGTTATGGCCATTGCTGGTGGTATTGGCCTTATTTGGCAAATCAAAATGGCTGAAGTGGTGGCTAAAGTTTCCGCACCTATTGGCGCTGCTTTTACGATTATCGCTCTGGCAACGGGCGCTATTTGGGGTAAGCCGATGTGGGGTACTTGGTGGGTTTGGGATGCAAGATTGACTTCTGAACTTATCTTATTGTTCTTGTATTTGGCTTATATGTCGCTTAACAATGCTTTCGATAATCCTCGCACCGCGGCCAAAGCCAGCTCTATTTTGGCCATCGTTGGCTTGGTTAATTTGCCTATTATTCATTATTCGGTTAAGTGGTGGAATACACTACACCAAGGATATACGGTTGGCACTGGCGGGCTGAAAGACCCTGATATGGGTATAGCGCTTGGCATAATGTTTTTGGTCTTTGTTTTGCTATACGCTGCATTGGTGACAATTAAAGCCAAAACCGAAGTACTTACTAGAGAGCAGAATTCTCGCTGGGTAAAGGATCTCGTCACCGGAGAGCGCTCATGACAATCGTTGAGTATTTCTCATTCCTGCCCTACGGTAAATACGCTTTCTATGTGTGGTCCGCTTACGGCATTGCCTTTATCACCGTGGCTACTCTTTTTATTCGTGCTAGAAGTAATCATAAGCAAACACTGATTAACCTAAACTCTAAATACAGCCGACAAGATGACTAAACGACAAAACAGAATGGCGCTGGTTGCAATGCTGGTGTTGGGTATTTCTTTGGCTGGCTATTTCGCCCTTAAGGCTTTTAATGACAATTTACTGTATTTTTTCACCCCTACGGATGTGGTCGAAGGTCGGGCGCCTATTGGTAAGAGTTTTAGAATGGGCGGCCTAGTTGAGAGTGACAGCGTTGTTCGAGATGGGATGAAGGTTAGCTTCACCTTGACAGATACTGCGAATAGCATGCAAGTTGACTATGTTGGCATATTGCCTGATTTATTTCGTGAGGGGCAGGGCATTGTTGCTACTGGATCGTTAAGTCAAGATGTGTTTGTCGCGAGTGAAGTGCTGGCAAAGCACGATGAAAATTATATGCCACCCGAAGTTGCGGACGCGCTTGAGAAGGCCAAGCAGTCAAAATGAAGAAGCTTATACCGTTGATTGGTTTTATTGTTATTGCTGCCTTTCTCTACGTCTCCCTCAGTTCAAATCCTAGAGGGCTGCCTTCCCCATTTATAGGTAAAGCCTTCCCAGATATTGAAGTTGAAGATTTTTATACGGGCGAAAGTATTTCTCTTCGTGATACCTTTAAAGGTATCACCACACTTGTCAATGTGTGGGCTTCGTGGTGCGTAACTTGTCGTGCCGAGCATCAAATATTGATGAGCATTGCCAAGGATGCATCAGTACAACTTATTGGTCTTAATTATAAGGACACACGAGCAGAAGCAAACAAGATGCTTGAGGTGATGGGAAACCCGTTTGATTTGATTGTATTTGACCCTAAGGGCAGGGCAGGCCTGGAGTTGGGTGTTTACGCAACTCCAGAAACATTCCTGGTGAGTCAACAGGGTGTCATTATTTATAAGCATATTGGTGAGATTACACAAAAGGCTTGGGCGCAAGATTTTTTGCCCCATATTCAAAAAAAGCATAAACCATAATATTTCAACTTTAATTATTGCAATTTTGTGAGGTTTATTTGCCGAAAGTCGCTTGACAGCGGGGCTGAATAATGGATAATCAAATGCAGGATTAGAGATGATCCGCGCATTTTGTAATAAAACTGTAAAACAAAAAAAAGGAGAATAAGGTATGAACAAATCAGATCTAGTCGCGGCAATTGCCGACGGTTCAGGATTAACAAAAGCAGACGCCGCTCGCGCATTGGCTGCAACTACAGATGCCATATCAGGTGCTTTAGCAGGTGGTGACACTGTTGCTATCACAGGTTTCGGTAGTTTTTTAGTTAGACAACGTGCAGCACGCACAGGTCGTAATCCACAAACAGGTGCTACGATCCAAATCGCAGCTTCAAAAGTACCAGCATTTAAAGCAGGAAAATTATTGAAGGAATCTGTAAACTAATCGGATTTTTTTCAGTATAATACGCCCGGTTCTGGTTTTAGAACCGGGCATTTTTTTTGGGCGCTTAGCTCAGTTGGGAGAGCATCGCCCTTACAAGGCGAGGGTCACAAGTTCAAGTCTTGTAGCGCCCACCAAAAAAAACTGCCTGTCACGCAGGAGGTCGCGGGTTCGACCCCCGTCCGCTCCGCCATATTTTTTTAGTTATATCAACGACTTAAAAATTGATATAACTAAAAACTCCCTTATATTCCTCTATATTTGTTGATATTGAGAAAGTATTAAAAAAAGGCGCTCATTAGAGCGTCTTTTTTTTTGTATAATAATCGACTTTTATCAAGGAATCTGTGGCCTAGTTTGGTGCGACCTTCACGCACTCGAATGTGAAATTAGCATTTGTTTTTCGCCACTAAAAATTAAAACATGTTAGGTGCAATAAAAAATAAATCAAAAGGCTGGGTTGCCTACTTAATCGTAGGTCTTCTTTCTGTCCCGTTTGCCTTGTTCGGCATTCAGTCATATCTTGGCGCAAGCAATAATCCCGCAGTAGCGAAAGTATATGGTGAGGAGATTGATTACTCGTCCTATGCTGTGTTGTTGGAGAGTAATCGTCGCCAGAATCAAATTGAATTTGGCTCTAATTACACTGACGAGATTGATAATATCTTAAAACAAAAGCTTATTGACCTTATGGTTACTCAGAAATTGTTTGAGATGATGATTGATTCTCTTGGCTTGGTAACCGTTGAGCAAGAAGTGATCGAATCTATATGGGCTGATACAAAATTCCACGAAAAGGGTGCTTATTCTCAAGATCTTTATGAGAAAAGATTACGCTTAGAGGGTTATGAGTCAACTGGAATCTACTTTGATGAGCAATCTAAGCAGTTGAGAAGTGATCAGCTTACTCGTAACTTAACACAATCTGCACTGATCACCAGTGTTCAATCGGATCAGTTAAATGCATTAGCCTCACAAGAGCGAGAGGTTGCTTATATTGCATTTAATACGGCTGACTTTGTTAATAAAATTGCAATTGACGGTGTTCAAGTTTCTGAGTATTACAATAATAATCTTGCAAATTTTGTATCTTCTCCTCAAGTTAAAGTCAATTACATTGAGCTGTCACGTAAAGATGTTGCCGTACCGGGGGATGCAGATGAAGAAACTTTATTGTCTCTATATGATGACGAACAACAGCGTTTCTCTGTCGACGAGACAAGAAAAGCACAGCACATCCTTGTTCAAACCGAAGAGGAGGCCTCTTTAATCCTTGATCAAATTAATGCCGGCGCTGACTTTTTTGACATGGCCAAGGAGCACTCTATCGACTATTCCACAAACAATGTGGGCGGTGATTTAGGCTACTTCGAGCGTGAGCGCATGGTGCCAGAGTTTGACAAGATAGTCTTTGAGTTAAATACAGGCGAGACGAGTGGTGTGGTTAAAACGCAATTTGGTTATCACATTATTCGAGTGAATGATATTATCGAAGCTAACGTGAGATCGTTTGCCGACGTTAGGGGTGAACTGCAGGAAATATATATAGAAAAAGCCATTACCAATGAGCTTTACAGCTTGCAAACAGAATTGGCAAGCTTGGCTTATGAAGAGCCAATTGATATTGTTGCTGATCAGTTTGGTCTTAAGCTGCAATCTTCTGAGTTTTTCTCTGCTACGAGTTCTGCTTATGATGCGGCATTTATTAAGGCTGCCTATAGTGATATAGTACTTGGGGGTGATAATTCAGACGTGCTTGAAATAGGGACTAAGTTTGTCGTTTTAAGCTTGGCTGATCAACAGCCTGAGAGTCAAAAAGCGCTGGATGAGGTTTACGGCGAAGTAGAGGCGACCTTGAAGACGATTGAAGCGAAAGTTGTTATTGCTGACTTGGCTAAAGAAATTTCTGATGAGTTATCAAGCGGCAATCATTCAAGCGCAGATTCATTAATTAGTGACAACGACCTTGAATGGAAAAACGAGGGCTGGATCGGTAGAAGAACTGAGATGCCATTTGGTGTCGCTGTTGCAGCTTATAAGATGCCAACACCAACGGATTCAAAAGCATCCTATATTGCTCAAAATATGGATGGTGTGACCACTGTATTGGTCAAGGTGAGCGGCGTAAGATTGGCCGAAAATGGCGAAGCGGGATGGCCTTTGGTGCAGTCGTTTGAAATAATGAACGAATGGTCTGCCAGTTTGATCAAGAGTCTTAGAGAGTCGGCCAAGGAATCGGGCGATATCCGCATATTCTCTGAATTTCTTTAAAATCTACACTCTTTGAGTGTGGTTATCTAATAAAAACCCCGATTAAATCGGGGTTTTTATTTTGCGATTGATTGTGTTACAAATCTGGTCCGGCGTCATAAAAGCTGTAGCCAGCATCGATATAAGTCACTTCACCGGTAATGCCCGAGGCAAGATCAGAACATAAAAAAGCTGCCGCATTACCCACTTCTTCGATTGTTATATTGCGCTTGAGTGCGGAGCTGTGAGCGGCATAATCCAATAACTTGCCGAAGTCTTTAATACCACTTGCCGCTAAAGTTTTAATTGGGCCTGCCGAAATTGCATTAACACGGATTCCTTTTTCAGGGCCCATGGCAACAGCCATATAGCGCACATTGGCTTCAAGTGAGGCTTTGGCAACGCCCATAATATTGTAATTAGGGATGGCTCTAATGGCGCCTAAGTAGCTTAACGTTAATAAAGCGCCACCCTCATTAAGCATGGGAGAGGCCGCTTTGGCAAGGGCTGTAAAACTGTAAGAACTCACGTCATGAGCGCTGGCGAAGTTTTCTCTTGTGGTGACTTCAACGTAGTTACCATTTAAAGCTTCACGAGGGGCGAAAGCGACCGAGTGTACTAAAATATCAAAAGAATCCCAAGATTTTTTTAATTCAACGAACGTTTGCTCGATCTGCTCATCAGTCGCGACGTCACAAGGGATAACAATGGATGAATTGCAAACAGCTGCACATTTATCAACGCGTTTTTTTAATTTCTCTGTTTGGTAAGTCAGTGCGATTTCACAGCCTTGTTTGGCCATAGCTTCGGCAATACCCCATGCAATTGATCGGTTTGAAGCAACACCAACAATTAGCGCTCTTTTGCCCGTTAAAAAACCCATATTTTCTCCAGAATATTTATAATTTGTATGATGTTGAATTATATGCTGGGTAAACAGCATATGCCACGAAATTTAACCCTTTGACTGTAAACACGCTGTCTGCCTGATTTTAAGGTGATGCACTGAATGATAACAATATGAAACACAAAATTTACTACTTATCTTGCTTGGCTTTGTTGATACTCGATCAACTCTCTAAACAACTTGTTGCTTCAGGCTTCTCTTTAGGTGAGTCACTTAGTGTTACTTCATTTTTTAGTTGGACATATGTACAAAACAGCGGTGCCGCCTTTAGTCTATTGGCAGATAGTGGCAATAACCAGCGTTATCTTTTGTTAAGTATTTCACTTGTTGCCTCGCTTGCTTTGATTGTTTGGATGCACAAGACGGCACCGACTTTGCGCCAAAGACTTCTTGGTCAGTCAATTCTACTTGCGGGCGCTGCAGGCAACCTAATTGATAGGGCGTTGTATGGCGTGGTTATTGATTTTATCGATTTGCACTATGGCGGGCTCTACTGGCCAGTTTTCAATCTTGCCGATAGTTTTATTTTCATCGGTGTCGCTCTGTTGTTGTTTGAGGGTCGACAAGCAAATGACAGTATTAAGTCCTAATAGTTCAGCGCTTATGTCAAGATATTTTATAACTGGTAGAATAGTGCTTTTTCAAAACATTTCTCTTTATGAATAAGATATTTTCATTCGCACTAATGCTATTAATCGGCGGCGCGGCCAGTGCTGATTTACTCAAGATCTCTAAAAAAGGTAAGACGCTTGAGTCGGATAAAACCAAGTGGGCTTGTGTTTTGGATGAGGATTCGAATCTGTATTGGGAAGTGAAAAGCGCCAAAGAGGGTTTGCAATACGCACACAACACCTACACTTGGTTTGATGGTGAAAGCGGCGAAGAAGACGGCGAGTATTCACGTCATTGTTATTGGGCGGAGGGTTGCAATACTCTAGCTTATGTTGAGGTAATTAATGAGAAGTCGCTTTGTTCGTTTACCGATTGGCGCTTGCCTACGGCTGATGAACTGAAAACACTGGTTGATTACTATGGAGACGCTGACGCGTTAATTGACGTGGCGTTTTTTCCGAACACCCAAGCGGATACTTATTGGACATCGACCACGGTGGAGAATAATGAATTTGTTGCCTACGAAGTGCCTTTTTCCTACGGCGGTTCAGTCGCTAGAGATAAGTACTTCGACACCTACATTCGATTAGTGAGAAGCAGTGCAGAACAGGTCGATTGACGAGGTCTTGTTGACGTCATACTCTGACGATATTCCTGCCTTTCTAAAAAAAATATTTGCAGCTAGATCGCTTCAAGAATCCGATTTATCATTAAATCTCTCTGGCCTGCTAAAGCCAAAGTTCTCTCAATTGGGTGTGGCGATTGAGTTGTTGGAATCGGCGATTAAGCTTGATAAGCGCATTCTCATTGTGGGTGATTTTGATGCTGATGGCGCAACAGCCAGTGCGGTTGCTGTTAAAGCGTTACGCTTGATGGGGGCAAAAGAAGTCGACTTTCTTGTGCCTAACCGTTTTAAGCATGGTTATGGGCTGAGTCCTGAGATTGTCACCGAGGCAAAAAGAGAGAAAAACCCTGATTTAATCATTACTGTTGATAACGGCATTTCCAGCAATGAAGGTACGCAGTTGGCGCGCTCATTTGACATTAATGTCATTATTACCGATCACCACCTACCAAGCCACGAATTGCCAATGGCAAACGCCATCATTAATCCAAATATGAAGGGTTGTGACTTTCCATCAAAAAATTTAGCCGGTGTTGGGGTTTGTTTTTATTTGTTTTCGGCGCTGAAAACCCATCTTGAAAAAACGAATTACTTTAGCGAAAGAAATATTCCCGTCCCCGATCTTCGCGAAGTGTTGGATTTGGTAGCCTTGGGAACGGTTGCAGATGTTGTGAAATTGGATAGAAATAACCGTATTTTAATTAAAGAGGGTATTGAGCGAATTCGTCAGAAAAGATGCTCTAAAGGCATTCTAGCTATTCTGGAGTTGACTAAACGACCAGTAGAAACGCTGCAAGCATCTGACTTGGGTTTTTCTGTTGCACCGAGAATTAACGCTGCGGGGCGACTGAGCGATATTTCTCAGGGTATTCGTTGTCTGCTTTCCGAAGATATTAATGATGCGAGGCGTTACGCTGCTACGCTCGAGGATTTCAACAAAAAAAGACGTCAAGAGCAAGAGAAAATGCAGACCGAAGCCAGCGCTGTCGTTACCAAGCAAAGCATTGGTGAAAAACCATTTGCCATTAGTTTGTTTGACAAAGAGTGGCACGAAGGTATTGTTGGAATTGTCGCTGGCAAGATTAAAGAGGATTATCAATGTCCTTGCGCTATTTTTGCCAAGTCTGGCGAATTGCTCAAAGGCTCTATTCGTTCCATCCCCGAAGTCCACGTGAAAGATTTGCTTGATCTAATGGACAGAGACAATCCAGGGTTGATTGAGAAATTTGGTGGACATGCGATGGCAGCTGGCCTTATTCTTAAGCCTGAAAACTTTGAAGCATTCCAGCAAGGATTCTCTGAGGCTGTTAATAGGCATTTAAACGGCGAAAAACCGAGCGTTGAATTAATGACTGACGGTGTGTTGGATGCTGGCGAGATGACACTTGCCAATGCAAAGTTGTTGCAATCAGCCGGGCCCTGGGGGCAAGGCTTTGAAGAGCCTGTTTTTTATGGCGATTTTGAACTTGTCGAGCAAAGAATTGTCGGTGAAAAACACCTTAAATGTACGTTAAAGCAAGTGGGTGACTCTCGAATATTTGAGGGTATTGCTTTTTTCCAAGACAAACTCAAAGACAAAAAAGCTCAAATTGCATACAGACTCAACGTCAATCATTTTCGCGGTGTTGATTCTTTGCAGTTAATGATTCAATCTATAGAGTAGCATCCCGTTTAATTTTTTTCGGAAACCTTGCCAAGTATTACTTCATTGCCAGCACTTGGCTTTGAAGGCACATTGAACGCTAGGGCCAAGGAAAGAATTGCCATAGCAGCGCCAGCATAAAAAACGAACTGATAAGATTGAAGCCAGATTATGCCAAAAGATACCGGTATAAATACAGCGGCAATGTGATTGATGGTAAATGACACCCCCGCACTGGAGGCAAAATCCTTAGGGTCGGCAATTTTTTGGAAATACGTTTTTTGAGCAATGGCCATAGCGAAAAAGAAGTGATCAAGCAGATACAGAACAACGGCAATCTTTGGATCTTGGGTTATGCCGTAGCCTATAAAAACAACGATCAGGCCAAGGTACTCAATTACTAAAGCTTTGCGTTCACCAATCTTGCCAATGAATCTGCCAATTCGAGGGGCTAATGGAATTTTAATTAAGGCGTTTAATAGGAAGAGTATTGATATTTCAGCGACACTAAAACCAAACTTTTCAACCATTAAAAAACCGGCAAATACGACAAAAATTTGCCTTCTGGCGCCACCCATAAATTGCAATGCGTAATAAAGCCAATAGCGACGTCTTAAGATGATTTTCTTGGTTTGCTCGACGTGTTGTGGCAGATCGTCAAAATAGCGCCAGCAGAATATTGCGATTAGAATTGTAATGCAGCCAGCCGCCAAATAAACCCAAAGGTAATCCAGCCCAACAAACTCAAATAATAGCCAAACCGTGCCAAAAGCAACTATCGATGCCGCTGAACGAGTGGCGATAATTTTGCCGAAAAATTCGGCACTTTTTTCTTTGTCGATCCATTGCAGTGTCAGAGAATTAGAAATGGTTTCAAGATAATGAAAGCCGATTGACATAAGAATGGTGGTGGCGTAGAAGGCTGTATTGGTTGGAAGAAAGCCGGTGAGTGCGGTTCCAATACCTAACAAAATGAGAGAAACAAAGGCCATCTTTTGCTCTTTAATGAAAAGCAATACAAAAATAATGGTGAAGGCTAGGAATCCTGGAATCTCCCTAAGACTTTGGAGAATGCCCATTTCCGAACCATCAAAGCCAACTTTTTCGATGGCAAAATTATTGAGCAGGTTAAGCCAGATGGCAAAGCTCATGGAGCAGCCAACCGTTATCAACAGTATTAATAATTCGCCAGATTTTCGGTTCATCCTCATCGCCCAACAATATACCTTGAAATCGCAATATGAATCATCAGCTTAAAGTCTTAATTTTGCTGAGATATTTAAGCTCTGCAAGGTAAAATAACGCTTTTGTTTTTTGATTTATTGGTTATGCCAAACATTACACTGCCAGACGGTACAGTAAAAACTTTTGATCAGCCGCTAAGCGTTTTAGAGGTAGCCGCATCAATTGGTTCTGGCCTAAAAAAAGCAACACTAGCAGGCGAAGTGAATGGTGAGTTGGTTGATGCCTCACACATTATAACTCAGGACGCAAGTCTGGCCATTATTACAGGTAAGGATGCGCAAGCGCTTGAGGTGATTCGCCACTCAACGGCACACCTCTTGGCGCAAGCTACGCAACAACTTTATCCAGACGCACAAGTAACGATTGGCCCAGTTATTGACAAGGGCTTCTATTACGATTTTGCCTATAAAGACGGTTTTTCAGAGCAAGATTTGGCAAAAATTGAGAAAAAAATGAACGCCATCGTCAAGCAAAATTTGCCGATTGAGCGAATTGAAATGTCTAGAAATGACGCGATCGCCTTATTTAAATCAAAAGGCGAAGATTATAAGGCTGAAATTATTACTTCTATTCCAGAAGGTGAGGTACTTTCCTTATACAAGCAAGGGGATTTTATTGATCTTTGTCGTGGCCCTCATGTGCCTTCAACGAGCAAACTAAAGGCTTTCAAATTAATGAGTTTGGCCGGCGCCTATTGGCGCGGCGATTCTAACAACGAAATGCTACAGCGTGTGTATGGCACCGCTTGGGAAAACAAAGCTGATCTTGAAGACTATTTGCATAAGTTGGAAGAAGCGCAAAAAAGAGATCACCGTAAAATTGGTAAAACTCAAAACTTATTTCACACTCAGGAAGAAGCACCTGGTATGGTCTTTTGGCATCCAAAAGGTTGGACCCTGTATCAAATTATTGAGCAGCATATGCGCCAAGTCTTTACAGACAATGATTATCTTGAAGTGAATACACCGCAAGTGATCGATCGCAAGCTTTGGGAAAAATCAGGCCATTGGGATAAATTTGGTGACGCAATGTTTACCACCAGTAGTGAGAATCGTGATTACGCGATTAAGCCGATGAACTGTCCTGCCCATATTCAGATTTATAATCAAGGCCTCAAGTCTTACCGTGATTTACCAATGCGTTTGGCGGAATTTGGCTCGTGTCATCGCAATGAGCCATCGGGGACATTGCACGGTATTATGCGTGTGCGTAATTTTGTTCAGGACGACGGCCATATTTTTTGTACTGCCGAGCAAATTCAAAGTGAAGTTTCTAATTTCATTGATTTAACTTTTAGTGTTTACGAGCATTTTGGTTTTGACAATGTTGATATTAAGCTGTCCACTCGCCCAGAGAATCGCGTAGGCTCCGATGCGGTTTGGGATAAGGCGGAAGCCGCACTTGCTGAAGCACTAGATGCTAAAGGTATTGACTGGGAATTGCAAGAAGGTGAGGGTGCTTTTTACGGACCGAAAATTGAATTTGTACTGAAAGATTGCCTGGATAGAGAATGGCAGTGTGGTACATTACAGGTTGATTTCTCAATGCCAGAACGTCTCGATGCGCAATATATTGCAGAAGACGGCTCGAAACAAACACCAGTAATGTTGCATCGTGCCATTGTTGGCTCGCTGGAAAGATTTGTTGGTATTTTGATCGAACATTACGAGGGCGCCTTTCCTTCGTGGCTTGCCCCAATTCAGGCTGTTATTTTGAATATTTCGGAAAAACAGGGCGATTTTGTCGCCGATATTGAACAAAAGCTAAAAAAACAAGGACTTAGAGTCATTTCAGACTTGCGAAATGAGAAGATAGGCTTTAAAATACGCGAGCACTCAATGCAGCGCTATCCGTATATCTTGGTCGTAGGCGGTCGAGAAATGGAGAATGGCGAAGTTGCAGTGCGCAAACGTGGCGGTGAAGACTTAGGTTCGATGTCTGTCGAAGCGTTTGTAGAATTAATAAACCAGGAGTAATTATTAAAAGACCACATAAGATAACCACGCGAATTAACCATCACATTAAAGTATCACAAATACGTGTAATTGGTAGCGAGGGCGAGCAGGTTGGCATTATCAGTACAAGCCAAGCGAAAGAAATGGCGAGTGATGCCGGGTTGGATTTAGTAGAAGTTTCTCCAAACGCTGAACCGCCTGTTTGTAAAATCATGGACTTTGGTAAGTTTCAGTACGAACAAAAGAAGCAACAAAACGAAGCCAAGAAGAAACAAAAGAAGACACAACTTAAAACCATTAAGTATCGTCCCGGCACTGAAGAGGGCGATTATCAAATCAAATTTAGGAATTTGGTAAAGTTTTTAGAGAATGGCGATAAGGTTAAAGTAAGTATTTGGTTCCGTGGTCGCGAAATGCAACACCGTGAACTGGGCATGAAAATGCTCGATAGAATTGAAAAGGATTGTGAAGAATTTGCCAATGTTGAACAGAAGGCAAAAATGGAGGGTCGTCAGCTAGGCATGATGCTGGCACCCAAATCAAAGAAGTAAGACGATACAAATTAACAATCTGCCATCGTGGCTGATTGTTAGAAAGTGTTCTTACTTGAGTAATATAAAAGCCTGATAGGGCAAGGAGTAAATTATGCCGAAGTTAAAAACCAATAGAGGTGCTGCAAAGCGCTTCAAAAAAACCGCCAATGGTGGTTATAAATGTAAACACTCGCACTTACGTCATATCTTGACTAAGAAGAGTACTTCTAGAAAGCGTTCACTTCGTGCCGCTGATACCGTTGAGAAGGCAGATGTTCCAATGGTTAGAAAAATGTTACCTTACAGCTAAACTAGGAGTATACCCATGGCAAGAGTTTCAAGAGGTGTGCAGGCGCACGCCAAACATAAGAAAATTTTAAAGAAAGCGAAAGGCTATTACGGCGCTCGTTCAAAAGTCTATCGCGTTGCTAAGCAAGCCGTTATTAAAGCCGGTCAATATGCTTACCGTGACCGTCGTCAAAGACGTCGTCAATTCCGTCGTTTATGGATTGTGCGTATTAACGCAGAAGCACGTAACAATGGTTTAAGCTACTCAGTGCTTATCAATGGTTTGAATAAAGCTGGTATTGAAATTGATCGTAAAGTGTTATCTGACATTGCGATTTTCGACAAAGCTGCATTCGCAAAAATTGCTGACCAAGCCAAAGCTGCATTGGCTAATCAGTAAAACCAATTAAAGCCCACTGCTTAAGTGCGGTGGGCTTTAACCAAAAAAAACAAGATTTTGATTAATACCATTCTCACCAACGCTGAAAAGGCTATTGAAAACGCAAATGACCTTAAAGACTTAGACGATGCCAGAGTGCATTTTTTGGGTAAAAAGGGCGAGTTAACGGCATTATTAAAAGGTCTTGGAAAGCTCTCGAAAGAAGAGCGCCCTAAAATGGGCGAGGCAATCAACCAGGCAAAGGTTGAAGTTCAAGCGTTAATCGAGACTCGTAAAGAGGCACTCGAATTAATCGCACTAGAAAAACGCCTTTTGAGTGAAAAAATAGATGTAACCCTTCCAGGCAGGAATGTCGAAAAAGGCGGTTTGCATCCTATTACCCAAACACTCAATCACATTCAAAAAATCTTCGCAAAAAGCGGCTTTGAGATTGCGACAGGCCCAGAAATTGAAGATGATTTCCATAATTTTAGCGCCTTAAACATTCCTGAGCATCATCCTGCTCGTGCGATGCACGACACTTTTTATTTTGATGCTAACACTGTTTTAAGAACACACACCTCCCCCGTTCAAATTCGAACACTGGAGAAGCAAAAACCACCGGTGCGCGTGATTGCGCCTGGACGAGTTTATCGTTGCGATTCAGACGTAACTCATACACCGATGTTTCATCAGGTTGAGGGTTTGATCGTTGACGAAGAGGCGAGTTTCGCACAATTAAAAGGTCTATTGATTGATTTCTTAAGAGCTTATTTTGAGAAAGAAGATCTTAAAGTAAGATTCAGACCGTCATACTTTCCATTTACTGAGCCTTCGGCTGAAGCCGACATCGAGTGCGTGATTTGCGCTGGAGCGGGTTGTCGAGTTTGTAAGAAAACTGGCTGGCTAGAAGTGCTCGGCTGTGGCGTGGTTCATCCAAATGTATTGACAGCTGTCGATATTGATCCTGAAGAGTTCTCAGGCCTTGCTTTTGGTATGGGTGTTGAGCGTTTAGCGATGCTTAGATATGGCGTCAATGATCTTAGATTATTTTTCGAAAATGATATTCGTTTCCTTAATCAATTTTAGGTTGGTGATTAGATGAATATTTCAACAACATGGCTAAGAGAGTGGGTTAATCCAGGCGTTAGTGACGAAGTCTTGGCTGAAAAACTAACCATGGCTGGCCTTGAAGTGGACGGCATTGCACCGGTTGCACCTCCGTTCGATGGTGTTGTGGTTGGTCAAGTGGTCAGTTGTGAAAAGCACCCTGATGCTGACAAACTCAGTCTTTGCCAAGTTGATATTGGTCAGAGCGATAATCTTCAAATTATTTGTGGTGCGCCGAATGTCAGGCAAGGCCTTAAAGTTGTTGTTGCTACGGTTGGCTCAAAATTGCCGAGTGGTTTAAAAATCAAAAAAGCCAAATTACGCGGCGTTGAGTCTTTTGGCATGCTTTGCTCGGAAACAGAGCTGAGTGTCTCAGATTTGCACGACGGCATTATGGAGTTATCAGCTGACGCACCTTTGGGTGAAAGCATCAGAACGCATCTTGACTTAGATGACCAAATTATTGAATTAGACATTACCCCAAACAGAGGCGACTGCTTCAGTGTGTCGGGTGTGGCTCGTGAGGTTTGTGCCATTTATGACTTAACCATGCCTTCGCCTTTATTTAAGGCTGATGAAAAAGGCAATGTAGATTTTTCCACAAAAGTATCGAACACTAAGGCTTGTCCTAAATATTTAACGCGCGTTATCAAAGGAATTAATAATACGGTTGAAACACCAAAGTGGATGACGCAAAAACTTAAGCGCGCCTCACAACAAACACATTCTCCGGTAGTTGATATTACCAACTACGTTTTATTGGAACTCGGTCAACCAATGCACGCGTTTGATCTGCAAAAGATTGACGGTGGCATTAACGTTAGAATGGCGAAAAATGGCGAAGAGCTTGAGCTACTCAATGAGCAAACTGTGAGTCTTAGAGAGGACACTCTAGTGATTGCAGATGATCATTCAGCTGTTGCTATGGCAGGTGTGATGGGCGGCATGTCTACAGCCACACAAACTGAGTCTAGCGAAATACTATTTGAAAGCGCATTTTTTGAGCCGGTTTCAATGGCTGGTGTTGCGAGGTCTTACGGCCTTCACACCGAATCATCATTAAGATTTGAGCGCGGTGTTGACTTTAATTTACCACATCTCGCTTTAGAGCGAGCAACAGAGCTTGTTTTAGAGATTTGTGGCGGTGAAGCTTCAAAAATTAACGAATGTATCGATGATGCAGAGTTGCCACATATTGTGCCAATCACAATCACTCTAGAGAAGATTTCCAAGGTGCTTGGTTTTGAGTTGGAGCCTGACTGGATTGAAGCTAAGTTTACCTCTCTTGATTTTGATATCGTAGAAAAAACAGACAGCTCGTGGACAATTGTACCGCCGAGTTTTCGTTTTGATATTCGCATAGTTGCCGACCTTATTGAGGAGCTTGCAAGGCTCTATGGTTATGATCGTTTGCCGGTTAAAAGTCTCACATTGGATACCAATATTACTTCGGCCTCTCAGGCGAGCGTTGACGCTTACGATATCGCTCAAGCTTTGGTTAATAAAGGCTATCAAGAAGCGATTACTTACAGCTTTATTTCTGTCGAATATCAAGAGTTGATTGACCCTAGTGCCCAGAAAATCACACTAACTAACCCAATCTCTGAAGACATGTCGGTGATGCGCTCAAGTCTTTGGCCTGGACTGTTGCAAACGATTGAGTCCAACCAGCGTCGTGGTCATTACAATGCTCGTTTTTTTGAATCGGGTCTGTGTTTTAGCGGTATTTCTGCCGAGGACCAAGTACAAAAAATTGCCGGCGCTATTACAGGCGATCGACACTGCGCGCAGTGGGCGAGTGAGTCGAAATCTCTGGACTTTTTCGATGCTAAAGCAGACGTAGAATCACTGCTTGCACTTGGTGGTATCGAGGTCTCTTTTGAGGTTGGTGATCACCCAGCACTGCAAAATGGACAAACAGCGAAAATTGTTAAAAATGGCAATACCATTGGTTACTTAGGGGCGTTGTCACCAATCGTTCAGAAAAAACTGTCGTTGCCAAAAGTGTATTTATTCGAGCTTATTCAAGCAGAATGTCAGCAAGGTGAGATTGCCAGCTACAAGGCTTTTTCATCGTTCCAGGCTTCACAGCGAGATATTGCTTTGATCTTGGAAAAAGAAATACAAGCGTCTGATCTTATTACGGCAATTAAAAGCCTTAAACAAGAATACTTAATCGATGTGGGTATTTTTGATGTCTATGAAGGCGAGAATATTGAGTCTGACAAAAAGAGCATTGCCCTCAATTTGAGCTATCAGTCTAATGAGGCCACATTAACGGACGAGCAATTAAATCAAAGCGTTGATGAGATACTCAACCATTTACAAACTGAGTTTTCTGCTCACCTACGGTAAACATTCATATTATGTCTCTCACAAAACAAGATATTGCTAACGCTCTCGTCAAAGAAACCCATCTGACACAAACTCAGGCATTGGTGTTGACAAATGAGTTTTTTGATCAAATTACGCAGCAGTTAAGCAAAGGTGAGAGTGTGAAATTATCAAGCTTTGGTAATTTTGTTCTTCGTGAAAAATCTGCCCGCCCCGGAAGGAATCCAAAGACCGGCGAAGAGGTAATGATTTCAGCAAGAAAGGTGGTAACCTTTAAAGCGGGCCCTAAGCTCAAGAAAGCAACGCAAGAAGGTTAAGCTCTACCCGCTGAATTTCAGCTGTATTCAATGAGTGCAATTTCTAAATGGCCATATCTGCTTTCGATGTATTGTTTCAAACTATTCCGATATAGCTAAAACACCCTCATTGGTCATAAGAGGTTACTATTCACTAATTGCACTCATAAAACCTCTAAGCGTCAGCATCGCTGTGTGAATTTCCCCCCACAACTGTTTTTCGTCGACTTTGTCGTCACCACTATGACTGATTAGTTTCGGTTGGTAGTCGTTATCTAGAGAAAATGAGGTGTAGGTATAGCTCATCATTTCATCATCGCTAGAATTCGAACCTTGTGCTAAATAGACGTCATAAATGGCTTCTGCATCAACGGTGTCGCCATTAACAAAAAGCATGGTATTGGAGAAATGCAAAAGCAACCTTTTGGCTGGACACTCACTGGCTTTTCTCAACGGCACATCGCCACTGTTCATGGAGTTGACAATTTGTTGCTGGTGTTCTTCTGGTAATTGAATGTACTTGGTGTCATCATATTGACTAATGTCATTACAGGCACCGCTCTCGATGATGTATTCGTTTAATTCTTTAAGCATAGGGTTTACGGGTTTTTATAGTGTTGACTTATTGGGATTTTTGGCGATATTTTATCTGATAAATATCAAACATGGTAATTGCCATTGCGGCAATAATTGGGCCGATGAATAAGCCCAGAATGCCAAATTGGATAATACCCGCAAGTGTTGATAAAACAGTAACAAAGGTGTGATTAAGTGGGCTGGTGTGATTCATCTTGCTTGCCAGTTTGTGGATAATCACCGGTCGCAGGAAGTTGTCAATCAGTGTGCCTGCAATGAACGCACCGAAAAACAGAATGATAAGCGCATTTGCACCCTCACCAATGGCAAAAAGATACAGCACAAGGGGTAGCCAAACCAAAAGCCCGCCGAGTATAGGGATAAATCCAGCCAGCGCCATGGCGACACCAAAGAATAAAGGTGGCATGCCAATCAGGCTAACGCCAATTGCAAAGACAACACCTTGCAATACTGAAACAATAAAAACACTACCAACAAGGGTAACGGAAAGGCCAGAAAACTGTTTTAGCAAAATGTCATTCAGGTGATTATTCATCGGTGACAGAGTCTTAATTTTGCTGACTATTGAAGCGCCATCAATGTAGAAGTAGTAGAGTGAGAAAATTGCCAGAATAACAAAGAAAATGAACTGACTTGATAGGGTGACAATACTTTTAAGAACAACAACTGCAAAGTCTTTTGCAGTAACAATGACACTCTCTAAATTATTTTTAAGGGCGTCATCAATCAGTCCTTTAATCGACTCTGGTACAGCGAGACCGATGATTGTTTGATCGACTAATTTCTGCACTTCAGACAGTTGAAAATTTTCCTGTAGTGTGCGAATCATGCCACTCATCTCTATACCACCCACCAGCATCAGGTAACTCAAAGGCAAGATGAGCAAAACCGTGACAGAAGCCGTCATCAGAAGGGCGGCACGGTGTTTTGAGTATTTGCCAGCTAAGCGAGAAAAAATATTGAAGCTGGTGATACTGATTAACAGGGATAAAAATAGTGCCGGCAAAAAGGGTGTAAAGAGCCAAATAAGTGCCGCCGTTGATATTCCTAATAAGGTCAAAATAAAGCCGTCTTCGTGTTTATTCATTTTGATTTCGCTCATTTATTCTCCAGTTTAACAATGAGATTTTTGCAACAACTATTTTAGATTTGATAGTGGGATTATATTTATTTTACAAGGCATAATTTTAGAAGTTCTACTTGTTGTATGGCGAAAAATATTAACACAGAAAAATAAATAAAAACCCCTATCCCAAGGGGCTGAGGCTAAAAACCCTAAAAAATTCCCATCAATAGCTAGTGCTATTAATCGTAAATTATTACACATTTTTTATTCGTTTTTATCATTCTGCAAATTTTAAAATGGTTGTTGTAAAAGTCTCACAACTGCGTAAGCCACTTCTTCGTACGGATGAGATGCCTTCATTGCACTAACGACTTGGTCAATGCGATTATCATCGCAAACCATTTCGATTTTAAACTCTGGCAAGATCTCAAGTTGGTCTAAAACGCCAATGGCTGGTTCAGCGCCTTGTGTTGGCATAAACTGCCCAATGCCTTCGGTTTGCCAGGCGCAATGGCTGTAGTTATTAATATTGCCCGCACCCGCTGTAAACATTGCAGCTTTGACTTGTTCGGCATCGTTATTTGGCACGTAAAAACTAATTTGGTACATCGAAAATTCCCTTAAGACAGTCCTGTCTTTCTTGCTTGTCCATTCGTTCTATGGCATATCTTAAAGTAGTTCTTGGGAGTTGTGCGTAGTTCTGTTTTAAAAATTGCTTAACAAGCGTGGCGTCACGCTTATAAACCTCTCTTAACATCCAGCCAGTTGCTTTGTGAATCAGGTCTTGTTTATCGCCAAGCAGTGATTGACTAATTTGCAGAGTCGGCTCAAGACAGTTGTTTTTGATAAAGGTAAAAGTAGACACAATCCCAATTCGACGAGTCCAGATATCATCAGAGTGGGCGTAGTTTTGCAAAATTTCGGTCTTATTCGGTTTATCAAAAAGATAGCTGCCGACTATGTTTGGCGCGGTAGTATCGACTAAATCCCAATTATTGATAGAAGCAAAATTTGCTGAATAAAATTCATAAATTGCTCTTTGATTGCCCTTTGGGTATTGATACACCAAAATAATAAGCCCGCAAAGACGCTCCTCGTGAATAGGCGAGTTAAGCAGTGTTGAGATGCCGTCAAAAGAGATCTTCCAATGGTATTGCTTGGCAACTTTACGCAACTCTGGCATGCGCACGCCGATAAATTGATCACCATAACCATACTGCCCTTTGCCGGTTTTGAAAAACCACTCATTGCTTTTTCGACGCTCTTCACTGGCGACAGATTTGAGTGCATTAATGACTTCATTGGCAATCATCGGATATACTATATTCCTTCGAACTTTACTAGGATTATCATACATGCAAACAGCATATTTTGCCGGCGGATGTTTTTGGTGTATGGAGGCGATTTTTCAGCGTATTAATGGTGTTGAGCGTCTCGCCAATGGCTATTCTAATGGCGACACTGAAAATCCCACCTACGAAGAAATATGTACAGGTCAAACTGGCCACGCTGAGGTTTTAAAAATTGACTTTGATGAGTCCCTGATTTCTTATTTGGGCTTATTGAAGGTGTTTATTGAGGTGCACGATCCCACAAGCCTTAATCAACAAGGTGGTGACGTTGGCGCCCAATATCGCTCAGCTGTGTTCTATACTGATGAATGTCAAAAAGAAGCAGCACAAGCCGTAATTGACGGTGTTGCCGGTGCAGTAACAGAGGTCAGCCCTTTAAAAGTGTTTTATACTGCAGAAGGGCATCACCAAAATTATTATAATGACAACCAAAGCCAGCCGTATTGTCGACTGGTGATTTTGCCCAAAATACAAAAGTACTTTAAATAAATATTACAGATGAAAGACGAAGAGCTGTTGCGTTATTCGCGGCAAATCATGCTGCCGCAAGTGGACATCGATGGTCAACAAAAACTGGTCGATTCAACAATGCTGATTGTTGGTATGGGTGGGCTTGGTTCGCCAAGCGCCTATTATCTTGCTGCCGCGGGTGTTGGCCATTTAATTATTGCTGATTTTGACAAGGTAGAGCTATCAAACTTGCAACGTCAAATAATTCACAGTACGCAGGATATTGGCAAAGACAAGGTTGACTCTGCAAAAGAAACCTTAATGGCTTTAAATCCAAAAACTAAAGTTACAACGATTAAAGAATTAACTAAGGAAAACTTGGTATCTCTTGTATCACAAGCCGATGTTGTTCTCGATGGTACCGATAATTTTAAATCGCGTTTTGCCATCAATAAGGCTTGTGTTAAAGCTAAGACACCCTTGGTGTCAGCAGCTGTGATTCGTTTCGAAGGCCAACTGTCGGTGTTTAAGGGTTATGAGGCCGATCAACCTTGTTACCAGTGTCTTTATTCTGAAGAGGGCGATGGCGCAGAGAATTGTGTTGAAAACGGTATTTTGGCGCCAGTTGCTGGCGTACTGGGTACGATGCAAGCCTTGCAAGCTGTCAAAGTGTTGTTAAGCCTTGGCGAGCAATTGTGCGGGGAGTTGATGCTGGTTGATGCACTTGATTTAAGCTTTAGAAGGGTTAAAATTTCTAAAGACAGCCAATGCCTAATTTGCAATTAGCGCAACACTAGAATGTCTGAGATTGTTCAAGTCTGTAACAGTCACGACCTAGAAATCACTAAGACGTTATTTCTTGAGTATCAACAAGAGCTTGGCGTAGATCTTTGCTTTCAAGAATTTGAAGAAGAGCTAAACACCCTGCCAGGCGAATACACCCAGCCTAACGGTCGATTATTTCTAATTAAAGAAAAGACCGAAGTGGCTGGCTGTATTGCTTTTAAACCTGTTAGTAACAATTGCTGTGAAATGAAACGTTTGTATGTCAGACGTCAATTTCGTGGTCATAATTTTGGTCGATTATTGGCCACCAAGCTGATTGATGCAGCGCGGCAGGCAGGGTATTCGACAATGCGTCTTGACACGCTTTCTAGTTTGGTTGTTGCTATTTCCCTGTATCAAGGGCTTGGCTTTGTCGCCAGCGAGCCAACTTATCAGCACGATGAATTAGATCTTACGTTTATGACGCTTGACTTGGTTGGTGGGCCAGGCAAAAATTAGCCCCGTGTAGGGAAGACCTAGACGGGGCTGGTTAATTGCATACTTTCTTTTCTAAAGGAGAAGACAGGCATTAAATATAATACATCTTGCAATTAACGTATCACTCAAAAACTACAAACTTTCTCCTTGTACTATTGGGAGAGACGAAGGTAAATTATTTGTTGAAACACAGTTCTTAATTGAATGTTACATTTTTACTCTAACACAGACTTCTTTAATTTGCAACCGTTTTCTAAATTTAATAGCCAAGAAGTCTTTTCTTGACTATTAAATTGCAGACCTTTTAGTACTGCCAAAGATCGTTGATATTCCAGAAATCTTCCGCTCGTTGGCTGATGCCAGCATCAGTATTTTCAAAGGCTTTCTGAATCCACTGTTTACACTTGGTCATGTTTTGCTCAACACCCTCGCCGTTGGCGTACATTAGACCTAAGTTGTATTGGGCGGCTGCATGGCCATTCTCTGCGGCCATTTGATACCAAACAAAGGCGGCTTTATTGTCTTCCTCAACACCCTCACCGGCATCGAACTTGTAGCCAAGATTAAATTGGGCTTTTTGATGCCCTTGTTGTGCGGCAATCTCGTACCAGTGAATCGCTTTACTGTCATCTTTAAGCACGCCTTCGCCTAAGTCGTATTTGTGAGCCAGTTTGTATTGCGCTTCAGAATGTCCTTGGTTTGCGGCTTTTTGATACCAAGAGACAGCGGTTAGATTGTCTTCGATAACTGCCTCACCCAAATCGTATACTAGGCCTAATTGGTATTGAGAATCTGCGTGGCCTTGTGCAGCTGCTTTCTCATGCCAAGCGAGCGCCTTTTGTGAGTCTTCAAACACACCGTTGCCCTCAGCATACATTCTGCCCATGGCGGATTGAGCTAAGGCATAACCTTGGTCTGCAGCAGCACGATACCATTCAACGGCTTGCAAGTTGTCAGCTGTAACGCCCTTGCCGGATTCAAACATCAGGCCGAGATTGTACTCCGCCGTTGAGTCGTAGTTACGAGCAGCCTCGCGGAACCATTGTAGGGCTTGCTGGTTGTCTTTTGCTACACCTTCACCATTCATAAACATTAAACCCAAGCTTGCTTGTGATTGCGTATGCCCTTGCGTAGCTGCTTGGTGATAATATTGAATTGCCAATTGATCATTCTCGGTAACATTTTCGCCATTATCATATATTTGACCTAAGTGGTATTGAGCGTCGACATGGCCTTGTTCGGCCGCATGAGAGTACCAGAAAATCGCCTTGGATGGGTCTTGTGGTATGCCTGAACCTGTACCGTACGTTTGACCCAGTTTGAATTGCGCGTGTGCATGGCCCCGTTCAGCCGCTCTACGATACCACTGCGCTGCTTTTTTATCGTTTTCAAGGACGCCATCGCCGTTGGCATACATCTCAGCAAGAGAAGTTTGTGCGTCGGTGTGGCCTTGCTCTGCAGCGGCAAGATACCAGCGCATTGCCGTCTTGCTGTCTTGCGTCAACCCATTGCCTTCAATATACAGGTTGCCTAGTGCGAATTGCGCATCTGCAAAACCTTGGTTCGCAGACTTAGCGTACCATTTAGATGCGGCTTCAATATCCGCACTAACACCGTGACCGGCTGCAAATACTTGACCTAACATAAATTGCGCTTCGGGGTGGCCACGATTGGCAGCCTTACGGTACCATTGCAGTGCTTGTTGTGAATCGATGGCAACGCCAACACCTTGAGTATAGACCAGTCCCATATTGTATTGTGCATCTGCGTAACCTTGTTTGGCGGCATTGCGATACCACTGTAGAGCTAGCTGGGTATCTTGCGCTACGCCGTTACCGTTGGCATATATATCGCCAAGGTTTGATTGCGCTGCTGGATGCCCTTGTTCTGCTGAAAGATGAAGCCACTTTAATGCTTTTTCGAAATCGGTAGGCACGCCTTTGCCGTTGGCATACATAACACCTAAGCTTGACTGTGCTGCCGCATGATTTTGTTGTGCAGCTTTGCTGTACCAGTGAACGGAGCGCTCGAAGTCTTTGAAAATACCTTCGCCGCTTTCGTAAATCAAGCCAAGATTAAACTGTGCATTTGCGTGACCTTGCTCAGCAGCGGCTTTGTATAAATTGTAAGCCTGCCTATCATCCTCAGCAACACCAGTGCCTTCCGCATACATCGCTGCGAGATTTGCTTGTGCCGATGCGTTATTTTGTGCAGCAGCCATTTTCAGAAGTATTGCTGCAGTTTGGTCGTTTTCAATAACACCATTGCCGGTAGCATACATCATTGCTAGGTTTGATTGTGCTTCGGCGTGACCTTGATCGGCAGCACGTTTATACCATTGTGCCGCTTTTGATAGGTCGCCGTTTGCGCCATCATTAGTTTCAAAAGCAAGCGCAGTGTAGAATTGCGCATTAGTGTGCCCTTCAATCGCTGCTTGTTGATACCAAGTAAATGCTTGCTTTAAGTCTTGATTAACACCATCACCGGTGCGATATTTCTCCGCTATCATGTATTGCGCAATGATGTGACCACTTTGCGCTGCTTGTTGATACCACTGGAAGGCTTGTGCATTGTCTTCAAGCACGTATTCACCCATGTCGTATTTTTGCGCAATGGCAAATTGTGCAAGCGCGTTGCCGCTAGCTGCTGCTTTTTTGTGCCATTCGAATGCTTGTTTGTCATCCTCTTGAATGCCAATGCCACGCTCTAACATAAGGGCAACAGAATACTGCGCATCTCCATGACCACGTTTACCCGCCATTAAGAAATAGTTAAAAGCTTTTTGATGGTCTATTGCAACACCTTCGCCATCAGAGTAGGCTAAGGCAATACTGTAATAGGCTGGCGCGTATTTTTGTTCTGCGGCTTGCAAGTATAAAGACATAGCTTTAGCGTAATCTTGCTCAACACCTTCATCCATTGCGTACATCACACCGAGATTGGCTTGCGCTACAGCAAGGCCTTGGTCGGCTGCTTTTTGGTACCAATGGATAGCCTCTTGGTTGTCTTCATAAACACCATCACCGTTGTCGTATTTTATGGCAAGATTTAGTTGCGCAATGGCATGCCCTTGCTGTGCAGCTTTTAGATAGAGTTTTAAGGCAACTTCATCATTTTCGGCAACGCCTTCACCAAGGTCATACATTTGTGCCAAATTAGCTTGTGCAGTAACATGACCTCTGTCGGCAGCAATTAAATACCATTTAACAGCTTTACCGTTGTTTTCTGCTACACCTTCACCGATGTCATATTTGTAAGCGAGGTTGTATTGTGCCCCCAAGTGCCCCGCTTCAGCTGCTTTTTGATACCAGTAGACAGCTTTTGCGTTGTCTTCTGAAACCAGTTGCCCGGCATCATAAACCTGGGCCAATTCGAATTGAGCTAATGTGTGACCACCTTCAGCTGCTTTTTGATACCACGAAAATGCAAGTCGTTGATCCGTACCACTATGAGATTTGGCAATATTAATTTGCGCAGTTATGACACCGTCGTTGTTACCAATCTGTGCAAACCACTGGAGGGCTTTGTAATTATCCACTCCAAGTTGTGAGTTTGCGTACTCCAGGATGCCAGCATTGTCTTTTGCCTCTAAGAACCAAGCTAATGCTTGATCATCATCTGTACCAAGTAATGATTTGGCAATATTAATTTGCGCAGTTATGACACCGTCGTTGTTGTTTGCCTGAGTAAACCATTCAATCGCTTTGTGGTCATCTTTACCAAGCAGGGCGCTACCAAGGTTGATTTGTGCAGCAGTAATTCCAGTTGGGTTGTTGGCTAAAGTATACCACGCCAACGATGCCGAATCATCATTAGCAAGATGCTTGTCACCCAGAGCATTTTGAGATGCAGTAATACCAGCTTGATTTCCTGACTTTTCATACCAAGCAATGGCATTTTCAAATTCTCCATTTGCAGAAAAGGCGTCACCTAGAGCATTTTGTGAGGCAGTAATACCAGCTTGATTCTCTGACTTTTCATACCAAGCAATGGCATTTTCATGTTCATTGCTATC
>LWDU01037118.1_pt1 | contig 47537 bp, 45 predicted proteins | sample 727161 | NCBI WGS metagenome assembly LWDU01 (sample SAMN04566230, study PRJNA314399) | hydrothermal vent metagenome | isolation source: deep sea hydrothermal plume seawater | place: Mexico: Gulf of California, Guaymas Basin | collected 2004-07-11
TGGCGATTGGAGGAATTACACCCTATCAAAAATTGACGCTGGCAACACAGGCTCTACTTCTGTGAACCATTATTAATGGGGGGATTACCCTCGGTCTGGATGTTAGTAGCAATGATCATTGCGGTCAGACAGGCCCTTGATTATAAGAGTACCTTGCGGGCCGTGGGCGTCTGTGTCATTGGATGGACCATTCAGATGCTCATCCTCGCATTTTTGTTCTCTATGATGGGAGGTACCGCACCCTAATTCTCCGATTGGATCTTGGGCCGTATCAGCATATTGTGGAGTCAATGGCGCAGTATATGAGGGAGCGCAAGTCTTTAGCGGGCGGCCTTTAGTCTCAAGAGAAGTGCTTTCGCCTGGTCTCTGGGCAGGGTCGGATCGATACCCGCTTTATCCAGACTCAGGAGACGTTCGAGAAGTTTTACCGCCTCCGAGGTCTTCCCCGCCTGATCATATATCAGGGCAAGATTGTACAGGGCACGGGACTGATCCGGAAACTTTAACAGCACATCCTTATAAATCCGCGTCGCTTGGTCAACCTTCCCTTGTCCCAGATAAATATGTGCCAGATTCAAGCGGGTGGGACGATGGTCCGGGTCGATCAGGAGAGCCTGTTGGTAGGCATTGATCTCTTCATCAATCAGGCCCTTAAAATTATAAATCAGGCCGATATTATAGTAGGCCCTCACGTATTTGGGGTCCCTGATGAGGACTTTCTTGAACTCTAGAAAAGCACGGTTGTACCTCCCGCTTCTCAGATAGGCAACCCCCAAATCGTTTCTGACCTTGAGGTCCCCTGGGTGCGCATTTAAATGTTCAACATAATGCTGCACGGCCTTGTCAAACTCCCCACGACCATCGGCCGCCAGCCCCCGTTGATGCAGGTTCGTGCTTGCACAACCCACCGAAAGAAAAATTGAAAAGACGATCAAAATAAATTTGATTTTTTTTCTACGCTTCACCGTGAACATTTTTCTTGATCCTTGTGTTTTCATTATTACCTTTTTCATCGGCTTTGTCGTACAATCTATCTTATGCGCGACGTCACTACTTTAACAGTTCCTCTTCCTGTTTCCGAGCACTTTCCATCATCTCTTCAGACCGCTCCATCAGTTTTTGAATCTTAGTGGTATGGTCGTGTATTGCCTGGTCATATAGACTAAGTTTCTCTTCGAGACTCTGGACCTGTTTGTCAATTGATTGACCTTCAAGCCCTCTTGGAAAGCCTTGAAAGTGGGAAAAAGTCTGCTTGATTTGGAGTTCTTTCTGGAGGAGATTTCGTTCGTCAAGAAGTTCATTCTTATTCTTCTCAAGGGACTCGGCATCGTTCTTCAGGAGTATGGCAATCTCTTTTTGTTTGGAGAATGAGATCCCTTCTGTATCAGGAAGTTCTACTTCCGAGAGAACAGAGATACGAGGAGACCGGCGCTTCAGGAGTCTTTGACGTTCCTCCATATGAGAGAGCGCCTCACTGTGTACCTGATCTGCAAGAGGAGTATCACCCTTTAGCATCGCATTTTCTCCCTCCACGAGAAGACGTTTGATCTCCTCCCCAAGCAGGTCGTAGAGAACTGCCACCTTCTCTTTTCTGTCAGTATTGAGTTTTAGTTCTAATTTTTTAAGATCCCTACGCTCTAAAAGAACCTCTCTTAAACTTGAAAGAAGCCGCTCCATACGAACCTGATCGATCATTCCGAATCGCCCCTTTGACTTGAGCGCCCGAACCTCATGCGAAACTTCTTCGGAACGACGGGCTAACTGATCCATATTATCCCCGGCCTCCAGAATAGACTGGTCGATTCTCCAGACTTCATTACCGAGAACCTTCGCACGATCTGCCGCCAACGAATTGCCACAATCAAACGACAACAGGATCAACAACAGTACGAAAGTAAAAAGTAATTTCATCGGTTTTTGGGTCAATAGGTCCATATTTTCCATTCGTTATCTGATTTACTCCCTGCCCGCACCCCGATATTCGAGAATTGAGCAGATGCATGCTTCATAACCAGATTACTGAATGCAATATGTGGACCGTAATTTTATTGTGATTTTACAGTGTTTTTCAAGAGAAATCGCTGAATTTCAATCACCAGGACAAATTTAATCATTGATTTTAGACAGGATACCACACCCCTCGCGCGCTTGGAACAGGTTCCTTTCTGCCATATAGACGGTTCATTTCATTTTAAATGAAAGTCATTGTTGCCCCTCCGAAAGGTGGGGGTTCAAAGATAACACCATATATCGTAAGTATAGTCACTGGGGATGTTTACTGACCATCCAGATTTCATCCCCTCTCCTTCCACCAAACCTGAGAAATATAAAAGAGGAAACATCACAAGGGACCAGGTAAAAAATACATAAAATTCTTCTCCTGCCGGAAATCCAGCAGGGAAAGACAATTTTAGACTAAATTCTTTCCTATTTACAGCTTTCCTGCTACGGGCCTTGTGAGCCAAAATCCACACTCTTCAGGAAACAAAAAGGCCCTCCTTCATATACGCAAGGAGGGCCTTTCTTAAAGAGTTCACTCGTATGAGGTCTTGAGAAACGTCACCACATAGCAGTGCGGTTTCTCAAAACTCAATAGGATAGCAACCTTCTGTTTTATTCTTTCACATCACCCAACAAAAGTGTGTGGATTGCGCTCACGATGCACTTCACCTTTAATCTCTATACTGCATAAATCCGTCATGACTGTCCACCTTTGGAAGGTACTTCCTGGGAATATTTTCAACCTGAGGGTCCCTCAGGGAGAGGACGAACACAGTCAATGCCGTCGCCTCTTCGTCGGTCAGATCCCAATCGGGCATAATGGTCGGAGATGTCCTGTCTCTGGGATTGGGGGCATCCGGATTTCCGGGAACAATCTTTCGAGGATTTTTAAAGTGCTCCCATTCCCACACCCGGGTAATATGATCTTCCGATTCCAGGCGCGAGAAATCATGCACGAGAGAAAAAGCAAGCTCGGTCTTGCTGCCGAGACTTGAAATATCCGGGGCCGCTGTCGGATCGGTGCCGAACTGCCGGATGGCATGGCAGGCACCGCAACCGAGTTCATAGGCCAATTGCTTCCCCTTCATCAAAACATCGGCTTCCGGCCAATAAAGATCCCGGGAGTAGAGTTCGTAGTGACATTTTGTACAGGCGGCCTGGACATAAGGGCCTGACAACAATTGCCGATCGAGATGGCGGACGACACCGTGCGTCGCCGCGACCGTCACGGCCTGGCCGTCTCCCTCATGACAGATTGTACAGCCAAATTTCTCAAAAGGATGCTTTGAAATAAATCCCTCGTCCTTGAAACTGGGATGCGTGGTATAAGGCTGTGGCTCATTCTCAAAGGCTGGATTCGCAATCCCGGCATGACAGGTGACACAGCGATCCGGCCTGTTCAGATGCTTATCCCAGATTTGATTCACACGAAGCGGCGATGCCGCGAGTTTCGGGTCATCCATCTTCTCTGCAAGCATTTCATAATAGGTGGCCTGATACGTTTTCCACTCAGCGCTATATTCCCTGTAGACAAACATTCCCAACTCAAGGAAGATGATTACGCTAAGCGCGGCAAACAGTATGTGCTTTTTCATAGTTAATCCAGTATCTTAAGAAAAAGACGGGGTGAACGTCATAAATAGTAAAACCCCAATCCAATGATTTAATCTCACGATGCTACTTATTTATCTTTCTTAAATGATCTCTCAAGCAAAACCGCAATACCGACGAAGAAGCCTGTAAGAACAAGTGTCCCGACTCCGATGAATATTCCTATTCCCAATCGGTAGGGGTATGCCCATAAATCATCCATTTTCCGCTCCAGCTTACGTTAAATCTTAAACCAGGGGGTTACCAGCACATATTTAATATCGGCCAGTAATCTCAAAAATATTTTCAGGGGAACGCCCATCATCGAAAGGAACAAAAACATCACAAGGTTATAGCGAACAAAACCGAGCCTTCTGTAAAAATTTCTCAGAAAAAGAAAGGGAAGCGAAAACCCGATCGCGTAATATCCAAGGAAAAAAGCCCATGTGATCAGATTTGCCATTGTGACCGCATAACGTCCCAAGGTCACGAGGGGCGACTCACTTAATCCCAATACACTGGTCAGAATAACCTCAAGGTCAACCAGCTTCACAGCGCCAGCCGGTTGATGCATATGGGGATCGTCCCAAGGCCAATACCAGGACCAATCCAGTCCTCGGAACCAGACGCCGACAATAATCAGGATGTACCAGAGCGCCAGGCCAAAGCTGAAACCCATAATCGAGAACTTGCGTTCTGAGAAGGTATAGTAGCCCTTCCCCTTGGGGTTTGGATCAATGTAAGGGATAAGGACAAGCCCGATGATAATCATCGTGGGTAAGACCACCCCAGCGAGCCATGGATCAAAATAGACCAGTAACTCCTGTAATCCCAGGAAATACCAGGGTGCCTTGGTCGGATTTGGCGTTGTATCCGCGCTCGCCAACTCCTCCAGGGGTGCAGGGGAGATGAGCGATAGAAAAAGGATGAGTGCAACCCCGAACAGGATACAAATCAGTTCGATATAAACCAGATGGGGCCAGACCAGTACCGTGTCTTCAGGCGCCATCGACCCTTTGGAGCTCTTCTTCAACAGTGCGGCAAACCTGCCGGGTTTATCCGGGGCCTTTGCAAGTGCCTTTGATTGAACCGCCCCGGGATTTGATTCTTCTTCTGCCATAGGATCTTCTCAGTTAGGTATATCGATTAAAGGGGGCCTGAAAAACCATCTTTCCGTATCCGCCAAAAATGAACTGCGATGAATAACGCAGTAACCAATGGCAATGCAAGACAGTGCAGGACATAGAACCTAAGGAGCGCGCTCTGACCGACCACCGTTCCTCCGAGAAGAACAAACGCGACATCATTACTTGAGGTCATCCCCAACTCAGGGCCAAACGGCCCGGAACTCCCAAGCATCGGGGAGGCCTCCGCCATCTTGGCCCCAACCGTGACCGCCCAAAGGGCCAACTGATCCCACGGAAGGAGGTAGCCTGTCCAGCTCAATACCAGTGTGATCGCCAAAAGAATGACGCCTACCACCCAATTAAACTCCCTGGGCGGTTTGTACGAACCGGTCATAAAAACACGGGTCATATGCATCCAGACAGAAAAGACCATCGCGTGTGCCGACCAGCGGTGAACCGCCCGGAACAGGCTCCCGAAGTAGATCACCGTGCCTAAATCTTTCATATTGGAGTAGGCTTGACGCGTATCCGGGACATAATAGAACATGAGAAATACGCCAGAAATCGCCAGGAGGATGAAAAACAGGAAGGTCAAACCACCCAGACACCAGGTAAATTTGATCTTAAGGGCACCTCGTCGAACCCTGACAGGATGGAGATGGAGAATGACATTACTGAACATGACCAAGGCACGGTTACCGTCCGTACTTGGGAAACCATGCCTGAATATTGACTTCCAGACCTGCGTTGTTCTGGCAACCGCTAAAACCCGCTCAAGCAACTTCAACATGAGACCTTTATCTCCTCCACAACAATACCTTTAGGACTAAACCTTTAGAAAGTAGGGTTCCACCTCACGACTCATCTCTTCAACCATCAGGCCTTCCTCTGTTCCTTTTGGATCAGGATCCTGCCGCGTACTAAAATCAACGATGATCTGTCCATCAACCGGATCAATCGAAATGGCCGCCCGCCATAAAGTTCTTGGTGCCGGGCCTCCGACCACATTTCCGCGGGTATCATAGATGCTGCCATGACAGGGACATCGAAAGAGCTTCTGATCCCCGAACCAGTTCGGCGTACACCCCAAGTGCCGACAAATCGACACGAGAACATAGATCCCACGCTCATTTCGAACGACCCAAATCTGGCGCTCTTTTTTTAATTTTGTGTCAACACCGACCCCGTAAACTTCCGGTCTTCCGATCTTAAAAATGGTGGGTGGCTCATAGAGTACACTTGGAACCATAAACCGAAGGGCTCCGGCGCCGATACCTCCAAGTGACGCCAAAATGCCACCCCACCCGACGCCCAAGCTCATCATGGTGATGAATTTCCTTCGGCTGACCTCCTCGGTCGATTCTTCTTTTTTTTCACCCGGCTTCATGTTTTAAATCCTCCGAACACCTACACACAAAAGAAAAAGGGTTCTTTAAAGCACTCTGCGCTTACTTGGCGAGAAACACCTGTTTGTACGTTCTTGCCAAGATTACAATTATTTTCTTTTGCGAATCTTATCTTTCTTTCTTCTCTTTTGCCTTGGCTTCTTTTTTTTAAATGCCCGCAAATATACAAGGGCACTTAGGATAAGAGCGACTCCGCCGCTCCAGTAGATCCACTCAGAAGTATCCTTGCTCGCCGCGCCAAAATTGACAGGCTCACTGCGTCGATCCGTAAACCGATCGTCAGGGTCAAACTGAACCATTATTTTTCGAACAACATCGCCGACCGAAACAAAAATCTCATCCCCAATGTTGTCATTATGAAGGTGAAACATAACCTCATAATATCCACGAGGATCTGATTTTTTCTCTTTCTTGACCCCGCCTTTATGTTCCAGTATGACGAGGGAACCGGAGAGCGGCTTTCCTGCCGCATCCCGGACATAACCCGATATCGTGAATCGATGATCCGCCTCATGCGTTGCCAAGGCAGAACCTGAAAATCCGAGGGTAAAAAGGAGGGAACAGATAATTCCGAGGGTCCCGATATAAATGAAATCTCTCTGGATTTCCCCAATCCAGGACTCCCCCGAAATCGCTATCCCCAACAAAGATTAAAAAGTCCCGCATTGTAAAACGCTGCGCTTATAATGTCAACGCCCCACCCCGCTTTAAACTACCGGATTTCGGAATTTTCACCCTATCCCTTCCCGGATTTTTTATAATTCTTCTTCAACCATTTGACGAGAACAAACTGGATACCGAATACAAAGACCACAACGACCGGCGGGTAAAAATAGATCGTTTTATCAATTTCGGGTTCCATAAAAATAAAATACCACGGGGTAATGGACCGTCTTGAATCAGTCTCCCCATTCGTTCCGTCCATCGCAAAAAAAGCAATCGGATAAAACACGCCAACTTCAAATTGTATATCTTTTTCCTTGTCCGCAGTCTGCAATGCGCGCTTCATCACAACACGATATTGTCCATCCTTAAATACGCCTTGACCGGAAATATCCAATCCTTCCTGTGCCACCTCACTATTATTCCATACCCCGTTTGCATTCGTCTCGACGAGTCGATCCCCTTCCGAGACCCAGTTCCATAGATTCACGCCCAGTTTTTCATCCCCCATGATAAAATAGGGCTTTTTAACCCCACCCGGCTGGAGATGCTCAGGAAACTGTATTGCAACCTGATCTGTATAAGTAGTAATTTTCGCACCTGCCTTACTTGCCTTGCTTTTACTCCGATCATCCCACTTCAACATAAATCCAATTTCGGTCTCGTTAAAAAGTGATTTCACCGTAATGTCGGTTACTGTCGGTTTAAAGAGCCGCGTCTTAAATGAAATCTGCCCCATCATCGGAAACCAGTTTTCCTCTGTTTCCTCCCACAGCGGATCGTTCGGATCCGTTGGGATTGCCCCCTCAATAAGTCGTGCCTTGATCAGTGATCCTCCTTCGGGCTTCTTATCGGGTGAAAGCGATCGGACAAAATTTGCCAAATCCCAGCTCTTTTCATTGTCGAGTTTCGCCGCAAATGAAGGCATCGGGGTTCCATTAATCCCGGTGTTGACCCGCATATAGATATCTTTCGCCTCACCACCTCCCCGAAACAGCCAGTTCTTATTCAGATTCCTGGGGTAGACCGGATCACCGCGGTGGTTTTTCAAAAAGAGTGCTGTGGGTCCATCACCCCGGCCTTCTGCTCCATGGCAAATAGTACAACCCAATGAAGTAAATTGCTTCTTCCCTCTATCAATACTCTCCGCACTAGAAGGGATGAGCTCACCCACCGTAACAACGTGCGGCGCCTCTGTCTGCTCGTCCCATTTCGTTGAAAAGGTCTTGATGTACTTGATGACCTGCCTTCGCTTCTTTTCATTTAAAATATCTGCCCAATCGGGCATTCCCGTACCCGGGAGTCCATGCGTGACCACTTTAAAAAGATCGTCATCTGTCGGCATATCCCCCCGCGGAGTCGTTCGATACTTGAACTCCCCTTTTTTAAAACTTCTTGGCTTCGGCTGAAAGAGGTCTGCGGCAGGTCCATCTCCATCGCCCTCAATCCCGTGACAGGAAATACATCGTTTTTCGTAAATCTTCTTCCCGGCAGCCATATCATCCCCAGGAAGATCTTCCTCCTCAGCAGACTGAGAGGCAGATCCATCCTCCTCGTCCGCGTAGACGAAGTCTCCCAAACCCAGCCCAAACGTAACCAGTAGCAAGAAAATATATCCTGTTCTTTTTATTAACAGATTACTCATCTGCCTCTAACTCCCAGGTTCTTGGTTTCCATCCGGTATAATCATACAAAAACATAATGACCTTCCATCGTTCCTCTTCTGATAAAATCAATTCCCATCTCGGCATTGCAGAATCCCAGGGGGTTGCCTCTTCAGGAAGCCCAATTCCTCCCGTCTTGACCCGCCAGAAGACAAAAGATTCCATCAGCATGGAGATCGTGGTTGGATCTGCAAAATTGGCGGGTTTAACATTCAAGGCATGGGCAAAGAAACCCTTTCCATCCAGTTTGTCGCCATGACAGAAAACACAATTACGATAAAAAACCTCTCTCCCCTCCTGGACATACTTCTCATGATTTGCTTCATCCTCCCTATAAGGATTCACGAAGCCTGCAGCCGACCCCGGAGGCGCAGGATGAATGACACGCTGCGGAAAGGGAGGCTCAAAATTAGGTTTCACACTCTCATAGGTACGAAAACCAAAAAACAGGGGGATCATGATCAAAACAGCAACCCGGCTCATCTTCCGACCCGGTTTATCCTCTTCATCACCTCGAATAAACTCGGTAATGGGGATATAAAAACTCCCGAAGTCATCTTCATAGATGGACACATAGAGCAAGATTGAGATGGTGACCAGTATCATATACATTGCAATGACACTGGATGGAAGCGGACTTGTAAACATCGGAATACCGACCTTGATGAAAAGGTAGATTGTAAATTCAAGCGTTGCGGCTTTAGCGATCAGTGGCATTTTCATTCCTATACCCCCTCGTCCTCAGCATTACGATCTTCTTCATCCGGAACGTCATTTTCTGCTGATGCCGATTTGAGCGTGCTTATATAAAGTGAAATCGCAAAAGCATCCTCGTCGTTTAAGTCTAAGTTGGCCATTCTTGTTTTCGGCTTGAATGACTGGGGATTCAGTATCCAACGAAAGATAAATTGCGTCTGGAGCATAAACCCGGCCCCCGACAAATCAGGCCCTAACTCCCCACCTTCCCCATGAACCCTGTGACAGGCATTACATCCCACCTCAGCGTAGATCTCTTCCCCCAACACCACCTGCTCCTGAAAAGTATCTTCATCCGGAGCCAGGGCCTCAAGAAGATCATAAAACTTTTTTTCTCGAACCTTGGGATATCGTAAGCGTTTTTTCTCGAATAACGGTTCCTCAGAATCAGGCTTTGTGAAGGCAATTTCAATGGCCTCATTGGGATGAAGCGTCCGAACAAAGGCAACAAGCGACCAGAGCTCTTCCTCTGAAAAAACCTTTCCCCAAACCGGCATCCCCCCTGAGAGATCAACGCCGTAGCCACCAACCTGAAGCACCTCATAGATTTCGTCATTTGAGAGCTTGGCCATATAATCCTCATCGCCATCGGTCAAATCTCGAGGAACTGGGTCAAGATTGTTCGCATTGTATCCCTTCCCATCCCCATCCTCTCCATGACAGGCTGAGCAATAGCGACTAAAGATTTTATGCCCTTTGGCGACATGTTCATCCTCACAACCCGCCAAGACGAGCATAAAAACCATTAAGAAGAAGACAATTATCCTGTTTTTCTTATGCTCAATTCGCAATCTATTCTTCACCTATTCTTGAATTCGCCACAATAAAATGTTTATTTTTTTCTGATGATTCCCCATGAATCATTGCCAACTCTTCCGAGGCTTCCTCAGATTCTTCCTCAATCAATTCCGCAGGCTCCACCTCAGGGATCACATCGTGCATTTCCAATGCCGGGCCATCTGCCAACCAAGCCAAATCCTCAGGCGTCACTGTTACTTTTCCGCCATTGCTCTGAACAAAGGCAATTATAGTAATAAGTTCCTCTTCTGTGAGCCCAATGGGCGGTTTATTGATGGCAGGCATTTGCGCTGAGAAACTCACCGGAAGTGCTGTAGTGAAGTCCAGTTTTACATAGGCATCGGGTTTTGTCAGCGTCTCATAGATAAATTCGCGTGTTAGTCGCGCCCCCACGCCCGACAAATTAGGACAGCGTCCCGCGCCCGCCCCGATTGCATGACAAAGGGCGCACTGTCCCTTGCTGTAGAAAATATCCTGACCAATTTGAACCATATCTGCCTTGGTTTTGATCTTTGTAAGATCCAACCCCTTCTTTTCAGGAGGGAACCCGATCTTTTGCGGGACCTGATAGCCAACATAGCTGTATGCAAACAAAAACAGGCCCACAACAAGTGATACCTTTGTAATAACATACTTTCCACCCCCCTGTGGAATACTTGGGCGCTCTTTAGGTCTATCGCTGAAGAGCTCGGTAAACCACATAAAGACTGGGGCCAGAAAAAAGTATCGTGTTGAAAAGCGATTATGGCGAATTGTATGCGAGGTCCAAAAGACAATGCCGACCAATATGCAGAAGATCGCGGTGGACAAGACAAAAAGGAAGGAAGCAAGCCCGAGTGTCGGCGTATAGGCATATGGAGAGGTATCTTCCAATACGCCGTAGATATGCCAATGGACCCGCGAAGCGGAGCGGGCATAGCCCATCAGGGCCATGGTCAACACCACAAAAACGGCATTGATCACCAAGGCATATTGAGAGCGCGCCGGCATTACCCCCCACTTCATCTTATGGGTCAGCTTTGCAGACTTCAATGAGAGTGCGGTGAGGGGCGTAATTGTAAAAAGACAAAAGAGCACCGCCAGGACCTGGGCTACCGAAAGGACATTCACGCGATAAACAGAGGGAACAAAATAACCATAAACCCCCAACCAGATAATGACAATCACTGCCGAGGTGAGGAGAAGAACTGTGAAAATATTTGCCCATTTCCCCCACTTTACGGTAATGACCTTATCGGCTCGCCAGTAGAGCAGAAAACAGACGAAGGTTGTTAGAATCATTAGATTGACAACCGTTAACTTTGCCGACATCACGCCAAAGACACCCAGTAAAGGATGATGTGCCCCCCCCATCGCCCTGGCTTCCGAGACACTGGCCACAAGAGAATGCGGTGTGAGCCAGACAGAAAAAGAAGCCACCAGTACAACCAGCATAATGATGATCGGCTTCTTGTATTTCGGCGCAGAATGCGTTCGATAGGCAATCCCCTGCCAGAAATAATAATTTGACCCGACAAAAAGAACACCGATCAGCACCGCCTGGAGGATGAATAGCCAGGACAAGATCCCTCCCATGAGCGTAATTCCCATTTGCTGGTTGTATTCATAGACTTCCCGCATCAGAAAATAACCCGCAAAAGGCATCGGAAGAAGGCCGAAGACGCCGATAAAATTCCCGATATAACCCATCCAGTCGTAATGCTCCCGCTCTTCCTGAGTCTTTGCGCCCAGATAAGCCACGCCCGCATAGGCCCCGCAGACAAATCCACCCAGGATCAGGTTCCCCACCACCCGGTGGATGATCACCGGAAGCCAGGTCGGGTTGTTGATTGCGGTCCAGGCCTTCGCCCAGGGACCCAAATCCGGATTCAGAACGACCGGACTGGCCTGAAAAGAAAGAAATCCGCTTGGCAGAATGACAAGCAATAGCCCCGCAATATTAAGCATGACCCCCCAGAAAAGATGAAGGCCTTTTCTGTTTTGCCACTTCTCCCAACGGTCCCAGTAGACATACACCGAAAGGGTCTCGTATAAGAAAAGGAAAACATAGACAAAATAGGTGGGCTTAAAAATATCTGCCATGGCCGTCATGAGGGTAGGGTAGAAGACGAGCAGCGAAAAAAGAAAGAGAATCCCGACCATGGCCGTCGTCGCAAAACAGGCAACAATCAAATCCATAAACTCCAGGGCCAGGCGATCGTAGCGTTTCTCCTTTGTCATGATGCCGATCACCTCGATGGTGATAATAAACATCGGCACACCCAAGACAAAGGCCCCGAACAGGATATGGACCTGGGACAACACCCAGATAAGGTTTCGACTGCCAATGCCTGGAATATCCCGATAAACAGATTCGACGGTCTCGGCAAAGAGAGCGGTGGCCGGGATGAAGAGCAGAATCATGAAAAGAAGACTTCCCCATAGAATGGGTTGTTTAATCCCTTTTTTTACATTCATGACATCCTCGCTTTTGGACACATTTGAAGATCCTCAAAATTGTTTATCTTCGAAGGGGGTTGACCACGGATTGGTTAACCACTTCAGCCCCTTCGTCGCATAATACTCAAAGGTTAAATATCTTGGAATTTTGAGATGGAACCAGCCAAATTTCAACCCGCAATACATGACAACACTGCCGAGAATAACGGCCTGGGTCGTCCCAACAAGATTATGCAAAACATCGGAAAACGTCCCCGCCCTGGGGTAAAGAATCGCCAAGCCGGAAGTTTGTGTCTTGATATCGTACAAGAGTTGATAGGCATGAGAATTCGGGTCAAAACCGAAAGAGGCCAAGGCAGGGCCGATCGTACTTTCCAGAAGGAAATTCGGGAATACCCCGATCAATACAATTGCCGCAGCCAGGAGCCCGAGAGAGATCTTCATTGACATGGGTTCTGACTCTACATTGTCATATTCCTTGGGACGCTTCCCAAGCATTGTCAACTTAAAGAACTTCATGTTTGACGCGAAGGTGCCAGCCGCTGTGATAATAAACATCACCTCAGCAAATTTAAGGTAAGGGTCATGACTGTGTTCATAGGCCTCTAAAATTGCGTGATGGATGATGGTCTTGCTGGCAAAGCCGTTAAAGAATGGGATGCCGGAGATTCCACAGGCGCCAATAAACAGAAAGACCGCCCCCAGGGGCATATTTCGCCACAAGCCCCCATACTTATACATGTCCTGCTTGTGAAGCCTGAAATAGACTGCCCCACCTCCCAGCAGAAGCGCAACCTTGAAGAGGGCATGGTTTACAATGTGGTAGAGAGCGCCTGCAACCCCCATCGCTCCGTCTCGACCAAGATAAGCCGCACACCCGATCCCCATCATAATGTAGCCCATCTGGCTGACACTATGCAAGGCAAGCATCCTCTTATAATCAGCAGTAATCAGGGCGGATATCACGGCGGTGAACATTGTTATCACCCCGACAAATATCATCACATATCCGATGTTGCTCAAGGTAAGCCATTCTGAAATCAAATCCCCCTGGGGCAGGAAAAGAAGATTGACCGTCAGGAATATCCCATAGGCCCCGGCCTTGATCATGGCCCCCGAGAGGAGCGCGTGTCCTGGCGAAGGGGCAACCGGATGGGCCTCTGCTAGCCAGAAATGCTCAATAAAGAGACCGGCCTTCCCGCCAAATCCAACAACCATCAAAGCCGCAATCTGAAATTTAACCCCACTGCCCATTAACTGAGAAACCTCTGCCGAGACCGATTCGATCACCAAGGTTCCAGTGTAGCTGTTTAAGAGAACAAGTCCCGACAGCAAGGCAAGGCTGGTGGCGACCCCGACATAAAAATAGAGGTTCGCTCCTCTGATGGCAGGGACATCCTCCCTGTGGGCGATTAAAGGATAAGGAAGAATCAGGAGTCCTTCAAAAAAGATAAAAAGTGTAATAAAGTCGCCGGCGATCAAGACCCCGAGATTGGCGCTCAGCGTAAGGAGAGAGAAGAAGTCAAAACGAAGTCGGCGTCCCGGCTTACTGTCCTGAGCCTGGGTCATATCTGAGATGGCAAAAATATGAGCAACAATCCAAAGAAATGAGGTCACGAGAGCAATAATCAATCCCGCCGGACGAACCCTAAGGCTCATGTCCATACCGGGGATCCAGGTAAACGGAAACTCCACCCCTCCCGAAACAGCTCCCTTGTGAAGACTTAGAAGCAGCACAAAGGGAATGATGGTTGCTCCGAGGCAAATCCAATTTCTATAGTTGTCGTTCTTCGGCCGGATCAGCAAGGTAAACGCGGCAAGAACGGGAACCAGTATGACTAAAAACGGGACGATGGATGTCTCCAACTATCTGCTCCTCATGGGTGTGCAGCCTGAACCAAGCATGCGATTATTTTCAACATCCCAAAGGATTCCGGAACAAAAGAAAGGCTTACGGGACCCAAACGACAAACAGTCCGAAATAAAGTGACTCTCTAAAAATTGGATCATACTCATTGCAACATGACCCCAACAAACTGCAATACCACTTCAGGAAATATCCCCAGGAGCAACGAAACCACTGCGGTGATGCACAGTGGGACAACAACAAACAAGGGCGATTCCTGAATATCAAACATTTTGGTTTCTTTTTGAATATCCGCAGCTGCAGCACCCACACTCTGCGGCATCAGAACGGGTCCTGACTGCGGGACCAGAACATCATCCCCCTTACCTTCATCCTCTTGATGCCTAAAAAAACTATTCATCACAATCGGGACAAAGTAGAAGGCATTTAAGAGCGCACTTGTTGCCAGGACCATTAGTGCCCAGAACTCTTTTGCCTCTGTGGCACCGACCATCAGGTACCATTTGCTCACAAATCCACCCGCAGGGGGGATGCCAACCATACTGAGCGTTGCAAGCGCAAACGCAGCCATCGTCCAGGGCATCTTCCGGGCAATGCCGTGCATTTGAGAAACATGTGTCTTTTTCGTCGCCACATAAATCGAACCCGCGCAGAAGAAAAGAGTAATTTTTGCAAAGGCATGCATAGCGATATGCATAATACCGCCGGATAAACCGCTGGGGGTCAGGAGCGCTCCCCCAAGGACCATGTAGGAGAGTTGGCTCACAGTAGAATAGGCAATTCGCTCTTTCAAGTTATCCGCCCTCATACAATAGATTGAGGCCATGATGATTGTAATGGACGCGATCACTGCGGTAATCTCCCCTAAACTCCACGACCCGATATGCAGCAACCGGACTAAATCGATGCCAAAAATATTGATGATCACGCGTAAAACACAAAACGCTCCTGTATTCACAACCGCAACAGCGTGAAGCAAGGCACTAACCGGTGTGGGCGCCACCATGGAAGCCGGCAGCCAGGAGTGAAGAGGCATGAAGGCCACCTTTCCAATGCCGGCCAGGAAACAAATATAGATCCCCACCAACAAAGCCTTGTCGGCCTCAGGTGGGATGATGCCGTTTGCTGTAAAATCAACCGAACCGGCAAAATAGTAGACTCCCAGAATGGCCGGGATCAGAAAGACCTTCGAGGTCCCCAAAAGATAGGCCAGGTATTTATTCCCTTTTTCCCAGGCATCTTCGGTTTCATGGTGAGCAACCAGGGGATAGGTGAAGAAGGTAATCAATTCGTAAAAGAGGAAGAGAGTGAACCAGTTGTTCGAAAAAGCCGCCCCTAATGTAGCAAAGAGGGTCACCGCAAAACAGTAATAGAAGCGAGTTTGCGAACGTTCATTGAGGCTTCGCATATAGCCGATGGAATAAAATGAGGTGAGAACCCAGGTCACGGAGGCAACGAGTCCGAAAATAAGCCCCAGGCCGTCAACCCGAAATCCAATTGGAACGCTCGGCCAGAAACCCCAGACCACATAGTGAAGCGTATTCCCCTCAAGAATCGGAGAAATCATAGTGAGAACGGCAAACAACATCAGAAAGGACGTTACCAGCGTACACCCGTCCCTGAGGTTCTGCTTTTTCCGGGCCAGAATAATCGCCACAGATCCGATCAAAGGGATCATCACAGCAATAAAGGGTTTAATTGACTCTATTTCCATGGTTCGTCTTATCTTCCCGGATTAAAATTCACTAAGAAAATGCTTTCACCCCCTCGAAGGAAGGCCAGACCCTGCATCAAGCGATTACTTCTCAAACGTATGCTCAATCTCTTTATGGTCATGAACAGCCGGCTTATTTCCGTGCGACCAGGTGTGTTCGTAGGCGACGGTCTTCCAGATTTCCTCATCAGTAAGCTCTTTTTTCCATGCCGGCATCGCTGTCTTCTTGACACCCTCAGCTATCCTCCAGAACCAATAGGACTCAGAAAAGCGGTTCATCCTCTTTCCAACGCGAAAATCGCGTGCACCCCTTTTTTTCGGGCGATCTTTCTTCTTGTTAATGGCATGACATGTCGCACAACCGTCTTTCGCGACCTTCTTCTTTCTCTTATAGATATACTCTATTCGGTGCGTCTCAAAAATCTTTTTTCCCTCAGCAATAATCTTTGCATCCGTCCACCAACCGCTTGGCATCTTCTTGCTTGCATAGGCCTTCGGGACCGGCTTTAAGGGCTTATCGTCATCGTCTTTTTTGGCAAAAGCTGATCCTTGATCCAAGATCAAACCAACCACTAACACAGCAACAAACAGAACAAGAGTCTTCCTCGCCATCATCCTCCCTTTCTAAAGAGATTTATACCCTTACCTTCTTTTCAAAACAGCTCCGGATGAAGATTATTCCGGGTCGGCAGAAGAGGGGTTCGGGTTACGATCTTCCCTCAACAGCGCACTATTAAATGAATCGATCCTGTGACATCCTTTACAGTTTTTTGATGCGACAATCTTTTTCCCTTTTGCAAGCAATTCCGCACTTGCCGGAGTCCTGCCAGCAACGGTTGCCGTCCTGGGGGATTCGTCACTGAAACTATAGAGATACGCCAAAATCGCGCGAACCTCCTTGTCCGGCATACGAAAATTCGGCATCGGGGTATCCGGGCGGATGGCCTGAGGATGCTTAATCCAATAGAACAACCATTCAGGCTGTATCCGCTTCATCGCATCAGACAAGACCGGGCCGACCACGCCTCCCTCACCGTCAGAGGTCTTTTTATGGCAGCCATCGCAGGCATACTCATCTGTATAGAGGAACTCTCCCTCTTCTATCTCTGCCGGTTCGGACGAATCCCACCCGCGCAAGACATTCGGCGAAATGCCTTCATCTTTCAGCGTCATCATGTACGCGACAACAGCTGCAAGCTCCTCGTCCGAGAAGAAAAAGTTCGGCATCTTTGCCTTTGTGAGAGGCATAAAACCAATTGGACGAATCCGGTCCGGTTTTTTAAGGAATTCGGTCAACCACTCTGGCTTCAACTTACTTCCCTCGTGACCAATGTTCGGGGCAATCGGAGTGAGCAGATTGGTCTCTTTCGCATGGCATACAGCACACTCTCCCTTGCCCTTTTTCCCAAGATCAGGAAGACGGATGGGCTTGACCTCCCCTCTCCCCTTCTCTTCCGATAAAGTTCGTATATACGCAACCAGACTGTGCATCTGATTCTCCGTAAATACACCTCCCCAGGGGGGCATGTAGTAGGAGATATCCACGGCAGCACCGCCCCCGTCAATCACCTCATAAATCTCCCCATCATCATATTTATCGAACTCCGGCGTGGTTAGATCGGTCGGATGAACATCACCCAAGTGGTCTGCATTGATGCCATTTCCTTTCCCGGAATTTCCATGGCATACAGCACAGTAGTGGCGATAGAGGTGCTTCCCTATGGTTGGATTAATTTTTGATTCAGACTCGAGTGCTCTGGCTGAAGGCACAGCAAATGCCAAAGACATCCCGAAAAAAACAAGAGAAGTGGCCATCAACAAGGATGGCACCATACAGTTCTTTCCTTTTCTGTCCTGCAACCCTATTCCTCACCTAAAAAAGAGCTGATCCCCCCCCCTACTCCTCAGCCTTATGGCCCAAGAAGCAATCATGCGGGTTCATAACTAGTAACGAGTGAATTGGTGTTTGGCGTGGAAAGATATGACTGATGTACCCAAAATTACCGATTCAGAGAATATAAAAGTATCTTCAAATAAAACCCTCTCTCTAACAAGAAAAAAAGGTTAAAAAACTAATATTCTCCAATGATTTTTTGACTTATAGCATACGCTACAAACCTTGTCAACAGATTTTTGGGGATGGGCATTTGCTAAACTAGGCCCGGTTGAAAAAGACATGGATCAGACCAAGAAACAATCAGAATGGATGTCGGGCATCAAGGCTGATAGAAACCACCCTAATCTGCATGTCGGCAAATATTCGGTTTTCAATCGTTATAGGTTCCACCCGTGAAACCAGGTCATAAAATACTGAACCTTGTTCGAGGTTTCATTAATCTCCGGAAATTTCTCCTTGAGATAGCTCACCCCAACCCTAAACGGAGACTTCCTGAACTCCAACCCAACGGCATGACTATGAGTATTATAAAAACGCTTGTTCCGGTCACGAACCCGCCATCGGAATTCAACAAAGGTATTGAACGTAACCCCTCCCGGGAACACCACCCAATCAATCCCCTGATTGAGGTAACCCATCGAACCCGTACCAACCAAGCTGTCCTCATCATGAGAAAACCTTCCCCATGTCGAACCAGGTAAGCCTTTCACCGGATACATGAACCTCTGATTCAGTTCCCACCCGTAAAACAAGGTTGCAAAATACTGAACCTTATTTGATGTTTCATTAAGCTCCGGGAATCTCTCCCTGAGATAGTTCACCCCAAGCCTGAACGGAGACTTCCTAAACTCCAACCCAACGGCATGACTATAAACATTATAAAAACGCTTGTTTCGGTCACGAAACCGCCACCGGAACTCAGCAAAGGTATTGAACGTAACCCCTCCCGGCAACACCACCCAATCAACCCCCTGATTGAGGTAACCCATCGAACCCGTACCAACCAAGCTGTCCTCATCATGAGAAAACCTTCCCCATGTCGAACCAGGCAAGCTCTTAAATTCCAGAGCTTGCACCTCGAGAACAAAGGCAAATAATAAAGTGACTGAACAAAATATGCACCATCGTGTCATTCTTGGAATCGCTATTCCTCCCCTATCTGTCGGAAATTGCAATTCCTGGAAGCTTTACCCATTTTTTTTCTTTCCCGTAGAGGAAGTAGTCATCACCTTTTTTCACAAGTTTTCCCCGCTCGTTTTCAGTGACAAGATCGGTCTCCGGCAAGCTAAAGACGACCTCCCTTGATACCGACGATCCTGGCCGAAAGAACCCTTGCTCTAAAAAAGAAGCAAGAAGAAAAGAAATCGATAAATAGCTCGTCGGTTTCGATATGATTTCCTGACGAACTGATGTATCCTGAAAACTGCGTCCAATCAGTTTAATCCCCACTGGAACATTGGTTATGCGAGGCAATGGAAGATCCCGTAGACCTGATGCTTGGAGAGAATCGCCTTTTAGCCCGAGTCCATGCTCCGGGATAAATACCACCACAACATTTCGGCCTGATCTTGCGAGTAAATTGAAGAACCGCGTTAAATCAATAAAGAGCTTTTCGACATTCTCTTTATAATTTTCCACGCGATCTCGCTTCCACCATTCCTTCTCTCCAATCCAATGAGCACCGTCATGCAAACTAACGCCATTATAGTAGACTGCAGCACGATCTGAGCCCGACTCCTGCCTCATTTTCCACCACTTCTCCAACACTGTATAATCACTGAAGAGAGGAGAGGAGTCAAAATTGTATGCTTGAATGGGAAGATCAGTTGACGTGATCGGCTCATCAAGGTGTCCATAGGATTTTACATTGGCAGCAACTCCGCGGTATAATCCGTCGTGGTTGAGAGTAAAATATGTCTGATATCCCAACCCACGGAAGACGTCAAATAGGTAACACTCCGCCGGAACATCATTATAATAAAGGTTGCCATGCTGAAGCTGCCCGCAATTCCCCCGCAAGAGTCGGATCGCGGAAGGAGTACTGTATGTGGTCACCGTGTTAAAGCTCGTAAAAAGGTAATCAAATTTCTCCAGGAAAGAGTGCTCTTCCAGTCCAACCACCTTTAAATCATCCCAACCCAAAGAACATATATGTAGAATGACGATATCAAAATCGGGTTGCCCTCCTTTCGATCTTTCAAAACGGACGACCCTCGACGATTCTGACCGGGAAAATGTGTCGATATACCGGTCCAGTTCATCTTTTGGTTGTCCGAATTCAAGTACCGGAACAATTAAGAGAAAGACAAAAACTACCGGAGTTAACTGTACACGCTGCCGCACCAAAAAACACATGCTCAAGATAGAGGCGATGATCATGATTTCCCATAGATTGAAGAACCCCGAAAGAAATTGAAATATGTATTCCTTGGACGGCAACCGCTCATCCATAAGGAAGAGGAATGACTCCTTGAACGTCGGGAGCCATGAATCATGCCACAAAAGCAGCACACCGAAAACAACAGCAAGGGAATTCTTTCCAATGCTTAGAGGTCTATAATACTTCTTCTCCTTCTGTACACGTATCATCAGAAATATCGCTAAAGTAAGATTCCAGATGAAACTTATCCGGATAAACCCCCTAAAATACAAGTACCCTTTTGTTATAAAGTAGAATGACCAAAGACCCATAAATAACGGCTACCTCCCTAAAAACTCTTCGGTTTCAGATGACCAGAAAAGATGAACTTCCTCCTTTTTCCCCATACGAACCAGACTTATCCCATTATTTTATTGGCAAAAAGTCGAGATCTTTACTTTCCAGGAAGCGAATACCGTAGAGAATCTCAGTCTCTTTAGTCTTCTTTGATCGAACAATCTCACCCAGGATACTAAATACCAACTTACCACCTTTATATATTTGTACGATTACCTCTGTCGATAAAGTTTCATCCGTTGCCAAATGCACAGAAAGGCCAGTCGTGCTGATATCCTCCATAACACCCTCAAATACCTGCTCTTCTACAACCAATTTACAAACCATCCTCTCCCGGATACGGGAAGAAAAACGATGAATGATTTGTTGTTTTAGTAAGGGAATAAACGTCGAGGCAGCCAAGTGCCGAAAAGAGCGCCAGGTATTCGAAGTTGATTGATGAACCTCTTCCCAACTCGACGGGGAACTAAACATCTGCCGGATCAGACTTTGATGTTGCGTTTCAGAAACGTTCACAAAACCAACACAAATTTTGGAGACCCCCGAAGACAAAAGGTCGTTACGAACCGTCTTCCCTGTAATCTTAGTCAATTCTCCGAAATCGCTCCTCAAATGGACCACGACCTGTTCGGGGAGTGAAACGGGCCGGTCAACGATCATGGAGAGACCGGTCTCGCTCAAATCAGATGTTGTTCCTTTGAATGTCCTGGTGGAATACATCAATTCGCAGGATATCCGCCTGGGAAGCCGAGGCACTCGGCGTTTCTGTAGAGATCCTCGTGCAACAACAATAGCAGACCCAACAATCATAATATTATAGGCCGTCCAGACGAGGCTCCATAGAGTCACATTAGTATTGAGACTGTGAAACCAAAGTTGAAATACCCCCACTACAAGACCAACCGTTAGGAGAAACGACAGGAAAATATGAGGCATGACATAAGACCAGTCTAACTGGGGTTTCTCGACCCGTAACCCTTTTGGGGTAACATTAAAAACACTCTTCTTAGCGCTGAATATTGTTTCAATCGAGGTCCAACTAATGAAAAAACACATCACAGTCTCGTAAATATCCCCCCAAAAGGGGTTACGGAAGTTCTTACTTATTACATTGGAAGTCATCATCGATGCCACGTAGTAAGGGAAAAAATAGCTCAGCAGCATCGGCAAAGGGGCAATCAAAGGTGGAATGCCCAACAAAAGAAGAGAAAGAGGTGCAATCAAATACATTATCCTGGAAAACCCGTGGAGAAAAAAGAAGATTGAAGCAAAATAATTGATCCGCTGCATAAGGGTCAGTCCCCGTTTCCAGAGGGGGTTGTCCATAAGAGATACCTGAATACCCCCGCGGGTCCATCGCTGTCGTTGCTTAAGATAGTCTCGATAGCTCTCGGGTGACAATCCGGCGGCTAGGATCTTGTTCAGATAGACAGACCGGTAGCCTTTCGAATGAAGAACCATGCTAGTATGAAGATCTTCCGTCATGGTCAACGATTGGAAACCTTCGATCTCATCAAGCGCCGATCGGCGAAAGACACCCCCGGTTCCGGCGAAGAAACTTGAATTATAAGTATCCCGACCAGGCTGTATCACATAAAAAAAGAGATCTTGTTCGTTTACAATTTCACGTTCCAGCCTGAGATTCCGCTGAAAAGTGTCCGGATTATAAAAGTAATGAGGTGTCTGAACGAACGCAACCTTCTCGTCGTCGAAAAAACCGATCGTTTCTTTGACGAATGTCCTCACGGGAATGTGGTCACAATCCAGAACCACCACGTACTCTCCGGAAGATTGGCTTAAACCATGATTAAGATTTCCAGCCTTGGCATTTTTATTAGATGCACGGGTTACGTAGTTGCATCCTAAGCGCTCTGCAAGAGATTGAACTTCTTTACTCTGACCATCATCAAGGACATACACGTTTATTTTGTCGGAAGGGTAGTCCATGGACATACAACCAACCAGGGTCGGATACAAGATCTCTAGAGATTCATTATAAATAGTGATAAAGATGTCCACCGAGGGAAGGTCAGACTCCGCTTTCATAATAGGGACGCGATTTGTCGGTTTAGCGACTTGAATATAAAAAAGAACGGTTGCCAGAAAACCGTAAGCCTCAGCCAACAATAGGAGAAGACTTATCCCTAACCCCGTTCGGGTTTCAGTATTAAGCGTGTAAGTCCCTCTCCAATAGAAATACCGAAACCCCAAAATAATACCGAGTGCCCCGGTTGCCCATTTCGCACTGAATCGGAGCATTCGTATTCTCGGTAAAATAAGAACAAGTATCATAAATATTATTGATAGGGTGTAATCGGCCATCGATCCGATGAAAGGATTCATCTGGACTTCTGCAAGGATGGGAAGATTGGTTTTTACTTCAAAAAACCGAGAAATCTCATCCACGGACAGGCTTACTACTTGTGCAGGAGGAGAGTTGGCTATAAACACAGAAAGAATAGCCGAAAAAGAATAAAAAATAAAGAATTTGAGTAACTTATATAGATTCAACATATACGTCACACTATACCATAAAAGATCCTTTTTTTGGGGATTTTTCCCCCGTCACCGTCCAAATAACCGTCAAATTCCTTGCAAATAGGCTCGTCCTCCCATAAGATATGGCCAAACTCGGAGAAATAGGATGGTATCATTGTAAACTTCTCGATGGACGGTCATAGGAGATGTCTGATAGTAACCGTGATTTACAACAGATTCAGGCTCGCGATAAAACAAGCACTGAACAAAAGATGCGAGAAAAACTTCCGCAAGTTCTCACCATTGCCGGTTCCGATCCGAGCGGAGGGGCCGGAATTCAGGCGGATATCAAGACGATCCATGCCAATGGCGCCTATGCCCTGACCGTTCTGACATCAGTAACCGCCCAGAACACAGTGGAAGTAGCAAGCGCCCTCGACCTCCCCCTCAAAATCATTGAGGCTCAGGTGAAAGCAATTTTTGACGACTTCGATGTCGCTGCCGTCAAGACCGGCATGCTCTCTTCTAAGGGGATCGTGAAGCGGATCGCCCTTCTCTTAAGGAATCACAAGGCACGGAATTTGGTCATTGATCCCGTCATGATCTCCAAGAGCGGATACGCCCTTTTGAATCCGGAGGCCGTTCAAGTGATCAAGTCCGACCTTATCCCGCAAGCAATACTCGTGACACCGAACATTCATGAAGCGGAAACACTCACAGGAATGAAAATTAGAAAAGTCAGGGAGGCAGAAAAGGCAGCTCAGGCAATAATGAAACTTGGTTGTGGGGCCGTTTTGATCAAGGGAGGGCATCTCATGGAAGCACCTGGATGCGACGTTCTTTGTGATGGCAGAAAAACAACGCTCCTAGAGGGAGAATTTATCAAAACATCAAATACCCATGGGACCGGGTGTACCTACGCCTCGGCCATCGCAACCCATCTCGCACTGGGCAAACCCCTCATTGAGGCCGTCCGTGAGGCAAAGGCCTACATAACCGAGGCCATTCGTCATGGCCTTTCTCTCGGACATGGCCATGGTCCGACCGATCATTTCTATTTTTTAAAGCGCCCCGGTTCATGACCTCATAATCTCGCCCGCAGACCAACGCGCGGGTATATTCCCGGTGCCGGGAACCCGATGGCCTCTTCATAGTCCGTATCCAGTAGATTGTCTATCGCCAGAAAAATGTTCCAGGTGGGGCTCGCTGTCCAGGTCATCGCAAGATTGATCCGGGTATATTCCTCTAAATCTCGATCTCCTTTTGGAATATACGAATCCGGCACCTTGCCCACATGAAGTGCATCCGCATTCACAACAAGGGATGATGCTGGACGCCACCGAACTGTGATGCCTCCCCGCCACTTTGGGCGGTTCCGGAGCGTCTCCTCAACACCCTTGATGTCTGTCTTGAGATAGGTCAAATGGGATGAAAGCTCAAGGCTTCGTCCCGCCTTGAAGCGAATGGCCCCTTCGAGGCCTTCTGTCGTGATCTCTGAGCGGTTAACCAGTTTTGGCACGGGTTCTTCCTCGAAATCAATTGCATTTTTGAATTGGTTGGAGAAGTAGGTCACACTAGAATCAACCGTCTCTTCCCGCAGCGTTTGAATGACTTCGACTTCCAGGCCACGACTCTTTTCCGGAACCAGATTTTCACCTGTTGCGCTTGCTCCAACAATAGGGTGACCCAAGGCAAAGAAACTGGGCAATTTAAATCCTTCTCCCCAGCTTGCATGGAGTCGTGTGTTCGTAGATGGAAGATTGGAAGAGAACTCGAAGCGTGGACTCAGCTCTGAGTTGAAAGCTTCCGGAAAATCCAGCCTTACCCCGGTTTGCAGTAATAGCCCTTCTGAAAATCGGTGCTGGGCTTCAGCAGTGAGGCCCCAGAGATCACGTTCAAGATCAAAACTCGTTGGGACCGTCACGGGTCCAAAGGACAGGCTCCCCTGACTGGAACCGGCCTCTGATTCTGCTTCTATTCCCACGCTGAAACGTAACCCTTCAGCCACCAGGAATTGGTTCTGCAGGCTCACATCATAACGGCGGTATTGATTGTCAGAGATATTCGGAGGGATACCGTCCCGTACTTCTCCGTCAGCGACCCCTGGAGAGTCGATCTCTTCTTGTCGATCATAATACCCGACACGCAGGGTGGCCTCCCATCTTGAGAGCGGCGCAGTGGAAAATTCGGTCCCGGCTGTCAATTCCCGGACATCACGCGTATCAGCATCGCGAAACTCGGAGAAGACTGGCCCGCCACTATCGTCAGGGAAGGCCTCAAGATGGCTGTCAGCGTAGCGAAACACCGAGCGCAGATCAGTGTCGTCGGAGAGAAGTAGGGCAAAATTAACATGGAAGGTCTTGCTTGAAAAACCGCTTCCTTCCACAGGATCACCGGCATCAAGCGTGGAGCCGCTCAGGGAATAATCAACCCGGTTCGACCTTCCCCGCATCTCAAGCAGGGTGCGATAGGAACCAAAGCGCCCCCCGGAGACTGTAAAGCTATTGAGCGGCCCAGAACCGCCGCGATGTATAATAATATTGATCACACCCGCCATGGCATCAGATCCGTACACCGAAGAGAGCGGACCCCGGACGATTTCGATCCGTTCGATACTGTCCACATTGAGCGTTGAAAAATCAAAAGAACCGCCACGGCTATTGGTCGGGTCGTTGACCTTGACCCCGTCGATGAGAACAAGGGTATAGTTTGGATCGCCGCCCCGCATATAGACCGAGCTTACGCTCCCGCGTCCCTCCGCCTGATCGATATGAAGACCCGGCACAGCCCGTAAGAGCGAGATGACGCTGTCTGCCTGCTGTGCGGCAATCTGTTCCGCTGTCAATACCGTCACACTGAGGGTACTTTGTGTCCGACCGCTTGGGATGAAGGTTCCGGTAACCACGACCGGCTCAAGCACAACAACAGATTCTAACTCTTTTGAGATCTCAGATTGTCCGGAAGCATTCGCGGCCAGGGCAAGGCAGGCGATCGACATAAACACCACCCTCATCAGGACTTCCCTCTCCGGGCATCGCCTTCTATGGGAACCTCTGAATAAGTCATGAATTGTTTTTTCAGGGCAAAAATGTCCCGCTTCTGCGTTCCAAATCTTGAAAATAGCAGGCTATTCTCTGCGATTCGCGTCTTGAATCGAAACATTTTATCTCCTGAAAAACTCAACCCAGACTTAATCAGATGTTCCTGTGGCATTTTCCTGTCTATCCTCCCGGCGACAAATCCCCGGTTTCCTCAAAACAAAGCGCTCCAGATCGACCAAGGGGCCTTTCGACCAAAGACGTGCCCGGACACAATCCTTCTTCTCCATTCCGGACTTTTCCAGAACCCGGAGGGAAGCCGCATTTTTTGGCAGGGACACCGCCTCGATGGTTTCGAGACCCATCTGATGAAGACCAAAGCTCAGGACCGCCTTGCAGGCCTCCGTCATATAACCCCGGCCCGTGTATTTGCTCATCAGAATAAATCCAAGTTCACCCAGTCGCGCCTCCCCCTCCCAGCGAATAAAACCGATCGACCCAATCGGCTCACCCGACTCCCTTATAAATATTCTCCAATTACTCGGAAGACCCGGAAGGGCCTGTTCCTGGGCAGACCCGTCGTCTAAAGAAAACAGGGGCTGAGCCACATCATCCGGCGCGGCAAGATAGAGTCGTTCTGTGGTCAACGGAGGCGGTCTCCACGACATTCAGGTTTGTCCTTCCCTTTAGATTCTGGCCCTTGCCTTATCTGAACAAGATACCCTACAATGCGAGTACCGCTAAACTGTAGCGCATTATAAAGCATAGCAAGCCATCGATTCCATACCATTGTGTTGAACCAGAGCCTTTACAAAATAATTCTGGGCGGACTGTTCGCTCTGTTGGTTGTCACCACGATCTGGGCAATTCGCGGAAGCAGAAAGACGGCTCCACGGCACCGATCCGGGGAGACACCACTCCCTGAAGGCGACCCGATGCTCTATCTTCAAGAGTTGCATGCCAGAGGAGAGATCAGCAAAGACGAGTACGAGGCACGCAAGAAACGCCTTGCCGTTTAACATCTAAACTCCGCTGTCAGACAGGCCACGACGTGCTGCACGGACCGACTAAAAACCTGTAGTTACCTCTTGAAAATTCGCTCTCTTTTCCTGTAGACTCCTCATGTTTTCCTGAACAGACAAACGGCTCAAGTTGTAGGAGCGGGATGGCAGTAAGCCCTGAGGGGGGCAGAATTCCGCCATAAATGAAAGGGGGGAAAGGGCTTGCAGGCATTAGGATCGCATCTGCTCTTGGAGTTGAAGGACTGTAATGCCAAGCTCTTGAATAACCAGAAGAAACTCGAGGAAATTCTGGTAGCAGCAGCGAAAACAGCAAAAGCCACGGTCATAGAAAGCCGCTTCCATAAGTTCAACCCTTGTGGGATCAGCGGGGTTGTTGTTATCGCGGAATCCCATCTGACGATTCATTCTTGGCCGGAATATGCCTATGCCGCAGTTGATATTTTTACCTGCGGTGAAACCCTGAAACCCTCTATTGCGGCAGAGTATTTAATCCGCAAACTCCAATCAAAAAATCCGTCCATCCTTGAGGTCAAAAGGGGCCTGCTTTTTGCCGATGATCGGAAGTTGCCCCACAAGCCTGACAAAGGAGCGCCTGCCCAATATGACCGACCAAAAGAACTACAAATGGTTCCTTGACTACCTGACCCCCTTCGAAGGACATATGCATGCGATTGAAACGGTCATCTTCAACAAACAAACAAAGTTCCAACAACTAGAAATCCTGGAAACCCGGAGTTATGGCCGTTGTCTCGTGCTGGACGGGAAGATGCAATCCAGTGAGCAGGACGAATTCATCTATCATGAGGCCCTGGTTCACCCGGCCATGCTGACTCATCCCAATCCTGAAAAGGTATTTATCGTCGGCGGGGGAGAAGGAGCAACCCTCCGGGAAATCCTGCGCCACAAGTCGGTCCAAAAAGTCCTCATGGTGGATATTGATGAGGAGGTTGTCGAATCCTGCAAGCGTCATCTCCCGCAATGGCATCAGGGCGCCTTTGAAGATCCCCGCGCAGAGCTTCGTTTTCTGGATGCCCGGAAATATCTGGAGGAGACCGATGAAACCTACGACATTATCATCATCGACATCTCCGAGCCGGTGGAAGAAGGCCCTGCATATCTCCTCTATACGAAAGAGTTTTACCATCTGGTCATGGAAAGGCTCAGCGACAATGGCATTATCTCACTGCAGGCGGGAACCACCTCCACCTCGGATCTCCTTTGTTTTTCAGCGGTCTATCAGACACTCAAGGCGGTATTCCCGGTTGTTTCTCCCTACCAGGCCACCATCCCCTCTTTCGGACTCCCTTGGGGTTTTGCACTCGCGTCGAAACGCTTCGATCCCCAATCCTTTGACAAGGAAGAAATCGACCGAAGGATTGCTGAGAGGATCAATGGCGAACTACGCTCCTATGACGGAGAAACCCACCTGGGACAATTCATGCTTCAAAAACAGGTCCGCCTTACCCTGGAAAGACAGGAACGGATTATCGAAGACAATCAGCCCTTGTACATCTACAGCTGATTTCTCTTCCACCTGATCCCCGGCTTTGATCATGCCAGTATCTTTTATGATAAACGAGGAACAATTCAAGACCCCTCTCTTTGATGCCATGGTCGCTCTGGCCGAGAGCCGGAAGGTTTCGTTTCATACCCCCGGTCATAAGAGCGGGAAAGGGATCTCAACCCGTTTTCGTAAATTTGTCGGGCCAAATATTTTTTCCATCGACTTAACCTCCCTGGACGAGGTGGACTCCCTACAAAAACCAAGGGGGGTCATCAAGGAATCTCAGGAACTGGCGGCCCGTGCCTATGGTGCCGACCGCTCTTTCTTTCTCTTAAACGGGACATCCGGCGGAAATCACGCGATGATGCTGGCGAGCTGCCATCCTAACGATCAGGTCCTCATCGCCCGGAATGCCCATAAATCGGTCCTGGCAGGCCTGATCTTTTCAGGGGCCCGCCCTGTTTTTTTCAGCCCGGCTGTAGACAAAGACCTGAAATTGACCTTGAATGTCACCGCCGCGGACACCCGCGCCGCCATCGACGCCAACCCGGCGGCGATGGCGCTCATCCTGACCACGCCAAACTATTACGGTATCACAGCCGACTTGGAAGCGATCATCCCCTACGCCCATAAAAAAGGACTCACGGTTCTGGTAGATGAGGCCCATGGCCCCCATCTGTCTTTTCATCCCAGGCTCCCGATTTCCGCGATGCAGGCCGGGGCCGACCTCTCTGTACAAAGCACCCACAAAATTATCGGCGGCATGACGCAGGCCTCTATGCTCCACGCCCAAGGAGGGCGAATGGACATGGCCGCGTTGGCCTCAGCCATCCGATTTATCCAGAGCACCAGCCCCTCCTATATCTTAATGGCTTCGCTTGATCTTGCACGGATGCAGATGGCAACGGAAGGGGAAAAACTTCTTGAAAAAACGATTCAACTTGCAGAAGAAGCGCGAAGCAGGATCAACCGGATTCCGGGCCTCTTTTGTTTTGACCGGAATGCCCTTAAAAAAAAACAGCCCTTGGAAAAGGGAGATTTCGATGTCACGAAACTGACCATCTCAGTACAGGATCTCGGGCTCTCCGGCTACCGGGCATCCCGGATCTTGAATAACAACTACCACATTCAGGTGGAGATGGCCGATCCCCTCAATATCCTGGTGATCGTCAGCATCGGCGACCGGCAAGACGACCTGAACCGTTTGGTGGATGCCCTTCGGGAGATGTCGAAGAAATACCACGGGACAAGACTGCCGAAACGCCTATCTGCAGAGGTCGGGCTTCCACCCTTCGGAAAGCCAACCGGGATCACCCCCCGGGAGGCCTACTTTAAAGATCATGAACCTCTTCCCCTTGAGCAGGCTCGCGGCGCCGTCTGCGCGGAGATCGTCACCGTCTACCCTCCCGGCATTCCCCTTCTCATCCCCGGCGAAATCATCACGACCGAGGTCATCGACTACATCCGGCAGATGGACCAGCTGGGCGCAACCATAGACGGCCTAGATCCCACCGGAAACAGCCTTTCGGTGATCAAGAGGTAGGGACTCTACCGTTTCGCGAACGCCGCTGCTCGATCAGTTCCTTGATATTCACACCACGTACCGGATTCTCCAGCATGAAGGCCTTCATCTTCTGCACCGCCTCAGCCTTGTCCTTTTTCTTCGGGTCGACACAGGGAACAAGTTCGGCAAAGGCTTCTCCCCTGCTCGTGAAGGAGCGGCGCTTTTTACTGTCCGAGTGCATTTGCCTTGTTCGCAGATTTTTCTTCAGGACGCTCAACCAGCCAAAGTACTTGTGCGGTAACAAAATCAATACCATATTTTTTAAAATTTGAAGCACTTTTTTTATAGTCATATGAAAATCATACATGAGTAAAATCTATGCCTAAAATACTCATACAGCAAGTTTGTACCTCACGATCAGCGACTGATCTTGGGGAAAAATGCCAAGTCGGCTGCGAAGACAAGACCAGTAACCGAAGTGTACTCGCCCGTACGGTGAGGAGACTGTTGGCCGGTAACGCAGTAATTTTAGGTGGATGGGTCTCGCGCTAGCCATCGGCGGTTTCTAATTCCGAAATCACGGGATTAGGGCTGGGCTGCTCTCTGGGCTCAATCTCACAGAGGGACAAAGTCCTATGGTGACATTGGAAGGTGGAAAAGAAATCTGGAAGGAAAAACATGTAAATTGAACTTGACCTGACAGTCACTCCCTTAAAACTGGCCGCTGTCAGATCAAGTCGAAACTACTAGAAATAATCACTGAATTTTAATCAATGTAACGACAACGTTGGATTTGTCTGTTGCTATTGCAGTATCATGCCCTTCAAGCACGATCATCTGTCCATTCTGACTGACAAAGCCGTTCAGGGGAATATCACCCGTAAGGGCAATCGCAACCGTATTGCCTGTTCCAACACTTATTGTGCCAGAGATTGTTCCAGTTGCTACTGTGTGCGTGATTGTACCATCTTGGAGGAATGTTCCAGGATTTGTTATCCCATCTACAGACACTCCTGTAGTAATATCCATCCCACTAAAGGCCGATGTTGTGAATGTGCCAGTTGCGGTAGTGGTCAATGTTGCGAAAACCGTCTCACGCCATATTTCAACGAAATTTGCCCCAGGATCCTCAATGATGCCCCCGGCAGAATTAAGAATCATGCCCCATGTACCCGCAAGACTCGCTAAAGAAATACTCGTATCCGTTACTGTTTCAAGTAAAGCCAAACGCGCTTCGATGTCCACTATTGAAGTCGCGTTGGTTCCAATGTTGGTAGAGTTTGTCCCGATATTTGTATTGTTGTCATTCACAGCACTTTCGGTTGCTGTGAAGTTTGCATTCACATCCGCTGCCACTGTCGGGGTATTGGCAGTGAAAGTGTTGGGGATGGTGAGTGGCGCAGCGTGAATTGATTGTACGCTGCAAAGAAACCCTGCCACAATGATTCCTTTATAGATTTTGTTCATGATTTCCTCCGTAGGTATTTTTTCACTATATTCTTATAATTCTATTGCCAATCCGATTGATCCCAATTGGTCTGATCCCATACAGCCGGTGTCGCCGAGGGGACAACCACATTCACTGTTCGACTCTTCTGTATGGCCGAATTGCCTGCACCATCGCTGACGTTGTAGGTCACGGTATAGCTACCTAGCGTGTTCGTATCCACTGTTGAGCTATTAATGGTGGCCGCAAGACCAACATCCACATTATCTGTGACTGTTGCACCCAGTTCTGTGTAGGCGCTCCCCAAGGTAATGATTTGAGGGTTCGCACCTGCCAGGGTAATCACCGGTGCGGTTTGATCGGTCACGTTAACGGTTCGGGTAAGCTGTATCGCCGGATTGCCCGCACCATCGCTGACGTTGTAGGTCACGGTATAGCTGCCCACGATGCCCGTAAGTACTGCCGAGCTATCAATGGTGGCTGCAAGACCAACATCCACATTATCTGAGACAGTTGCGCCCAGTTCTGTATACGCACTCCCCTGAGCGGTGGTTTGCGGGTTCGCACCTATCAGCGTTATCACCGGTGCAGTTTGATCGGTGACATTAACGGTAAGGTTTCGGGTGACGCTATTGCCTGCTGTATCTGTGGCCGAATATGCCAGAGTATAGGTTCCAACAATTGATATATTTACAGTGCCAGTAATTGTTGCCACCAGGCCTACATCGACATTATCTGTCACAACACTACCCGGATTTGAAAATGCTGAACTGTGGACTACCGTCAACGGATTCGCACCCAAAATAACAATCACGGGCGCCTGTGTATCAGCCAGAGCAGTGACGATATTGATGCCTGCTACGGCATTGGTGGTCGCTGTGTCAATGGTTCCGGTCGCAGCTGTCAGATCGTTATCCAGATCGGTGAGTTGTGTAGGATTGGGAACAGACCCTGCTGTCAAACCATTCACTGTGGCCTGAAGCGCAGCAAGGGATGCGTCAGCTCCACCCGTCAGAATATTCGATATATTAATAGCCGTGCTTGTCTGGGTAATGAAATTCTATGTGGGGGCAATCTGAGCAATATCAGCATCCGCACCTGCTGCGGTCGGCTGGATAGTGAGCAGCGATGTATTCAACACTGTTGTAAAGTTAGCGCCACTGGCTCCGGGGATCGCTTCTCCTGCAGGTGTCGTGACTGTGAGATTATTGGTTAGCGTTTCAACAGCTATTGTTGACTGTTGTGCCAATGCAGCGGCTGCAATGTTTGCCGCCTGAGGATCTGGTGTAACACCCGCAGCCATTCGCCCGTCAATAGCTCCTGTGGTCAGATCATTGGCAAGATTTGCGATTGTGGACGCTATTGTGCTGCCTGTTGCATTCGAAGTTCTACGAATCATTTCGGCGGCAGCTTCATTGGCCCTCAACACACCGGCGACGTTGGTGGTGTCCACAGGCGTGGTAATGGGATCCACGCCTGTGGGAAATCCAAACCCCATCGCACCCAAAACGTTCGCTGTCGCGACTGCCAGATTTCCTGGGGTTAAGGTGCCTCCACCCAGAGCTGTGGCTGTAGCAACTGCCAGTGTGGATAGTGGATTGGCATTACCCGTAACTGTGCCACCCGCGGGCAGTGTGGTTACCGCTGTTGTCAAAGGGAAATCTTGCACAGCCCCTGTAACGATGTCTGTCCCACCACTGACTGTAATGATCAAAGGTGTGACTGTTCCAGCAGAGACGGTAAAAGAGAAATGGGCAGTTCCGTCGGTAACCGGGTTGACAGGCGTCGTGGTAACAAGAGCGCCGAGACCATCCTTCACGGTGATTGCGCCGCCCACGGATGGACCATCACCAGCGCTGCCTGATATTGTGGTTGTTCCACCTGGCCCGGGCAAGCTGTCGCCACTACAGCCTGACAGCGCCATGACGGTTATCACGCCTAAAGCATACATGGGCTTCATCCAGCGAGGAAGCATTGTAAAATCACCAAAGAATATCCTATTCATTCCACCCACCTTTTAATTTCCAACACAGCAATTAAGTGCCAACGTTAAAAAATCTCTATCATCTGCAAATATTCTGTGGAACCACTGGCTTTATATTCCCAGTATGGTATATTCTGGAATAGCTTTTGACATAACCGTTTTTTATTGTGATGTCAAGCAGAAACACTTCTTGAAGAGGCTTGCACTAGAAAATTGAATCTGCCATGTGATAGACTTCTCTAAAATAGTTTTTGAGAACCAAACCTATGGTTAAGACCTCAACACAAGACAAACTCATTACACGTATTCAGCGACTAAAGAAGGATCGCAATGCAATCATTCTGGCGCATAATTATCAGGTCGGGGAGATTCAGGATGTTGCGGATTTTCTGGGCGACTCGCTCGAACTCTCCCGGAAGGCGGCCCTGACCGATGCCGAGGTCATTGTCTTTTGCGGCGTTCATTTTATGGCAGAGACTGCCGCGATTCTCTGTCCCGATCAGATGGTCCTCCTGCCGGACCTTGCGGCGGGCTGCGGCATGTCGGAAATGATCTCGACCGAAGAGGTCCGAACCCTTAAAGCAGAACATCCGGATGCAGTTGTGGTCTGCTATGTCAACTCCAGCGCGGCAGTCAAGGCCGAATCCGATATCTGCTGTACCTCTTCCAATGCCGCCAATGTGGTCCAGTCTATTCCAAAAGATCGAGAAATCATCTTTATCCCCGACCAATATCTTGGGGATTATGTCACGCGGAAGACCGGTCGCAAGCTGATCCTCTTCAACGGCTATTGCCCGACCCACTTTAGAATCATGACTGCAGACCTTGACGCCGCGAAAACATCCCATCCCGAGGCCTTGGTCGTGGCCCACCCGGAGTGTACCCCGGCGGTCAGCGCGATGGCAGACCAGGTTCTTTCCACCAGCGGGATCTGTATGGAATCAAATAAGACGGAGAAGCAGGAGGTGATCGTCGCGACAGAAGTCGGGATTCTTCATCGCCTGAAAAAAGAGAATCCCGATAAAGAGTTCATTCCCGCCTGTACCTGGTGTGACTGTGCGCATATGAAGGTCAACAATCTGGAAAAACTTCTCTGGTCCCTGGAGTCATTGCAATACCCGATCACCGTACCACCTTCTATTGCCAAGAGGGCCAAGCAGGCCATTGATCGGATGCTCGAGATCGGATCATAAAGATGTTCGATATCGGCCGGTCACTGATTCTCTTTGGCATTCTTCTTTCTCTCATCGGAGGGCTACTCCTTCTTTTTGCGAAGGTCCCCGGCATCGGGAAACTTCCGGGAGATATCCTGATTCAACGCAAGAACTTCAGCTTCTATTTTCCCTGGATAACATGCCTCCTGATCAGCCTCATTCTTTCTCTCTTCTTCTGGTTCATAAAAAAATGATCCTGTCCTTTTTAATGATTGCACTTTCTCTTCTCTCTGCCCCGCCCCTCCTTCAAGCGGAAGAAACCCTACGCGTTTCATTAATGGATCAGGTCAAACAACTTTCATTCTTCTCCCGTAAGGGATTTTCGATCACCACACTCTCTGGGAAGCGGCTCGGGCCTCTGACGAAATCCGCCCGGATTTCATTGTCACCTGGAGGAATTGCCATTAACCGCGTGGACAGCCACCTGAAAGAGCTCCTCTTTATCCCCCGGCGGGGAGGAATGATCTCCTTAAACCAAAATCCCTTCCAGGGCACATTTCGGGTCATCAGAAAAAAGGGTGGTCTTCTTGTCTTAAACGAGGTGGACCTGGAGCTCTACCTCAAAGGGGTGGTCCCTTCTGAGATGCCTTCCAAATGGAAGATGGAGGCCCTCAAGGTGCAAGCAGTGATCTCCAGAACCTATGCCCTCTATAAAAAAAGAGAGCACCGGGGGAGAGAGTATGATCTTGTCGGGTCCATTCTGGCCCAGGTCTATAAAGGCGCATCGGTTGAAAATCGCCGCACATCTGCCGCAGTGGAAATGACAAAAGGCATGATTCTGAGCTATGAAGGGGCGCCGGCCCTCACCTTCTTTCACTCGACTTCAGCAGGCCCCACTGAAGATGCCTCCGAAAGATGGAATATCGATCTCCCCTATTTAAAAGGAGTCAGCTGTCCTCTTGACAGAGAGTCGCCCTACCATCAATGGAAGAAAGTGATTTCCCTGTCCGATCTCGAGAGCGCGCTTCGGAAAAAAGGATTTCCCGTCCATACCGTCGCGACCTTGACCCCGCTCAAGTGGAGCCGGGCGGGACGACTCCTGACCGTCCGGATTTTATATAATGGAGGAGAGATTTTTCTAAAGGCCGAAGATCTTCGTCAGATACTCGGATATCGCATTCTACCCAGTACAAATTTCAGAATCGCTTCCTTTGGAAAAGAGCTTATCTTTAAAGGAATGGGCTTCGGACATGGCGTGGGTCTCTGCCAGTGGGGCGCGAAGGTTCTGGCGGAAAAGGGCTTTAATTTCGAGAGAATTTTACTACACTATTATCCCGGTGTGACATTGCAACCTTATGAGGCCCTACAATCATCTCGATAGAAGATAACCAGAGCGTTGCTGACTATGATTACCCTCTCGACCCGGCCCTCATCGCTGGGTCCCCGCCGCCAGAACGAGACCAGAGCCAACTTCTGATCTATCATCGGGACAGCGGACAGATGGAACATCGCTCATTTACTTCGCTTCCGAAATACCTCAAGCCTCACGACCTCCTGGTCCTGAATGATACACGGGTCTTTCCTGCCCGCCTCACTGCGGAGAAAGGCTCTGGCGGTCGACTGGAGCTCCTATTCCTGCGACCACTTCTACATCAGGTCGAACAAGAAAAAGGGATTTTCAGTCAGTGCTGGGAGGTTCTGGCCAAAGGGAAGGGACGCGAAACGACTGACCTCTTCTTTAAAGGAAAGATCCTGGGCCGCTTTTTAAAAGATCTGGGGGGAGGCCGTCACGAGGTGGTCATCCACCGCCCAGCAGATCAATACAGTGACGTCTACACCTTTCTGGAGAGATGGGGAGAGATTCCGCTTCCACCCTATATTCTTAAAAGGAGAAAAATGGAAGGAAGCAATCTCTCAGAATCGCTTTGTCGAGCAGAGGAAGCGGAGGATCGGGAGAGATATCAAACGGTCTACGCCAGGCGATGGGGCTCTGCAGCGGCACCGACCGCGGGCCTTCACTTTACGGATCCCCTGCTCAATACCCTCCGGGAGAAAGGGATTCAGACGGCAACGATCACGCTCCATATCGGCCTCGACACCTTCCAGCCTATGCGTTCAGAAAAGATTCGGGACCATGAGATGCACCGGGAATGGTATCAGGTTTCTGAGGAAACAGCCTCACAGATCAACACCACACGGGAGCGTGGGGGAAGAGTCATCGCTGTCGGCACCACGGTGACCCGCGTCCTGGAAACAGTCACACGGCCCGGGGGTCGGATTCAGGCAGGAGAAGGCGAGACGGACCTCTTCATTACTCCCGGATACCGCTTTAAAGGAACAGACGCCTTGATTACAAACTTCCATCTTCCGAAATCGACCTTGCTTGTCCTGCTCTCCGCTTTTGCAGGAAAGGATGTAATTCGCTCAGTTTACCGGGAAGCAATCGCGCGGCGCTACAGATTTTATAGCTACGGAGATGCCATGTTTGTTGTATGATGGGGGGAAATAGTGGCATACTGAACTGCGACTGATGGAGGGGAAATGCGCGAACTGAGAATTTTAAAAGAGACGGAAGAAAATCCGAAAAAAAAAAAGAAACCCCCGATACTGCTGATTACTTTTATGGGGATTCTCGTCTTCCTCGGCCTCTTCTTCCTCTTCGAAGAGAATCCCACTGAAGACCTTAACCCCGCCTCAAACCTCTCCAATGGTGAAAATAAGGGGACCAAGACTTTTCGTTCAGAGTTCACCCCGGGCAAGATACGGATCGATTCCGGGAAAGAAGCCTTAGCACCCTCTGTAGATGAAAATAAAAAACCAATCGGACCAATTCAAAAAAAAGAACTCACCTTTTTAAAAACCCTCAAGGAGAAAAAAAAAGAAAACCCTCCCTTAAAGATCAAGAAGGAACCTCAGAAAGATCAGAAAATAACAACAAAGAAAAAATCCCCGCGCAAGACAAAAAAAGTGATGGCCACAACTCTCCCTCCTCGAAAATCTGTTCCAGGTCAATTCGCGGTTCAAGTTGCCTCTTTTTCAAAAAAGAACAGGGCAGAGGTTCTGGCAGAGGAATTGAGGGAAAAAGGGTATAAAACTTACGTCGTCTCACAGGAAATCCCTCAAAAAGGACGATGGTATCGTGTCCGTATCGGACACTATGCGGATCGGTCTGAGGCCGTACGCCTGTCCAATCGGATCAAACGTTCCGAGAAACTCGATGCCTTCGTGACGTCTGATCACCGATGAACCGCCCTCACACCATCCTTTCCTCCCCAAAAAATCCTTATCACCATTCGGTCACCAATGGATTTTAACGAATCCTCAGGGGATATCCAGGATTTCTTCAGTCCCCGGGGGGGGCTCTCTTCTGCCATCGAGGGCTTTGAATACCGTGAGTCCCAGATGAAGATGGCACAGTCGGTCAGCGAGGCACTTGATCAACATTCGACGCTCCTGGTAGAGGCCGCTACCGGAACGGGGAAAACATGGGCCTACCTGATCCCCGCCATTCTGAGCGGGAAGAAGGTTGTGATCTCCACCGGCACCAAGACACTCCAGGACCAGATCTTTCTCAAAGATCTTCCCTTTCTCGCCAAGCATATTTCCTGCCGCTTCACCTACAGCATGATGAAGGGGAAATCGAACTATCTCTGCCTGCATCGTTTTGAGGAATCTTTAAGACAACCGAGCTTCGAAGGGATTGAGGCAGAAAATGATTTTGAGATGGTCCGTGCGTGGGCGACAAGAACAGAAACAGGAGATCGGGCCGAAATTTCAGCCCTTCAGGACAATGCTGCAATATGGCAGGCCGTTTCGGTCAAAGGGGATGCCTGCCTTGGGGGACAATGTCCCGCCTACGACCGATGTTATCTAACCCGAATGAAACAGGACGCGGCAGCAGCAGACATCGTGATCGTCAACCATCATCTTTTCTTCGCAGATCTCGCCCTCAAGGACATTTCCTACGGACAAATCCTACCGCATTATGACGCTGTCATTTTTGACGAGGCCCATCTGCTGGAAGAAACGGCAACCCAATACTTCGGGACCTCTGTCAGCAGCCATCGGCTTGAGGATTTTGCCCACGACGCAGAACGCGAGTTCCGCCTCTTTAAGGGAGACCACCGGCTCTGCCTTGAACAAACGCTTAGGATCTTGTCCGATTCAGTACACTTTTTTCATCATTTCAGAAAGGGAGAGGACCGATACCGACTGACACTTCATGATTTCTCTGAAGAGGCCGTCTCCTCTGGAAAAAAATTGTGCCAATCCTTTGCGCTCTTGTGCCGAACCATAAACAGCCTCCCCGCCAGGAGCGAGGGGATCACGCATCTTCTTGAAAGGATTGAATCGCTTTGTGACGATCTTCAGACTTTTACGACTGTGGGAGAGGAAGAGACAGAATCCACAACAGCAGCATCAGGGGGCGATAAAAATCTCGTCTATTGGGCGCAACAACGGAAGCGCGGCGTCTTCCTTCATGCCTCCCCCCTCGATGTCTCAGACATATTACAGGAACGTCTCTTCGAGAAAGAGATCCCGATCATACTGACCTCGGCCACCCTCTCCGCGATGAATCATTTTGAGTTCATCCGTGAACGGATTGGGATCAAGAACGCGGAAGAGGTCCGCCTGACGACCCCATTTGACTATGAAAAGCAGACCCTCCTCTACCTTCCCGCCCATCTTCCCAATCCATCCCACCACGAATTTTCAGATGCCATTTCGGAAGAGATCATAAAGATCCTGGAAGCGAGCAAAGGAAGGGCCTTCCTCCTTTTTACCAGTTGGAGAAATCTGGAGACCGTCTATCACAATATCTCAGGGCGTCTTCCCTATCTGTGCCTGAAGCAGGGGGACCAGCCAAAGCAGTATCTTATTGAGGCCTTTCGAAAAGATATCCCATCGGTTCTCTTTGGAACAACCAGCTTCTGGCAGGGAGTGGATGTGGAGGGCGAGACACTTTCCTGCGTCGTCATAGACAAACTCCCCTTTTCCTCGCCGGCAGACCCACTCATCACGGCCCGGATCGAAGCGCTGGCCCGTCAAGGAAAAAACCCCTTCATGACCTTCCAGGTCCCGTCTGCGGTTCTGTCTCTCCGGCAAGGGATTGGTCGCTTGATTCGGAGGAAGGATGACCGGGGACTGATCGCCATTCTCGATCATCGTATTACAAAGAAGAAATACGGGGAATGTTTCCTATCCAGCCTCCCCCCTGCACCGCGAACAGATTCTCTCGGGGAGGTAAAGTCATTTTTTGAAACACTTTGAGGAAGCTCCTACTCACCGTCATTAATGACTTCTTTTTTAGCAAGTGAAAGATAGGACTGGACCTCCTTGAGTGCGGGATTTATTTTCTGTACCTCTTCCCATTCTTTGAGGGCGAGGTCAATAAAACCCTTCATATAATAGGTAATTCCGAGGTGAACCATTGAGGACGTATACTTCGGATTGACCTGTTTTGCTTTGTTAAACTGTTCGATCGCCTCGTCAAATAAACCTTTCTCACGGAGGGCAATTCCAAATTTGGTCAGCACATCTGTAAAATTAGGACGCATCGAGAGGGCCTTGCGGTATTGGGCCAGGGCCTCGTCCTGCAAGCCGATTTCGGAATAGAGATCGCCCAGTTTCGCATGCTCATTGGCAAGCTTCCCGTAAAGATAGGGGTCGATGGACTCACTTTCGGCTCGAACAACCTCTGCCGCTTTAGAAAAAGTCTTGCTGGCGGCATCGTATTCTCCAAGGTCATTGAGGCTAATTGCCAGGTTTAAAGACGCCTCCGTATATCGTGGGTTTATTTCAAGGGCCTTTTCAAAATATTTAACCGCATTTTTCGGATTTTCTTTCTGACAGGCGATGATGCCCAGCTTATTATAGATATCGGCATAACCCTTCGGGTGCCCCTCCAGGAGGAGAAAGTAAAGCTTCTCCGCTTCTAGGATTTTTCCCTGATCAAAGGCAACTGAGGCCTTTTCGTAGATCTGTTCAAAATCTTCCATCGACGTTCCTCCTTCAGTGCCCGCTACTCTACAATAAAGAACCCAAGGAGTCAAAAATATCTGCGTGCCTGAAGAGCGACATTGTTTTTGTCTTGTCGTGCAGGTTATAATGCCTCCATCATTATCATGGTTTACCAGATCGAAAGGGGGATGGATGGAGCAGCAAGAAAAGATGGCACCCTTTTTTTTGAAAAAGGAGCCTTATTATCAACCTATTGGTGAGGAGGTTTGCCTCTTTAAGGCGGCATATGATTCGAAACGACCTGTCCTCCTGAAGGGACCGACCGGATGCGGAAAAAGCCGCTTTGTCTCCCATATGGCCTATCATCTCAAACGCCCCCTCATTACCGTCGCCTGTCACGAGGATCTGACGGCATCCGACCTTGTCGGCCGCTATCTCCTCCAAGGGGATGAAACGGTCTGGAGCGACGGCCCTCTTGCGCTGGCCGTGAAATACGGGGCTATCTGCTATCTTGATGAGATTGTCGAGGCGCGAAAAGATACAACGGTGGTGATCCACCCTCTCACAGATGACCGGCGCATCCTTCCCATCGAAAAGAAGGGAGAAGTCCTCTCCGCTTCTGATGATTTTATGATTGTCATCTCCTATAATCCCGGTTATCAGAGTGTCTTGAAAAACCTCAAGCAAAGTACGCGTCAACGCTTCATCGCCCTGGAGTTTCAATATCCCACCCGGTCCGTGGAGACAGAAATTGTTTCACATGAGTCCGGCGTCTCTCACGAGATTGCCGGGAGACTGGTCTCTATCGGGGAAAAGCTCCGGAACCTCCGCGATCACGGCCTTGAAGAAGGGGTCAGTACCCGTCTCCTGATCTATGCGGGTCAGTTGATGGAGCGCGGAATTCCACCCCATCTCGCCTGCGAGGCGGCGATTGCCGACCCCATGACCGACGACCGGGATATGCGGCGCAGCCTGGTTGAGATTATACAGAGTTTCTTTGAATGAATGCGGACTCTACATGTCACTCTATTCAAAAGCTCCTCGAAGCGACACTCGATTCGGATGATATCGAGGAAATAACAGACCCCCTTGGGGAGATTCCGGCCGGGGACCTCGCCACGGCCTTTCATATCGGCCTGATTCTTTCAGACTTTTCGATAAAGGCTGCAGCGGAATATTTCCGCGTCCTCCCCGAAGTTCTGAAGTCGCTCTCTCCCGATGAATTGGGGGGATGGGTGGCGATGGGCATCCCGATCGCTAAAAAGTCATCCGGGGCGGGAATACGATTTTTCAAGGAAGGTCCCCGCGTTTTTTCTCAGATCCCGTCCAGGGCAATGCGTGAACGATTTATCCGGCAGGGAAACACCCTGGCCCAGAAAGACTACAATCTCGCCGTCGAATATTACCGGCAGGCCCCGCCACTGTTGAGCAATTCGGCCTTGAGCGATGTGGCCTTCTCCGCCTGGGCCATGCAGGGCCTTTCTCTGGGAGAAAATGATTATACCCTCGCGGTAGAATATTACCGGATTACCCCTACGCTTCTGCGGCATCTCCCGATGAGGTTGATCCCGAAGTGGATTGCGGTCGGTCTGAATCTCGCGCAAGGGAACCTCCTTCAGACTCTCCTTTTCATGAGAAACAGCCCGGAGATCTTCTCGAAGATTCCATCTTCATCCGAACAAGCCCAGGTTCTTGAACTGACCCACGAGGTGGCAGAGCAGTCCCTGGACCTCGCGGGACAGCTCTTCAAGGACGCGCTGGAGGTCCTCCCTCCATTCAGGATCCTTCATCTGGAGTCCATCCTGCTTGAGAAGGCCATCGAAATCGCCCGCTTTAACGGTGAACTGGCCGCGACTCTCTTTTTAAGCGGCCCCAGAATCCTCAAAGAGATGGGACCCGTCTCTCATAAGTTTTCCGAATGGGTCGAGACCGGTATCGCCCTCTTAAAGACAAATCCGGATGCGGCACAGGGCTTTTTCTCACTCAAATCAAAATCAGCCCTTCATGCCATCGATCAGTTAAAGGGGGGCGTCTCCCTGTCGCGCATTTCACGGACCCTTAAGATATATGCCGAAGCCCTTTCAGGGCAGCGTGTCTCCATCGCAGCAACAACCCGCCTTGAAGAGGATGGGGCCAAGAGAGAGGCCGACCTTCCAACAACAGACGGGAAGACGATCTACCTTCCGGCCCATGTCGGCCACTTCCCGACAGATGCCCTCAACTTTGAGTGGTACAAGGTGGCCACAGCCTATCAGGCCGGATATCTTGAGTATGGCACCTTCTTCCCTCAGATGAACGAAACAGCCGATCTGATCGCTTCTCTTCAGGAAAAGTATCAACGGCGGGGCGGTTTCTCCAGCCTGAGTTCCTTTTTCTCTCTCTTTCCTGAACCCGCGTTGATTAAAAAGCTCTTTGAAATTTCTGAGGGAAGCCGCATTGAATTCAAGCTCAAGCAGGAATATCCCGGCCTGAAGAAGGCCATCATTCGAATGCGTGAGGCCGATCTGGAGCAACGGCCATCCTTGATGGGCCTGACCCCGCGGGGGATGGTTCTGGAATTTCTCCTTCAAATTTCCCTTGCCGGAAAAACCAAAGAACCAATCCCCCCTCCCCTTCAAAAGATTCTCTTCGAGGCCTGCCGCATCCTCGGTGCGGTCCAGACACCCGAGGCGACCGTGGCCACATCAATGAAGGCGGCGACAGCAGTTTTCGATCACCTGGAAGAGGGAGAAGGGGTTCAGGAAATGCCGACGGGACCCATGGAGACCTTCGAAGAAGAGGGAAGACGTGCAAAAGGGGAAGGTGAAGAAAGTGGGGAGATCCGCCCTTCCACACGCGGCGCAATCGAACCGGAAAGGGTCGAAGAGACACGGAAGGTTCTGAAAAAATACAGCGATGCGCTCCTGGAAAAGTTAAAGGAAGCCGGGGTCGATGTCTCTTCCGAGTCGGCTGAATCCGCCCTCTCTATTTCGGTCGATCAGGGAGAGGTCAGCATTCAGGCGCTCCGCCAGGGCAAGGCCGAGGAGGATCTGGACCGAATCGCCGACAGACTCGGGGCCGATCAACCTGGCAAAGGCGGGGACCCAAAGAAAAAGACCTTTTTATATGATGAGTGGAATTGTGAAGTGGAGGACTACCGGCCCGGCTGGTGCCGCGTCATTGAAAACCGGGTCTCCCCGGCGAATGCTACGCTGGTCGATGCCATCGTGGCCGAATATGGCGGAATGATTCATGCGGTCCGAACTGCCTTTCTCTACCTCAGACCGGAGGGACTCAAACGGGTCAAGAAAGAACGGGAGGGAGATGCCCTTGATCTTGACGCCCTCATGGAAAGCCGCATCGACGCGAGATCGGGCCGAACCCCATCGGATCGGATCTACGTTGCCCGGTATAAGAAGGAGCGGAGCGTCGCGGTCGCAGTCCTCGTTGATATGAGCGGCTCGACACAGCAACAGCTTCCCCAAGTCAATAAGAGTATCCTGCAAATCGAGAAGGAGGCCCTCATTATTCTTGCCCGGGCCATCGATGCCGTCGGGGACCGGTTTGCCCTCTACGGTTTTTCCGGGAAAGGGAAGGATACCGTTGATTTCAACATATTAAAAGACTTTGAAGAAAGCTACAATCGCGACATAGACTGCCGAATCGGCGGGATACAACCGGCCATACAAAACCGGGATGGCGCGGCCATCCGGCACGCGACTATCAAACTGGCAGCACAACCGGTGAAGATCAAAATACTGGTCCTGATCAGTGACGGAAAACCGCTCGACGACGACTATCGCGGCTCCTACGCCATGGCCGACACGCGGGTGGCCCTTCGTGAGGCAAAGCGGCAGGGAATTCATCCCTACTGTATCACGGTGGATCGGGACGGAGATGAATATCTAAAAGGGATGTATGGAGACGTTGCCTACATGGTGATCGACCATGTAGAGAAACTTCCAGCCAGGTTGCCCTACATCTATAAACGACTCACAACATAACGGTGACGATCCAGCACACCCCTCTTTTCCTCCATGGCGGCGTTGCTGTGGTACTCGAATCCTCGCGTATAGAGACATACGCTGCGGTTCTGCGCTCCTCGCGCCTTGCCCTGAAGGGAAATTAGTGGCATGCTGAATCGTCACCGTAACTATTGGGAATGGAGGCATGATCTTGGAGAAAGGCGATAAGTACAAGAGTTGGCTCTGGTTTATGTTCAAGGAATATGTAAGAAAAATTCGGCGCACTGCGTCCTCAGGCGCTCCCGAGGTGAGTGACATGAAGATAAGATACGAGCAGATCTATCCGGAGGCCTCCATAAAGATCATGATCGAAGAGAAGGTCGGCATGATTGTCGTCTTTAATGACCTAGAAGAACGGACCACAGCAGAGCTGGATGACATTCTTTCTCAGGAACAATTGATGGCCTATCTTGAGAAAACATATGGCCGAGGGAAGTACAAGATCAATCTCTACGAGGGGATGACCTTCATCGCGACCCGAAATTTTAGGGTCAAGCTTGAAGATGAATCCGTCCCTGAAATATGGCGCGAAATTGTGGCAAGAAACAAGGCCGCAGAGGGGAAACACAATCCGTGGGACAACTAGATCATCCAGTCATCTCAATTGTCGGGCGGCCCAATGTTGGAAAATCGACCCTCTTCAACAAGCTGGTCGGCAAACGAAAGGCCATCGTCCAGGACCTTCCGGGAATAACCCGCGACCGGAACGAAGCCCTCTGCCACTACCGGGACCGCCAGTACACCCTCATCGACACCGGGGGTCTCCTCCCGGATACCAGGGAAACCCTTCCGGAACAGGTCAGCCGACAATCCAAAGCCGCCATTGCGCTCTCAGACATCGTTCTGTTTCTTATGGATGTCCGGGAGGGAATCACACCGGTCGATCTGGCGCTGCATAAACTTCTCCGAAAATGCGGCAAGCCAATTACCTATGTCATTAATAAAATCGAAGGGAAAGGGAAGGACGGCCTGGGCGAGTTTTATAAATTGGGGGTCAGTACATTTTATCCGGTTTCGGCGGAGCACAATGAGGGCTTGAGTGACCTCCTCGATGCCCTCTACCCGCATATGTCTCCATTAGAGACAAGCGTGATTGACAAAGGACCCAAGGTCGTGGTCCTGGGTCGCCCTAATGTCGGAAAATCAACACTGATTAATGCCCTACTCAAGGAAGACCGTCTGGTCACCAGTGACATTCCCGGGACAACACGCGACACCATTGATACCTGGGTAAGCTTTCGCAAGAAGAAATATCTCTTTATCGATACCGCCGGGATACGAAGGCGGGGAAAGATCCGTCACGGGGCCGAACGCTTCAGTCTCTCCAGAACAAACAGTGCTATTGAGCGATGCGATATTGCGCTTCTTCTCATTGACGGACTTGAAGGCATTACGGAGCAGGATACGAAGATTGCAGGCTTGATCATTGAAGCCGGGAGAGGATTGATCCTCCTGATTAATAAATCCGATCTCTTTAAAAAAGATGGAAAAGATCGGATCAAGCATCAGGAGGAATACAGGTTCCCTTTCATGCACGACCTCCAGAGGGAATACATCTCCGCGCTGAAGGAAACGGGCCTACCCAACATTTTTCAGAAAATTGAAAAGGTGTACAAAGGATATACAAACCGGGTCACGACAGGGGACCTCAATCGCTTCTTCAAGCGGGTCACCGACAGCCATCCGCCGCCTCTCCACAAGGGCCGAACGATCCATCTCAACTACATCACCCAGGCGGCCATCCGTCCCCCGACCTTTGTCCTGTTTGCAAATGCCCCCTCCGGACTTCCGGACCACTACCTCCGTTACATCGAAAACCAGCTCCGGAAGTCCTTCCCCTTCAACGGGGTTCCGATTCGCCTGAAACTCAAACGAAAGTCACGAGACCGCCGAGAAACGTGATAACAGCAACGGGATAGCAGGAGAGGAGTAGTGATTCACGAGGCTATTCAGCCGGAGCAAAGGCCTTTTTGAGGAGCGGCTCCATCTCTCCCTTCGTGACCATTTCATCAAGGATGTCGGTATCTCCATAAAATTCGCCATCAATGAAGACCTTTGGAAGCGTCGGCCAATTGGTCATCTTGGAAAGGGCTTCCCGCTTTTCCATATTTCTTAAGACATCAATCAACTCAAAGGGATAGCCATAGCGGTTGAAAAACTCAATGGTTTCCTTTGTAAATCCGCACATCGGCCTCATCTTGCTGCCCTTGCCGTATATCAGGATCTTGTTTTCTTTGATTTCTTTCTTAATTTCTTCTTCAATCAGATTTTCCATGGAGACTCCCTCTTCTTTATTGAAATGCAAATGCACGCAATCGTATAAAATTACAAGGACGCAAATTCGTCAGGCGTATGCGCCTTGATCTCCAGGGCATGAATCCGCCCATCCTTCATCGGCTCATCCAATGACTGCTGAACCAGCCTGTGACGATCCAGCAAATTCTTCCCTGCAAAGGCCTCAGAAACAATTCTAACCTGAAAGTGATCCATCATTCCGGTCTTGTCAACCAGTGTCACATCGGCTTCCGGCATCGCCTTCAAGATATAACCAACAAAAACATCTTCAGCAATCACGCTTCTATACCCTCCATCACTTTAATTTACCCTTATCCATGATTATACTTCACCCTTTTTTAGATCTTCAAGAGAAAAAAAGAAAAAAGCCTCACTATTCAGCATGCCCCTATTTTTTAGAGTCAGGCGCGAGGAGGGTAGGTAATCCTCCCTAAATATAAAGGTGCTCAGAAGTAGAATTTTCCAATATAGTAATTTAGGAGGAGAATCTACGATGAAGAGATCAAGA
>LWDU01041670.1_pt1 | contig 47494 bp, 48 predicted proteins | sample 727161 | NCBI WGS metagenome assembly LWDU01 (sample SAMN04566230, study PRJNA314399) | hydrothermal vent metagenome | isolation source: deep sea hydrothermal plume seawater | place: Mexico: Gulf of California, Guaymas Basin | collected 2004-07-11
ATTTCTACGAATCGATGATCCCGGTTGAACTTGATATCAACGAAGGCGCTCAACTACTCGAACCAGCGGGTACATCGGTCATTCCCGAAAACATCCGCCTCGGTGTCTACAGAATCGCCGAGCTTGCGATGGGTAACGTTGCCAAGCACGCGGAAGCCACGGTGTGCCAGCTTGTGTGGACCTATGACGAGATCGACCAGTTGCTGATCATGAGCGTTACCGACGATGGCAAGGGATTCGAACCCGAGAAGCTTCGACAGACAGGCCTTGACATGGTGAATATCGGCGACTACGCCGATGCCATGAACGCCGTACTGGATATCAAGTCTCAACCCGGGGCCGGAACTCAGCGCAAACTGACTATTCCGTTCGTAAATCCCGACGCCAGAACCAGCCTTGTTGAAGCACCAGGCGAAGTCCCCAGCAGTTCCTTAGCTGAAAATGGCGAGCAGGCTTCTGCAGCCTAGGTTGCGGTGGGCACCTAACGCCAAACGCGCATATTCCCTCAGGGTTGGTTAAACCATCGGCTATTCATTTGGGCCTCTGGTGTTCGTAATATCAAATAAGATCAATTCGAACAGACCTGAGAGCGAACCATGTACCGAGTTCTATTAATAGACGACCAGCCGATTTTCCGTGACATTATCCGAGCCATGCTCGATAAGGCCGGCGGGTTCGAGGTTGTAGCCGAACGAGAAGATGGTGCATTCGCAGCCAACACGTACCAGGAGATCCTGCCCGACGCAGTGATCATGGATGTCCAGATGCCGCAGATGAACGGCTTCGAGGCGGTTGGCACTATTCTCGGAGAAGATCCGCAGGCTGTAATTGTTCTAACTTCGATGAAGCAGGACGACGAATACGAGCGACTGGCCCACGAAGCCGGAGCCGCCGCGTTCTACCCCAAGAGGCACCTGAACATCGAGGTTGTGCGCGATCTTATCGAGAAGCGTCACCAGCAGGTTATGGCTGCTTAGTAGTTTTTGGTTTCGACCGTCTTTGAGCAAGCGCTGAACCTACCACGACCAGCACTGCCCCAACGTATAGCTCGCCGCCAATCGATTCGCCAAGTATCCACCAGCTAAGCAGCACGCCGAATATAGGCTGGCTCAGCGAGATAACGGTTACTCTCGATGGCAAATATCGCTTCAACAACCATGTTTGGCCAATAAATCCGAGACCGGCAATTAGCACACCGGTGTAGAACAGGGCGATTACCAGCCGGCCCGTAACGTTGAACGCTTCGTTCGATTCGAATATCAGGCTTGCGATCACGAATATGACGATCCCAAACACGCTCTGAGCCATCAGCAACTTGTGCTGTGCAATTCCCTGGCCAAGCTGCGATAGAAACACCTGCCGACCGCCGAGCAATATCGCTGAGCCGAGTAACAGCAGGTCGCCGATCAGGAAATCGGAACTCGAATCGGCGAAGCCTTTGTAGAACACGGCCACAATGCCGGAATATGCAACAAGGGTTCCGAGTGTTCGTGAGCGTGACATTCGGTCGCCCGGAACGAAGAAGTGGGCGAATACGCCGGTCCACAACGGGAACGTAGTCGTTACGACAACGGCGTGACCCGCAGTCGTATAGTCCTGCCCGACGTTCATAAAAGCCAGCTGAACTGTGAACAAAATCCCAAGCAATATGAGCGGGACCCATTCGTGGCGAAGAATTTTGAACGACTGTCTGGTTGCAATGGCGTAGACGAGAACGACTATCGCGCCAAGAATAAATCGCAGGTAGCCGAGACGTAGTGGCCCGGCATCTTCGAGTCCAGCCTTGGTAGCAACGGGGTTTCCGGCCCACATCGTGGAAAGAAGCAGGCCAAGTGCGCCAGCTTTCAGCGATAGCGGGCGACGGGCGTTTGCTTCGGGAGCGAGTGCAGCGCTCTCTTTAGCCAAATCTAAAGGATCTTCAGGTGAAGAAGTTCTGGTCATGTACAGCTATCGACCGGACACTGCTTCGGTGGCCAGATTGACAACACCCGGGACATCTTCACACCAGCGGGTAACGACGACGAGGTTCTTCTCGGGATCGATCACAATGGCGTTTCCGCCAGCGCCTGAAGCTACGAACGTCGATTCAGATGCCTGGCTACCGCGCTGACCCGTGTTGAGCCACCACATGTATCCGTATTGGGGGTTCTGTTCAGATGGAACCGTCATCATGTCGATCCACTTTTCCGAGATGATCTGGCGATCGCCCCAGCGTCCACGGTTAAGGTAAAGCATGCCGAAACGGGCGTGATCAAGCGTATTTACCCAGAGACCGCCGCCCCAGTGGGCTCCACCGGACACCGCTTCGGTCACAAGACCATCGATATTCACCGTTGAGTGCTCGCCGTAGCCGTGCCATATCCATGTGTCCGAACCACCGATCGCGTTCATGACTTCTCGCTTGAGAACGCCTGGAAGCGGTTCGCCCCACACTGCGAGCAACGCAAGTGCCGTTCGATTGACTCGAACGTCGTTATATTCGAAGTGCCCGCCGGGGGCTTTTCGCTCCTTACGGCCGTTTCCGCCATCTTCACCCGTGCCATCAGACGCCAGGCTTCTGTTCCAGTCGACAACATCGGGCTTTGTGTAGAGCGTGCCCTCCCACTCGGAGGACTGCTGAAGCAGATGCTCCCACGTAACACTGCGGTTCTGGTCGGTATCAAACCCATCGACCGGCTCCCCGGTGGCGTGCATCGTGATCGACTTGCCAGCTTCGTAGTCGATAACGGGGTCTGACGTGCTTTTGATCATGCCTCTGTCGAATGCCAATCCAGCCATAGTCGCGACGTAGCTCTTCGTGGCGCTAAACGTGAGGTCGACACGATTGATATCGCCCCATTCAGCAACGATGTAACCATCTTTGACCACGACCCCAGCAGGACCACCACGATCCTTGTACGGACCGAGCTTTGTTGCCAACTCAGGAGCATCGTCACCAACCCTGCCGTGTTCTATGTCGATAGGCCACTTTATTTCGTTGTCTTTGGCGAACTGAACAGCCTTGTCGAGAATCGACTGGTCAACACCCAGTGAAGCGGCGTCTTTTCGTTCCCATACACCCTTTGGTGGCAGGTACAGGTCGTTTTTAATCGTCAAATTAGTGTTCGCCTAGTCCTCTAGCCGTTTCAGGTACTGACCCAGCCAGTCGTACTCAACGAAATCAACATATTCGTCCATCAGAGCCTTGGTGATTGGGCCGGCTGCCGATCCGTCGCCGATCTGGCGACCCTGGAACGATCGAACTCCGCAGATGCACAGCGAAGTTGAAGTCAAGAAGATTTCATCGGCTGTCATCGCATCGAAAAGATCGATGTCCTTGGTCACGACCGGAACGTCGATTCGTTCGGCCATCTCGATTGCCGTTTCACGAGAGATTCCGCCGAGAACGTACTGTTCCTGCGGGGTGTAGATAACACCGTCTTTGATCGTGAATATGTTCGATCCGATGCCTTCGGTTAGGAATCCACGGGTGTCGAGAAGAATCGCCCACGCCTCGGGATCCTGTGCCTTGGCTTCCATATCGGCCATGATCAGGTTGAGGTAGTTGTGCGACTTCGCACGAGGGCTCAGCGACTCGGGCGGAGTACGGCGAACTGAAGGCACGAGTACGTCCATGCCGTCTTTGTAGAGCCGAGCTCGTGGTTTCAGGGGCAGCGGTGCGCACTCGATGATCACGTTCGGGCCACCTGCGGTCTCCCACATGTCGCCTCCAACAAGGTCGACACCACGAGAAACTCGCTGCCCAACCCAGAAGTCGTCGTCAGGTCCTAGAAGGTGCAGATTGGCCTCCAGCACCTCGCGGGACTTTGCGACCATCTCTGCTTCGGTCATTCCGGGATCGATGTCGACGTACTTGAGCGAGTTGTAGAAACGGCTTATGTGAGCCTCAAGCTTGAAAATCTTGTGGCCAAACGTTCGGGTCATGTCGAACACGGCATCGCCGTACTTGAAGCCCCGGTCCCTGAAAGGCACTTTGACTTCGGATTCGGGGATTATTTCGCCGTTGAAGTAGGCGACTCGTTCGCCTGTTCGTGTAGTAGTCATTTCGTTACATCCTTACGTTTCAGTTCAGCATATGAGTACTGAAGTTCGTTATCTGGACGTTTACCGATTCTTCAAAGCAGAGCTTCGACCGCGGACGCCTCACGTATCGCCATCCACCGTTGTTTTGGCGGGGCAGCGCGATGCTACGCCTCACACGCGTGTGCGTATAGTTCCACTTAGTAGTCGTTTTGTGAATCGTCCGGGTCGCATCGACTCAATCTACACTTCTGAGCGAATTCGCCCAAATTAAACACGAGACCGGGAATTTGGTAATTGGCGGCCCGAGGGGGTTCAAATCTCACTGGTGAGTTCGTAAACCCGGTACGACCATGCATTTCGAACGGCATCGTCGAGCGCCTTTCGACCGGGTTGATCAACTGGCAATCGATTCGGCAACGCCCTGTCACCCAGCCCTTCAGGCAGCTTCACCCGCTTCAAGAACTGGCCAAGCACCACCCTGTCGCCACCGAGCGCAAGAAATTCCAGTTCGCCCGGGTAGTCCCTGAATCGCGCACTCGCAGCTTCGCCAGCCTGATCAAAAAGCTCTCGAATCCACTTCTCACGACCCCGCCTGAATCGGTTCGAGGATTGCCCGCCCTTGCGGTGTTGATTCTTGACGTATCGGCTGCCGGTTTTGGTTACGACCAGTTTGCCATCTTCGGCAATCGCAACGGCCCAATGACCCAGACGCAGCAGGATGATCGCAATCGTGTGGTGCACGGAAATGAACGACCGTAGTTCACTAAATGAGTTCGACTCCGCTGGTTCGACAATAGGAAACGGCGGCAGCAAGGCAAGTCGAGGTTCCAATTTTGAAGGTGCAACCAAAGCACTGATCAGGATGATGCCGTTGTCGGAATCTTGAGCAGATCTGGGTAGCGATCCCCACTCCTCGCCCAGCAAATATCCGGTTGGAATTAGTTCGGTAACGAACTCTGCACCCGCTTCGATTTCGAAATCGATCAGTCGTTCCAGCAAAACGGAACGATGAGTGAGATTCGGGTCAGTTGCGACAAGCTCGGTAGGCACGCCAGGTGACTTTCTGTGTGAGGTGAGACGGGTTCAGCTTATACGTGCCCACTGTCGTGCTGACCTTGCCTGCCCAGAAGTAATCGGCGATTCAGTATCTGTGCCAAGCGGATTCAACTGGTTGCTTCGAACGCAGCGCACAGCGCCCCCCCCCAGATCCTTCGATTCCGATGACTCCACTCGGGAAATGAATAAGCCACCAGTGGCTTATTCGGTCCAGGCACGGCCTCGCATTGCAATTGCAACCGGGTCAACCCTGCCGCCAAGTCCGAATCCGTCCGGCAGCGTCAAAAATCCATCCTCGATGGTCTCGAACGGCTCGAGGACCTCGTGACGCCAATCGGCTTCATAAACGGCATGTTCAAGCGGGATTGTGGCTCCAAATGCAGCTGTGGCGTGTGCGGAGGCGAGAAGCGACAGCGGTCCGGAAGGACAGTGCATCGAAACTGATCCTTCCCATCGCGGTTCGAGCTCTCGCCCGATTAGATACGCCTCAACCGGGCCGCCACAGTGCTTCACGTCCGGCATTACGACATCAAGTACGTCGTCTTCCATCAGCTTCTTGAAGAGTGCAACGCCATAGCCCATTTCGGCGCCAGCAATCGTCATTTCCGCCTTATCACGGATTTTACGAAGATCATCGGTGTTCTCGATCGGGTTGACAGGCTCTTCGTACCAGCCAACACCGGCCTCTCGAAGTCGAGGTTCGAGCGCAAGTGCAGATTCGAGGTCGAAGCGGGAGTGGCAATCGACCAGCAGTGTTCGATCCGGGCCAATCACGGCCTTCGCCGCAAGAATGCGGTCGAGTCCCATTTCGGCTTCTCGTGGTAGTCCCGAATTGCTGAACGGCGCCCGGCACTCGTCGAACGGGGCGCACTTGGCGGTAGTAAATCCGGCTTCCATCGCGCGCTCTGCCATCTCGGCGAAGCCCTCTGGCGATCTGTCGTTCGGGCCATCGAAAGTTGGCTTTAACGCCCGGTTGATGTTCGAGTAGAGCTGAACTTTGCGATCAGCCTTTCCATCGTGGTCGTGGATCGCTCGCAGATAGTCGACAAGCGGTAACTGGGCTACTTGCGCCAGGGCATCGGCAATTGCGCACCTCAGGCCGCTCACGGCAGTCGCCAACGGTCGATAGGTCTCCAACTGCTCAGCGGTGAGGTTGTTCAGCGTGATGACATCTGAATCGCTGGTGAGTTTTTGGCCTCGTAATCGATTCGCAAGCCGTGCGACGATCGGTGAGATCGACGTTCCGAGCTGTTTATCGGTTATTTCGCCCTGTCCGACTATCCCCGATCCGTCGCTAAGCGAGAAGTGAACCCACTCGGTTTCGGGTCGTGCGCGAATCGCGCTAAAACTTAGCTCAGTTGGTGTGAACCACTCGCCTGTGACTGGCAAAAACTTATCTCTCCGGGTGCGTTTTACTGGGGTTGGGTTACCTGTTCGGGTTGACCCGGTACCTAGCATACTTGTCGTCGTTGATGAACTCGTCGATGACGATCTTGTCGCCATCGAGGTCATTCGAAATGTTCGCGGCAAGTACTGCAGCCAGCGAGTTGATCGACGAGTTGAACGAGTTCAGTCGGTTCTCGGGCTTGCTTTCAACGATCGAGCTGGCGAACGCCTGGCCAATCGCACGAGTGCTTTCTTTACCCATCGCAGTAGTGTGCGGGCCTTTTGAGATGACTTTGCGAACCTGATCGATTGTCGGGTTGTTCTCCGGTGGCCAGTCGCCATCAAACGTGTAGTCGACGAAATCGTCTTCGAGTTTGATCGTGCCGTGGGTGTGAATGATGACGTCGAATCGACCGCCGTAGTAAGAGCGTGCCGGCTTCGTGAAGATGATGTTGGTGACTCCGCCCTTCTTCATGCCGTAAGTCACGGTGTATGCAATCGGGTTGTCGCCCTCGGCTTCGTGCAGTTCGGCGGGCCGATCGGTGTAGGTCGCTCGAACCCAGTCGACATCGTCGTCTGTCCAGTAACGCATGATGTCGGTCTGGTGAATACCGGCTTCGACGATGGATGTGCCCGACCATGCCTTGTTGGCCGTCCACACACGGTTTGCGGGTCCACCTTGTTCTTCAGTGTGGGTGTGCTTTACGCCGTGACCTTCGACCGCACCTTCGGCGATCATCGTCATGGCTGCGACCCATTTGTCACTCAGGTAGTTGCGGATATCGGTGTAGCCACGGTCGTGTCGCATCTGGAATCCAACGGTGCTTGGCACACCAGCCTTCGTGATGGCGATGTCTTGCGAAATGATGTCGTCCAGAAAGAGTGACTGCGGTTTTTCGGCGAGTATGGCGATTCCGCGCCCGGCGGCTCGTTCGATTTCGCCCTTGTGCTGGTTTGGCGGGATTACGAACCAGATGGCGTCGACAAGTCCCGATTCGATCATGGCGTCGGCTGAATCAAACATCTTGATGCCGTTCGACGAGTAGCCCTCTACGAAGCGATTGATCTTGCTGTCTTCGAGGTTCTCGGGGTACGGGTCTGCGAGTGCGGTGATCTGGACGATCTCGTCCGACTGCATGTTTGTCAGCGCTTGTACGTGCTGAAGTCCACGTTGGCCAACGCCAACCAATCCGACGCGCAGAGGTCCTGCCATGAGTATGTGTTCCTTGTAACCAGTTACCAATTAGGGAATGCGCAGGCACGGCGAAGTGTTTGAAACCGGCCGCATCCGCGAAAAATGCCCGCCGAGTTTATACCCGAGATCGCCTGTTCGGGTCGGACGACTCGCGCATGCGAAAAGTTATAGTAAGGTGCCGCTTTATGTGCGAGATAGCTACGGAATGACCCGGTAGTAACGAAATGGACTGGATAGATGGACGAACAGGTCGAAAAATTACTTTCTGATATTTCTACCGAAGCGTTCGATAAAGTGGCACATGGAGTATTAGACGATCCAAGCGCGACTCTTGTTGGCACACCTGGATGGGAAGCCCGGTCAGGAGTAACTCTTGAGCAAATTCCAGAGAAGATAAGACCCGTAATAGCAATGTTGCCGGGCGTGACCGACGAGATATGCGAACTGCTCGGCTGAGTCGTTTACCTGTCACTGAGCATTCGAACACTCTCGGGAATCCCTCTCAACATCGACGACTGTCATCCTGAATTTATTTCAGGATATTTCTAACCCCTATGCAGCGAGAAATACTGATGAACACTGAGCCGTTCAATACAAACTGGCAACCGCAGTTCACGCGAACGAACGCTGCAAAGCGGGGAGATAGACCCTAAAATTAATTCAGGGTGTCAATTGTGAGCAGGGTAGTGAACAATCAACGGTTCGAGTCCAAGTGAGGTATTGTTTGCGACTCGGAACCAAACTAGACATGTGCGCCTCGCCATTACCGCTCTCAGAACAAACCCAAAATGAAAGTCACAGCAGTAACAGTCCTCCCCGTTTCACGATTCAACTACGTGAAGGTCGAAACCGACGAAGGCATCACCGGCGTCGGCGAGCTTCACCCGGCTTCAGGCACTGGCGGAACACCGTTCGTGCCGCGGGCAGCGGTTGAGTATTGCGCCGAATACCTTGTGGGTAAGGATCCTTTCCACATCGAACGGCACTGGCAGCATATGTTCAGACGCCAGCTGTTCAGGGGCGGATCGGACATGATGGCGGCGATCGGAGCTATCGATATCGCATTGTGGGACATCAAGGGCAAGGCTTTGGACAAGCCGGTTTACGAACTGTTAGGTGGACCTGTCAGAGAGAAAGTTCGCCTTTACACGCATCTCGGGGGCAACACGCCCGAAGCTCTGGCTGAAGAGGCGGCGGCTCGGGTTGAAGAGGGCTTCACGGCTTTGCGGATATATCCGTTCGGCGATTTCGGTAACTCCGACTTCGAAGAAGGGCGCGGACTCGAAACGATGAGTTTTACGGGCATGCAGAACAACGCGGTGGCGCGGCTAGCCGCGGTTCGGGAAGCAGCAGGCCCTGATGTCGACTTGATGATCGACGTTGTAAACCGTTTGACGCCTGCCGAAGCGATTGGGCTGGGTCGGGCGCTGGAGCCGTTCAATCTGTACTTCTACGAAGACCCTATCGAGCCGGAAAACATGGATCAGTGGGGCTGGGTCGCACAGCAGCAGCCGATTCCGCTGGCGATGGGCGAACGGCTGTACACGGTTTATCAGTTCAGAGACCTGCTTGCGCACCAGGGTGCGGCGTTTGTGCGCCCCGACTTGTCGCTTGCGGGCGGCATCACGAATGTGAAGAAGATCGCGGCGTTGGCCGAGGCTGCGTATGTGGGGGTCGTGCCACACAACCCGCTGAGTTGCGTTTTGACCGCGGCATGTGTGCAGATCGACGCTGCCGTGCACAATATTTCAGTTCAGGAATACCCACGCGACGACGAATCAGGCATCAAGGCCGATCTTGTTCAGGAGCCGCTGAAGCGGGTCGGTGGGTATCTCGAAGTGCCAACCAAGCCGGGCATCGGCATCGAACTAAACGAAGAAGCGTTCAAACACTACCCGCCAGTGCCGTACGACCGCCCAGCGCTGATCAACGAGGATGGGTCGCTAAGGGAGTACTAGGCGAGTTTCCACGCTCTTTACTCGACCTCATGCGCTCCTCACGGCGTTACGCATAACCTGCGCTTCTCATAAGGAGCGGTACGGTGGTGCATTCAACGTGGGTGTGGGGTCGCAGCGCCTTTGCGCAACAGTTTGCGACGACGAGCATGGTCGCGCTGACGATGCTCGTCGTGATCTTGTTTGGGGCATGTACTCCGGAAGAAGAGGCTGAGGAGACCGCTGAGGCCGTTCAAGAGATCACAGACGAAGTGATTAAAGCAGTCGAGCAGGGTGAACTCTCCGGCGACGAAGCTTTAGCCACGGCGTTCGCTGCCGAAGCCGCGGCAACAGCCGGGCCGAAGGCGACCGTTGAAACCGCAACTGACACCACTGCGGCAATAGACAGCCGCGAAGCGCAGAACGAACTCGTAGATATCGCCGATACTGCTCTGGCCGAAGGCAAAATTGATCTCGATCAATTCATTGAGACCGCCGAGGCGATCAAAGGCATTGAGCCCGAAACTGAAGACGCGGATACCGAGTCTTCGGTCGAACCAACCCCCTCTCCAAAACCAGAATCGTTGCCGACCGCCACCGCAACCCGGATTCCAGTGCCTACGCTCGAATCGACCGACGCACCAGCCTCTGAGTACCTGTCGGTCGGTGTCTACAGATCGGATTCCCGGTTTACCGGGGATCCAACCCCCAATAAACCGGGGCGAAATGGCTCAAAAGGCGATATCGGACTTGGCTTTATCGAGCTCTTCTACACACAAGGTGTTACCGGAGAGTCAAGCTACGACTGGACGATTGAGTTTAGTTTTGGGAGCCCATACTCGAACCAGTTCGCGGGCCGAACGATCACGTTGATCGACAGAGGAAAGGCAACGGGCGGTGGGACGGCTCCTGCGGAACTAATTCCGCTCGAGATGTGCTTCGTTTCGGACCTTCCACCAGAGAGTGTTGAGATCGTCGAAACAAGCGGACCACTTGAAATCAAGTACGGCGCCACTTCACGGTTGGAGGTAAAAGTCACTATCCCGAAAGGCGACGTGGGCGATCAGTTCACGCTCGGCTGGGGTCTCCTTGGATGCAAAAAAATGTGAGTATTACTGGACCTACGAGGGCGCTGAGTAACTATTGGCGGGCTTGCTCGAACGAGTTGGCGGCTACGTCGAAGTCCCCACCAAACGGGATTGTCGGTGCTGACTACCATCTCGCAGCAACTGGGGAAGATAGTTCCTGAAATAAATTCAGGATGACAATTGGTCGGTCGTCCTTCACAATCGCTGGCTGAATTCGACTTTGACTGTTGTTCGACCAGCGGTAGATCCTGAAAATGAATTCAGGATGACAGAGTTCGAAACCAGTCCGCTGCCCCGATCAGAATCGGGATGACGTACAACAAATCCCAAGGCTCTCTATACAAAACATGCCCACTGAACCCACTTCCTACGATCTTGTTATTTCTGGTGGTCGAGTTGTCGACCCTGCCAACTCGATAGATGCGCAGCTTGATATCGCTGTTAGCGGCGGAAAGATTGCTGCTATCGAGGCGGGTATCGACACTTCGGCGACGAAGCGGGTTGTCGATGCGAGTGGGCTGGTTGTTACTCCGGGATTGATCGACCTGCACACCCATGCCGTCGGTGGTATTCGCAAGCCTTCTCGCGATGACTTTATGGTCGATGCCGATACTGCCGGAGTTAGTGCGGGTGTGACGACCATTCTCGACGCGGGATCAATTGGCGCTTTGAGCGCGGGCGGACTGGTGAATTATCTCGCGCCGAACGCAACCACTCGTCTGATGGCGCTGATAAACATCGGTAAGATGGGCGTTGCGAACCTTCCTGAGGTGAAGACTACCGACGATATCGACCACGCCTCGTCGGTTGAGGTGATTCAGTCTGCTCCCGAAATAATCAAGGGCGTGAAGGTCCGGATGGTCACTCCCGGAATCATCACTCTCGGCAACGACATGCCGAAGGCAGCGAAGTCGATCACCGACGAGGCCGGCGGGTTCGTGATGGTTCACGTTGGCGATATTGCAGGTCAGGATCCGATAGCAGCCGATCTCACGCCGAGCCTGCTCACCGACATTCTCACCAAGGGCGATGTGGTTACTCACACGCTGAGCGGAGCTGTTGGCGCGTTACTCGCCGACGGATCGCTTATTTCACAGGCTGAGGAAGCCCGTCGTAATGGCGTTTACTTCGACGTTGGAGTGGGCGGCGGGAACTTCTCGTTCGCTGCCGCACAGGCGGTTATCGATACCGGGTTTATTCCCGACACGATAAGTTCCGACATCACGGCGATGTTTATACACGCCGGCCCGGTGTTCTCGCTAACCGAGTGCATGGGCAAGATAACGACGCTCGGCATTTCGTTCGAGGACGCGATTCGTATGACGACTTCGAAGCCTGCGGAAATTCTCGGTATGTCAGATGAAATTGGCTCGCTGAGCGTTGGTTCTGGCGCAGATATATCGATTCTTGATCTTGTCGAGGGCGATTTCATTTATCGTGAGGCTTCGGGTGCCACCAAAGTAGGATCACAGGCGATCAAGCCAGTTATGGCTGTTCGGAACGGTGTGCCTCAGCCTCTCGACTTCGGACCACATCCCTGGGGCTGGCTACCGGCGCAGAATTCCTAGAACACAACTTATAAAGCATCACAATGACAATTACTCAAGAACATTTCCGCACCAAACTCGAAGAGCTGCCCCGGTTCAAGCTTTCGCATTTGAACACTCGGCTTGAGCCGCTGGATCGGCTTCGTCAGGCGCTAATCTATGAGGGCGTGACGGTGCCGAACCGGATGCTCGTGAAGCGCGATGACACAACTGGCCTGGCGTTTGGTGGCAACAAGGGTCGGCACTTCGAATTCGAGATCGCTCACATTCTTGAACGCGGGTTCGACACCGTTATCAATATCAACCACTACCACTCGAATCAGGCACGGTTCATCGCCGCCGGATGTGCGAAGGCGGGATTGAAATACCACATCGTGTCGATCGGCATGGTGACGGCTCCGATCACCGGAAATTTGCTGCTGTGCAAGCTGATGGGTGCCGAGATTCATCGAACGCCCGCTGAGTACGGCCAGCAATTGGCGGAAAAGATTTTCAAAGCCGAAACAGAGGCTGGACGCAAGCCGTACATCCTGCCCGACGATCCATTTGTCGATGTGATGGGCATGATCGGGTTTCTTGAGACCGGACTTGAACTCGAAGAGCAACTTGAAGAGGCCGGGGTTGAAGCGCCAGTTCGCTTCTGGGGTCTCACCGGGCGGTCGATAGCTGGACTACGGCTGTACGCCAAGAACCGCGGGCTCGATTGGCGGGCGACGGCGTGCCAGTACTCACCGGGCAAGGTCGAGGATTTCCATAGTGTGACCACAGATCGAGCCTCACAGGTTGTAGAGATGTTCGATCTTGAACAGACGCTGGATTCCGATGATTTGCAGGTACTCGAAGACTACCGAGGACCGGGTTACGGCGAGCCAGATGACCGTGTGATCGAGGCGATTATGATGGTGGGCAAAGCCGAAGGGCTTATTCTCGATCCGAACTACACTGGCAAAGCGATGTCGGGCCTGATCGGCGAGCTAAGAGCCGAGCGAATCGACCCCAACGAAACGATCTGTTTCATCCACTCAGGCGGCCTACCGCAACTGTTCGCCCACGCCGATAAATTTGTGGATTAGAGGAATATCTCTGTCAGCGTCGGAGATGTACGGGGTCAGTGAAGAACTGTCATTCTGAAATAAATTCAGGATGACAGTTTTTATTGTTCAACAAGCTACTTGAATGGCTAAACTATCTACAACATCCAACGTCATTGTCTCGACTAGAATCCCTTCCCATGACCACCACAAAAATTCTTACGCCTGCTGAACTTCAAACCCATGTCGACAAGTTGCCGCGGATGGACTTTGCGCATCTGCCGACTCCGCTTGAAGAAATGCCCAGACTCACCGAGCGGCTGGGTGGCCCGAAAATCTGGATAAAGCGCGAAGACATGACGGGTCTGGCGTTTGGCGGCAACAAGGCTCGCCACTATGAATTCGAGATGCCCCACGTTGCCGACGAGGGTTACGACGTGATGATCAACATCATGGACTACCACTCGAACAACGCCCGGATGACTGCTGCAGCTGCCAATAAAATCGGCATGCGCTACATCCTCATTCTCAAGAACGCCGCCAATCGAAACGTGCAGGGCAACCTGCTCGTCGACAAGATTTTAGGTGCCGAGCTTCACCTGCTCGACGAATACCAGTCGGGCAATGCAGAAGGCTACGCGACCAAGCTCAAAGAGGAACTCGAATCAGAAGGCCACAAGCCCTACCTGATTCAGGACTATCTGTTCCCGCGAATCGTCGGCATGGTCGGGTTCGTTCAGGCAGGCATAGAGATGCTTGAACAGATCGAAGAAAACGATCTCAAAAACGTGCACATCATCGGTGTTGCGGGGCGTTCGCTCTGCGGGCTCATCATTGCGGCAAAAGCAATGGGACTCGACTGGAAGTTCACCGGAGTAACCGTGAACTACGATGTGCCGCTGGAGGGCTACATCTTCGAGCACAACAAGGACATCCAGGAGTTGCTCGACCTGCCGGTTACGTTCGAGCCGAGCGATATGCGAGTGCTCAACCAGTACGTTGGCGAGGGCTACGGCGTGATGAGCGCCCAGGTTGCTGAGGCGATTCACATTGCGGCACAGACCGATGCGATCATCTGCGACCCCAACTACACGGGCACGGCAATGGCTGCACTGATCGACCAGATCGAAAAGGGCGGGTTCGATGATGACGAAACAGTCATTTTCCTGCACACAGGCGGACTCCCGGCCGTATTTACGTTCGCCGAGCAGCTTGCCAACTTCAAAGGCAAAGTCTAGGCACGCTAGTACCTGTAACGGTGGAGGATCTATATCGATGCTGAATCTCTTCGGGGGGAGCGGTGGTCGAGATCCTGATGGAAAACGCTCGGTAACCCGTCGCCAGCTACTTATCAGGCTCCTGTTTTACATCGCGATTTTCGCCCTCATTATTTGGTGGGCGAGGGGCTGAAACACGTTCAATCGGCGTAATGAATGCCTAAAGCCGGGATGTGTATGATGTGCCCAGAGCATCAACAACTTCGGGACTTACAGCCCCCAAACGGAGGTTTACTCAATGCACTCTCCGAACGATCCGAATCTCGGTTCGAAAATCATGGCTGAAGGCATGCGAAGAAACGCCCAGTCGCAAGCTGCAGGGCGGCACAGTAGACGACAAAACTCGAGGAAAGAGCGTCTGGTCAAGCTGGGTGTTCTCATCGTCATCATCGTCGCCGCCCTGTGGTGGGTTTACAGCTAGATTCAAACTCGAAAAGCGCCATCAAGATGGTCGGCGAAGGGCTGAAACCGTGTGCGCTACGTATCAAGTTTTATAAATACGCGACAGTTATAAGATGCAGGCAGGCCGCTCGTAGTGCGAAGCTGGCCACAAGGCTCATCTAGTCGCATTGGAGGAATCCCATGAGAGACCCTCGGTTAAATATCGAAATCAAAAGCATGGAAATGAGCGCCGAGGCCAGATTGCGGAGCCACCCGGGTGCGCGGCGCCGTGAATCTTCGGTAAAAGTATTGCTCTTCAAGCTAGGAGTGATGATCTTGATAGCGGTCGCTTTCTTCTGGTGGGTTTCGAGCTAGATTCCAGTGGAAAGAGCGTGATTTAATGAATTATCACGACCCGAACCTCAACTCTCACCCCGAGTTGAGAGCAACCGAGCATCGTAATCTGGCGAACAATCCCAATGTGCTTCGCCGATCTCCGATCAGGTCCATGTTGATCAAGTGGGTTATTTTTGCAGTCATAATGGGCGCTGTGCTGCTCTGGATCGGTACGCTGTCAGCACCCGAGTATTCCAGCGATCAAACAGCCGGACAGGATCAGTCGAACCCTTAGCAGTTCACCGCATTTAATCTCACGAAATATAAAAGGCCGGTCCCATTTGGAACCGGCCTTTTATATTTCGTGAGTTAGCGGTCACTCGGTAACTGAGCTAATTCGGTTTGCTACTCGTGCAACACCTCGTGAGAATCGAGGAGTGAGGTAGCTTTCAAAGATTCCTGCTCCAAAGGCGAAGGCAAACAATGCCAGCTGACCTGCCATTATTCCGGTTCCGCCCTGACCTGCCAAGAACGCTACTCGAGTAGTCGACGTCTGATCAGAAACCAGAGGTAGCGAAATGATTCCGGCACCGAACAGTGCGAACACTGCCAGCGCAAGAACTCCACCAACTAGTGGTCGAGCCAGACCAACCATGAACAACGCCACCTTCTCGGTGTATTCCAATTGCATGGTGACTGTGCGAAGTAGCACTGCAAATGCGCTACCTGCGATACCAAAAATTATCGCTGCAAACACAATTTCAAGCGGTGTTGAGAGGAACAATGCCTCGACACCTGAAACTGTGACCGTTACGGCGGCAAGTGCACCTGCCAAAATCGTGAGCCCAACCATTGGTGAGACGATTCTTCGCAACATTGTGCGAGAGTGAATCATTTCGCTAACGTTTGAGTTCAACGTCGATAGGATCTGTTCTCCGTCCCGAAGAACGTCGATCCCACCGGACATGGCCCGGTCGATCCACGCCTGAAGATTGTCTAACATCTGGTTGTGATCGTTGAGTTTCGCACTGCGAACTCGGATCATCAATCGTTCAACTGAAGCGACGAACGGTGCGGACTCCGCAACCATCCCTCTACCACTCTCGTTTGGAGTGATCTCTTCGGCCTCAAACCTTACTGGTTCCGTCATGGCATACTCCTGATTAGTCAGAATCGAGCCCTAAGCCCGATTCCACCTTTATTGGTGTGCTGACGACGCACCGGGAAGGCCGGTTCCTTATTGGTTGCCGCGCACCACGGAAAGATGCCGCAAAAATATCACCGCGATCACGGTGGGTCAAGAATTTCTACCAGGTCCAATCTCAAAACTGATAGAAACCGGCCGCGAGCGTTGATTTCACGTTTATCCGGTTACAGGTTACCGTCCCGGCATTTCAGGGCTTTCTTCGATGAGTACACAAGCCAACCGATGCCGATCGCGAACGAAAGCACGACCAGTGCGAACAACGTCTGACCCCAACCATTGCCAGTGCCGCTTCGCCCTCGAGATTGCACATCGACAGACATCACGATGGAGCCATTCCCAAGCTCGGATTCAACTTCAACATCGATCGCCCATATGCCTTCGTGGTCGACATCGAGTTGAGCAAGGTAGTACACAGGGTCGACAGGTGAATTGAGTGCTGGTGAGAACTGGCGTTCGCCTTTCTCTGAGGGAGTTGCGAACACTCGAACTATTGCATCGTCAATATCTTCACCGGTGGCAGCATTTCGTACTCGCACAGCAAATCGCACGATCGCCGCGATCGGTTCTTCAGGACTCACCTGCAGTTCGATTGTATGAGATCCGGCTACCGCTTCGCCAACTATTCGGTAGCCGGCTATCGTTTCGCTATCTTGAGCGAGTGCCCTGGTCGGCGCTATCGAAGCAACAACCACCGTTGCCAGAGCGACGAGAATGCCGATGAAAAGAACGGGAAGGAACGGGGATTCGTGAAGTGTTTTTGTATTCAAATCTGGTTCAATGAGCGACGAGCGCGGCCTGCGAGACCACGAACCCGGTAATTAGTGAATAAACTGCACTCAATTCTGAGGCATAAAATTTGAAATTGGTAAGGAATATTTCGTGGTCCAGTACGATCTAGTTATTCGAAACGGACGTGTTCTCGACGCCGAGTCTGGGTTTGATGAAATTTCTGATGTAGGGATTTCAAAAGGTGTGATCGAACGAATCGCCCAAAACATCGATCCTTCGGACGCCACCGACTCGATCGACGCAAGCGGTCAGTGGGTGATACCGGGGATGATCGACACCCATGTTCACGTTGCAAATGCATCCGATTTAGGGCGGATAAGGGGCCTTGGATTACAGATGGTTGCCGCTGCTGGTGCGACTACGGTCATCGACCTCGGCGGGAGCATGGATGCGCTGGTCGCTGGTATCACCGCACGGGGTTCAGGTGTAAATGTGGGGAGTCTGGGCTATTTGAAGCCCGGGGAGACCGTTCCTGAGGGTCGACTCAGCCCGGACATGATTCTGGATATAGTCGGGACTGCGCTTGAAGCAGGTTCGCTGGGTATCAAGTTGTGGGGCGGCTACTACCCGTTCACTCCCGATGAGACGGCGAGGTTTATCTCGACAGCGAACTCGCTGAATGCTTATGTTGCCTATCACGTTGGTACAACCGAGACGGGATCTCGGCTTGATGGGCTTCGTGAGGTGCCAGCGCTGCTCGGAAGCACCGGGCGTGTGCACGTGGCGCACATCAACGCCTACTGCCGGGGTTCGATTCTGCCTATCGAGCAGGAAATTCATGAAGCGCTGGAAATTATCGATGATTTGCGGGATCAGATCGTTTCAGAAGTACATCTTGCAAAACCCAACTTTACCCTCGGCAAGTGCGATGAAGATGGAAATGTGTTGGCCGACGTGGTTGGGAACTGCTTACGTCTGGAAAATTACGAGCCGACCGACGAGGGGATAAGGGCGGCGCTTCGAGATGGCTACGCATCGACGGTAGAAGAGACTCGAATTGGTCTCGTGCTGGTGTCGGGCGAGCGGAGTGTTGAGCTGTTCGACGCCGGAAATACCGATGTTCCGATGAGTTTTCCAGTGAACAACGCTACGACTGCATTTCAACTGACAACCGCTCGCAACTCTTCGAACGAGTTCGTCATTGATGCGATTGGAAGTGACGCTGGTGCGCTACCACGGAACGTAAATATCGAACAGGCGATGCGACTTGTGAGGTTTGGTGGGCTGGAGCCATTGGAGTTAGTTCTCAAACTGAGCCTGAACCCGGCCAAAATGATTGGACTTGGCTCGAAGGGCAGGCTTTCTGAGGGCAAAGATGCCGACATTACGGTGATCGACCCCGAAGCTGGTAGTGCGAGCTACAGCTTCGTTGCGGGCGAGATGATCATGATATCGGGTCGAGTGGTCGGTTCTGGCGGGACGATCCTCACAACCGAGCGCGGCGAAAAGACTGTCAAAGCAACGGGCATCCCGTACGAACGAGTCGATCTAACCCAAGCAATGATGTACGCCGGGCGTGACTAGTTGGAGGCAACATTGTTCGGAGTGGAATAAGTCTGCACTTACTGACAGGTGAAAACGCTTCCCACTGTCATCCTGAATTCATTTTCAGGATCTAGCTCTCAACCGTGACAACCGCGGATGTACCCAAACCTAGTCAACATCGTCGGGCAGTTTCACTTTTCTGAACGAGAAGTAGATTGCGAAGTCGTATGCCAGCTTTAGCCCGCCGCCAAGTAACCACGGTGCGACTGTGTATGCACCTGCCCACAGGAACCCTGTAACGGTCGAGCTCGGCATCCGGCCTAGTCCACGACCCAGATTCGCCGATCCTGCCATCACAGTGCGTTCCTCCGGTGGCACCAGCGCCATCATGTACGACTGTCGGGTCGGAACGTCCATTTCGTCGAAAATGCCTCTCAGCATCCAGATTCCAGCCGCTATCCATGCGCCCGGAGCGAACGCGAACAAGATCAGGCAAACGTTCGCAGCCACCTGAGTCCAGACGAACGTGTTGAGCAGTCCGATTCGCTTCGCAACCGATGGTGCGAGCCAGATCGAAACTAAGTTCAGCCCCTGAGTAGCGATCATGATGGCAGCGATAGTGCCTTCGTTCATGCCGTATTTTTCGAGCATCCACAGTGCGAAGAAGGCATCGAAAATCATTCCGCCAGCGAACGAATCTATCGAGAACAAACCGGAAAGCTTCAGAATCGGCTTTCGTGAAGGCGTTTTGAATGGATTGACGAGCAGATCACCCGCGCTCGCCTTCGATTCAACTGCCGACGATAGGGCGATGTATATCACTGCGCTCAGCAGATTGATGCCGAGATAAATAGCCAAAAGCACCACCCTCGAACTGCGATCAAGTAAGTGGCAATTCCAACCAATGCGCTACCGACCGCACGACCAGCTGCTGAAGAAACAGAAAGGTTCGAAAACGCTCTCGTTCTGGTTCGTGCGTTTGTCACTTCGGTGAGTGATGATTGTTCGAGCTGAAGGCTTGGACCCCAGTGCATTCCACTTCCGGCGTACGATCCGAAGAACGATGCTAGTCCGATGAGCCAGACGTTCTCGGTGAAGAACAGCATCGATATCGCTGTGCCCGTTACAACCGCGATGATCACAAACCACAATCGACGTGAAATCGAGTTCGCAGTGAACATTACGAGCAGCGAGAACAGGAAGCCACCAACCAAACTCGCACCCAACACGAGACCGATTTGGGGAATCGAAAGGCCGATTTCAGCGAGGTAGATCGCCAGTATGACTGCTATCAGCCCACGACCCATGTCGCGAAGTCCTCGCCCTGCGAAGACGATCAACGCGTCCATGCCCGGTCTGCCGGGTTGACTAGGAGTTATGGGTGCTGCGATATCTTGGGAAGTCATGGTCACTTACAAGATGCGGAGTGTAGACCTGTCCCGAAGATGTTGGTGTGGGTGGCTCTCTTCGAGTAGTGACTGATTCGGCCGCTAATTTCCGCGTCGGGCACGGATACTGAATCAAGTTCAGCATGACAGTTGTGACGTAGTGGCTCGGTCGACCATTTGAATGCGTCCTAAGGTTGCAGAATCAATCCGGACGCGAAAACGTGCCGAGAGATTCATTCGCAACATGCGGCAGGCAACCATTTAGTTAGTTATGAATCTCTCGGCACGCCTTCGATGAAAATATGTTCTTGCCGTGGTCGTTACCAAGGGATTACCGCTTACGTTACTGTTCGATTACCGCTACCGTTACGCCGTAATTACGGGTCTGTAGAATCCCCGTACGAATAGATGATTTCGGTTGAGTCATGCTTCAGGCGGGTAATTAAACATTTGGTAACTTCGCAACAATTCGACACGGTGCTCGCGAACGGTCGAGTGGTCGATCCAACGAACAACATCGACGGCGTGTTCGATGTTGGAATTCGTCATGGCAAGATCGCCGCGGTTTCTGAAAACATCGCCCCAGACCGCGCCGACGACATTATTGATGTGACTGGTCAGATCGTAATGCCAGGGCACATCGACACCCACGCTCATCTGTCGAGTCCGTTCGGTGGCAACGTTGATCGTGCCTACGGGCATGCAATGCTTGTCGAGTCGGGCACCACGACTGCGCTTGATTTAGCTGGCGATCCCACAGCGATGGCAACAGGCATGGTTCAGCGAGGTGCTGGATTGAACGTTGCTTCACTGATGGGACTGGTGCCACATTCGACTATCTCTGAAGACGATCCACGGCCATCCGTGCTGCGAGACGTCATTTCCGACGTGAAAACGCGTGGCGGGTTCGGGGTGAAGATGCTCGGTGGCTACCACCCGTTCACTCCTGAGGCTTCTGCCGATGTGGTTTCAGCTGCTAACGAACAGCTCGCTTGGGTGGCGTTCCACGTTGGAACGAAGAATTCGGGAAGCGATATGACGGGACTTCGCGAGGTTCCAGAAATCACCGGCAACGGGCGCCTGCACGTCGCTCACATCAACTCGTACACACGAGGGATGATCGACCAGCCGCACGAGGAAGTTCAAGAGGCGTTTGAGATGATCGAGCGGATGCGTTCGCAGTGGATCACCGAGGCGTATCTGGCGCAGGCCAATGGCACAAACGGCAAGTGCGATGAGAACGGCGATGTGATCTACAACGTTGCCCAGAACTGCCTGAAAGCCCGCGGCTACCCGACTACTGACGAAGGCGTAAAGCAATCGATCTTGGATGGATATGGATCTGCACTGATCGAACGCGGCGGCCGGGTGATTATGGTCACCGGGCAAGAAGGGGTCGATATCTTCGAAGCCGCTTCCACAGATGCTTCGCTCAGCTACCCGGTAAACCCGCCAACGAGCGCTTTCACACTGGCTACCGCCAAATACGACGATGGCACGTTTAGGGTCGATGCAATTTCTACTGATGGCGGATCGCTGCCTCGAAACGTAGCGATCGAACGCTCGATGGCTCTGGTGGCTTTTGGGGCGCTCAACATGGACGAAGCCGTAACCAAGCTAAGCTACACACCATCTCGGATGCTGGGCCTGCTCAACAAAGGGCACTTCTCCGAGGGTGCCGACGCTGATGTAACAATCGTTAACGCTGGAACAGGAAAGGCTTCGATGTCACTGGTAGCGGGCGAGTTGATCATGCTGAACGGCCGGGCTATCGGCAAGGGCGGCACATGGATGGTGCTCGAAGATGGCAAGGCAGCGGCTGAGTCAACGGGATTGCCTTATCAGGTGGTAGATCTAGAAAACAGCAAGCTGTACGCAAACTGGAACTAAGTTCCGTTACGCTTTGGGAAGTAAGAGAAAGAAGCTCTGAATGACACTCAAAGATCGCATAGGTGTCGACGCTGGAAAAACCCGACTGGAAGACGCCATTCAGTGGGCGGCTGAGAACGAGTTTTATTTTCTCGACTTCAACGCCGACGCGGGTCCAAATCACATGGAAACATGGACATCCGAGCGATCGCGAGAAGTACGAAACATGTGCGAAGCGAATGGTATTTCGATAGGGCTCCACACACTTTCGGCCGTGAACGTTGCTGAGTTCTCTCCGTACGTTTCACGAGCGGTCGAGGAATACATGAGGGCCAGTGTCGATCTTGCCAATTCGCTCGATTGCGCATGGACGGTTGTCCACGCCGGGTATCACTTCACTGACGATGTTCCAGAGCGCAAAAGGGCGGCGATGGAGCGTCTTAAGCGGATCTCGAAATACGGATTCGACACAGGACACAAAATTCTTCTAGAAAACCTTAACTTCGAGCCTGATCACGCCGAGGTGCACTATATGGCGCACACGGTAGCCGAGATCAAAGAGTATTTCGACGAGATTCCACCCGAGCATCTTGGTTGGGCCTTTACCGCCAACCATTCGCATCTGGTTCCAGACGGAGTCGACGGATTTTTTGATGCCTTTGGGATCGAACGCATTGGTGAGGTGCGACTCGCCGACAATCACGGAGACTATGAGGTTCATCTGATTCCCGGTGAAGGGAATCTCGATTTTTCCAACCTGTTCAGCCGACTAGAAAACGCTGGATACAGGGGTCACTACTCGATGGCTTATGGGTCGAACGAACAACGAATCGAATCACGCAATCGGCTCGCCGAATTGGCTTAGGGTCTAAACCAACAAAAATACGAACAGCTACGAACCACCACGAGCGAAAGATACGAACCGTGTACAACGTCGAAAACATCGAGCCAGATGCACTCTTCCCGGGCGGCGCAACCACTCATGGCAGGTCGACAAGGGCTCCTGCGACCGGCCAAAACGGCATGGTGGCTTCGGCGCACCCTTATGCGACCCGAGCGGGTCTGGACGTTCTGAGAGACGGCGGAAACGCCATCGACGCTGCAGTTGCCGTGGCTTCTACTCTCAACGTTGCTGAGCCGTACATGTCGGGCGTAGGCGGAATCGGGATAGCGCTTGTCTATATCGCCAAAGAGGGGCGCACACGTGTGCTGAACTTCTCGGGCCACGCCCCAAACGCTGCTCAGCCTGAAATGTACGACCATCTCAACGCTGAAACGGGTCCTATCGCTCCTCTGGTGCCAGGAAACGTTTCAGGCTGGATGACGATGCACGACACGTACGGATCGCTTCCGCTTTCGAGAGTGATGCGTGACGCTATTCAGTACGCAGACAAAGGTATCGCTCTCACGCCGTTTAATGCAGCGATGGTCGAAGAAAATCTCGTTCGAATCGATCGTTTCGACACCTCGCAGAAGGCGATGGTCATCGAACGAGATGGTCTTAGCGCTGGAACAGTATTGCGACTGCCCCAACTCGCCGAATCACTTGCTGCCATCTCAGAAGGCGGGCAAAAAGAGTTCTATGAAGGGTCGTTAGGCGATCGCATTCAAGCCGGATTAGCGGCATCTGGAGGCATCATCTCTCGGGAAGAACTCGCCGCTTATCGAGCGTTCTGGCAGGAACCGCTGAGCACAAACTACCGTGGGTATGAAGTGCGGGTTGCTCCGCCAAATTCATCAGGGTTCCAGATTCTTGAAACCCTGAACATCCTCAGTAATTTCGAGGAGCTTCCGTACGGTTCGAGCGATTCACTGCACAAAATGGTCGAAGCGGTCTATATCGCTGCTGACGACCGAGCGAAGTACGCAGGCGACCCCGGACACGTCGAGATCCCTCTCGAACGGCTGCTTTCTGCTGAGTACGCTGCCGATAGAGCAGACGAAATCAGCATGCTTGAAACTTCTGGACCTCCTGCCGAACGCTGGGATCGATCACGGGTCGATCATCCTCCCGTCGGTGTAAAGGTCGAGTACTCAAGCGGTCTCACGACTCACTTCGCTACCGCAGATGCTGAGGGCAACGTAGTGACTATTACGCAGACACTCGGTGGTGCCTTCGGATCAGCCGTGGTGGCTGGCGACACCGGGGTCTTCATGAACAACATGTGTAAGTGGTTCGACATCGACCCCAACAGCGAAAGCCCGAACTTGATCGGACCCGGTAAGCAGCAGGACTTCTGTATTGCTCCTGCCCAGATATTTGATGCTTCTGGCGATAAGAAAATCCGAATGTCGATTTCGACTCCCGGAAGCTGGGGCATCCTGCACACGACTGCACAGATGATGTCGAATCACATCGATGCGGGTATGAACGTGCAAGAAGCAATCGAGGCTCCAAGGTTCCGTATTTACGATACGGGCATGCTGTTACTTGAAAATCGGTTTCCAGTTCGGATGCGAGAGGATCTGGCACGACGGGGCCATCGGGTACACGTCGCTCCCGACTGGCACAACGCCGTTGGAGGTGGTCAGGGCATCCAGTTCACCGAACACGGAACAATGCTGGGCGGAGCCGACCCCCGCAGAGACGGCGTAGCAATGGGCCACTAGATGGTGCCAATGGCACGATTTCTTGAGGACGCGCGGCCTAGACATTTTGAATCGTCATTGCCACATCGTCGGACTCCTCGCAATGACAGAATGAACCCCATGCCTAATCATTCCAAAATAATCGCCAGCTACGGTGAACTAACCGAATTCCCAAAAATGGTCTTCGGAGTAATGGGTTCGGCCGGTGGCGAGGTGCCTGAGTCGGCACGAAAGAAAATCTACGTACTCGGTTCAGAAGTAGGCAAGCGCGGCTACACGCTGGTCACAGGAATCGCACCCGGACTTCCTCACGATTCCGTTCTCGGCGCTAAGTCCGAAGGCGGACTCGTAATCGGGATTTCTCCAGCCCAGAGCTTCACCGAACATATCGAACGCTACAACTCGCCCACACGCCGGTACGACATCATCGTCTACACCGGAAGCGGGCTCATGGGTCGTGAGGTCGGGAACACTGGGCGAATTCACTATCTCCTACGATCAGGCCAAAATCATCGGGGTTCTCGAAGGTACGGGCGGTATCGCTGATCACATCGATGAACTACTCACCGTAATCCACAAGGAAACCGGCGCAACGGTTATCGGTCATACCGATCCTGTGAAGCTAGTCGAACTACTCGAACAGGCGTACATCGATCACGTTCTACCGGGTTATCTCGATCTTGTAGAAAACCACGAAACCGACGGGGAACTGGAAGAGTGAATCTCGATCCGTATGCGGTCAAATACCCGGCACTATTTCAAGAGATGTACTGGGAGCGGGGGCCGATTACGGCTCAGTTCATGATGACCACTGAGGCTCCTCCATCGGAATCGTTGATCAAGGTGAGGGTCGTTCCGTTTATTGGCGATGAACTCGTGATTCTGCGAATGGCGGACGGTAACTGGGATCATCCCGGCGGTACGCAGGAACACGGCGAAAATTACCTTCAAGCGCTAGCTCGGGAGTCACTTGAAGAGGCTGGTGCTCGAATCACTAATTTCAAGATTTTTGGCGAACTGGACTGTGTCAGTCACAACAACCAGCCTTACCGATCTCACTATCCACATACGCGATTCAAGCAGGTAGTGGGATTCGCTGATGCTGAGATCGTTTCAGACTCAGTTCCTGCCTCGGATGGTGAGTACGCAGTGATTGAACAAGTTGAAATCGTGGACTTGGAAACGGCGGTCCAGCGATTGCGCATGCGAAGTGACGGTCATTGGCAGGCAGAAATGTATCAACTCGCAGCTGACTTGAGATCGAGCCAGAAATAACTTCGCTTTTGAGGGCAATATTGGAATGACCAGCGAAATCTCTAAAAAATCAGCTTTGTTTTACGAGTACCCGCCAGAAGACGGTGATGTGTTTGGATCGGGTAGACGAGAACGGGTCGAAGGCTTGACCGATCTCTACCCGGTTGTCATTACCGGGGACAACTTTGAGGAACACGCGGCCGCGCTCGGTGAAGTTGAAGTAATTTTCGCCACATGGGGCATACCGAGCTTTACTGAACGTCATTTTTCAGCGATGCCGAACTTGCAGGCAGTTTTCTACGCCGCAGGCAACGTGAAATCATTCGCTGAACCACTGACTAAGCGAAATATCACTCTTGTGAGTGCATGGGACATCAATGCCATTCCAGTCGCAGAAATGTGCCTGTCTCAAATCTTGTTGTCTTTGCGCGGTTACTTCCGTGCCAGCCGTCGCTACAGTGAACTGAAAACTCACGAAGCAAAGTCGTTTTCACGTAGCGGTGTTAACGGCGAAACAATTGGGCTTATCGGACTCGGCAAGATCGGAACACGAGTACGCAAACTACTTTCTACTTACCCGATAAAAGTCATTGCGAACGATCCGTTCCTTACCGATGAACGAGCTTCGGAACTCGACGTCGAATCAACTTCGCTGAACAAAATCTTCGAGCGGTCGTCAGTTGTCAGCAATCACATCCCTGATCTCCAATCGACGATTGGTGCGCTCGACGGTTCACACTTCAGTGCGATGCGAGAAGGATCCACCTTCATCAACACGGGTCGCGGTGCTCAAATTGTCGAGGCAGATCTTATCGAGGTGCTCCAGAACCGGCCCGATCTCACTGCGCTTTTGGATGTGACCCTGCCCGAACCACCTGCAAGTGATTCGCCACTCTGGTCGCTACCAAACGTGGTGATCTCACCGCACATTGGTGGGACGGTCGGAGATGAGGTTGTTCGGCTCGCAGATTGCGTGATCGACGAATATGAACGATGGAATTCTGGTGAACCACTCGAATACGAGATCACCGTAGAAGTACTGGCGACTATGGGCTAACCAGCTCTGACCGAATCCGCTATTGTCGATAACGGTTTACCAAACAGTCACACGATTCGTCGTCCCAGTAGGCTGGAATTAGGAGATAACGAACAAATGAGCATCGTGAAGATCAACGCAATCGCGGTTGGCGAGGGCAAAGGCGAAGAGCTTGAAAAGCGCTTTGCCCAACGTGCTGGCGAAGTGGAAGACCAGCCCGGATTCGAGGGCTTCGAGCTACTTCGACCCGTTGAAGGCGAAGATCGGTACTTCGTTTACACCCGTTGGGATTCTGAAGAATCGTTTCAAGCGTGGGTGAACTCGCCGGCATTCGAGCGTGGACACCGTCATGCCGCTTCGAACAAATCCGACGGTACCGTAGCTCACGGTTCAGCAATTCTCGGCTTCGAGGTAGCGATCAAGACCGAAGGCAATAAGGCGTAAGGGACACACCAGTTGTCGTGGGGGGTGAGGGCCACATATACACTCATCCCCCATGACCACCTACGCACTCAACTCCCCCGCTACAACCACCAAGCCCAACATCCTCTACATCATGGCCGACGAGGCCATTTCCGAACTGATGGGCGCATACGGTCACCCGGTGGTCAAAACACCGAACATCGACAAGCTCGTCGAAAATGGCATCCGGTTCGATACCGCATACACGCCATACCCACTCTGTGCACCCGCTCGCGCAGCGATGATGACCGGTCGTCACGCCTCAAGCATCGGTGCGTGGGACAACGGCGCGTCGTTTGGGTCCGACCATCCAACGTTCGCCCACTATCTCGCCCAAAACGGCTATGACACCGTACTCAGCGGAAAGATGCACTTCGTTGGTGCCGATCAGCTTCACGGATACAGTCGCCGCCTCAATACCGATATCTACCCGGAGGACTACAAAATGGTCCGCTCCGAGTGGGTTGCGATGAAAGAATCGGAGGGTAAAGACTGGGTCAACATCATGGAGAACCGCGACCGGTACAACGCCTCCAATTACGCTCCCGGTTCGGTGACGGTCGATGGCCAACACGGCGACCTAGCTTTCGACCAGGAAACCCACTTCAGGGCACTGCAGTATCTGAACGCCCGCGGGAATAATCCCGAACCGTTCATGCTCACCGTTTCGTACCACCACCCCCACGAGCCGTTCTGGCCGCCGACAAAGTACTGGGACATGTACGAAGACGAGCAGATCGATATTCCAGAGTTCCCCGAAAACCTCGAAGAAACGCGGTCGATGATGGACACCTGGCTCAACGCCTACCACGGCATAACCAAGTACGATCTGCGCGATCCCGAAAGCCTCTACCAGATGCGCCGCGCCTACTACGCTCTCATGTCGTACATCGACGATATGGTGGGCGAACTAATCGCCAGCCTTGAACGGTCGGGACTCGATAAAAACACCATCATCATCTTTTCTTCCGATCATGGCGACATGCTGGTCGAACGCGAAATGGTGCAGAAAAGAGCGTTCTACGACTACTGCTCCAAAATTCCTCTGATCATCAAGTACCCTGATAACCGAAACGCCGGAACAATCGTGAACACCCCGGTGACTACGCTTGATCTACTCCCGACGTTCTGCGAAATGACCGGCAGCGACGCATCACAGCCTCACGATGGTGACAGCCTGCTCCCGCTGATCGAAAAAGAGAACCCCGACCGCCACATATTCGTCGAGGCGCATGAAGTGGTTGGCGTGCCCTGCATCATGGTTCGCAAGGGCGACTGGAAATACAACTACATTCACGGTCACGACCCGCAACTGTTCAACATGAAGGACGATCCCAAAGAGTGGGACAACCTTGCCGGTACCGCCGAAAACACTGCAGTAGAAACCGAACTCAAATCTCTGATCCTCGATCAGTTCGATCCGGTTGAACTCGCCGCCGAAAACCTCGCAAGCATCAGGCGTCGGGCGACGATCAGAGATGCGATGGAAAAACAGGGCGTGACGTGGGCGTACTACCCGAAATTCAACGCCAGCCGAAACGTGCTCGATCAACACCTGCCGTAAATCCGGGCGAATGTCCGCCCGGTGTCGATGCTAAACTCCGGGCGTTCGCTAGTTTTTTCGACTAACAGCGGTGCAGGCTGGCAATGGTTGCTGCGAGAAACAAACGTCTTGATCAGATTGCCGATCAGTGCCAAACCTCCGTATTTAGCCTGATGGAAGAACAAAGGGTCACTCAAGAGATCGACCATCTGAAGATCGAGCGTCGAAAGATACAAACTTCCGACCCTCTTGGCCTGACTCAGCGAATCAACGGCACTCTAGGCGCGCCTCGAGTATTTGAAGACATCCGACTATCGCCCGAAACGCAAACTGCTGCACGTGGCGCACGCGAACTAAACCTCACCCGGCGAGAGTCCGATCTGCTCGATACATTCTTGCGAAGCCCCGGCACTGCGTTGTCACGAGTGCAAATAGTTTCCAGAGTTTGGGTCGAGCGAAACGGCGTCAGTGCGAACGTGTTGAACGTCACAGTGAAAAATCTCAGAGAAAAGCTCGAAGCTGAAGGCGAACCGCGCGTTATCCACTCTCTACGGCCGAATGGATACGTTCTGAAGATGTAACCCGGCGCCTCACACTCAGGGCGATCATCACAACTCTGCACCTGCAACAGATTTCGTAATCACGATATCCCCGTTACAGTATTTCTATGCCGATCTCAAAACACCGAACTCACCTGCTGCTCGCTGCATTACTCTTGGTTGCATTCGCTGCCATCGCATGCTCTAGCAGTGCGGAATCTGAATCCGAACCCTCAGCCTCAATCGGCAACTATGAAACCTGTGAAGGCTTCATCGATGCTCAATCGATAGAGAAGGCTTCGGACACCGACGGGTTAGTTGATCGCATAGAAGTTTTCGATGTCGCTTCGATTCCGGGCCTGGCCGATAGCGGAGCCACGGATAACTGCCTGATAGAAGTGTTCCGCACTATCGGGGGAGACGACTCACCGACCCCCGGTGAATCGGTAACGGTATCGCTGGTGAGGTTCGAAACCAATGAACTCGCCGAACTCCTTTACAACTCCACACTCGCGTCAGCGATTCTCGCAGGCGAACAACTGGGCGAACTCAGTGAAATTCAGCAAAGAGTCGTTGGAACCGACTCGTATCTCATGGACATCAAATCCGTCGGAATCGGGGCGATAGTCGTCTTCGTGCAGGATTCAACGTTCATCTCGATGAGTTCGACCGCAGATAACGAAGGCAATTCGCTCCTCGACTCACAAAAATTGGTGAACGCCGCCGCAGAAGTGCAAGCACGCCTGCCGTAAGTGCCGGATTCGCTCTGCGTTAGTCCGTCATCCTGAACTTGATTCAGGACCTCGGAAAGCCATAAACAAAAAAACCTACTCAGATCGTCGTCTCGGGATCCGTAAAGCGTTGCGTCTCCTCAGCAGAATGAACAGCACGGCACCACCGATCAGCCACGCCGGGCTGAGTATCAGCGCCCAGAGTCCTGCCTTGGCGAGGAACACACCAACCGCTTGCAGTGTTCGAACCGCATCACGGGTTGTGCTTCCAGCATCAAGTTCGGCTGCCGCAACACCAATGGTTTCCTGCACGAATACAAGCACTTCATCGATAGCCTCAACCTCGCCTACATCTGTTTGGCCCGTAACCGTAAGTATTGCAACGTACGGGTTGGGTCGGAAGTTTTCGTAGGTGTGGCTGATCTTGATCTGACCATCATTTTCAGAAGACGAAACATCTGGCTCCACCGGAGCCGTGCCATCGCCAAAGTTCCAGGTGTAGGTAATACTCGTCACGCCCTCGGGACGTGTGAACGATGCCGAAAACTCGACCTCGCTGCTGGATTCAACAACCTGATTCTCACCAGCAAACACTTCGATCACCGGCAAACGGCTAACTGTCGTTACGAGAGTGTCTTCTCCCTCGGCCAGCACGGAATCGCCAAATCCTTCGAGTTCCGCAGTCACGATGAACGGAGAGTCCTCGTCACGATCGAAATAGTGAATTATCGGCGAAGTAATAACTTCGTCGCCATTCCCCGTCGGTGCAAACCTGTTGGTCGACTCTTCTCGCGAGCCATCACCGAAGTTCCACCTAACTGTAAATTCTTCGATTCCTTCTGGCGGAGTGAACTTTGCCCGGTAAGTAACCGGATGCCCAACCGCAGCTGCGGTGTCGTCACCGGCGGCGAGCGTCAGTTCGAGCGGCACTGATGCCAGGTCCAACAGATATGAACGAGAATGCCGAGCTCTGGGACAGGAAATTCAGTCGTGCTTCGAGTGATTCAAGATCGCTCTGCACACTGGTAATTTCCTTCTGAATCATTATCGCATCCTCAACCGTAAACGCACGTTCGTACAGAAGACGTAACCGATCCAGAGTGTCGCTAAGCGTTTGGGTCCTTGCCGAAACGTCAGTGAACTCTTCAGTGAAGTCCTCGCTTCGAGTCGAAACCGACTTGACCTTCACTGCGAGATCGGAAAGTTGTTCAATAACATCATCGAAGCGATCTGCTGGTACTCGAATCGAAATCGAGCCAGAGTAGTTTCGGGGCTGACTTGAAGTTACAACCCATCCGCCAGATGACACAGCAATTTTGGAAATATCGTCCAGTGTCATCGTCACATCATCAACCGTGACATTCAAATCCGCAGTGCGAATGATTATTCGACCATCGGTAGCTGCGGCAATCTCTTGTTCGATCGATGCCGAACCACCGCCGCTGCTATCGGAAACGGTGTCGTCTTTGATTTCAACTGAAAATGCATCAGCATCCTCACCGCTTTCAGCACGCGATCCGCTAGAACCTCCGGATTGCGGAGCAGCTGTGGCAGCCGGGGCAGCAGCTCCACCAGAAGCAGGGCGCCCCTTTTCAGTCACAACCGATTCGTACGCAGGTTCTTCGTAACCGAAACTGACGCTGTCGTTTTGTGATCCCGAAGCACACGCACCGATCAATGCCAGTGCAAAAATCGCTACGATGGCAATCAAATATCTTGTATTTAGTCGAGTACTCATGGCTGTCCCTCAAGATGAATCTCTTTGGTTTATTTACGTAAACCTTCATCAGTGCCAAACAGATTTGGCGTAAGTATCAAATAGCCCAGTTAAACACGAGCCTGTAGTGGTATAACGTTCTACTTGCGCGATTTGTTCCAAACGTTGCAAATCCAATCTAAGGATCCCATGGAATACAAACTTTTCGGACGCACCGGTGTCTACATTAGCCCACTAGTTCTGGGCTGCATGATGTTTGGCCAGAAAACTGATCTCGAAGACACCTGCAAAATAATCGACCACGCAATCGGCGAGGGAATCAACTTCCTCGATACAGCCGATGTCTACGGCGGTGGTGCATCTGAAGATTTCGTTGGTGAAGCACTTCAACGTAACGGCAAGCGCAACAACGTATTTCTCGCCACCAAGGTCAACGGCCGAATGTCCCCAGAGCCGAACGCTATCGGAACCAGCCGACTCCACATCATCGGAGGCTGCGAAAACAGCCTGAGAAGGCTCAAGACCGATCATATTGATCTCTATCAGCTCCACCGACCCAACCCGCACATCGCTATCGACGAAACACTGCGAGCAATGGACGATCTGATCACGTCTGGCAAGATCCGGTACGCAGGCACAAGCAACTTCGGATCATGGCAGGTAGTCGAATCGCTCTGGGCATCCGAAAAGCTTGGCCAAAACCGATTCGTAAGCGAGCAGTCGCCGTTTAACCTCGCCGACCGCCGTGCCGAACGTGAACACCTGCCAATGTGCCAGACCTACGGGCTTGCTTTCATCCCATGGTCGCCACTCGCAGCGGGAGGCCTGACAGGCAAGTACACACGCACCGCCAAGCAGGCTGGTGGAACTCGATTCGGCGACGAAACTGACCCCGGCAAGCTGAAACGATTCAGCGATGGTGTGATGGATATCGCAGATGGTCTCGTTCCAATCGCAAAAGCCCACAACGCAACGGTCGCTCAGATCGCACTTGCGTGGGTGGCCGCCCAGCCCGGCGTCACGGCTCCAATAGCAGGTCCCCGAACGCTAGAGCAGTTCGTCGACAATCTTGGCGCTCTCGACATCGAGCTAACTCAGGACGACTTCGACGAAATAGACCGCCTAGCGCCTCCGGGCACCAACGCTGCCGATTTCTACGAAGCTAGCTTCAAACCCAATGCTCACCGCTTCTAGCAGTCAGCAATCAGTAACCTCGGAAATAAATGACAAACGACAAGAGAAAAATTCTCATCACCGGCGGTGCAGGGCTAATCGGCTCGCTACTAATTAGTAATCTCGGCGAGAAGTACGAATTCTCGTCACTCGATCTCCAGGAAGCAGAAGGCGTCAAATCAACCGTCGCCAACATCGCCGATTTCGATGCGATCACACCTGCGTTCGAAGGCATCGACACCGTGGTGCATCTGGCAGCCGACCGATCGCCTGCAGGGTCATGGGATTCGATTCTCAAGAACAACTTCATCGCCACCTACAACGTGTTCGAAGCGTCTAAGCAGGCTGGCGTAAAGCGTGTGATATTCGCAAGCTCGAACCACGCAGAGGGTGGTTTTTATCTCGATGAGCCATGGAAACACGTGAACGAAGGCAACTTTCACCTGCTCGAACAAGACAACTACGAACTGGTCACCGAAAAGCACATGATCCGACCCGATAGCTACTACGGTGTCGCAAAGGCATGCGGTGAAGCGCTCGGCAGTTACTACAACGACTACCACGGTTTGAGTTCGTTCCACCTGCGTATCGGATGGGTACTCGAAACCGACGATCCCACGTTCTCGGCATATTCACTTTCGCTCTGGCTTAGCCACCGTGACACAGCACAACTTATCGACCTGTGTATCAGTGCTCCCGAATCGCACCGCTACGATATCTTCAATGCGACTTCCGACAACACCTGGAAGATATTCGAGGTCCTCGGGTACAAGCCCGAAGACCGCGCTGGCTCTGATTTCACCCCACGCGAATACATACGCACAACCTGAACGTTCGCTATCACGGCACCCGTCACAGTAGAACGTAAATTCCCATAACACCCGAACAAGAAGGCAATACTTGGAACTGAGCTGGGTACTACCGGCAATCGCAAGCCCGTTCGTTTACGCCCTCGTCACAATGGGCGACAAATGGATCCTGTCGACTCTCAAGTTCCGTGTTGAAAGCTTCAACTTGTTCGTCGGTCTCGTTCAGCTATCGGTTGCGATATCAATACTGCTGATCCTCGGCATCCCCGACGTACCGTTCAGTTCGATCGCAAATGCTGTTGCGGGTGGTCTGCTCTGGGGCGTGTACCTGATCGTTTTGTTCTGGGCATTAAAGCGAGAACAGATGGGGCGCATCGTACCCGTGTCTCAAACGTCGCCTGTTTTCGCAGCGATTCTGGGTGTTGTATTTCTGAGCGAGCATCTCGAGTGGTGGGGATGGTTCGCCGTGCTACTCGTGGTTGGCGGAGCCGCCTTAGTTTCCGCCGATCCAAAACAGATACGCTCTGGCGGTTTTTCAAAGATTTACCTGTACATGTTTGCCGCGGCAGCACTTGTAGGCCTTGCCCAGGTACTCCTGAAAACATCCTCAGAAGATCTGAACATATGGCACAACATGTCGTTCCGAGGAATCGGGCTCTTCACTACGCTCGCACTTCCGTTCCTTAGAACATCGGTCATTAAGGACCTCGGCGTATTTCTTACGAACCGAAAAACCGTCATACCGATTCTGCTAACCGAAGGAATTGGACCTATTTTCGGCAATGCTTTCCTGTTGCTCGCACTCGCCAACGGGCCCGTATCGCTGGTAAGTGCGTTACTAGGGACGCGCCCAATCTTTTTACTGGTTTTGACGCTGATATTTGCGCCGATAGCCAAGCGTGCTCTGGCAGAGGAATTCACCCGAGCCGACATCATCACCAAGGTCGTGTCTACAGCAGCGGTAGTTGGCGGAGTTGCGATCATTTCACTGGCATAGCAGTTGGCCACGTATAGCCTTACTATTCATCACAATCTGGCTATTCCTAGCTCTCTCACCCACTTCTCGGCACCACTTTCTGGGGTGGCCCCATCACCACAGCCGGTGGATTGGCCTTTATGGCGGGATCTAAAGACGGTCACCTGAGGGCGTTCGACATCGACACGGGGGATGAGCTGTGGAAAGCAAAGCTCCCAACCGGTGGGCAAGCAACCCCAATGAGCTACGAAGTCGATGGCAAGCAGTACGTCGTTATCGCCGCGGGCGGACACGGAAGCTTGGGTACACCACAGGGCGATTACTTTGCAGCGTTCGCACTGCCAGATTAGCGAATAGCTCGTTTCTTATCCCGTCTCTCTGGGGAGAAGGCTAGGTTGAGGGGGAATGCCGACGAAAGTCAGCACTAATTCACCGATCACAACCCCGCACCCTCGTGCCCCCCTCACCTAAATCCTCTCCTTAAGGGAGAGGATTTGAATGGTGCCAGTTCAGCCTTCAGACGATCTGGTTTCGCAGCTCCGTTTCGCCGTTCCACAGCCGACCAAGGTTGTCGTTGAGAATGTCTATAACCCGCTCTTCGTAAAGTCGAGTCTCACCACCAGTGTGAGGTGTGATAATCACGTTCGACATGCCCCAGAAGACCGAGTCATCCTCAAGTGGTTCGTTCCAGAAGTGGTCGATCCCGGCACCCTGTATCTCGCCTGCCTTCAGGGCCGCGGCCAACGCCGGCTCATCGACGCACTGCCCTCGGGCAACGTTGATCAGATACGCAGTCGACTTCATCGCACTCAGCACGCCAGCATCGATGATGTTCGTCGTCTCAGGAGTCAAAGGGCATGTAAGCACAACGAAATCGGCATCGGTAATCAGGTCACCCAGCTTGTCAGGCGTAACAACCTGATCAGCAGGACCTTCAGCGGTTGAAGGGTCACGTTTGGTCGCCACAACCTTCATATCGAACGCCTTGGCAAACCGTGCAAGCCTCGAACCAATCGCACCCATTCCGACAATGAGAATAGTCTTGTCGATCAACTCGTCTTCACGTTTAGTCAGATCGCCCAACATTCCGCGCCATGTACCGGTGTTCTGATTGTCGCGGCCGGTGTGTATGTGCCGGTTTAGGCCCAGAATCAACGACATTGCATGCTCAGCAACGGCATTCTGATTCACTCCGGAAGCATTAGCGAGTCGAATGCCACGCTTTTTGAGTTCATCGAGAGGGAACTGATCGTACCCGGCCCCGATCGACTGGATGTATTTCAGCTTCGTGGCCCGTTCCAGCAGATCGTTGTCCCAGAACCCGGAACACACAAACACATCGGCTTCTTCGATGCGGTTCGTCGTGTCTCTAGGCGACCACGTCTGAAAATAGCTGGCTTTGGGATCACGGGCGGCGTACCGCTCCTCCATACGATAAGCGATGTGACCAAAGTGGACAACGGTGTCCCCTGCGGACGGGAATCCTTCAGACATAATCTCTCCAATAAAACATGCAAATAGCCGAGTACGGCAACTAATATGGTGGCTGAAAGGGCCACCGGCACTCAAACCCGAAGAATCATACCGCCCAGAACACGTCTACGACCTCATATGCCAGCAAACATCACAATATCTAACGAATCAGCCTTAATTACGATCTCGCCAGAAGCCGGGGCATCACTCCGATCGATCAAAGTCAACAAAAACGTCAACTCATACGAACTGCTATCTGGCGGTGACAACGAACACGATCCCAGCGAACTCCCACACGGTGAAGGTTCTTTCATCATGGCGCCGTGGGTCAACAGAATCCGTGACGGACGACTGGTTACTTCAGATGGTATTCATGAACTTCCGATGAACCAACCTCCGCATGCCATTCATGGACTTGAACGTGATCGCGAATGGACCGTGAAATACGTTAGCGAGAGTTCTCTTGAACTAGAAATAGCCCTCGCAGAGCCATGGCCCTACGCAGGAAAGGTCGAATACTCCCTATCACTAGAAGGCTCGTCACTCATCCAGACAATGCGACTCATTGCCGACGAAAACGAGACGCGAACGTTCCCCGGAAGCCTCGGATGGCACCCGTGGTTCAACACAACGCTCGGATCTGATCTCGTAAAAGCAACCGCCGATGTATCTGCGCAGTGGGAACTGGAATATCCAGCAACAGCAACTGGAAAGCTCGAAGTTACGGGCATCACTGAGCGATTGCAGCAGGGCACACGATTCGGGGTCAAAGAAGTCGATGGCTGTTTCCTGATGAACAAGGGTGGTGGTGCCGTGCTCAGCTGGCCCGAGCTCACAATGACGATGACGGGATCAGAAACGATAACTCACTTCATGTTCTATTCGCCAGAGCACGCCCTTTGCGTTGAGCCGCAAACTTGCACGGTAGACGCAGCGCAACTCGCCGATAAAGGGTTCGCCGATACAGGGCACCTGCTTGTCGACCGTGAAAACCCGCTGATCGCCACCACTACATGGAGCTGGGAATAGAAAGCAGTTATGCCTGATATCGGTGCCGAAGCGAACACAGATTCCGCTATATCGATAAGCGGGCTTGAGTTCGCGCACGGAAATCGACCGGTGCTCAATGGAATCAATTTAGAGATTCCAAAAGGCGTTTCATTTGGCGTTCTGGGTGCGAATGGCGCGGGTAAAACGACGTTGATCAAGATGCTGATAGGTCGTTTGAAACCTGACGGCGGCTCGGCGCTGATATCCGGTCAGCAACCCGGACCAGAACTCGCCGATTCAGTGGGTTACATACCGCAGCTGAACGCCCTGTACGAAGCGCTTTCCGTTCGAGAAAACCTCAATTTCTTCGCACGAATGCTTGGGTTGTCCGATAAATCCCATCGCATCAAGGCGGTAGAACGTGCGATGGAACTGGTGGGGCTTTCCGACCGCGCCGACAGCGTAATAACTGGACTCAGCGGGGGCATGCGTCAACGGGTGAGTCTTGGAGCTGCACTGGTTCACGAACCGCAGCTGCTTCTACTCGACGAGCCAACTGTCGGCCTCGATCCTGAACTAAGGGCCACGTTCTGGCAGCACTTCAAGGAAATGACCGATTCGGGCGTGACGATCCTGATTTCGAGCCACACGATGGACGATGCGGCACATTGCGACACGCTCGGGTTCATGCGAGACGGCGTGTTCATCGCCACTGGAACGCCTGACGAGCTGCGTCGCTCGACCGGCAAGCCCGATTCATCGCTTGAAGATGCTTTTTTGCACCTATCGAAAGCGAGTGCATGATGTCTTTCGATAGAAAACTGGCGATCGCTACACGAATCGCAAAAGAAATCAGGCGAGACCGTCGATCACTCGCCATGATCATTGGTGCACCGGTAATCGTCATGTCGCTGATCGGGTTCAGCTTCCAGGAGCAAAAGCCAGTTCTAAACCAGGTTGCACCGGCGCTAATCGCAACAATGTCAATGTTCTTCGTGTTCGTCCTAACCGGAATAAGTTTCTTGCGAGAAAGATCCCAAGGAACGTTAGAACGACTGCTATCGACCGCCGTTTCACGTTCCGACCTACTCGTCGGCTATCTCGCAGGCTTCCTGCTGTTCGCCCTCATCCAGTCGATCATCATCCTGATGTACACGCTCTTCGTCGTCGATGTTGAGTACTCAGGCAATATCTGGGACATCGTGTTCATCCTGCTAATGGTCACTGTCACGTCGGTCAGTATGGGTATTTTCGTATCGACTTTCGCCAAGAACGAATTTCAGGTCGTCCAGTTCATCCCGCTGATACTCGCACCGCAAATATTCCTGTCGGGTGTGATCCTTCCCACTTCCCAGCTACCCGGATACTTCCAGACGATAAGTGGAGTTCTCCCCCTCACATACGCAAATCGGGCACTGCGCGACATCATGCTGCGAGGCGCGTCGCTAAGCGATGTTTCAACGGAAATAGGTGTTCTCGTCCTATTCGCAGTCGCGATGTTGACCGCAGCGGCGCTCACAGTTCGCAAGACCTAAGCACAAGGTCTCAGCAATTCAGTCAACCAAACCGGCTCGACCGGGCTACAATTCGTGCTCTCGTTTGCAGCCCGTAAATCGCACGCGCTCGCCGACGAGTAATAGCCAGCACATTCGATCATTCAGGTTTCCATGTCAACAAACACGCTTGCAACTCTTCTCAGCCCTTCTTCGCCGACCGATGATTCGATCATCATTCCCGGCGGACCAACTCTTTCTTACGCTCAGTACGGCGAAGAGATCGAACGAGTAGCAGGGCTGCTGGCGGGAGCCGGTGTAAAACCGGGTCGACCAGTCTCTATCGTTCTCACCAATAATCTTGAATTCATGGTGCTGTTTCTCGCAGTCGCCCGAGCCGGAGCCGTTGCAGCCCCGCTCAACTCCGCATACACAGTCGACGAGTTCAAGTTCTTCATGGAAGACGCCGATGCACAGTTGGCGATAGTTCCACCCGGGGTGCATCTGGGTCGAGACGCTGCAAGTCAGCTTGGTATTCCGGTGGTTGATGCCTCGCTTGATGGCGGTTCGCTCGTGCTCAGCAACGGCAGTGGGGTTCTCACGAAGTCCGCTGATGCACAGCCGCCATCTGAATCAGACGTTGCACTGTTCCTTCACACTTCCGGCACTACAAGCCGACCCAAAGGCGTCCCGCTGACTCACGCCAACCTGTTGAAGTCGATAAACAATATCAAGAACCACTATGAACTGACGCCAGAAGACGTGTCGATCATCGTGATGCCGCTCTTCCATGTTCACGGACTCATGGGCGCATCACTCTCGACCTTGAACTCAGGTGGATCGCTTGTGATTCCCGAACGATTCTCGGCTTCCAGTTTCTGGGGATTACAGAGCGACTATTCTGCAACGTGGTACTCGGCGGTCCCAACAATTCACCAGATCCTGTTGATGCGTGCCGACGACGACGATGCACCTCGTGAGTCGTTCCGCTTCATCCGATCCTGCTCATCTGCTCTTGCGCCTGCTGTTTTTGAACGACTCGAAGACCGGTTCGGCGCACCTGTTCTCGAGGCGTACGGAATGACCGAGGCATCTCATCAGATGTCCTCCAGCCCGATGCCTCCAGGAAAACGACTTCCCGGAACTGTCGGAGTTGCGACCGGTGTTGAAGTGGCGATCATGGATATGGCAGCCACTGGCCAACTTCAAAAGTCCGGTGACATTGGCGAGATCGTCATCAAGGGCGAAAACGTCATGCACGGCTACAACAACAACCCAGAAGCCAATGCCGAAGCCTTCGTGGATGGCTGGTTCCGTACTGGTGACCAGGGTTTCTTAGACGCCGAGGGATACCTTTCGCTTACGGGTCGAATCAAAGAACTGATCAACCGTGGTGGGGAGAAGATTTCACCACTCGAAATCGATGGAATCCTTCTCAAGCACCCCGCGGTCGCTGAAGCAGTTTGCTTTGCAGTTCCTGATGAGAAGTACGGCGAAGTGGTTCATGCCGCTGTAGTTCTCAAAGGTGAGGCTGATCAAGAGAATATCCGAGCGTACTGCCGTAAGCAGATGGCCGAATTCAAAGTCCCTGATGTCGTTTACATCGCCGACTCTCTACCTCGAACAGCAACTGGCAAAATCCAGCGCCGCCACATGGTTGCGGCGTTCGCTGAAAATAAATAACCGTCTGAGTTTTCTGGGAGCGTGTGGATGGGTTCGAGACAGGCATTGCTCGTGGTCGTACTGGCGATCTTCGTCGTTGGGCTGACTGCGTGTTCTTCGAACTCAGATGAGCCGGATTCAACAGCCACTACCGTGTAGATCCGACATCGCAGCCGAATCAGCCAGAATCGACGGATGAGGCTACGTCATAGCCCACAGATACACCCGCAAACACAGTTGAACCGACAAGCACGCCCGTCACACCGGCCAACACGCCAGCGGATCCGCCCCCAGGCATAGCTGTGGGCGAACGACCTACGGGATTTTCTCCAGAAAAGCTCCCGCTCCAAAAACTTACGTTCGCAATAACAACTCTGCTGAACACGTCAACCGACGAGCCCATATGCCTGGCGATAGGCGACCTGACGGGCGGCACCGATCAACACGTCGAGATGAAAAGTCTTGGAGGCGGTGCATACGAGGCGATCACCGAAGTTCAATAACGGTATCGGCTGGCGAAATGAACTCTGCAAGACGCTCCACCGTGTCATCAGGCGCCGATTCGCCTTTCTTTGGCGGTACGAATCGATGGGCCACTGGTCGCCAGAAATCGTCTGATGCCAACTCTTCACGGATTCGATCAGACTGGGCGTGCCCTGTCTCTACGGTCCGTTGCCACTCAATGCCAGTCCGAGTTTCGTTCGCCTTAAGCATCCGTTGCCCCTACTTTTGTTTTCTGGCACTTGCTGGCACCTGCTGGATAAATCTCAATGAGAAAACCACCCCACGTAACCTTGGTTGCCGATAAGCTTGGTCACCGTTCATACGATTTACTGTGTGCGTGCGGGTGGTTCGATTATTGAATTATCGCAATTCAGAACGAGCTTGCCCGCATTTCGATGTGATATTTGAGGAGAGGGTTTCTCATGCTGTTAGGTGTTGCGGGTCTGGTGCCAGGCGACTGGAAATCAATCGACGCTGCTGTACTCGATAACGTGGCTGAGCACGGATTTAAAACCGTCCAGATCAGGGTCAGCGATCCGCAGTCGATGAAGGAAAAAGACGTCAAACGCTTGAAGTCTATGTTCGATGCTCGCGGGTTCGAAATGCCGCAGACCGTTGGCAACTACGGTGGAAAACTCATCGCAGAAGACGAAACCGAACGTAAAAACGAGATCAAATTCGTAAAGCGAATGATCAACGTAACCGCCCGACTCGGCAGTCCAAACACCTACTTGCGACCCGGCAGCCTGAACCCAAAGGGCGGCTGGATGCCTCACCCGCTGAACCATTCGCAAGAGGTTTTTGACCGACTTGTCGACAGTACAAAGCAAATCTGCGAAGTCGCCGAGAACGAAGGAATTATGATGGCAGTCGAGGGCGGCACGGTCTGCCCTATCGACTCACCACAGCGAATGAAAGACCTTATCGACGCTGTTGGATCTAAAAACCTCGGTCTGAACATGGATCCCGTCAATTTCGTCGGATCACTCGATATCGCCTACGACACCACAGCGCTGATCAACGAGTTCTACGAACTGATCCCTGATCGAATTGTCGGCTGCCACGCCAAGGACTTCACAGTCGTGGATGGCCTGCTTCCTCACTTTGAGGAGTCGATAATCGGGCAGCCAGAAAGCCTGCTCGACAACAAGGCGCTTCTACTCGGCCTGCAAAAAGTTAACCCGAAGGCGCACGTACTCGTTGAGCACCTACCAGACGACAAGATTCCGGTAGCGGCGGTCGGAATTCGCAAGATCGCCGAGACTGTCGGCATCGAATGGGACTAGGAAAAGCCCAAGACTCGGTATTTATTTAAACCAAAGCGAGAAACGAAACAGTAATGGGATTTGCTTTTGGCAGATCTCACAAAAAAACCTGCTTCGGCAGTTCAGGAGCTCAAAATGCCCGTCGATCTCTCCGGCAAACGAATAATCATCACAGGCGCTGCGACCGGCATTGGGCGTTCCACGGCACTTAGAGTTTCGGCGGCTGGTGCCAAAATTGCAGCGTTCGACGTCAATGACGACGATGCCGCGTTAACCATGAGCGATATCCACGAATCGGGCGGTGACGCTCGCTACTGGCACGTTGACGTACGAGATGAAACCGCCGTTGCTGGGGCCGTTGCAGCGGCCGAATCCTGGCTCGGCGGAGTGGACGTGCTGATTCACGTCGCCGGCGTTCTGCAGGGTGCGGGAGTCGATCTCTTTGAGTTGCCGGAAGCCACGTGGGACACCGTACTCGACATCAATCTGCGCGGATCGTTCACCATCTCAAAGTACGTTTCGGGCGTGATGAAGAAACAGGGCGCTGGCGTGATCATTCTCACCGCTTCTGGCGCAGGAGTCATGGGTGGAAGTTCTTCGTTTGCGTACGGCAGCTCCAAGGGCGGAGTTCACGGACTCGCCCTCGTGATGGAAGCGAATCTGACCAAGTACGGAATACGAGTGAACGACGTGCTTCCGGGTGCAGTCGACACGCCGCTCAAAGTGGCGAACGTAGAAGACATGCACGAAGCGTGTGGCCGAGCAGGCAATCTCGAAGAGAAGATCAGCGCACTGGTTTCGCCCGACGAGATATCGAAGGTATACGCCTTCTTGGCCAGCGACGAAGCCAACATGGTCAAGGGCAGCGTGAGGACGCGCTAGCTGCTGGCGAGTTCGCCTGTCATTGCGAGGTGTTCGACGCCGTGGCAATCAGCGATCAAACTGGACTAACGTAACGACTCAGAGAGTGGCTTACAAAGCTGCAATAACACGTTCCACCTCGATGACAGTGTCGGCAACCGTCAACTCTGAGTTGTCGATAACCAAAACTTCTGCTCGATCCCGCCATATCGTCGTAAATGATCCGAAGAACGTCTTCGGGCACACTATGCTGCCCATCTCGTGCACCGTTACGCTCCCGAACAACCTTCCAGTCCGGCATCAGCACCACGAGATCAATATCGACACCGGGCAACAGTTTGTTCCAGCCATCGAGTCCAACTGACTCCCAGTTAGGAAACGCTGCATCGCCGATCACCACTTGAATATCTGCACTCAGATAGTTCGTCGCTGCCGCATCCATGTTCGATCGCGCCAGATCAAGCTGTCGCTGAGCCTCATCGTTCCAGCCGTTACGAGGATCGTGATATCCAGACTTTACGAACTCCCTGAACGTATCGAGAGACAGTTGAGCACATCCGAAATCTCGCGAAGATGCCCACGCCTCGGCTACGCTCGACTTTCCGGCGCCAGCGGGTCCAGTGATTAGCAGTATTCGATCATTCGCCAACGCCCCTACTCCTGTTTTGCCGTGTCGCGCTTCTCCCAGCCGGGCCTGAACATGCGCAGGAAATTACTCTTGCCGTACGGGTGTTTCCTGGCTTCCTCTTCGTTCAGAATCACTCCGATACCCGGTGCGGTTGGCATCGTCAAATGCCCATCCTCCACTCGGTGGAAACCCAGTAGAACATCAGACACCCACGGCTCCAAAAAATCGTCAAAACACTCCTGAATGAACACGTTTGGGGTCACTGCGTCTATATGTAGCGCGACCATCGTTTTGAACGGGCTTTCGGCGTTGTGGAGAGCGATTTCAGCGTGATGAGCCTCGGCAATTCCGGCGATTTGTAACGACCGCCATATACCGCCAACTCCAAGAGGCTCCGGGTTAATCACATCTGTCACGTTGTGAGATAAAAATTCGCCAAATTCGTGAATAGCGTGCATTCGTTCGCCAGCGATCATCCGCACCGGGATTCGCCGCGCCACTTCTACAAGCGCGCTTACATCTGTCGATAGCACGGGCGTTTCGAACCACGCCACGTCGTAGTCCTTCAGCCAGTTTCCGATCTCGATAGCAGCGAAAGTGCTGAATCGGTCGTGAGCCTCGATCAAGATATCCACATCATCGCCAACAGCGTCTCGCACCGCGCCGATCAACGCCTTCGTCTCTCGCGTCTCTTTGCGTGACAACTGCATGTGCGCATCGCCAAAGGGATCGAATTTCAGAGCCGTGTAGCCCTTCGACACCACTTGAGCAGCCTTTTCGGCGAATCCTTCGGGAGTCCGCTCGCCCGAATACCAGCCGTTTGCGTAAACCCGAACGTTGTCTCGAACTTTCCCACCGAGCAGCGAGTGGACGGGCACACCCAATGACTTTCCGAGAATGTCCCAGCATGCCATTTCGATTCCCGCCATAGCCGGAGTGACTTTCAAGAACGCCGTGAGATACAGCTTGTGGAAAATCTCGTGAATGTTGCGAGGATCCATCCCGATGACGAGGTGCTTCACTTCTTCGATCGCCGCCACTCGCGGCTGGGTCTCCGATCCGCCTGTCGCCTCTCCAATGCCAACCAGACCGTTATCGGTCTCAACGACAACGTAAATCCAGTTCTTCCACGGATTTCCAACGACTATGGTCCTAATATCGGCGATCTTCATTCAGTTGCTCCATGGGCATTTAGATGCTTTTTATTTGAGTCACAGTCAAATTGCGACTACTAGATTCGCCAAATAGTACCGCTGGTACGTGAGTAAGCACATCTGGAATACAATCTCAGCACACGAATTTTCTTACAACTATCAGCAATCCAACGAATCGAACAGACCTAAAGCGTGGCGAACACAATACAGCCCGACTATCACTATCACTTGAAAACAGCGTCGAACCCGGCGATCAGCCCTGACAACAAGTCGGTGGCATTCGCCGTTCATAGGTTTGACGCCGGTACGGATGAAGCCGCAACCGACATTTTCGTAAAAAGTCTCGGCGATGGTGCAGAGCCAGCTCAGCTAACCACCACAGGTACAGCGTTGAGCCCGGGCTTTTCGCCTGACGGGCAACGGCTTGGATACATTGACGAGGATGACGCCTGCGTAAAGCAGATATTTACTCTCAATCTGGAACCGGGCACTGCCCCTCAGGCGCTAACCAGCCGAGTAGCCGACGTAGACGCGTTTGCGTGGTCGCCCGACGGATCCAGAGTAGCGTTTCGATCGCTCGTACCCGGTTCCGATGAACTCGAAGCAATAAACGCAGAGCGTTCTTCTTCTCCGGCTGGCCCGATAATCCGCACAGCGCGCCGAATTCGCTATCGCCAGGACGGTGTTGGATGGCGCGGCGATTCGTTCTATCACCTGTTCGTTCTCGATCTGGCGTCTGGCGAAATCACACAGATCACAAGAGGTCAGGGCGATGACGGCCCGCCGGTCTGGTCGCCAGACGGTGAAAAAATCGCCTACATAACCGATTCGAACGACGAGCGCGAAATCACTTCCAGGACCGAGCTGTACGTTTGCGCCCCGGACGGATCATCGTCGAAACAGTGGCCGGGCGACATGTTCATGGTCGAATCGATCGCATGGTCGCCCGATTCAAACCGTATTGCCGTAAGCGGTGGCGCAACCAAATCAGAGGTTGGAGGGTACGGACTCACTACTCAGTCGAGCATCTACGTGCTAGATCCGGGCTCAGAGCCGCTCAAGCTTACCGATGATTCGATCAGACCCCACGCCAACGGGGGCGGATTCCCGGTCACGGCAATCAGCCCTCAAATGCTGTGGACCGGCAGTGCCGGTATTTATTTTGGAGCCGATTCGAAGGGTCAGTCGCACGTTTGTGTTGTGAATACAGATGCACCCGGCGACGTTCGCAAAGTAACCGACGGCTGGCAGATCACCGAAACTGCCATCAGTTCGGAAGCCGGGTTCGCGATAGTGGCGGCAAGTTCGCCAACATCTCACGGTGAACTCCACCTCATCGATTTGAATTCCGGCGACGTTCACACCACGACCAATCTCAACAAAGAGTTTTTCAGCGACCACGATATCGCGACACTTGAGAAGTTTTCAATCACACGAGATGACGGGTTCGAGATCGAATCACGCGTCTGGTTCCCGCACGATTTCGATCCGAACAAGAAGTACCCGCTTCTACTCGACGTACACGGCGGACCCCACAGTGCGTTTTTCGATTCGTTCTATCCGATCCACCAGGTCGGCACAGGAGCTGGTTTCGTAGTCGTAGCCCCCAACCCGAGAGGGTCGTCTACGTACGGCCTCGAGTTCGCCACGGCTGTTCACGGCGATTGGGGCATTGGCGACTTCCAAGACGTGATGATGGCAATGGAACACGTTGCCGCTCGAGACTATATCGACGAATCAAGAGTGGTTATTCACGGATCTAGCTACGGCGGTTTCATGTCGAGTTGGGCTGTAGGCCACACCGATAGGTTCAATGCCGCAGTTGTCGCAGCGCCCGTAACGAATCTGGAAAGCTTCTACGGAACTTCAGATATCGGGGTGAACTTCACCGAAACCCAGATTGGCGGCGAACGCTTCGAAGCGATCGAGCAGTATCGAGAACACTCCCCGCTCACCTACGCCCAAAACGTAAACACCCCTGTGCTGCTGCTTCATGGTGAAGATGACGCACGCGTGCCGATCGAACAATCGGAACAATACTTCGTGGCGCTCAAGCGGCACGGCAAGGAAGTCGAGTTCGTAAGACTCCCCGAAACGAGTCATGGAATCTTCAGAGCGAAGCACCCGGTGATTCGCAAAGAGTATTTTCGGCGCATGCTCGACTGGTTCGAACGCCACAACACTCGATAAACGGTTAACAGAAAAAGGGGCAGGTGCATTGCACCGGCCCCTGAATTTCAGAACAGAAAGCTAACTAAGCAATCATCTGTATGGGCGGGTCGGAGTCCATCGACTGCTCAACGTCACCCTCGTGCATCGGCAATTGTGTTGTACTCCCTCCTCCACTGTTCTGTCAGTATCTCGACCTCCTTGAGTGAATAAAAGATCTCACGATTTGGCAACTCGTCTCTGAGCTTTCCATCGAAGCTCTCGTTGTAGCAGTTTTCCCATGGACTCCCCGGCTGGATAAACAGAGTCCGTACTCCGACACGCGGTAACCAGTCCCGAATCGCCTTCGCAGTGAACTCCGGACCGTTGTCCGACCTGATGTGCTCTGGAACACCGTTAGACTAGAAGAGACTGGTGAGCGTGTGCATCACGTCATCTGAACGAATCCTTCTTGCTGCCTGAATTGCCATGCAC